>JAESFS010000078.1_pt1 | contig 66041 bp, 57 predicted proteins | sample 9269441 | NCBI WGS metagenome assembly JAESFS01 (sample SAMN14502548, study PRJNA617105) | algae metagenome | isolation source: Scytolyngbya sp. HA4215-MV1 and co-occurring heterotrophs from sample from... | place: USA: Laie Falls, Oahu, Hawaii | collected 2010-08-22
GACCACGACGACATCACCAGCCACTGCTGCCATCACTGGAACCGGCTCGTCGCTCAGCCATGGCGCATCATATCCATCGGAATGCGCGATTGGGCCCATCGGTTCTGATCAACGAGAGTTGGTATCACTGGTCGTGCCAAAACAATATGCTGGTTGGACCAAACAGAGCCTTGGTCGGAGTGAGAGGATTCGAACCTCCGGCCCCCGCGTCCCGAACACGGTGCTCTACCAGGCTGAGCTACACTCCGAGGCAGGCGCGCTTCATACGCCGCCACCTCGGGCAGGACAAGCCGGGCTGGGCCGGGATATGTCGCTTCCCTGTCGGACCCGCCGCATTTCCGCTTTGCGCGGCGTCGCACAGCAGGCACATTGCGCCGCCGGACCCGATGGGCGAGGCGACGTCCCAGAACCGGAGATCGCAGCTTGATGAAGAGTTTGACCATGGTGGGCGTCAGCCTCGCCGCCCTCGCCTTCGCCACCGCCACGGCGCCCAGCTTCGCGCAGGGCACCGACCCCGCCCAGATCATCCAGGCGCGCCGTGATGGGCTGAAGGCCGTGGGCGCGCACATGGAAGCCATGGGTGCCATCGCCCAGGCTCGCGGCGACACCGCGCCCGCCGTCGCCCGCATCGAGGCCATCCAGGCCTTCTTCGTCGGCTTCCCGGACCGATTCCCGGCCAATACCCAGGCCGGCGAAACCCGGGCGCTGCCCGCCGTCTTCACCGACCGCGCGGGCTTCACGACGGCCTACAACAACCTGGTCACCCAGCTCGGCACCCTGCGCGCCGTGGCCGCCAGCGGCGACGCGGCCGCCTTCGGCCCTGCCCTGCAGGCGACCGGCGCGACCTGCGGCGCCTGCCATCGCGCCTATCGCGGCCGCTGAACCATATCCCGGCGGGGCGTCAGCCCCGCCGGACGCTGCCCTCAGCGCCCCTGCCAGACCGCGGGGCGCCGGGCCAGGAAGCTCTGAACCCCCTCGGCGAAATCCTCCGAGGTGAAGCACATCGCCACCAGGTCATCGCCATCGATGGCGCGTGCCGCCGCGGTCAGCCGGCGCAGCGCCTGCTTGGTGGCGCGCATCGTCAGCGGCGCATGCCCCGCCACCGTCGCGGCCAGCGCCGCCGCCCGCGCCTGCAGCGCCGCGTGATCGGGCAGGATTTCGCTCAGCAATCCGGCCATGCGCATCTCCTCGGCCTCCATCAGCCGGGCGGAGAAGATCAGGTCCGTCACCCGCGCGGGGCCCACGAGGGCGACCAGGCGGGCGTGGTTCACCATCGACAGCGTATTGCCCAGCGTGCGGGCGATGGGAAAGCCGAATCGGGCATTGGCCGCGCCGATTCGGAGGTCGCACACAGCGGCGATGGCGGCCCCACCCCCGGTGCAGGCACCCGCGATGGCGGCGATGGTGGGTTTGTCGCAGTTCTCGATCGCGGTCAGGATGCGGTCGATCTTGTGCTCATAGGCAATGGCCTGCTCCGCCGTGCGGAATTCGGTGAACTGGCTGATGTCGGTGCCGGCGGCAAAGGCTTTTTCCCCCGCGCCGGTGATGACGATGGCGCGGATGCCAGGGTCGTCATTGGCCGCGATACAGAGATTGGCCAGCCCCTCATACATCGGGAATGTCAGGGCATTGCGCGCCTGCGGCCGGTTGAAGGTGACGAAGGCGATGCCCTCGCGCGTGTCGATGAGAAGCTCTTCCATGCCGGCAGTCTTGCCCCAATGCCCCCGGGGTGGAAGATGCGCTCCACAACACCCCGGGGAAGCCGATGCGTATCGTCGACGTGAAACAGGCCGTGGCGCCGATCAGCAGCGCCATCGCCAATGCCTATATCGATTTCTCCAAGATGACGGCCAGCATCGTCGCCGTCACGATCGAGGATGGCCAGGGCGGCCGCGCCACCGGCTTCGGCTTCAACAGCAATGGTCGCTACGCCCAGCCCGGCCTGCTGGCCGAACGTTTTGTGCCCCGCCTGCTGGAAGCGACGCTGACCACCCATGAGGATGGCGGGCTGGAACCCGCCAGCGCCTGGGCGGCGATGATGAAGAACGAAAAGCCAGGCGGCCATGGCGACCGTTCGGTGGCGGTTGGCGTGCTGGACATGGCCCTGTGGGACGCCACGGCCAAGCTGGCCGGCAAGCCGCTGTGGCGCCTGCTGGCCGATCGCTACAATGGCGGCCAGGCGGATGAGACGGCCTGGATCTACGCCGCCGGCGGCTACTACTACCCCGGCAAGGGCGTGGACGGGCTGCTGGAGGAGATGAAGCGCTACCTCGGCCTGGGCTATTCCGTGGTGAAGATGAAGATCGGCGGCGCCCCGGGCACGCCGCTCAAGGCCGCGCTGAAGGAGGATGTGGAGCGCATCGAGGCGGTGCTGAATCTGCTGGGCGGCGATGGATCGCGGCTCTGCGTCGATGTGAATGGCCGCTTCGGGCTGCATGCAGCACTGGTCTATGGCGCGGCCCTCGCCCCCTATAATCTGCGCTGGTACGAGGAGCCGCTGGACCCGCTGGATTACTCGACCCATGCCGTGCTGGCCGAGCAATACGCGCCGCCCATCGCCACCGGCGAGAACCTCTTCTCCATGCTGGATTGCCGCAACCTCATCCGCCATGGCGGTCTCCGGCCCGACCGCGACACGCTGCAATTCGACCCCGCCCTGAGCTACGGCCTGGTGGAATACCTCCGCACGCTGGAGATGCTGCGCGAGCATGGCTGGTCGCCCCGCCGCTGCGTGCCGCATGGCGGGCACCAATTCGCGCTGAACATCGCAACCGGCCTCGGTCTCGGCGGCAATGAGAGCTACCCGGAGGTCTTCGCCCCCTTCGGCGGCTTCGCCGATGACACGCCCGTGGTCGACAGCCGCATCAGGATGCCCGATGCGCCGGGCATCGGCTTCGAGCGCAAGAATGATCTTTATGCGGTGATGCGCGGGCTGGTGTAGGCTTCGCCCATGCGCCTCCTCGTCGTCGAAGACAATGCCGAACTATCCCAGCAGCTGCGCACCGCGCTGGGCGAGGCGGGCTTTGCCGTCGACCTCGCCGCCGATGGCGAGGAGGGGCTGCATCTCGGCTCAACCGAGCCCTATGACGCGGTGGTGCTCGATCTCGGTCTGCCCAGGCTGGATGGGCTGTCGGTCCTGCGGCGCTGGCGCGCCTCGGACCGGGCGATGCCGGTCATCCTGCTCACCGCGCGTGACTCTTGGTCCGAGAAGGTCGAGGGGCTGAATGCCGGCGCCGATGACTACCTCGCAAAACCCTTCATCATGGCCGAGCTGATCGCCCGGCTGAACGCGCTGATCCGCCGCTCCAACGGGGTGGCCAAGCCGGAGCTGGATTTCGGCGAGATCCGGCTCGACACCGCATCGCGCGCCGTCACCCGCCAGGGGCAGACCGTGCGCCTCACCGCGCTGGAATACGGCATGCTGGCCTATCTCGCGCTCAATGCCGGCCGCCCGGTCTCCAAGACCGAGCTGACCGAGCACCTCTATGCCCAGGATTTCGACCGTGATTCCAACACGCTCGAGGTCATTGCCGGGCGGTTGCGGCGCAAGCTGGGCGAGGGGCTGATCGAGACCGTGCGCGGCCAGGGCTACCGCATGAGCCTGCCGCGATGAACGCGATCGGCGAGGTGGCAGCGCCTGCCGCCGCCGCGCCGACCATCCGCGTGCGCGGCAGCCTGACGCGAAGGCTCGCCCTGCTGGCAGCACTTTGGGTCGCCCTCGGCCTGGGCGTCACCGGCTGGTTCGTGGTGCGCCTGGCCGAGGAGCAGATCGAGACCGCCGCCGATGGCCGGATGACCTCGCTGCTCGATGCCGTGGTGGCGGCCGCCGCACTCGACCCGGTGCGCGGGCCGATCCTGGCCCGGGCGGTCAGCGAGCCGGAATTCGACCGGCCGCTCTCGGGCCATTACTGGCAGATTTCGGCCGCCGGCGGCCTGGTCGCCACCTCGCGCTCATTGTGGGACCAGCGGCTGCCCGCGCCGCGCCCCGATGCCGAGCCGCGCAACGAAGACATCATCGGGCCGCGCAACGAGCCGCTCAGGCTGCTGGAGCGCCATGTGCAGCTGGAGGCGCGCTTCGGCACCCCGCGCTTCCAGACCGTGACCATTCAGGTCGCGGTCACCCGCCGCGACACCGATGCCGAGATCGCCCGGCTGCAGAAGGGGCTGGTGCTGGCCTTCCTGGGCCTGGGCACCGGGCTGGTCGCGGTGGTGGCGCTGCTGGTGGTCTGGTCGCTGGCGCCGCTACGCCGGGCCAAGGAGGAGCTGGTGGAGGTGCGCGCCGGCACCCGCCAGCATGTCGACCTGACGGTGCCCAGCGAGATCGCGCCGCTGGTGCAGGAAATCGAGGCGCTGATCGGCCAGAACCGGGCGACGGTGGAGCGCGCGCGCACCCATGTCGGCAATCTCGCGCATGCGCTGAAGACGCCCATCGCCGTGTTGCGCCTTGCCCTGGAGCGGGAGGAATTGCCTGCCGCCCGCGCCCAGGCGGCGACGCTGGAGCGGCTGGTGCAGCACCATCTCAGGCGGGCCCGGGCTGGCGCCCTGGCCGGCGCGGCGGGCGAGGAGGCGCTGCCGATGGCCGCCGCGCAGGCACTGGCCACCGCGCTGAGGCGGCTGTTTTCCAGCCGCGGCATCGCCATCGCCGTCGCCGGGCGTGACGCCGCCCGCACCCGGGCCGACCCGCAGGATCTGACCGAAATGCTGGGCAATTTGATGGAAAACGCCTGCAAATGGGCGAAGTCCAAGGTGGAATGCCGCGTGGTGCCGGCCCAGGGCGGCATGATCCGCATCGAGGTGGAGGATGACGGGCCGGGACTTGCCGAGGGGCAGGACGCCGCCGCCCTGGCGCGCGGTGTGCGGCTGGACGAGGCCGCGCCTGGCAGCGGGCTGGGGCTGGCCATCGTGGCCGACCTGGCGGGGCTTTATGGCGGCACGCTGTCGCTCAACCGCGGTCGGCGGCTGGGCGGCATGCTGGCGGTTCTGGAATTGCCCGGGCGGGTCTGACGCCGCCGCCATGCGCGTGCGGCCAATGCCGCCGCCGGCCGATCCGCCGATGCTGCCGCCGAACCCGCAGCAAGCCCCGGTCAGACCGACAGATAGGCCTCCCGCGCCGCGGCATCCTCCATCAGCGCCGCCATCGTCCCGGTCCAGCGGATCTGGCCGCGCTCGATGATGCTGGCGCGGTCGCTCACCGCGCGGGCGAAGAACAGGTTCTGTTCGGAGAGCAGCACCGACAGCCCCTCGGCCTTCAGGGCGCGGATGGCGTCGGCCATGCGCTCGACGATGACCGGGGCCAGACCCTCGCTGGGTTCATCGAGCATGATGAGGCGGGGATTGCCCATCAGCGTCCGGCCGATGGTGAGCATCTGCTGCTCGCCGCCGCTCATCCGGCCGCCCGGGCGGCGGCGCATCGCGGCCAGGCTTGGGAAGAGTTCGCAGACGCGCTCCACCGTCCATGGGCGCAGGCCGTCGCGGGGTTTCTGGCGACCGGTTTCGAGGTTTTCCTCGACCGTGAGCTCGGCGAAGATGCGGCGTTCTTCGGGCACGTAGCCGAGGCCGAGGCGGGCGATCTCGAAGGGTTCGCGGCCGGCGATTTTTTCACCGAGGAATTCCACGCTCCCCGCGCTGGGCGGCACCAGGCCCATGATGGATTTCATGGTGGTGGATTTGCCCGCGCCGTTGCGGCCGAGCAGGACATGCACCTCGCCCGGCCGGGCATCGAGGGTGACGCCATCCAGGATATGGGCGCGGCCGTAATGGGCGTGCAGGTTCTCCACCGCCAGGATGGAAGCCACGGCGGCGGGGCCCATGGCGCGCTGCATCGGCGCGGACGGGCTCATCAATGCGCCCCCTGATGGCCGAGATAGACGTCGCGCACCTGGGGGTTGGCACGGACTTCCTCGGGCGATCCCTCGGCCAGCATGCGGCCGCGGTCGAGCACCAGCAGCCGGTCGGCATGGGTGAAGACGACGTCCATGTCGTGCTCGGTGAAGAGCACGGCGATGCCGCTCTCGCGGGCGATCTGCGCGGTGAGCGCCATCAGCGCCACGCGCTCGCCGGGCGCCATGCCGGCGGTGGGCTCGTCCATCAGCAGCAGGCGGGGATTGTTGGCGAGTGCGATGGCCAGTTCGACGCGCTTGAGGTCGCCATAGGCCAGCACGCCGCAGGGGCGGTCGGCCTGCCCGGCCATGCCCACGCGCTCCAGCAGGGCAAGTGCCGGCGCCGGGTCCTGCGCGCTGACCGGCGCCCAGAAACGCATCAGCGCCCGGGCGTGGGAGAGCAGCGCCATCTGCACATTCTCCAGCACCGAGAGCGAGCCGAAAGTCGCGGTGATCTGGAAGGTGCGGCCGACACCCAGGCGCCAGACCGCGCGGGGGGCGAGGCCGGTGATGTCCCGCCCGGCCAGGGTGACGCGCCCGGCATCCGGCCGCAGTTGGCCGTTGAGCATGTTGAAACAGGTGGATTTGCCGGCGCCATTGGGGCCGATCAGGGCCAGAAGCTCGCCGGCCGCGACCTGGAGCGTGACGCCCTGCACCGCCTTCACGCCACCGAAGCTTTTGGCCAGGCCCTCGACCTGCAACAGGCTCATGTCCGCTGCCCCATGCCGGCCAGACCGCGGGGAAAGAACAGCACCAGCCCAATGATGATGGCGCCGAGTGCCGCCCGCCAGAGCTCGGTGATGCGCACGAGTTGTTCGTGCAGGCCGGTATAGGCGAGCGCGCCCACGACCGGCCCCATCACCGTCTGCACGCCGCCCAGCAGCACCATCAACAGCGCGTCCACGCTGCGCGGAATCGCCATGGTGGTGGGGAAGACACTGCCCTTGCCGAAGGCGAAGAGCGCGCCGGCCAGCCCCGCGAAACCGGCGGCGATGGCGAAGGCGAACCAGCGAACGCGAAACGCGTCGATGCCGATGGCCTCGGCGCGCAGCGGAGAATCACGTTGCGCCCGCAACGCATAGCCGATGGGCGCAAAGATGGCCCGGCGCAGCAGCAGCGTGCCGCCGAGACATATCGCCAGCGAGAGATAGGCATAGACCAGCTTCGGCACCGCCCAGGCGCTGGGCCAGACGCCCAGAATGCCATTGTCGCCGCCCGTTACCTCCACCCATTGGAAGGCGGTGGACCAGGCGATTTGCGCGAAGGCGAGCGTCAGCATGGCCGAATAGACGCCGGAGAGCCGCACGCAGAACCAGCCAAAGACCAACCCCACCAGCCCCGCGGCGAAGGGGGCGGCGAGCAGGCCGACCTCCATGGGCGCGGCAAAATGCTTGACCAGAAGGGCGGCGGCATAGGCACCGGCGCCGAAATAGGCGGCGTGGCCAAAGCTCGCCATGCCGCCAGGCCCCATGATGAAATGCAGGCTGGCGGCGAAGAGGACGGCAATGGCCAATTCGCTGATCACCACCAGCGCGTAATCGCCCAGGAAGGGCGGCAGGGCGATGGAGAGCAGCAGGGCGGCAATGGCCACCGCGCGGCCGCGGGGCGACAGGGCGCGCAAGGGTGGCTCGGGCAGCGCGACGCTGGCGGCATGCCCGCCCGGCCGGCGGCCCAGCAGGCCATAGGGCCGCACCACCAGCACCACCGCCATCACCAGGAACACCAGCACCAGCGTGATGCGCGGGAAGATCAGGATGCCGAAGGCCTGCATCTGGCCGATCAGCAGCGCCGCCAGCGCCGCCCCCGGCAGAGACCCCAGCCCACCGACCACGACCACGACAAACGCCTCGGAAATGATGGCCAGGTCCATTTGCAGGTTCACACTCTCCCGCGGGACCTGCAGCGCACCCGCCAGCCCCGCCAGCGCGGAGCCCAGGAAGAACACGCCCGTGAACAACAGCCGCTGATTGACGCCCAGCGCCCCCACCATCTCGCGATCCGCCGTCGCCGCACGCACCAGCACGCCAAACCGCGTGCGCTGGAACAACAGCCACAACAACACCAGAACCGCGATACCAATGCCGATCAACACCAGATCATAGAGCGGAAACCGCTCGCCCATCACGTCGACGGCGCCGCGCAAGCCCGGCGCCCTGGGCCCCAGCAGATCCTGCGGCCCCCAGACCGCCAGCGCCACATCCTGCACCACCAGCACCACACCGAATGTGGCCAGCAACTGGAACAACTCCGGCGCCTTGTAGATGCGGCGCAATACCAGCACCTCCACAACCACACCGATCAAGCCCACCAGCACCGCCGCCGCCAGGACACTGCCCCAGAACGGGACATGCCCGCGCGGCAACCACGTCACCAGGCTGTAGGCGATGTAGGCACCCAACATATACAGGCTGCCATGGGCGAAATTGACGATGCGCGTGACACCGAAAATCACCGTCAGCCCGGCGGCGACGAGGAACAACGACGCGGCGCTGGCCAGGCCAGACAAACCCTGGACGAGGAGTTGGGACATTCAGGATGCCAGGGTTGGGGGTGGGGCGACCCGCCCCTGGACCGTGATGAATAAAGCTGAGGTGAGGGAGGGGGGCGGACGGCGCGAACGGCAAGGGCGGCACCGCCTGCCCCCCTCCCTCACCGCAGCTTTCCCCCGGGTTCCAAGGGCCTTTCGGCCCTTGGTGGGGAGGGGTAAAGCCCCTCTCCGGGCAACCGGCGCCACCGCTAGCCTTGCGGCCGGAGTGTCCGAACCACCTCATCCGAGGGCAGGTACGACCGGCCATCGGCGTAGCGCCAGTCCACCATCACGCCGCGGTTTTGCCGCAGTGCCGTGCGGCCGACATAGGCGCCGAGCGTGGATTGGTGGTCGATGGCGCGGAATTCGACCTCGGCTTCGCCGAAGGCCGTGGGGAATTTCAGGCCGCGCATGGTTTGCACCATGCGGTCGGTTTCGGTGGAGCCGGCGGCGCGCAGCATGGTGGTGATGGCGGTCACGGTATCGAAGGCGACGACCGAGCCGAGTTTGGGGGCTTCGCGGAAGCGCGTGGTGTAGGCGGTGCGGAAGCGCGTGTGGTGGGCGTTGTTGATTTCAGCGGCGGGGTAGCCGGTGACGATCCAGTTTTCCGGCGCTTCGTCACCGAGGGGATCGAGATATTCCGGTTCGCCGGTCAGCAGGGAGACGACGCGCCTGCGTTCGAACAGCCCTCGGGTGGAGCCTTGGCGGACGAAGTTGGTGAGGTCGGCGCCGAAGGTGACGTTGAAGATGGCTTCCGGGTTGGCGCCGGCGAGCGCCTGCACGGTCGCGCCGGCGTCGATGCGGCCGAGTGCTGGGAATTGTTCGGCCACGAAGGTGGTGCCGGGCACGGCGCGGGTCAGCAATTCCTTGAACCAGCGCACCGCGGATTGGCCGTATTCGTAGTTGGGTGCGACGGTGGCCCAGCGGCGGGCCGGGAGTTTCGCGGCCTCTTCCACCAGCATGGCGCATTGCATGTAGGTGCTGGGGCGCAGGCGGAAGGTGAAGGGGTTGCCGCGCGCCCAGACCAGGGCATCGGTCAGCGGTTCGGAGGCGACGAAGAGCCTGCGGTTCTGGTTGGCGAAATCGCCGAGTGCGAGGCCGACATTGGACAGGAAGCCGCCGGCCAGGAGGTGGACGCGTTCATTGTTGATCAGTTCGCCGGCGTGGCGGACTGCGTCTTCCGGACGGCCGGCATCGTCGCGAAAGATCGTCTCGATGCGGCGGCCGTTGATGCCGCCGGCGGCGTTGATCTCTTCCTGCGCCATCATCCAGCCATTGCGGTAGGGGGCGAGGAAGGCGGGTTGCGAGGTGTAGCTGTTGATCTCGCCGATGCGGATGGCCTCGGCTTGCGCGTTGGCGATGACGGGGGCGGCGAGGCCGGCGGCCAAGGCCGTGCGACGGGTGATGGTCATGGGTGCACCTCTGAACGTGGAGGGCATGCAACGCCATTACCCGCTGCACCGCAACAGCAAATCAAGGGGTGGGCGGGTCTGTGGCGCAGCGTTCGCCAACCCAGCCCCAGCCGCCGGTCTTGCCGCGGGCCTTTTTCATCCCGTCCTGCATGGCCCAGAACAGCCGCACGGCGCGTTTGTCGAGGCCCGTGGCGCCCATCACGTCCAGCCCCGGCCAGGGCTTGAAGGGGTTGGAGCGGGCATAGGACCAGATGGCGATGCGCCGCGTCTGCTTGTCGGTGACGCCGCGGCGGTGGAAGCCCGAGGTATCGGCCACGATCAGGGTATTGGCCTTCGCCGCGAATTTGACCGGCGGGCCGTAGCCCAGGCGGGCGATCTCGTCGGGCTCGATGCGCAACGAGCCCTCGCGGGTGCTGCGGTCGGGCGAGGTGGCGGCGCCGATGCTCACCCGGCGTTCCCAGGCCAGGTGGCGCCGCGTGGGCAAATGCGAGCCGGGGACATAGGTGAAGCCGGCCTCGCCCTCCTCCACGTCCTCCAGGAAGAGCCAGGATTTGACCGTGGGGTGGAAGGTGTCGATGTGAAAATCGGACTGGATATCGGGTTCGGCGGCGCGGAAATTCGAGAAAATGGTCTGCACGAACTGGAACGGCTTCTGGCGGAAGCTGTTGGCGTAGTCATGCAGCGCCTGATAGGGCGGAAAGGCCAGGGCGGCGGCGGTGGCGGGCAGGCCCGGCAGGGTGCCGGCGTCGAGCGGGATGAGGCGGGTCAGGCTGTAGCCGTCGATGTATTCGCGCGCTTCGACGCGCTTGGAGAAGATCTCGTCGCGCATCGCTGCGAAACTGGCCTCGGGCAGAAAATTTTCCTTCACCAGAAAACCATCGCGCAGCAGGGAACCGCGGTCTTCGGGCGCGAGCGCCTGGCCGACCTGGGCGCGGCGGCGTTCGGCCATGCGGCGCGCCCATTCCCGGCGCATGAGGTGCAGCCCCTGCCGGTTGAGCGCGGGGCTGCCCAGGATGGGGTTCTTCTCGAAGGATTTCGCGCCGGTGGCCACGCCGAGGGCGTGGACCGGCATCATCGGCCATTGGTACCAGGCGACCATGGGCTTGCTCCTGATCTGCGGCGCCATCTATCGCCGCTGGGGTCAGGGGCGCAACCGCTACCGCAGCCTGGCCAACACCTGATCCACGAAGACCTTGGCCTGCCCCAGGTAATTCTCCGGCGCGCAGAGCGCCTGTACCTCGGCCGGCTGCATGCGGGCGCTGATCTGCGGGTCGGCCAGCAGGGCATCGGCCAGTGGCATGCCATGCGCCAGCGCGACGTCGCAGGCGTGGTTGACGATGTGATGCGCCTCGCCCCGCCCGAGCACGGGGGCAAGCCCCATCATCACCTGTTCGGCCGCGATCAGCCCGCCGGTGGAGGCGAGGTTGCGCGCCATCCGGCCGGGGTCCACCACCAGCCCATCGGCGATGCTCCGCGCGCACATCACGGCGCCATGGGTGAGGTTGAAGGCCTGGCCAATGGCCAGCCCCTCGGCCTGCCAGGGGCCGGTGCCCCGCTCCAGATCCTGCGCCATGGCCGAGAGCATCTGCGGCACCAGCGCATGCACGCCGCGCGACTGGGCGAGGACATATTCGCAGGAAATCGGGTTGCGCTTCTGCGGCATGGTGGAACTGCCGCCTCGGCCGGCCTGATGCGCCTCGGCCACCTCCGCCACCTCGGTCTGCATCAGCAGCATCACGTCGGTCGCGATCTTGGACAGGGCGCCACAGAGCAGGCCGAGGAAATTCACCACCTCGCAAAACCCGTCGCGGGCGACATGCCAGGGGATGTCGGGCACGGCCAGGCCCAGCTCCTGCGCCATCTCGCGCTGCACCTCGATGCCGCGGGTGCCGAGCGAGGCCAGAGTGCCGGCGGCGCCGCCGAATTGCAGTTTCTCGACCCGCGGGCGCAGCTGGTCCAGCCGCTCCACCATGGTGATCAGTGGGCTCAGCCAGACCGCGACCTTATAGCCGAAGGTGACCGGCAGGGCGTGCTGGAGATGGGTGCGCCCGGCCATCACGGTGTCGCGGTGGCGCATCGCCATGGAGGCAAGCGCGGTGTTGAGCTGCAGCAGGTCCATGCGGATCAGCGCGAGCCCCTGGCGCATCTGCAGCACCACGGCGGTGTCCATGATGTCCTGGGTGGTGGCGCCCCAATGGGTCCATTTGCCACCCTCGGGCCCGGCGAGTGCGGAGAGCTGCTTGACCAGCCCCACCACGGGATAGCCGGTATTGGCGGTGGCGCGGGCGAGTTCCTCGAGGTTGAGCTTGTCCACATCGGCGGCGGCGGCGATGGCGGCCGCGGCCTCGGCCGGCACGATGCCCAGGCGGGACTGGGCGATGGCGAGTGCCACCTCCACATCCAGCATGCGGGCCAGCCAGGCGCGTTCGCCCATCGCGGCGCGCATTGCATCGGTGCCGTAGAGCGCGCCCATCACGGGGCTGTCGGCGGGGTTCACGGGCATGGATTTCTGGTCCCCGGAAAGCGGGTGGAAGGCGGGAGGCGGAGCAGATCAGACATCGAGGAAAACGGTCTCGCCCTCGCCCTGCAGGCGGATGTCCAGCGACCAGACACCGGGCGCGGTCTCGTGCGCCAGCATGGTGGGGCGCCTCGCCTCAGGCACCAGGCCCAGGATGGGGTCGGCGTCGTTGTGCGGCTCGCCGGAGAAATAGGCGCGGGTGGTGACGTGGTTCATCAGCCCGCGGGCGAAGACGGCGAGCGTGATATGCGGCGCCTGCAGGGTGTTGCCGGGGCCGGGCACGGGGCCGGGTTTGAGGGTGGTGAAGCGGAAGCGCCCGGCCTCGTCGGTGGCGCAGCGGCCGAAGCCGTGGAAGCCGGCCTCATAGGCGCCATCGGGTCCGGCCTGCCAGATTTCCACCATCGCATCGCCGCAGGGCGTGCCGTCGCCGTCGGTGATTTGGCCGGTCAGGGTGATGCGCTCCCCGGCGACGCCGGCATTGCCGCCGCGCAGCAGATCGGCCCACTCCGGATGGTCGATGATGTGCCAGTAGGGGCCGGCGGTCTGGCTCGCGGTTGTCGTCACTTCGGGTTCTCCATGGGCGTCGCGTTGCGGCCGCGCAGCACGATGTCGAAGCGGTAGCCCAGCGCCCAGTTTTCCACCGCATAATCGAGGTCGAACTTGGCGATCAGGCGCTCGCGCGCCGCGGCATCGGGGGTGGCCATGAAGACGGGGTCGAGCGGCAGCAGCGGGTCGCCGGGGAAATACATCTGGGTGATCATCCGCTGCGCGAAGCCTGCGCCGTGAAGGCCGAAATGGATGTGCACGGGGCGCCAGGCTTTCGGGTGGTTCGGCCAGGGATAGGCGCCGGGCTTGATGGTCGTGACCTGCCAGCGGCCCTCATCATCGCTGAACACGCGGGCGCTGCCGGAAAAATGCGGGTCGAGCGGCGCGTCGTGCTGGTCGCGGATGTGGTGGTAGCGGCCGGCGGCATTGGCCTGCCAGATCTCCAGCATGGCGCCGCGCACCGGGCGGCCATCCTCGTCCAGCACGCGGCCGCCGACGATGATGCGCTCGCCCATCGCGGCCACACCCTCATGCACCGACATGTCGGCATAGGCGGGGTAGGCGCTGGGCGAGAAGCGCGGGGCGGAGGTTTCGGTCAGCGTGTGGGGGATCTTGATCGGCGCGTTCAGCGCGTGGCGCTTGCGGGTGCTGCCATAGGCCGGTGCGTTCATCGGCGGCCAGGTGCCGGCCTCGGGCCGGGGGAATATGCTGCCCGGCGGATTCACGCCGCCGGTGCTCGGCTGCGCCTCCGCCCTTTGGCGATCCGACGGGTGGGTCATGCCAGAATTTCCTTCACCAGTTTCAACGCGTGGTTGGCGCGCGGCACGCCGGCATAGCTTGCGACATGCAGCAGCGCCTCGGAGATTTCGGCCGCCGTCACGCCGGTATTGGCCGTGGCGCGGATATGCAGCTTGAATTCCTCGTCGAGGCCGAGTGCGGCCAGCATGCTCAGCGTGATCAGGCTGCGGCTATGGCGCGAGAGGCCCGGGCGGGTCCAGACGCGGCCCCAGACACCTTCCAGGATGAAGTCGCGGAACGGCGCGTCGATCGCGGTGAGATTGGCCTCGGAACGGTCGACATGGGCGTTGCCCAGCACGGCGCGGCGGACGGCCATGCCCGACGCGGCGCCCACGGCGTGCAGGCCGGCGAGGTGTTGCAGAATGGTTGCCGTGACAACCTCCGCCGCCTCGAAATTCGGGATGTGGCTGGCATTGGGGATGATCACCAGTTCAGCACCGGGGATGGCGGCGGCGATCTCCTGGCTTTTCGCCACGGAGGAGGAGGGATCGGCCTCGCCGACCACCACGGTCGTCGGGCAGGTGATGGGGCCGGGCATGCCGGCGTCACGCAAAGCGGCCGAGCAGCCGAGATAGCCCACGGGGTCGGTGCGCAGCAGCATGCGCAGCAGCGCGCGGGAGGAGGGCAGCGCGGGGTCGATGACCCAATTCGCCATCACCGCATCCTGCACCGCAGCCATGCCGCCGGCTTTCACCCCCTCCATGCGGGTGATCCAACGCTCAGGAGGCCCCGAGATGAAGCCGGTGTCGCAGGGCATGGCGGAGAGCACGCGGTCGGGATAGGCGGCCGCCAGCTCCAGGGTAAGCCGCCCGCCGATCGAGACGCCGGCGACATGGGCCTGTGCCACCCCCAGCGCATCCAGCACCGCGATGGCGTCGGCGGCCAGGCTGGCCATGGAGTAGTCGCCGGGCGTGGCGCCGCTCAGCCCATGGCCGCGCAGATCCATCCGGATGACGCGGTATTGCCGCGCCAGGGTCGGCACCTGGGGCGCCCAGATTTCCATGGTGGTGCCCAGGCTGTGCAGCAGCAGCAGCGCCGGCGCGCCCGGCGGCCCCTCCTCGCGCACGTGAAAGACGGTGCCGTCGATGTCGAGGAAACTCATGTCAGCAATCTCACCAGAAAGAGCGAAAGGGAGGGGAACAACACACAGAGCACGAGGCGGATCAGGTCCATCCCCAGGAAGGGCATGACGCCGCGATAGGTCTGCGCGATCGGGATGTTCTTCGCGATCGACGAGATGACGAAGACGTTGAGCCCGATCGGCGGCGCGGTCAGCCCAATGCCGACCACGCAGAGCACGAGCATGCCGAACCAGATCGCCACCTCCTCCGTAGGCATGCCGAAATCCAAAGCGGTGATGACCGGGAAGAACACCGGCAGGGTGAGCAGGATCATCGCCAGCTCATCCATCACAGCACCCAGCACGATATAGGTCAGCAGCAGCACCACCAGCACGCCATAGGGCGGGAAATCCTGCTCGGTCACCCAGAGCGAGAGCAGGTCGGGCGCCTGGGACAGCGCCAGGAAGGCGTTGAAGATCTCGGCGCCGAGCAGGATGGCGAAGATCATGCCGGTGGTCTCGGCAGTGGCCAGAAGTGCCGCACGGATATCCTCGGGCGAGAGCGAGCGGCGCAGCAGGCCCACGGCGAGCACGGCGATGCAGCCCACCGCCGCACTCTCGGTCGGCGTGAAGACGCCGCCATAGATGCCGCCGATCACCGCCACCGCGATGCCCAGCACCGGGATCACGTTGCGGAAGGCTGCCGCCCGCTCCCCTGGCCCCGGCGGCGGCGCCGGCGGCGCCAGTTCGGGGCGGCGGCGCACCACCAGCCAGATCGCAAGAATATACAGCAGCGTGGCCAGGATGCCCGGCAGGGCGGCCGCCATGAACAGCTTGGAAATATTCTGCTCGGTGGTGATGGCATAGACCACCAGGATGACGCTGGGCGGGATGAGAATGCCCAAGGTGCCCCCCACAGCGATGGTGCCGGTGGCGAAGCCCGGGTTGGTGCCGTAGCGCAGCAGTTCCGGCAGTGCCGCGCGCCCGAAGGTGGCGGTGGTGGCGACCGAACTCCCGCACACCGCGCCAAACGCCGCCGACGCGCCGATCACCGCCATGGGCATGCCGCCCGGCCTGCGGCCCATCACCGCATTGGCGGCGGCGAAGAGGTCGCGCGCCAGCCCGCCGCGCTCGGCCAGCGCACCCATCAGGATGAACAGCGGAATGACCGAGAGGGTGTAGTTGGCGAACAGGTGATAGGGCGTGGATTTCAGGTAGTTCAGCAGCGCCGTCCAATCGAGGATATGGACATAGCCCAGCGCGCCCACCAGCAGCATGGCCAGCGCGATGGGCGCGCGCAGCACGATCAGCCCCAGAAGTGCGGCAAAACCCCAGGCGGCGATGACGAATTCGGGCGCCATCAGCGCGGCAGCCGCAGCGACCAGGCCAGCGCGATCAACGCCGTCAACCCGAAGCACGCCGCCCCCACCGCGATGGCCCAGCCATAGGGCAGCGCCAGCAGCCCGATGGTGCGGGTGCCGTTGGCCATGGCCTCCAGGCCGCCCAGGCTCATTCGCCAGGCGATGACGCCCATGACAGCGGCCCAGACAAGCTGCCAGAAGGCATCGACCCAGTTGGTCAGCCGCGCCGGCAGCCAGGTGGTGAAGCTGTCAACCAGGATGTTGCCACGCCTGAGCGTGCAGAATGCGAGAAAACCCAGCACGGCGAGGCCGGAGGCGATGGACACCAGCTCGAAATCACCGCGCACCGGCTGGTTGGTGAACCAGCGCAACGTGCCCGAGACCACGGTCAGCCCCGCCGCCGCCAGCAGCACCGCGCCGCCCAGCAGCGCCAGCAGCCGGGCGAGCCACGCGAGTGGCCCGCCCATTTCCGCCTGGTTCACGAAACCCCTTGGCCGAACTGCGTGATCAGCGCGCGGGCCTCTTCCAGCAGGGCGCCGCCATCGATGTTGCGCTCCCGCATCGCGGTGATCCAGTTGGCGATCACCGGCTCGGTCGTGCGGCGGAAGCGGGCGGTCTCCTCGGCCGAGAGCGAGACGATGGCGTTGCCGCGGCGGCGCACCATCTCCTCCACCACCGGCCCCTGCTCATCCCAGGGGCGAGCGGCCATCTGCGCCGCCGCCATGCCGGAATTGGCGTCGAGGATGGCGCGCAGATCGGGCGCCATGCCGTCGTATTTCGCCTTGTTCATCGCGAGGATGAAGGTCGCGATGTAGAAGGTGGGCGAGCCTTCGAATTCGGTGTGGTTGCGCAGCGTCTCATGCAGGCGGATCGAGGGGACAACCTCCCAGGGGACCACGGCGCCATCGATCACGCCCTGGGCCAGCGCCTCGGGGATTTGCGGCACGGGCATGCCGATGGGGGCGGCGCCGAGTGCGCGCAGCGCCTCGCCGGCCTGGCGGGTGGGGAAGCGCAGCTTCAGGCCGGCCATGTCCTCCTGCCGGCGCACCTCGCGCCTGGCATGGATGACGCCGGCGTCGTGGCCCCAGGCGGTGATGATGTGGGTATCGGCGTATTCGGCGCGCATCCGCCGCTCGAACAGCGTCTGCACCGCCTGGACGTTCACGCTGGCGCGCTTGTGGGCGACGAAGGGGAGTTCGAAGGCCTCGATGCTGGGGAAGCGGCCGGGGGTATTGCCGGGCAGGGTCCAGATGATGTCGACCACCCCGTCGCGGGCCTGATCATAGAGCTGCGGCGGCGCGCCGCCCAATTGCATGGAGGGGAAGATCTGCACCCGCAGGCGGTTGTTGGATTCGGCGGCCAGCTTGGCGGCCCAGGGCATCAGGAAAAACCGATGCACATTGGACACCGCGGGCAGGAAGTGATGCAGGCGCAGCGTGAGCTCCTGCGCGCGGGCGGCCTGCGGTCGCAGGAGTGCGGGCGTGGCGAGGCCAGCCAGCAGGATGGTGCGGCGATGTGTCATGTTCTTGGGTTCTCCCGGATGCGTGGCTCCTGGGAGAGCATGTGCCTTGTTCTGGTGCCGCGCTCAAGCATGGGTTATCGGGGCGGCGCCGGTGCCGGTGATCGACAGCGGGCGCGACAAGCCGGGCTTCGTTCATGGGTTCGCGGGCGGGCGGATAATCCGGGGCGGGTTGGATGACCGGATCCGATGGTCGGAAGGCTTGGTCACGGAGGAGTAGCGGGCCACGCGACGGCGCATTACGCTTTGCCGAGGGCCACAAGACCCCCGCAGGAGACCAACCATGATCCGCCTCGCCACCCTCGCGATCCTCGTCCCTCTCGCGGCGCAGCTTCCCTTCAGCGGCTCCGCCGCATGGGCACAACTCGCCATTTCCGCCGGCGACAACAAGCCGCGCCTGGTCGATGGCGTGCCCACCACCATCGCCAATCCGCCGCCCGACATGCTCACCCTGCTCGACCTCACCCCCAGCCCGCCGCGCGTGCTGGGCGAGGTGGCGGTGCCGCATTCGGTGGCCGGCCCGCCCAATTCGCTGGGCATCACGCCCGACAGCCGCTTCGCCATCGTGCCCTCCAACCAGCGCATCGACCCCGCCAACGCGACCCGCACGGTCTATGACAACCGGCTCTCGGTGGTGGACCTCACCGCCCGGCCGCCACGCGTGGTGCAGACGCTGGAGGTGGGGCTGGGCCCGGCCGGTGTGTCGATCAACGCGGCCGGCACCCATGTGCTGGTGGCCCATCGCGGCACCGGCAACGTCACGCTGTTTCGGTTGAACAATGGCCAGCTCAGCGAGGTGGCGAGCCTGAACATCACCACCCCCGCGGCCATCATCGCCTCGGCCGTCTTCACGCCCGATGGCAAGCACGCCCTCGTCACCCGCTATGGCGAGGCGATGGTGAGCGTGATCGCGATCGAGGGCGACACCCTCACCCGCGCGGGGCGCGACATCACCACGGGGGTGAACCCCTATGGGCTGGTGATGGGCCCCTCCGGCCGCTTCGCAGTGGTCGCCAATATCGGCCGCGGCAGCGGGGATGCGGACACCATCTCCTATATCGACCTCGCTGGGCCGGTGGCGACCTGGCGGGTGACCGAGACGGTGACGGTGGGGCAGACGCCCGAAGGCCTCGCCCTCTCGCGCGATGGCAACATGCTGGCGGTGACGGTGATGAACGGCTCGAACAAGCCCGCAGCCAGCCCCTTCCGGGGCGAGGGACAGGTGCAGCTCTGGCGCATCGCGCGGCAGCCCGCGCGCGGGGCGCCGCATCTCTCCCGCGTCGCGGTGGGCACGGTGGGGACGTGGTCGCAGGGGGCGGGCTTCTCGGCCGATGGGCACCGGCTGGTGGTGCAGAACATGGTGGAGCGGGATCTCTCGGTGTTCCGCATCGAAGGGAACCGGTTGGCGCCGATGGCGCGGATTCCGCTGCCGGCGGCGCCGGCTTCCATGGCGGTGGCACCGCGGTAAGGAGGAAGGCTCTGCCCTCCCGGGACCGTTCATCGCCGGTGGGCCCGCCGGCGTGAGGGCTGCGCCTTGGCTGTTCGTGCTGCTGTGGTCGGGAGGGTTTACCGCCGTCGCCGTGGCGCTGCCTTACACTGAGCCTTTGACCTTGCAGGTGCTGCGCTATGCGGCGGTGGTACTGCTGCTGCTGCCGCCCCTGCTGGTGCTGCGGCCGGCCTGGCCAGACCGGCTTGCACTGCGCCACCTCACCCGCATGGGGCTGGTGATGCAGTTTGGCTATTTCGCCTGTACCAATCTGGCATTGGGCTGGGGCATGTCGCCCGGCGGGCTGGCGCTGCTGATCGCGCTGCAACCCATCCTGGTGGCGCTGCTCTCGGCGCGCGTCACCGGCGATGTGGTGCCGCGCGCCGCCTGGGCCGGGCTGATCATCGCGTTTTTGGGCGTGGCGCTGGTGGTGGTCTCGGGCTCGGCGGTGGCGGCGCGGGACTGGCCGGGGCTGGTCTTCGGCGTGATCTCGCTGGCCGCGATGACGACGGGCGCGCTGCTCGAACGGCGCGATGGCGCCCCCTGCCATCCGCTGGTCTCCAACCTCGTGCTCTATGCGGTGGGGCTGGCGGCCACGCTGCCGGTGGCCTTCGTCCTGGAGGAGATGCGGGTGGTGTGGAGCGCAGACCTGGCCTGGGGCCTGGGCTACCTCGTGATCGTGAACTCGCTCATTTCCATGACCCTGCTGTTGGCCATGCTGCGCGCGGGGGAGGCGGCGCGGGTCTCCGCCCTGTTCTTTCTGGTGCCGCCGTTGGCGGCGCTGATCGGTTGGGTGGTTCTCGGGCGGGAGGTGGCGCCGCTGGCCTGGCTCGGCACGGGTATTGTGGCGATGGGGGTCATACTGGCGCGCCGCGCCGGGACTGCACGAAAGATTGAGCGCTCTTGACCCCCTGCCCGGGCCTGGAATTTCTCGGCAAGCAGCGCCGTCGGCACTAAAACCTCACGCGATTTCGGAGGTAGGACATGCCCGACCTTGGCCGTTGCTGGCATGCGCTGGGCTGGGCCGGCCCGCTGGCGCTGGTTCCATTCTCGGCGCAGGCGCATGTCAAATGGTTTGCGCCCTACATCGTGGGGGCCCCGCCACAGCCGCTGCCAGCCACCCTCGGCAACACCTGGTTCTGGGTCGGCGTCGGCCTTGTGCTGATGTTCTTCCTCGCCACCCGGGCGCTGGAGATGACCAGGGCCGGCGACGCCGTTCTGGGCGCCATGGACCGGATCACCGACCCGCTCTGGCGGCGGATCGATGATTTCGTGCGCGCCGTCACCGCCGCCTTCTTCGTCGCCATCTTCGCGACCGGCGGGGTCTACCTGACGCCCGATCTGCAGACGCCAGCGAAATGGGTGGCCTGGATGCAGTTGCTCATCGCCTGCCTGATCTTCTCGCGCCGGACGCAGCCGCTGGCGGCGCTGGGCATTATCGGCCTTTGGCTGCTGGCGCTGCGCGACTATGACCTCTTCCACCTGCTGGACTACCTGGCGCTGGGCGTGGCGGTCGCCGCCTATCTGATACTGGAAGCCATGTCGAACGAGGCCTGGCGGAAGCACCGGTTCGAGGCGCTGCGCTGGGGCGTCGCCATCGCGCTGATGTGGTCGAGCCTGGAGAAGTTCGCCTATCCCGACTGGTTCTATCCCATCGTGGAGGAGAGGCCCTTCCTGACCTTCGGCATGCCGCGCGACGTCTTTATTCCGATGTCCGGGGTTGCCGAGTTCACGTTGGGTTTTGGCTTGTTGTGGACGCCGCTGGTGCGCCGCCTCTCCGCCACCGCGCTCTTCATCGTCTTCAACGCGGCGGTCTATCCCTTCGGGCGCGTCGACATGATCGGCCACGCGCTGATCATGGCGATCATCGTCGCCATCGCGGCCGACCACACCCGCGAGCTCCACTTTCTGGCGCGATTCCGGCGCCGGGTCGCCGGCATTCCGGCGGGCTTCGCGGTCATGCTGATCCTCTTCGGTGCGGGCTATTGGGGGCTGCACGCCGCTCTGTACGGCGTGGACGGAGTCGCGGGGCTGCCGCGCGGGGAATTGCTGACGCACAGGCCCAATGCCGAGCACCCGCACGGCCAGCCCTTGCGGGGCACTGTTGCGCGTTGACCGTGCCCCTCACCGAGTCCACGCTGGACGAAACAGGAGAGACGCCATGGCGCATGCAGGCTTGAAATTCGGCATCTTCATGGCGCCGTTCCACCGGCTTGGCGACAACCCCACGCTCGCCATCCATCGCGACCTCGAACTGATCGAGCATCTCGACCGTCTCGGCTTCGACGAGGCCTGGGTCGGCGAACACCACTCGGCGGGCTGGGAGACGATCGCGAGCCCCGAAATCTTCATCGCCGCCGCCATCGAGCGCACGCGGCACATCCATCTCGGCTCCGGCGTCACCTCCCTGCCCTATCACCACCCGCTGCTGGTGGCGCAGCGCTTCGTGCAGCTCGATCACATGTCGCGCGGCCGCACCATGCTGGGCTGCGGCCCCGGCGCGCTGGCGTCGGACGCCTATATGATGGGCATCCCGGCCGAGACGCAGCGGCGACGAATGGAGGAGGCGCTGGCCGCCATCACGGCGCTCCTGGCCTGCGAGGAGCCGGTGAACATGCAGACCGACTGGTTCACCCTGAAGGATGCGCGCCTGCATCTCGCGCCCTACACCGCGCCGCGCTTCCCCATTTCGGTCGCCACCTCGACCACGCCCTCGGGCGTGCTGGCCGCCGCGAAGCATGGCCTGGGCATGCTCAGCCTGGGCGCCGGACTGCCCGGCGGGCCGCAGAAGCTGGCCGAGCAATGGCGCCTGGCCGAAGCGGAGGCCGCCAAGCATGGCAAGCGGATGGACCGCGCCAATTGGCGCCTGGTGGTGAACCTGCACGTCGCCGAGGATGACGAGACCGCCATCCGCCAGGTGCGCCTGGGCGAACGCGCCGAGACCGAGGGCTATTTCGGCGAGGTGCTGGCCCGGCCGCCGACCCGCACCGAGAACCCGCTGGGCGATGGCTTGCGCGCCGGCACAACCCTGGTCGGCAGCCCGGACACCGTGGCCGATGGCATCACCCGCCTGCTGAATTTCACCGATGGCGGTGCGGGTGGCGTGTTGTTCCGCGCGCATGACTGGGCCAATCGGCGCGACACATGGGAGAGCTACGAGCTTTTCGCCCGCTGGGTGATGCCGCGCTTCCAGGGCTCGCTGGCGATGCCCACGCAATCGCGTGAGTGGTGCGTGGAAAATCGCGGCGGTATCTTCGCGCCCAATATCGCCGCCCTGCACAAGGCATTTTCGGATGCCGGGCAGGCCGTGCCGGAGACCGACCGGCTCAAGATCCGACAGTGATGCGACGGGCGCCGCGCCCGCGCCACGGCCCGGGCCTGGGGATGCTCTACAGCCGGGGCGAAATCCCGCTCACGCCGGTGGCCTGCTCGAGCTGCGCCAGCGCCACGAGGTAATTGGTCCGCGCCACATTGGTCGCCAGCCGCGTGGCGTTGAGAGTGCGCAGCGCGTCCAGCACCTCGAGCAGCGAGGAGCCGCCCGCGAGATAGGCCTGTTCGGCGGAACGATACGCGGCCTCGGCCCGACCCAGCGCGCCGCCGGTGTAGATCCGCAGCAGGTTGCGGGTTTGCTCCACGGCGGACCAGGCGATGGCGAAATCCGCCCGGGCCTGCAGCAGCGCCGCGCGGGCAATCGCATCGGCCTGGCCGGCCTGGCCGGAGGCGACGCCGACATTCCCCTCGACGATGCGGCGCGTGAAGATCGGCACCGAGAGCTGCACGCTGAACTGGTCATTGGCCGAGAGCGGCGTGAGGCCGGATGGCACGTTCTGGTTCAGCCGGGTGCGGCCAAAGCCGGCATTGACGGTGACGTCGCGCCAGCGCGCGGCCTCGGCCAGCGCCACATTGGCGCCCGCGGCACTGGCCTGGCGCAGTGCCGCCACCACATCGGGCCGGTCCTGCACCGCGCCGGCCAGTTCGTCACGGCCGATGCCCAGCTCGGGGATGGTGTTGAAGCGGCCCTGCACGTCGAAGACGATGGCGGACAGCGTGGCGCGCACCGGATCACTGCTGGTGGCGCCACGGCGCACCGGGGCGGATGGCGGCTCACCGGCGCGGAAATCGGCGGCATCGGCCGCCATTGTCACCGCGATCTGCGCCACCGCCACGGCATAGGCCTGGGCGTTGCTCACGATGTCATTCTCGAACACCACGCGGCTGGCCTGGAAGCGCAGCAGATCGCCCTCCGGGATGGCACCATCGCGCAGCTGGCGGCGCAGCAGCGCCTCGGTCCGGTCGAGCCCGGCGCGGTTGGCCAGCGCGACCTCCAGATTGGCCCGGGCGCCCAGCGCATTGTAGAAATTCTGCCGCAGGACATAGAGCTGGCTGCGCAGCGCATCGAGCACCTGCGCCTCGGCCGCGCCGATATTCTCCTCCGCCAGGCGGGTGCGCAGCGTGCGCTTGCCGCCGAGTTCCACCAGCACCTGCAGGCCCACGATCACGTTGTTCTGCGGGCCGAGGAAGCGCGAGCCCACGATATTGGGCGTATTGGGCTGGCCGGGCGGCGGCCGCCCGCCTTCGTTGAACTGCGCGAAGGTATTGCCGGCCGAAACGATGGGCGGCGGCAGCGAACTGGCGACGAGGCGCTGCGCGCGCGCCGCATCCACGCCGCGGCGTGCGGCGATGACCCAGAGGTTGCGGTCCACCAGCAGCCGCTCGGCCTGTTCCAGCGTCATGACCTGGGTGCCCGGGGCCAGCGGCACCGCGGCCTGGGCGGGCGTGGCCTGGCGCCGCGCCTCGCCCCGGCCCGGCGGCGGCACGGTCGGTGCAGCCGCGGGTGCCGCCACGGATGGTGGCGCCACCGGCGGTGATTGCGCCATCGCGGCACCGCCGGAGATCAGGGCCGCCACCACCGGTAAGAACTTCATTCCGCCAACCCCGCCCGCGCCCTGCGCATCTGTAAAATCTGCTCCGACTGGGCAAGGCCTCGCGGCCGGCCCAGCAGGTCGATCATCGCCGGAAACACCACCAGGATGAAGAAGGGCACCAGGCCGATGCCGCCCACCACCACGATGGCCAATGGCTTCTGCACATCGCTGCCGATGCCTGTCGAGAGTGCCATGGGCAGCAGGCCGCAGAAGCTGGCGAAGCAGGTCATCAGCACCGGCCGCATCCGGTCCTCGCCGGCGATGTCCAGCGCCTCGCGCCAGGGATGGCCCTCGCTGCGGACGTGATTGAAGTGGGAGAGGAAGATGATCCCCTCCATCACCGTGATGCCGAAGAGTGCCAGGAAGCCGATCGCCGCGGGCACGGAGAAATTCAGACCGGCGATGGCCAGGGCCGCGACACCGCCCGAGATCGACAGCGGCACGATGCCCAGCACCAGCAGCGTCTCGCGCAGGTTGTTGAACTGCACATAGAGCAGCACCGCGATCAGGCCGAAGGCGACGGGCACGATGGTGCTCAGCCGCGCGATGGCCTCCTGCAGGTTCTTGAACTCACCCTCCCAGGAGAGGCGATAGCCCGGCGGCAGGGTGACGCGCGCATTGACCGTGGCCTGGGCCTCCTGCACCGCGCTGGCGGGATCGCGCCCGCGGACCGAGAAGCGCAGCGGCACGTAGCGGGCCGAATCCTCGCGGTAGATATAGGCGACACCGGCCTGGAGCTGGATATCGGCGACGTCCGCCAGCACCGCGCCGCGCGGCCCGCCCACCGGCACGCGGCCGATCGCCTCGACCGAATCGCGATAGGGCGCATCGAGGCGCACCATGATGGGGAAGTTGCGGTCGGCGCCGCGCTCGTAGAGCCGCCCGGCCTCACGCCCGCCGATGGCGGCCTGCACCACGTCGTTGATGTCGTCCATCTGCAGGCCGAAGCGCGCGGCGCGCGCGCGGTCGATCTGGATCGCGACGGTGGGCTGGCCGAGCGTGCGGAACACCGCGAGGTCGGCGATGCCGGGCACCGGTTCGATGGCGCGGCGCACCTCCTCGGCGATGCGGGCGAGGATGTCGAGATCGGGGCCGAAGACCTTCACCGCATTGGCGCCCTTCACCCCCGACGCCGCTTCCTGGACGTTGTCGGAAATCGCCTGGGCGAAGGCGAATTCGATGCCGATGTAGCGCGCCATCAGCCGCGCATTGATCGCGGCCACCAGGCCATCGCGGTTGGGCGCGGTGGTCCATTCATGCGGCGGCTTCAGGGGCACGAAGAACTCGGCATTGAAGAAGCCGGCACTGTCGGTGCCGTCATCGGGGCGGCCCTGCTGGCTGGTGACCGTCACCGCCTCGGGGAATTGCGACAGGATCTCGCGGATTCCGCGCACCGTGGCCTGGCCCTCTTCCAGGCTGATGGTGGCCGGCATGGTGGCGCGGACCCAGAGATTGCCCTCCTCCAGGGTGGGGAGGAATTCGGCGCCGAGCAGGCTGAACAGGAAGATGGTGGCGGCGAAGAGGCCGGCGGCCAGCACCATGCACAGCGCGCGCGCACGCATCGCCGCGGCGTAGCAGCGCCGGTGGATCCAGCGGCTGCCGCGCACGATCAGGGTGTCCTTCTCGGTGCTGTCCTCGCGCAGCAGCACGGCGGCGAGTGCCGGCGTGATGGTGAAGGTGGCGATCAGCGCGCCGATGATGGCATAGGCGTAGGTCTTGCTCATCGGCCCGAAGATGCGGCCCTCGATGCCGCCCAGGGTGAAGAGCGGGATGAAGGCGGCGATGATGATCAGCGCCGAGAAGAAGATCGCCTTGTCGACCTCGGAGGCGGCGCGGAGGATGGTGAGCTGCACGCCGGACAACCCGGTGCCGCCCGCGACCGGCCCCTGATGCGGACTGCGCCGGGCGAGGCCGAGGTGGCGGTAGATGTTTTCCACCATGATGACCGTGGCATCGACCAGCAGCCCGAAATCCAGCGCGCCGAGGCTGAGCAGATTGGCGCTTTCGCCACGCGTGAGCATCAGCAGGATGGCGAAGAAGAAGGCGAAGGGGATCGTGGCGGCGATGACGATGGCGCCGCGGAAATCGCCCAGGAACAGCCACTGGATGACCAGGATGAAGAGCACGCCCTCGATGATGTTCTTCACCACCGTCTTGGTGGTGATCTTCACCAGATCCTCGCGGTCGTAGATCGGCACGATGCGCACGCCGGGCGGCAGCACGCCGCCTGCATTGATCCGCGCGACCTCGGCCTGCACGCCATGGATGGTGGGCAGCGTCTGCTCGCCGCGGCGCATCAGCACGGTGGCCAGCACCACGTCATCGTCATTCTCGTGGCCGGCGACGCCCAGGCGCGGCAGGCTGCCGGTCTCCACCACCGCAATGTCACGCAGCAGCACGGGCGTGCCACCGGTGCCGCTGCTGAGCACGATGTTGTTGATGTCGTCGAGGCTGCGGATGAGGCCGATGCCCTGCACCACGGCCGATTGCGGGCCGATATTGATGGTGCCCGCACCCACCGTGACATTGCCCGAGCGGACGGCCGCGATCACCGTGGGCAGGTCGAGCCCGAAGGCGTTCATCCGCGGCAGATCGATCACCACGTTATAGGCCTTGGAGCGGCCGCCGAAGCTGGTCACGTCCACCACGCCGGGGACGCGCTTGAAGCGGCGGTCCAGCACCCAGTCCTGCAGCGTCTTCAGGTCATCGACCGAGAAGCCGGGGGGGCCGACGAGGCGGTAGCGCATGATCTCGCCGATCGGCGACAGCGGGGAAATGGTGGGCGAGACGCCCTCGGGCAGGCCCTGCAGCACGGCCAGGCGGTTGAGCACCTGCTGGAGGGCCTGTTCGTAGTTGAAGGCGAAGGTGAACTGCACCCGCACATCGGAGAGGCCGAAGAGCGAGGTGGAGCGGATGGTGTTGAGGTTGGGCAGGCCCGCCATCGCCACCTCGATGGGGATGGTGACGTAGCGCTCGATCTCCTCGGCCGACTGGCCGGTGTTCTGGGTGATGATCACCACCTGCGGCGGCACGGGGTCCGGATAGGCCTCGATATTGAGGCGCAGGAAGCCAACCACGCCGGTGATGATGAAGACCACGAACAGCAGCAACACCAGGGCGCGCCGCTGCAGTGAAAAGGCTACGATCTGCCGCATGACGTCCCCTGCGCTTTGGACGAGCCTAGTCGATCCGGGCGGCCCGGTCGATGAAGAGCGCGCCGCCGGTCACGATGCGCTCACCCGGGCGCAGCCCCTGCACCACCTCCAGCGTATCGCCGCTGCGGTTGCCGATGCGGATGGGGCGCATGGCGAAACGGTTGCCATCCATTGCCACCCAGACCGAGGCATCCGCGCCGCGATGGATCACCGCCGAGGCCGGCACCGCGGCAGCGCGCGTCTCGGCGCCGACGGAGATGCGGAAGGTTGCGAACATTTCGGGCCGCAGGACGCCATCGGGGTCCTGGATCTCGGCCTGCACGGTCATCCGGCGCGTCGCGGGGTCGAGCCCCGCGCCCATGCGCACGATGCGGGCGGTGAAGCTGCGGTCCGGCAGGGCGCCGACGGCGACCTGCACCTCCTGCCCCACGCGGATCAGGGGGACATCAAGTTCGCGCACCGCTGCCACCAGCCACATGGTGCTGAGGTCGCTGATGGTCACCGCCGGGTCGCCCTGGCCGGCCGTCAGCCACATGCCGGGCGAGACGCGGCGCTGGGTGACGGTGCCGGCGAAGGGCGCGGTCACCATCACCACGCCGCTGACCTGGCGGCCGCGCTCGATCTCGGCGATGGCGGCGGCGTCACGGCCCAGGACGCGCAGCTTGTCGCGCGCCGAATCAAGGCTGGCCTGGGCGATCGAGACGTCGGAGGTCGCGGAATTCAGGGCCGCGCGGGCCTGCTCGACATCGCGCTGCGAGGAGGCGCGGGCGGCGAGGAGGTTCTGCTGGCGGGCATCCTCGCGCCGCGCCTGGGCCAGGGTGTTCTGCGCCTTGGTCACGTTGTCGAGCGCGGCGAGCAGGTCATTGGCCGCCTGGGTCACATCCGGTGTTTCGACCTCGAAGAGGGGCGCGCCCTGGGCGACGCGCTCGCCGAGCTGGGCGAAGGTGCGGGTCACGCGGCCGGTGAAGGGGGCCAGCACAGGGGTGCTGCGGTCCTCATTGATGGAAATCCGGCCCTCGGCCACGCGTTCGGCCCGGAAATCGCGGGCCACGACGGGCTCGATGCGCAGCGCGCGCATCTCGTTGTCGTTCAGGCGGAATTCGCCGGCGGGGAGGGCCGGCGCGGCGGGGATGGCGGCGGTGCGCGGTGCCTCCGCCTGCTTGCCGTTGAGCACCATGAAGCCGCCGGCCGCGGCACCCACGCCCAGCACCAGCAGGCCGATCCACAGCCAGGGCTTGCCCGCGCCAGCGTTGGTCACCGCCGCGGCGGGGACCGGGGTCTCCGGGGCGGTGGTCATCCGCGCGATGTCGGGCTTGGTCTGCGGTTCAATGGCGTTCATGGCGGTTCCAGGCAGAAACTACAGCGTTCATTCCATCAAAAGCCCCGATTGCGCCGGTAAGAGGGCACCATCGCGGCCTTTCCGCAGCGCGGGGCCGCGGGGCCCGTTCAGCTCCTTATCAGGAAGCTGAATGTAAGCTGAACGGGCTTCTATCGCAATTCCCCGCGCAACGGAAACAAAATCGCGAGGCCCGGGCGTTACATCGTCATCAGATCACCAGTTCGATCAGGAAGGGGCCGTTCTGGGTCAGGCTCTGGCCGAGAAGATCGGCCACCTGCTCCAGGGTCGTGGCCTGCGCGGCCTCCACGCCGAGCGATTTCGCCAGCCCGACCCAGCCGATATCGGGATTGCCGAGATCCATCATGTCCAGCGCCGTGCGGCCGGGATTGGCGCCGACACCCTGATATTCGCCGAGCAAAATCTGATACTTGCGGTTGGACAGGATGATCGTGGTGATGGGGAGTTTTTCGCGCGCCTGTGTCCAGAGCGCCTGGACGGTGTACATGGCGCTGCCATCGGCCTGCAGGTTGATCACCCGCCGCCCGCCGCCGCCCACCGCGGCACCGGTGGCCAGCGGCAGGCCGCAGCCGATGGCGCCGCCGGTGATCTGCAGCCAGTCATGCGGTGCGGCGGCATAGGTGTGAGGGAAGAAGCCGCGGCCATAGCTCACCGCCTCATCGACGATGATGGCGTCCTCGGGCATCAGGGCGGCCACGGTGCGGGCCAGGCCTTCCGGGGTGGGCGGGCCGCGATCGGCCTCGGGCTTCGGGCCTGGATTGGGCATATCGACATGCGCGGGGCAGCCGAGTTCATCGGCCAGCGCCCGCAGCGCGGATTCGGCATCCATCTCGGGGCGCGTCAGCACGGTGATGCCGGCATCCTCGGGGTAATGCTTCGACGGCTTGTTGGGGTAGGCGAAGAAGCCGACCGGCGCCTTGGAGCCGACCAGGATGATCTCGCGCACCGGGGCCAGGGAGGCGATGGCCTGATCCGCCGGATAGGGCACGCGCTCGAGTTGCAGGCGGCCCTGGCCGCGCTGGAAGCGGCTGTTCGAGGTCTCGGCCATCAGCCGCACGCCGGTCTTGGCGTGGATGCGCTGGGCCTGTTTCTGCGCGCCCTCGGAGATCGCCATGTTGCCGCCGAGCAGCAGCAGGACATTGCTCTTCTCCCGCAGCACACGGGCGGCGGCGCGGATGGCGCCGGGTTCGGCCTGCGGCACGGCCGGCACCGGCAGGGGGGCGGCGATCTGGCCGCCGGGGTTCCAGCAGGTGTCGGAGGGCAGGATCATGGTCGCGATCTGGCCGGGCGAGCTGCGCGCGGCCTGCACCGCGACCATGGCGTCGCGCCCCACATCCTCGGCCCGCTGCGAGGTGCGGACCCAGCCGGAGACGCCGCGGGCAAAGCCCTCGGTGTCGCCCGTCAGCGGCGCGTCGTATTGCCGGTGGTAGGTGGCGTGGTCGCCCACGCAGTTGACGATGCCGCTGCGCGCCCGCTTGGCGTTGTGCAGATTGGCCAGGCCATTGGCGAGGCCCGGTGCGCAATGCAGCAGGGTGACCGCGGGCTTGCGGGCCATGCGCCAATAGCCATCGGCCGCGCCGGTGACGACGTTTTCCTGCAGGCCGAGGATGCAGCGCATGCCGGGCACGCGGTCCAGGGCTGCGACGAAATGCATCTCCGACGTGCCGGGGTTGCTGAAGCAGACATCGACGCCGGCCCCCAGGAAACTGTGTACCAGGCTTTCGGCGCCGTTCATCTCGCTCACGCTTGTGCTCTCCCTTGAACCGGGGCGAGCCTGCCCAGCCGCGGCGGCTTGGGCAAGGGGTGGCGGTGGTAATCCCCGATGGGCGCCTTATGGTATGCGCATGAAAAAAGCGCTCACCCTCGGCTTCGTGGCCGGATTCCTGGCGGTTCTGGTGTTTCACCAGGGCACCGCCTTCCTGCTGAACAATTATGGCAATGGCATGCCGGATGTGGTGGCGATTTTCGGCCGCACCGGGCCGGCCTTCAACATGGCGCCGGTGGCGCCGCTGGGCGTGCCGACGGTGCTGAGCCAGGCGTTCTGGGGTGGCGTTTGGGGGATTGTGCTGGCGATTATTCTTCGGACGACGCCGGTGCCGGATTTGCTGTTCAGCTTCGTCTTCGGCGCGCTGGCGCTGACGCTGGTGGCGTTCACGCTGGTGGCGACGATGAAGGGGCTGCCGACCTTTGCCGGCGGGAACCAGCAGGTTTGGGCGCGGGCGGGGTTGCTGAACGGGGCCTGGGGTTTTGGTACGGCGTTTTTGTTGCGGCCGTTGGCGTTGCGGGGGTAGGCGGGGTTTGGCCTACGCTTCGGTGCTTGTGATGACGGGATAGCATGGCCCGGCCCGCAGCCATGCAGGAATAGGCGAGGCGGAGCGGCTGCCAGCGCAGATTGGGCCATGGGTGCGCGACCCTGCCGCGCCGCGTGGCGATCCGATGCCCGGCGCGAACAGTTTCGATGTCACCAACGGCAATCCCGGCGCACCACCGCAGTTCTGCAACTTCGGGCTGCCTCCCGAGGGTGCGGGTGGCGCGCTCAAGGCGGTCTGCGTGACCGGGGCCGGCGGGCATTACGTCCGAACCCGCTACACCTGCGATGTCCCGCCAAACCGGACGCAGACCGCGCCCCAGGCGCTCGGGACCATCACGCAACTGGTTCTCATGCTCTCGCACGAGACAGCGGCAGCGGCAGCGATGGCACAACGAAAACCGCGACGACCGCATCATGCTTCATTGACAAAATCGGAAAAAAATCCTAGTTTCGTCTGTGCTGTTTGAAACCCGCATCAGCCCCCCGCCGCACCCCCCCCTGTGCGCCCCCCTCCCACAACCCACGTCCTGAATCTGTCGGAAAAACCGCAATTTCCGCGCACCAACCAACCCACCCCCACCCCGCGAATTTGTCCCCAAACGTGAATTTGCGCACACACCAACGCTGCCAAAACCGGCAACCCCGGCCCGGCCTTGCCCAAGCCGGAAGCAGGCGCCCCCCAGCCCCGCCCTTCCACCCAAAAACCCGGCTTCACCCCTTGCCTGCCATACCCCAGGCTCCCGCCCAGAAAAACGGAGCTCAGTCATGACCCCCACCCGCCGCGCCCTTCTCGCCGCACCCATCGCCGCCGCCGCCCTGCCCTGGGACATCGCAACCGCGCAGACCGCCACCACCACGCTCCGCGTTGGCATGACGGCCTCGGCCGTGCCGCTCTCCAACGGCGTGCCCGACCAGGGCGCCGAGGGCCATCGCTTCATGGGCATCACGCTCTATGACCAGCTGGCGATGTGGGACCTCACCAAATCCGACGTCCCCGTCACCATCCGCCCCGGCCTCGCCACCGCCTGGCGCGTCGACCCCGCCAATGACAAGCGCTGGATCATCACGCTGCGCGAGGGCGTGAAATTCCACGACGGCAAGACGATGACGGCCGAAGATGTCGTCTTCTCCTATGACCGCGCCCTGAAGAACGACGCGCCGCATTACGACCCGCGCGCGGCCGCCCAGGCCCGCATCCGCATGCCCACCGTGGTCGCCTGGAGTGCCGAAGGCCCTAACACCTTCATCATCGAGACCCGCATCCCCGACAGCCTGGTGCCCTTCGGCATGACCTGGATCGGCATCACCCACAAAGGCGCGTGGGAGGCCGCGGGCTCGAACTGGGACAATTACATGCTCCGCCCGATCGGCACCGGCGCCTATAGGTGCGAGGTGTTTTCGGTGCGCGAGCGCGCCGTCCTCGCCCGCTTTGCCGAGTATTGGGACGCGACCCGCATCCCCCGGCATGACCGCGTGATCCTCCTGCCCCTGCCCGAGGCGAATACCCGGGTGGCGGCACTGCGCGCCAACCAGGTCGACTTCATCGAGGCGCCGCCGCCCGATGCCATCCCCACCCTGCGCCAGGCGGGGATGCAGATCGTCTCCAACACCTATCCGCACAACTGGACCTGGCATTTCTCCCGGGTTGAGGGTTCGCCGTGGAACGACATCCGTGTTCGCAAGGCCGCCAACCTCGCCATCGACCGCGCCGGCATGAAATCCATGCTGGGCGACATGATGACCCCCGGTGCCGGCCTGCTGCCCCCCGGCCACCCCTGGTATGGCGCGCCCACGGATCCCATCCGCACCGACGTCGCCGCCGCCCGTCGCCTGATGACCGAGGCCGGCTTCGGCCCGCGCAACCCGCTGCGCACCCGGGTCGGCATCTCGCCCTCGGGCTCCGGCCAGATGCAGCCGCTGCCGATGAACGAGGCGGTGCAGCAGAACCTCAAGGATATCGGCATCGAGGTCACCTTCGAGGTGGTGGAATGGAACGCCCTGCTCGGCCTGTGGCGCGAGGGTGCCCGCGCGCCGTCCAATCGTGGCATCACCGCGATCAATATCTCCTACGCGGCGCTCGACCCCTTCACCGGCCTGGTGCGCTTCCTCAAGAGCGACCTCACGCCGCCTGCCGCCAACAATTGGGGATACTTCAACGACCCCTGGTATGACGACATCATCAACCGGATCTACGGCACCTTCGAGACCCCGGCGCAGAACGCCCTGCTGGGCCAGCTCCACACCCGGGTCGTGGATGATGCGCTCTTCCTCTTCGTGGCGCATGACCTGAACCCGCGGGCGATGAGCCGGCGCGTGCAGGGCTTCGTCCAGGCGCAGAGCTGGTTCCAGGACCTCAACCCAATCCGCATGCAATAAATCCTGCGGCGGGGCTCCCGCTAACACTTTGTTCGCTTTCGGCGGTGATACTCCGAAGTCCGGGTGGGCAAGCCCGGCACAGGAGAATGCCGGATGGCTGCTGCAAGCCTTTTGCCGGGCCAAGAGCCGGGATCGTCCAGTAGCCCGGCAGGGGCCATTCCCCCGCCAGGCATCGGCACGGCGTCGCTGCGGCGCCTGTTGCTGATCCTGGCCATCGCCGCCGGCGTTCTGATCGGCTGGCTGGGCCACGGGCTTCGCCAGACCACGGCGTCTTTCCAACTCGACGGGGAGCGCCATCACGCCGCCACCTGGCTGCTGATGCAGACCGAGATGGAGTTGCGTCACTTCGCCGATACACTCGCGCGCGCCGCCTTCGCCGAGGATGGCGGGCAATGGGCCACCCTGCCCGCCCATCTCAGTGGCCTGCGTGAACGCCTGCGCGAATTGGCTGCGGTGGATACCGGGCTCGACAATCCCGGCCTGGAAAACCTTCATGACGCGCTGCCGGGCATCCTCGCCACCTTCCGTGAGGTCGAGGCAGCGCTGCGCGCGCAGCCGGTGGCGCCGGGCACGCTGCTGCCGCTGATCGCGGGGCTAGAGCAGCCGGTGCGCACGGCGATGCTCCGCCTGCAGGGCCAGCAGCACGCGCATTCCCGCGGTGCCATGGTCGCGCTGGCCGACAGGCTGGTGCTCTTCGCGCTGGGCTTCATGGTCCTGCTGGCCGCGAGCGCAGCCCTGATGGCCATGCTCATCCTCGCCGGCAGGCGGACCCGCCGCGCGCTCGAACAGGCCCGCCTGGCCGAGGGTGAGGCGCGCACCGCCCATGCCACGCTGCGCGCATTGGTCGACAATGTGCCGGCGGTGATCGCGACCTTCGACACCCAGCTGCGCTTCGTCTACGCCAACCGCTCAGCGCAGGAGTTCCTCGGCCTCGATGAGCGGGCGTTGATCGGCCGCGCGCCCCGGCTGCCCGGCCTGCCCGACGAATTGGAGGCCGAGCTGCGCACGGTGCGCGACAGCGGCCTCCCCTCGGCCGTGACCGAGCGTCAGCGCATCGACAGCGCGGGCCAGCCCCGCCACCTGCTGGTCAGCACCGTGCCGCTGTTCGATGCGGCGGGCGATTTGCACCAGATCCTGCGCACCGGCATCGATGTCACCCAGTGCCGTCAGGCCGAGGAGCGCATCCGCCACCTCACCGAACACGATGCGCTGACCGACCTTCCCAACCGCCTGCGCTTCAAGACGGAGCTGGAAGCAAGGCTGGCCGCGCCCCGCGCGCCAGGCCAGGCACTCCATGTCATTGATCTCGACGGCTTCCGCTCGGTCAACGACACGCATGGCCAGGCGATGGGGGATCTGCTCCTGCAGGCCGTGGTCCGGCGCCTGGGCGGGCTGATCCGGCCGACGGACATGCTCGCCCGCCTCGGCGGCGATGAGTTTGCCGTGTTGCAACGCATCCATGGCGAGGGCGAGGCCCTGGCCCTGGCGGCGCGCATCACCCAGGCGCTGGCCCAGCCCTACCAGCTCGGCCCCACCCATATCCGTTGCAGCGCCAGCCTGGGTCTCTGCGCGCGGCTGAGCGGCGAGGCCAATGCCGAGACCATGCTGGCCCGCGCCGATCTCGCGCTTGCCAATGCCCGGCGGGAGGGGATCGGCCGCTTCAAGGCCTTCCGCCCGGAGATGGAGGGTGAAGCCCTGGTCCGCCGCCAGCTGCAGGCCGACTTGATCGAGGCGCTCGCCGCCGGCAGCCTGCATCTGGCCTATCAGCCCAAATTCACCCTGCGTGACGGCAGGCTGGAGGGGGTGGAGGCGCTGCTGCGCTGGAACCACCCCGTCCGCGGCAACGTCAGCCCCGGCGAATTCGTGCCGTTGGCTGAGGAAGCGGGCCTTGCCATGCCGCTGGCGCGCTTCGTCCTCACCCGCGCCGCAGCGCAAGTGAAGACCTGGCAGGCCATGGGGCTGGAACTGCCGGTCGCAGTTAATCTGTCGGGCGAATTGATCGGCATGAACGAGGCGCTGCGCATGGTCGAGAACGTGCTGCGCGAGACCGACATGCCCGCCCACCTGCTCGAGATCGAGGTGACCGAAAGCACCTTCATCGGTGACAGCGAGGCGGCCCGGGACATGCTGCTGGGCCTGCGCCGCCTGGGCATCCGGGTGGCGCTGGACGATTTCGGCACCGGCTTCTCCTCCCTCGCCTACCTGCAGAAACTGCCGATCGACGTGCTGAAGGTGGATCGCTGCTTCGTCGCCGGCCTCGCAGCCGGCGGCGCCAGCGGGCGAATCGTGGACACCGTCGTGCGCCTCGCCCATGGCCTGGGCGCACGGGTGGTGGCGGAGGGTGTGGAAACGCAGGCGCAGCTCGAAGCGTTACGCAAACTGGGCTGCGATTCCGTGCAGGGCTTCCTGCTGGGCCGCCCCCAACCGGCGGACGACATCACGGCATTGCTGCAGCGCACGCAAACGCGCGAAACCATGGCAATTCCCGCGTGAAAGGGTTGACACAATAGGGGGCAACCCGTATCCGCCGGCTGCCTTCAGCGGGTATCCGCAGGAGGGGCATCGCATGAGCAAGCAGGACGGCTTCGACAAGCGGCTGCGGGAGGCACGGATCCGCCAAGGGCTGGACCGCGCCGATACACCCAAGGCTGGTCTTCCGGGCGGCTCATGGGGGGTTGGTACCCGTGCGGGGGTCGAGGTTTTCTCGGCGCTTGCCGTCGGCGTCGGGCTCGGTTTCGGGCTGGATCGCTGGCTGGGAACCTGGCCCTGGCTCTTCCTGCTGTTCTTCCTGTTGGGCAGCGCCGCCGGGGTGCTGAACGTCTATCGGCTGTTCAAACCGGATGCGCTGAAACGCGACTGAGTTCTTTTTTTGGGGGCATACCCGTGGCGGCCGAAAGTAATGCGATTGACGCGCTGAGCCAGTTCGAACTGGGGACGGTGCTGGGCCCGATCGGCGCCTCGGTGAATTTCACCCAGTCCAACGTGCACATGCTCATCGTCGGCGGCCTGATCCTGGCGCTGATGACCTATGGCATGCGGGCCCGCGCACTGGTCCCGGGGCGGCTGCAGTCGCTGGCCGAATCCAGCTACGAATTCATCCGCAACCTGGTGTCGGAACAGGTCGGCCCGGCAGGCGCGAAGTTCTTCCCCTTCGTGTTCACGCTGTTCATGTTCATCCTGTTCGGCAACATGCTGGGGCTGTTCCCCTACGCCTTCACCTTCACCAGCCACATCGCGGTCACCTTCGCGCTGGCGCTGATCGTGTTCGCCCTTGCCCTGACTGTCGCCCTGATGAACCAGGGCTGGCACTTCTTCGCCCACTTCTTCCCCGCCGGCGCGCCGCTCTGGCTCGCGCCCATCATCGTGCCGGTGGAGATCCTCTCCTACCTGTCGCGCCCGATCGCCCTGTCGCTGCGTCTTTTCGCCAACATGGTGGCCGGTCACGTGATGCTGAAGGTCTTCGCGACCTTCATCCTGATGCTTGCCGGCCTTGGTGCCGTCGGGCCTTTCATCTCGATCCTGCCGCTTGCGATCAACGTGTTGCTGGTGGGCTTCGAGGTGATGGTGGCGTTCCTGCAGGCTTATGTGTTCGCCATCCTCACCTGCATCTACCTGCATGAAGCCGTGCAAACCTCGCACTGAGCCGACGCAGCAACCTCTCACCCTATCCAGCATAGAAGGATTGAATTCATGGAACTCGCAGCAGCAAAGGCGCTCGGCGCCGGTATCGCCGTCATCGCCCTCGCCGGCGTGGGCCTGGGCATCGGCAATATCTTCGCCTCCCTGATCTCCTCGGTCGCCCGCAACCCGGCCGCCCGCGACACCGTCTTCCCGATCGGCATCCTGGGCTTCGCGCTGACGGAAGCCGTGGCGCTCTTCGCGCTCCTCATCGCCTTCCTCATCCTCTTCACCTGAGGCTGACCCGGGCCCGCCACCTGGCGGGCCCGTCCTGATTTACAGCGGCCCCATCTTCACGGGACATAGGCGGCACGATGCAGCAGCTCGATTTCAGCAATCCGTTGGTGATTGCGCAGGCCGTGTGGATGCTCGTCATCTTCGGCGTGCTCTACTACGTGCTGAACACCTATGTTCTGCCGACCGTGGCCTCGGTCCTGGAAGACCGTGCCTCTCGCATCGCGGCCGATCTGGAAGCCGCCCGGCTCGCCAAGACGGATGCCGATGCCGCTATGGCTGAGCTCCTGGCCGCAACCGGCCGGGCGCGTGCCGAGGCCCAGGGCGCCATCGCCACAGCCGTTCAAGAAGCCAACGCCCAGGCGCAAGTCCAGGCCGAGGCGCTCAACGCCCACCTGGCCGAACAGATCACCGCTGCGGAGGCACGAATCGGCGCCTCGCGCGATGCCGCCATGGCGTCGCTGCGCGGCGTTGCCACCGATACCGCCACTGCCCTCGTCACCCGCCTGATCGGCCGCGCCGACGCGGCCGTGGTGGATGGCGCCGTGGGCCGTGCACTCAGCGCGCGGGGGAGCTTCTGATGCATCATCATTACGAACATTTCTGGCTCGACCCGAAGTTCTGGGTCGCCGTCAGTTTCACGATCTTCGCCGCCCTGGCCATCAAGCTGGCCTGGGGCAAGATCACCGCTCTGCTCGATGGCCGTGGTCAGCGCATCGCCGCCGAACTGGCCGAGGCCGCGCGCCTCCGCCAGGAGGCCGAGGACATGCTCCGCCATGCGGAGGCCGAGCGCCGCGCCGCGATGGAGGAAGCCACATCGATGATCACTCGTGCCAAGGCCGAGGCTGAGCGCGTCGCCGCCGCTGCCGCGGCCGATGCGCAGGCCCAGGCCGCGCGGCGTGAGCGCATGGCGATGGACCGCATCGCGGCAGCGGAAGCCTCCGCCGTGGCTGAGGTCCGCACCGCCGCCGCCGAAATCGCCACCACCGCGGCCCGGACCCTCATCGCCGAGACCTTCTCGGCCGAAGACGACGCGGCGATGATCGACGCCGCGGTGAACGACCTGCCCAAGGCGCTACGCGCCGCCTGACGCCCCGGGGCTGACGCCCCGGGCGCGTGCCGCCGGCGGCCCCACCCCGCGGGCCGTGGCGAGACCCGTTTCTTGGCCTGGATCACCTTGTCCTGCACAGGCCTTTGCGATGTTATCCCGCGATGGAAGAATCAGCAGCGAAGTCGGAGCCCCGTCCAACCGGGCTCATCCGGCGGGGTTTCGGCACAGCCCAAAAAATCCTGCATGTCGGCGAGCACCTCATGCTGACCCTGGTGCCCCTCGTCTTCGGTGGACTGGCGATCTTCATGGTGGTGCGTGAGGCAACGCGCGAGCCGATCGAGGTTACCGAGATCTCGGTGCCTTCGGCACTTGCCGATACCGGCCTCACGTCCACCGTGGCGGCGCATCGGCTGCTCGATGCCATCAACGCCACCTCGCGCGCGGTACGCAGCGACCAAACCCACCGCCCCAGCGCCGAGCTCGAGGGCTCGGAGCCCGACCTCAACATCCCTGCCGCCGGCCTCTCCCTGCATGGCCTGGCGGCACTGCTGCGCAACCTGATGGGCTGGCCGCAGCGCCGGCTTTCGGGCGAAATCACCACCGTGGGGGACCAGTTGCGCCTGCGGCTGCGCCTGGCCGGCCATGGCGTCATCGCCGATGTGCAGGCCCCGGCCAGCGAGGGCGCCGATGCCCTGCTGCTGCGCGCCGCACCCGAAGTTTTTCGGATCGTCTCACCGCAGCTCTACGCCTGGCATGTCGCCCAGTCCGAGGCGGAAGAGGAGGAAATCCGCAACCGCCTCATCGTGCTGCGCCGGCGCACCGATGATGACGATGCGGATGCGACCATCGACTACCTGATCGCCCGCTCCCTGGTCCGCTCAGGCCTGGTGGGTGAGGCGCTTGAGCTGCTGGAGCCGCTGGTGGCGGCGCAGCCCAACCGCGCCGCCGGGCATTTCGGCATGGCCATGGCCCTGCGGGCCCAGGGTGACCTGGATGGCGCGCTGGCGGCCCAGCGCCGCGGCATCTCGCTCGACCCCACCGCCGCCTGGGCGCATCTCGCGGCCGCGGTGCTGCTGCGCGAACTCGGCCGCTTCGATGAGGCGCTGGCGGCGACGCGTGAAGCGCAGCGCCTGGATGATGACGACCGCGACGGCTTGACCGAGGAGGCGCATGTCCTGCGCTCGATGGGCCGCCTGCGCGATTCCGCCTCCACCGCCCGCCGCGCATTGGCGATCGACCCGGAATTCGGCCCGGCCCATGCCGCGGTCGGCCATACCCTGCTGAACCAGCGTGACACGCCGGCGGCACTCACCGCCTTTGAGACCGCGCTGCGGTTTGCGCCGCGCCTCGCCGATGGCCATGCCGGCCGCGGCGCGACGCTGGCCGCCATGGGCCGCAACCCCGATGCGCTGGAAGCACTGGCGCGCGCCGCCGAACTCGATGCGACGGATTACCGGCCAGTCTTTGCCCGGGCGGAATTGCTGGCGCGCAGCGAGCAATGGGCTGAGGCGCTGACGGCCTATGACGAGGCCCTGCTGCGGGCCCCGGTCCTGGCCCGGCTTCATGTCGGCCGCGGCGTCGCCCTGGCGCGGCTGGGCCGGCGGGTGGAAGCGATCGAGGCGGTGCATCGCGCCATTTCTCTCGGCCTGGACGACCCGGCGACGCGGCAATTGCTGCGCGAGATGGAAGCCTCGCCAGGTTAGCCGGCGGCGCCGGGGGGAAGGGCGACCGTCCAGCCACCTTCCACCCCGACCCGCGCACCGCTACCCTGTGCGCAATCGCAACAGGGACAGGTCAAACAACCATGCGTAAACTCTTCGCCGCGGCCCTTCTGGCCGGCACCATGCTGGCGGGCATCGCGAACGCCAATACCTTCCGCTGGGCCAATGACGGCGACGTCAATTCCATGGACCCCTACACCCGGTCCGAGACGTTCCTGCTGACCTTCAACGCCAATATCTACGAGCCGCTGGTCCGCCGCGACCGCAACCTGCGGCTGGAAGCCGCCCTGGCCGAGCGCTGGGAGCAGGTGGACCCGCTGACCTGGCGCTTCCATATCCGCCGCAACGTCCGCTTCTCCGACGGTTCGCCGCTCACGGCCGAGGATGTGGTGTTCTCCATCGCCCGCGGTCGCGGCCCCGGCTCCAACGTCGCCGCCTATTTCGCCGCGGTGGCCGAGGTGCGCAAAGTCGATGACTTCACCGTCGACCTCGTCACCCGCAACCCCAGCCCCATCCTACCCGAGGAGCTGACCAGCTTCGGCATCATGTCCAAGGCCTGGCTGGAGCGGAACAACGCCACCCGCGTGGCCGACCTCACCTCGCGTGAGGAGAATTTCGCGACGCGCAACGCCATGGGCAGCGGCCCCTTCGTCCTCGTCAGCCGCGAGCCTGACCGCCGCACGGTCCTCGCCCCCAACCCGCTGTGGTGGGACAGACCAGAGCACAACCTGACCCGGGTGGAATTCAACGTCATCGCCAATGACGCGACCCGCGTCGCCGCCCTGCTCTCGGGCGAGGTGGACATGATCTACACCGTGCCGCCGCAGGACATGGAGCGCATCGGCCGCACCAACAACCTGCGCATCATCCAGGGGCCGGAACTTCGCACGATCTATCTCGGCATGGACCAGATGCGGCCCGAGCTGCTGAAGAGCGACGTGCGCGGCCGCAACCCGTTCCAGGATGTGCGGGTGCGGCGCGCGATGTACCAGGCCATCGACATCGAAGCGATCCGCAACCGGGTCATGCGCGGCCAGGCCCGGCCGACCGCGCAGATCTTCGGGCCCGGCGTGAACGGTTTCCTCGAAGCCAATGACGTCCGCCCCGCCCAGGATGTCGAAGGTGCGCGCCGCCTGCTGGCCGAGGCCGGCTTCCCCAACGGCTTCGGCGTGACGATGGATTGCCCGAATGACCGCTACGTGAATGACGAGGCGATCTGCACCGCCGTCGTCTCGATGCTGGCGCGCATCGGCATCCGCGTCACCCTGAATGCGCAGACCCGCGTGCGTTTCTTCGCCGAGGTCAACGGCCCGCGCTACAACACCAGCCTCTACCTGCTGGGCTGGACCCCCAACACCTATGACGCGCACAACGCGCTGTTCAACCTGGCCGGCACGCGTGACGGCACGCGCGGCGTGTTCAACAATGGCGGCTACTCCAACCCCGCCTTCGACACGCTGGTGAGCCAGATCGAGGTGGAAACCACCCCGGCGCGCCGGCAGGAGCTGATCACCCAGGCCAGCCGCCTCCTGCAGACCGATGTGGCCTATATCCCGCTGCACCAGCAGCAGGTGGTCTGGGCGTCGCGCACCAACATAACGCTGCAGCAGCAGGCCGATAATGGGTTTCCGCTGCGGCTGCTGCGCGTGGGGAACTAAGGCCGAGACAGGGGGGCCGCCAGCGCAAACGTTCAACTCGCGCGGGTTGCCCCCCCTCCTCATGGCTACCCAAAGGACAAGGTCCAGGGGCGGGCCGCCCCTGGCGGGGGTGCACAGGGGGCAGCACCCCCTGCGTTAAGTCCTCACCGCGGCGGTGCGCTCGCCACCGCCAGGAAGTTCGCCTGGGAATCCTCGGCCAGGCGGAACCACTGGATCTGGTCCACCCGGAAGGCATCCCATTGCTGGTGGATGCGGCGGAAGCGCGGGTTGGCGGCGCCCACTTCGCTGTAGAATTCCTGCGCCGCACGGTAGCAGGCGGTCAGCACGTCGCGCGGGAAGATGCGCAGTTGCGTGCCGCCCGCCACCAGCCGCCGCAGCGCTGCCGGGTTCAGCGCGTCATAGCGCGCCATCATCCAGTGCCAGCTCTCGGTGCAGGCCGCTTCCAGGATCGCCTTGTAGTGGCTGGGCAGCGCCTCATAGGCGGCCGGGTTCACCATCATGTCGACGGATGGCGCGTATTCCCACCAGCCCGGCGCGTAGTAGAAGCGCGCCACCCGCTGGAAGCCCAGCTTCTCGTCATCGGCCGGGCCGACCCATTCCGCGCCGTCGATCACGCCGCGCTCGAGTGCGGGATAGATGTCGCCACCGCCGATGAGCTGCGGCACCACGCCCAGCTTCTGCAGGATATTGCCGCCGAAGCCGGCGATGCGGAATTTCAGCCCGGTGAGGTCGGCCACCGTGTTGATCTCACGCCGGTACCAGCCGCCCATCTGCGCGCCGGTATTGCCGCCCGGAATGCCGATGACGCCTTGGTCGCGATAGACTTCGGCGAGGGCCTGCTTGCCGCCGCCTTCCTGCAGCCAGGCCCAGAGCTGACGCGAGGACATGCCAAACGGCAGGCAGGTCGCGATGCACAGCGACGGGTCCTTGCCGAGATAGTAATAGGCCGAGGTGTAGCCGCATTCCACGCTGCCATTGCCCACCGCATCCATCACCTGCAGGGCGGGCACGACCTCGCCCGGGCCGAAGGGGGTGATCTCGAAGGCGCCGTCGGTCATCTCCCGCACCCGGCGGCAGATGCGCTCATGTCCGCCATAGAGCGTGTCCAGGCTTTTCGGGAAGCTGCCGGGCATGCGCCACCGGATGCGCGTCTGCGCATGGGTGATGGCCGGCATGGCCAGCACGGGCGCCACCGCGCCGGCAGCGAGAATGTTTCTGCGATCCATGGAACAGTTCCTCGATGGTTTCTTCTCGGCCAAGCTTGCGCGGGAGCGCGACCGGGCGCAACCGGGGTTTTTGGCGCAGCAAGGGGAAACGTCACGTGGAAAAGATCGGTTTCATCGGCCTGGGCAATATGGGCCGGGGCATGGCGAGCAATATCCGCCGCAAGCAGTTCCCCATGATGGTCTATGACCTGAACCCCAAACCGGTGGCGGTGCTGATGGAACTCGGCGCCGAATCCGCAGCCGACGTCGCGGCGCTGGGCCGCGCCAGCAGCATCGCCATCACCATGCTGCCGGGCCCGCGCGAGGTCTCGGCCACCGCCGCCACCCTGCTGGAGCACATGGCGCCGGGCAGCCTGCTGATCGACATGTCGACGGTGGACCCAGAGACGACGGACGCCCTCGCCGCGGCCGCGGCGTCGAAGGGCGTGGGTTTTGTCGACGCACCCGTCGGCCGTCTCGCCGCGCATGCCGAGCGCGGCGAGAGCCTGTTCATGGTCGGCGCCTCGGATGCCGATTTCGCCCGGGCGAAACCGCTGCTGGAGGCGATGGGCACCACCATCCACCACTGCGGCGGCCCGGGGTCCGGTACGCGCACCAAGCTGGTGAACAACTACCTCGCCATCATCCTGTGCCAGTTGAATGCCGAGGCGCTGTCGCTCTCCCAGGGTTTCGGCCTGAACCTGGAGACGACGCTGGAGGTGCTGCACGGCACCACGGCCACCAATGGCCAGTTGAAGGTGAACTGGCCGAACAAGGTCTTGAAAGGCGACACGGCGCCCGGCTTCGCCATCGACCTGGCGCATAAGGACCTGTCGCTGATCCTGCAGGCGGCGAATGCGGCGAGGGTGCCGCTGCCGGTGGCGGCCGCGGCGCGCGAGGCGTTTTCGGCGGCGCGGGCACAGGGGCATGGCGGGCTGGATTTTTCGGCCATGCTGGATGTGCAATGCGCGGTGGCGGGGGTGAAGCCGCCGCGGCTGGGGTGAGGTAGCCACAATGACTGAACCCGTCGCGGTTCCCCGCGGCGGGTTCCGGGGCCTCGGCCGCGTAGCCCCCCCTCACACCACCGGGCTGCGCCCCCCATCCACATTGATCGCAGTCCCGGTGATATACCCGCCCATCTCGCTCGCCAGCAGCAAGGCCTGCGCCGCGAATTCATAGGCATAGCCCATCCGCCCCAGCGGCACGGATTTGCCCTGCTCCGCCTTCCATTCCTCCCAGGAAATGTTGCGCTGCTCGCTGGCATGCCGGCGCACCCACTGGTCGCTCTCGATAATGCCCACCAGCATGGCGTTCACCAGCACATTGTGCGGCGCGTATTCATTGGCCAGCGCCTTGGTCAGCGCCATCCCCGCCGCGCGCGAGACCGAGGTGGGGGTCGAGGTCGCCGCCGGCGCCTTGGCGCCGATGTTCAGCACATTGATGATCCGGCCCCATTTCCGCTCGGCCATGCCCGGCAGCACCGCCCGGCACAGCCGGATCGCCGCCATCAGCTTGAGGTCGAGGTCATCCTTCCACAATTCCTCGGAAATGCTGAGAAAGGGCCCGCGCTGCGAGGTGCCGGCATTGTTCACCAGGATATCCACCTGCCCCAACCCGCGGATCGCCTCGCCGGCCGCATCGGCGCAGCCCTGCTCGGTGCGGATATCCGCCGGCACCACCACCACCTTCGCGGCCGGTGCCGCAGCCCGGATCTCGGCCGCCGCAGCCTCCAGCGCCTCCGCCCCACGCGCCACCAGCGCGACATGGCCGCCCGATTCGGCGAACATCTTCGCCATCGCCAGCCCCAGGCCCTTCGAGCCGCCGGTGATCATGGCCGTGCGGCCGTCCAAGGTGATATTCATGCTCATTCCCTCCGAAGCCGCGATGTAACCACGGCCCGGCGGGAAGGACCATCAGGCCGCGAGCGGGGGGTAGTCGGTATAGCCCTCGGCCCCGCCGCCATAGAGTGTCGCCTGCACCAGCGGGTTCAGGGCCGCATCGGCGGCCAGGCGCGCCACCAGGTCGGGGTTGGATATGAAGGGCCGGCCAAACGCCACCATGTCGGCCCGCCCCTCGGCCACCGCCGCCAGCGCCATCGCCCGGTCATAGCCGTTATTGGCCATATAGGCGCCGCTGAAGGCACGCTTCAGCGCGCCATAATCGAAGGCCACCGCATCACGCGCGCCGCCGGTCTGCCCTTCGATGAGGTGGATATAGGCCAGGCGCCGGCGCGACAGCGCCTCGACCAGCGCGCCGAACAGCGCCTGCGGGTTGCTGTCCGCCGCGTCACTGACCATCGCAGGGGAGAGGCGGATGCCAAGCCGGTTCGCGGGCGTGACCTTGAGGATGGCGTCCACCGCCTCCAGCGCGAAGCGAATCCGGTTCTCGATCGAGCCGCCATAGGCGTCGGTCCGTTGGTTGGTGCCGTCCTTGAGGAACTGGTCGATAAGGTAGCCATTGGCGGCATGCAGCTCGATCCCGTCGAAGCCAGCCTCCAACGCAGTGGTGGCGGCATGGGCGTAGTCCGCGATCACGCCCGGTATTTCCGACAATTCCAGCGCGCGTGGCATGGATGTGTCGACAAAGCCCGTCGTGATGAAGGTCTTGGCCTTGGCCTGGATCGCCGAGGGCGCCACCGGGGCCGCGCCATTCTCCTGCAACGCGACATGGGAAATCCGGCCGACATGCCAGAGCTGGGCAAAAATCCGCCCACCCTTGTCATGCACCGCCTTGGTAACGCCGCGCCAGCCCTCGCGCTGGGCGGGCGTGAACATCCCCGGCGTCCAGGCATAGCCTTGGCCCTGGCGGGAGATCTGCGTGGCCTCGCTGATGATCAGCCCGGCCGAGGCGCGCTGGCCGTAATACAGCGCATTCAGCGCATGCGGCGCCTCGGTGCCATGCTCCGCGCGGTTGCGCGTCAGCGGCGCCATCACGATGCGGTTGGCCAGCGTGAGGTCGCCCAGGGTGAAGGGCTGGAACAGGGTCTCGTCGGGTTTTGCCATCGGTGGTCCAGTCTGCGGAGGGGCGGTTTGGCCAGGGAACGCCTGGCTGGCCCCGGGGTTGCGGCAGCGCGCCATGCTGCGGCGCGGCATGGCGGGGAGATTGGTGCGCGCGCGGCGCCAGGCAAGCCCCGGACCGCCGGCGCGACCGGGGCGGGCGTGACGCCACGGCCACCGGTCCGCGACCATGCGTCAGCCCGGCACGCAGCGCGTCGCACCCGCCTGCGCCGAGGGCGCGGCCACCGTGCCCGCCGGGCAGGGCGCCTGGGCACGGTTGGGCGGTGCTATGCCGGTGTCCCAGCCGCGCATCTCGCTGTCATCGCCGAAGCCGCCGGTGGCCGGCACGCAACGCCCGCCACGCCGGCCATTCACCGCGCGCTGCGGCGTGCCGCCATTCGGGCAGAGGTAGCGCCGCGCCGCCTCCAGCGCCGCCGCGGACGCCCGTGTGGACGGGGCGCGCTGCGCCATCGCCGGCCCCGCCAGCACCAGCAAGGTTGCGAGCAGCGCCAAGCCATGGCTACTTGCCCGCCGCATTGCGGAGCGCCCAGGAATGACGGAACAGATCATCATCGAGACACGCGAGAGCAAGCGCTCCTACGGGGTGGTGGGGATTCTCATCGCCATCCTGTGTCTGGGCCTGCCTTTCCTGGGGCGCCAGCGCGTGCGGGTGACCAATGAGCGGATCGTCATCGAATCCGGCTTCTGGAACAAGGTGCGCGACGATGTCGAGATCTTCCGCATCCGCGACGTTGTGGTGAAGCAGAACATCTGGAACCGGATGTTCGGCATCGGCGACGTGGTGGTGAAATCCACCGAGGGCCGGGCCGAGGAGACCCATGTCCTCAAGGGCCTGCCCGACCCGGTGGGTGTGAGCGAGGCGATCCGCACCGCCTGGAACCGCTCCGCCCGCCCCACCGGCCCCGCCACCGCGCTCGACTGATGGCCAAACGCCCGCCCCATCCCGACGAGGCGGTGCGGCCGACCCGCGACATCGACCCGATGGAGGGGCTGGAGCGCCTGCCCCGTGCCGATATCGCCGTGCTCGAGACCTCCCAGCCCAAGCTGATCGACGCGGCGCTGCGCGGCGCCGTGGTGCTCACCCGGCATGGGCGCGACGCCTTCGTGCTGCTGCCGGTGGATGAATTCCAGACCCTGGCGCGCGAGGCGATGGCCCGGCGCATCGCAGGACCGCCGGTGATCGAGGGCTGAAACACCAGCTTCGGATGGACATTCGGGGCCAGCTCGGGGCAGATACGGGAATGGCCGATTCTCCCTCCCCCCAGGGCCCGTCGCGCCGGACTTGGGCCGGCTGATGGAGCACGCGCCCGACATTCTGCCGGAGCCCGAGCCCGAACTCGCCGAAGAGCCCCCCCGCCGGCAGGTCTCCGCCACCCTGGCCCGGCTGCGCATCGCCGGTTTCAAGAGCTTCGCCGAGCCCACCACGGTCGAGATCCGCCCGGGCCTGACCGGCATCGTGGGCCCCAATGGCTGCGGCAAGTCCAATGTGGTGGAGGCGCTGCGCTGGGCAATGGGCGAGAGCAGCGCGCGCAGCTTGCGCGGCGGCGAGATGGACGACGTCATCTTCGCCGGCACCGCGACGCGCCCGGCCCGCAACCTGGCCGAGGTGACGCTGAGCCTGGAGGACGCGCTGGGCGTCGCCCCCGCGCCGCTGGATGGCGAACAGGAACTGGAAATCGCCCGCCGCATCAACCGTGGCGAGGGTTCGGGCTACCGCATCAATGGCCGCGAGACCCGGCAGCGCGACGTGCAGACCCTCTTCGCCGATCTAGCGAGCGGCCCGCGCGCCTCGGGCATGGTCAGCCAGGGCCGCGTCGCCACCCTGATCGCGGCCAAGCCCGAGGAGCGCCGCGCGGTGCTTGAGGAGGCGGCGGGCATAGCCGGCCTGCGCGCCCGACGGCACGAGGCGGAACTGAAGCTCCGCCAGGCCGAGAACAACCTGCTGCGCGCCGATGACCTGACCGGGCAGCTGGAGGCCATGCGTGAATCCCTGGCCCGGCAGGCCAAGCAGGCGGCCCGTTACCGCAATATCTCGGGCCTGGTGCGCGATGCCGAGTCGGCGATGTTCGCCCTCATGGTGGCCCGCGCCGCGCTGGCACTGGAAGCCGCCGCCGAGGCCCGCGCCAATGCCGGCGTCGCGACCCGCCGGGCCGAAGCCCAGGCCGAGGCCGCCACCCTCGCCGCCCACGAGGCCGAGCAGGCCCTGCCCGCCCCCCGCGCGGCCGAGGCCGAGGCCCGCACCGCCCTGGAACGCCGCCGGCTGGAGGCCGAGGGGGTGGAAGCCGCCCTGGCCCGCGCCCAGGCGGCGCTGGAGGCAGCGCAGGCGCTATCGGCGCAGATCGAGGCCGACCTCGCCCATGCCGAGCAGATGGCCGCCGACGCCGCCCAGTCCGAGGCCCGCGCCCGCCGCGAGGATAGCGCCGCCGCCCAGGCCCAGGCCGCCCTGCCCGCCCGTGTCGAGGAGGCCACGAGCCGCCTGGCCCTGGCCGAGGATGCGGTGCGCGAGGCCGAGCGCGCCGCCAATACCGCCACCGACGCCGCCGCCGAGGCCGCCGCCCAGGCCAACCAGATGGCCGCCGAACTCGCCTTCGCCGAACAGCGCGCCCGCCGCCTGGCCGAGCAGCATGCCCGGCTGGAGGCCGACCACGCCGCCGCCGAGGCCACCGCCGTGCCGGCCCAAACCCTGGCGGCGGCCGAGGCGGAAGCCGAGACCCGCGCCACCCAGCAGCGCGACGCCCGCGCCAGGCTGGACGCCGCCGAAGCCACGCGCGTCGAAGCCGCCGGCCGGGCGGCCGAGGCGAACCGCGCCATGCAGGATGCCGAGGCCCATCGCAGCCGCGCCCGGCGCGAGCTGGAGATGGCCGAAGCCCGCGCCCGCCGCGCCGCCGAGCAGGCCCAGGCGATCACCCGCCAGCAGGAGCAGGCGCTGGCGCAGCGCGTGGCCGCCGAAGCCCTGGCCGCCGCCGAGGCGGCGCAGGAGGCCGCGGAGGCCCAGGGCCGTGCCACCACAACGGCGCTGAGCGAGGCCGCCACCGCCAGGCAGCACGCCGCCGAGGCCCTGGCGCAATCCCGCCGGGATGCCAGCGCCGCCGAGGCAGCACTCGCCCGCCTCGGCGCCGAGGTGGAGGGGCTTTCCGCCACGCTGGCCGGCACCCGGGCGTCGGACGCGCCGCCGATCATCGACGCCATCACCGTGCCCGAGGGGCTGGAGGCGGCGCTGGGTGCCGCGCTGGGCGAAGCGCTGGATTCCGCCCGCGACCCGCGCGCGGCCCGGCACTGGCGCGCCCTGCCCCCGCTGGCCGCGCCGTCCGCCCTGCCCAATGGCGCCACTGCGCTGGCAGCACTGGTGCAGGCGCCGCCCGAACTGGCGCGGGCGCTGTCGCAGATCGGGCTGATCGAGGGCGATGGCGCCGGGCTGCAGGCCGCACTCGCCGCCGGCCAATCCCTGGTGGACCGGGCCGGCAAGCTCTGGCGCTGGGATGGGCATACCGTGGCCGCCGGCGGGCCGAACCCCGGCGCCGCGCGGCTGCAGCAATTGGCCCGGCTGCGCCAGGCGGAGGCGAGATTCGCCGATCTGCGCGCGGCCGAGGCTGCCGCGCTGGCCGCACGCAGCGCCGCCCAGGCCGCGGAAAACCGGACCTCCCAGGCCGAGGCCGCCGCCCGCCAGGCGCGCGACCAGGCCGAAATCCAGGCGCGCGAGGCGCGCCGTGCGGCCGCCGATATCGCCGCCCGCCACGCCGCCGCCGAGGGCCGCATCGCCGCCCTCGCGCCACAAATCACCCGCATGACGGCGGAAAGCGAGGAGGCCGAGGCCAGCCTGCGGGCAGCCCGGGCAGCCCTGGCCGCGCTGCCGGACAGCGAGGCGCTGCGCAAGACCCAGGCCGATACCGCACTGGCCCTGCGCCAGGCCCAAGCCGAGGAAACCGCCGCGCGCGATGCCCGCCGCATGGCCGATACCGCGCTGGAACAGGCGCGCGAAAAGGCCTCGGCCCTGGCGGCCCGGGCGGCCTCGGCGGCGGCACGGATCGCGGGACTGGCGCCCCAGCGCGAACGCCTGGGCGTGGAGTTTCGCGAGGCGGAGGCGGCACTGGCTGCCTCCCGCGCCGCCCGCGCCGCATTGCCCGACCTTGCCACCGCGCGCGACGCGGTCGAGCAGGCCAGGCGCGCGCTCAGCGAGGTCCGCGGCACCGAAAACACCGCCCGCGCCGAACGCGCCGCGTTGCAGGCCGAGGGCGAGCGCCTGGCCCAGCGCCGCGCCGCCCTGGCCGAGGAGAGCGCCGGCTGGGCCGCCCGCCGCGGGGATGCCGCAAGCCGTGTGGCCGGCCTGCAGGCTCGCGCCGAGGCGGCCCGGGCCGAGGTCGCCCGCCTCGCCGATTCCCCCAGCGAGGCCACCGCGCAACGTGATGCCGCGGCCCGCCACCTCGCGGCGGCAGAGGCCGCGCATGCCCAGGCCCAGGCTGCACTCTCCGCCGCCGAGGCACGGGCCCGCGCCGCCCTCGATGCCAGGCGCGATGCCGATGCCCAGTTCAGCATCGCGCGCGAAAGCCAGCTGCGCGCCGATGCCGCGCTGGAGGCGGCGCAGACCGCCGGCCAGTCGCTGGCGGCCCGCGTGGCCGAGCGGCTGGGCGAAGACGCCGTGCTGCCCGAACCCGCCGAGGCACCGGGCGAAGCCGCCGAGGAACGCGCGCGCCGAAAACTCGACCGCCTGACGCGCGAGCGCGAAGAGATGGGCCCGGTCAATCTGCGCGCCGAGATCGAGTTGGCCGAGGTCGAGCAGCGCCTGACCGATATCGCCCGCGAGCGCGAGGAGATCACGGCCGCCATCGCCAAGCTGCGCGGCACCATCGGCCATCTCAACCGCGACGCGCGGGCACGGCTGCGCGAGGTCTTCGACAAGGTGGACCGCGAGTTCCAGGCCTTGTTCCAGAAACTCTTCGGCGGCGGGCGCGCGCATATCGCCCTCGTCGGCAATGACGACCCGCTGGAGGCCGGCCTCGAGATTTTCGCCGAGCCGCCGGGCAAGAAGCTCGCGGCGCTGTCGCTGCTCTCGGGCGGCGAGCAGGCGTTGACCGCGCTGTCGCTCATCTTCGCCGTCTTCCGCTGCCAGCCCGCGCCGGTCTGCGTCCTGGACGAGGTGGACGCGCCGCTCGATGACGCCAATGTCGAGCGGCTCTGCGACCTGCTCGACGCCATGGTGGCCGATGGCGCGACGCGCTTCCTGATCATCACCCACCACGCGCTGACGATGGCGCGGATGCACCGGCTCTACGGCGTGACGATGCAGGAGCGCGGCGTGTCGCGGCTGCTCAGCGTCGATCTCGGCCAGGCGGTGGCGATGGTGGAGCAGCCCGGCGCCTGATCGGGGATGGTCCGAACCCTCCGGTTCGTACAGAATGGCGCGCATGGAAAAACGCTCGCGCGCGCCAGAACAGACCCGCCGCGCCATCATCGACGCCGCCATCGCCGAATTCGCCGATAAGGGGTTGAGCGGCGCGCGGGTGGATGAGATCGCGGCGCGCACCGCCACCACCAAGCGCATGATCTACTACTATTTCGGCGGCAAGGAGCAGCTCTACGCGACGGTGCTGGAGGAGCTCTATGGCGGCATCCGCGATGCCGAGACCGCCCTCGACCTCGACCACCTGCCACCACTGGAGGCGCTGCGTCGCCTGGTGGAAACCACCTTCGACTACCACGCCGCGCACCCCGAATTCGTCCGCATGGTGGCGGTGGAGAACATCCATTCCGCCCGGCATCTCGCCCTGCTCCCCAGCATCATCACCCGCAATGCCGGGGTGCTGGCCGGCTTGCAGCGCCTGCTTGAGCGTGGCGTGGCGAAGGGGGTGTTCCGGCCGGGCATCGCGGCGCTCGACCTGCACCTGCTGATCAACGGCCACAGTTTTCACCGTGTCTCCAATCGGCACACCCTGGCGGCGCTGTTCGGCGAGGATTTGACCCGGCCCGCGGTGGCGGCGCGGCAAAGGACCATGCTGGTCGAGGTGGTGGAGCGCTACGTCAGGGCGTAGCGCGAAGCGCGGCCAGAAACCCTGCCCGCATCCGACCTGCATCCGGCTCCAGCCCGGTGAAATGGCGGAAAGCATCGGCCGCCTGGAACACCGCCATGCCGCCGCCATCGGCCACTTGCGCGCCCAGCGCCCGGGCAGCATTCAGCAGGGCGGTGTCGATCGGTACATAGACCACCTCGGCCACCCACAGATCGGGCCGCAACAGTTCGGCCGGCAGGGGCAGCCCGGGGTGCTTGGCCATGCCCGTGGGCGTGGCATGCACCAGGCCATTTGCCGCCGCCAGGGCCACCGGCAAGTCCTGGCCGGGCCGCGCCCGCCCGGCACCGAAATGGGCGTTGAGATTAACCGCCAGCCCCGCTGCGCGGTCAGGATCGATGTCGAAGACCGTCAGTTCGCCCGCGCCCATGGCCAGCACCGCATGCGCCACCGCCGCCCCCGCCCCGCCGGCGCCCAACTGCACCACGCGGCCCATTGCCACCCCAGGCAATTGCAGGCGGAAACCTGCGGAAAAACCAGAGGCATCGGTGTTGTGCCCGATCCGCCGCCCGCCCTCGAACACCACGGTGTTCACAGCACCCAACGCGCGTGCCTCGTCGGAGAGGGCATCCAGCAGCGCAATCACCGCCTGCTTCGCGGGATAGGTGATGTTCAGCCCGCGATATCCCGCGGCCTGCGCCCGATCGAGCAGCCCCGGCAGTGCCTCCACCCCAACCCCCAACACGTCGAGGTCGATACGCCGATATTCGACCGAAAGCCCCTGCGCCGCCGCCTCCGCCACATGCATCGCCGGCGAGCGGGAGCCGGAAATGCCGGTGCCGATCAACCCCAGCAGCAGGGTGCCGGGGGCAGCGGGGGCGAAGACATCGCTCGCGGCCAGAAGGGACATGGCGGGGTTTCCTTGATGTGTTTTTGCGCTTGACGATTAATGTACCATCCGGTACGTACACGTCAACGACGAAACATCGTCGGACTGAGGAACAACCAACCAGGAAACGGAGAGCATCCCGATGCCCGCAATTTCACGCCGCCAACTCGCCGCCGGGCTCGGGCTTTTCGCCCTTCCCGCAAGCGCGCAGGAAGCCTTCCCGGGTACCCGCCCGGTCACCATCGTCGTCGCCTGGGCACCCGGTGGCTCGACCGATTTCGTGGGCCGCCTGGTGGCCCAGGCGCTGACAGCGCAGCTCGGCGGCAGCTTCGTGGTGGACAATCGGCCCGGCGCCTCGGGCACGGTCGGCCATGCCTCGGTGGCGCGCGCGCGGCCCGATGGGCACACGTTGCTGATGGGCGTGAACTCCACCTTCGCCATGAGCCGGCACCTGTTTCCGCAGCGCGGCTATGATGATGACCGCGCCTTCGTGGGCATCGGCCGCGTCGCCGTCTCGCCCATCATGCTCTGCACCAACCCGCAAACCGGCGTGCGTGACATCGCGGCCTTTGTCGCCCGCGCCAAGGCCGCCCCGGGCCGCATGAGCTACGCCTCCTCCGGCGCCGGCTCCTCCGCCCATCTGGCCACCGAACTCTTCCTGCGCGGCGCCGGCATCGATGTGCAGAACGTGACCTATCGCGGCGGCGCGCCGGCGGTGCAGGCGCTGATCACCAATGAGGTGCAGCTCGCCATGGTCGATGCCGTGACCGCGCTGCCATTGATCCAGGCCGGGCAGATCGTCGCACTCGGCGTCTCCACGCTGGAGCGCAACGCGCTGGCGCCCACGGTACCAACCATCGCCGAAAGCGGGTTCCCCGGCTTCGAGGCGACGTCCGACTTCGCCCTGATGGCCCCCGCCGGCACCCCGCCCGCGATCATCCAGGCCCTCTCCCGCGGCCTGACCGCGGCGCTGGCCGACAGCGACGTGGTGGGCCGGATGCGCGCCAGCTCCATCATCCCCACCCCCGGCACGCCCGAGGCCTTCCCGGCCTACCTCACGGCCGAAAGCGCCAAATGGGGCGAGCTGATCCGCGCCCGCGGCATCACCCTGGAATAGGACACGATCATGCCGAGCGAGCCCTGCATCATCGCCGTGGCCATCACCGGTTCGGTGCCACGCAAGAAGGACAATCCGGCCCTGCCGGTCACGACCTCGGAGCAGATCGAAAGCACCCAGGCCGCCTTCGAGGCAGGGGCCTCGCTCGTCCATGTCCATGTCCGCCACGACGACGAGAGCAGCAGCAGCGACCCCGATCGCTTCGCCGCTTTCCAGGAAGGCGTGCGGCGCCACTGCCCCGGCATCATCGTCCAGTTCTCGACGGGCGGGCGGGGGCGCGAGCTCACCGCCCGCGCCGCCGCCCTGCCGCTGCGGCCGGAGATGGCGTCACTCGCCACCGGCAGCGTGAATTTTCCCAACATCGTCTACGAGAACCCACCGGCTTTCGTGCGCGATCTCGCCACGCAGATGCGCGACCTCGGCATCAAGCCCGAGATCGAAGTCTTCGACCTGGCCATGCTCTACAACGCCGCCGACCTGGTGGCCGAGGGGCTGATCCTGGCACCCCCGCATGTGCAATTCGTCTTCGGCGTGCGGCACGCGCTGCCGGCACGGCGCGACATCCTGGAGTTCGAGGTCGCGAAGCTGCGCGAGCTGCTGCCTGGCGCCACCTGGACCGCGGCGGGCATCGGCCGCCACCAGCTCGAAGTGAACCACTGGGCGCTGGAAATGGGCGGGCATGTCCGCACCGGCCTCGAGGACAATGTGCGCTGGGACCGCGAAACACTGGCGCCTTCCAACGCCGCGCTCGTGCAACGCCTGGCGGGACTTTGCGCTGAGTATGACCGGCCTGTCGCCACGCCTGTCGAGGCCAGACACATCCTGGGGATCGCAGCATGAAAGAGCTCATCGCAAGGGATTGGGCGCAGCACCCGCCGGCACTGACGCCGATCTACAAGACAAGCGTGACGCGCTCGCCCCGCTTCCCGCTGCTCTCGCTGCAGAACTCGCTCTCCGAAGTGACCGGCCCGGTCTTCGCCGCCGCCGATTTCGGCCCGCTGGACCATGACCTCACCCGCAACCATGCGCCCAGCGGCGAACCGATCGGCGAGCGCATCATCCTCCACGGCCGCGTGCTGGACGGCCACGGCCGCCCCGTGCCCAACACGCTGGTAGAGATCTGGCAGGCCAATGCCTCCGGCCGCTATCGCCATGTGAATGACCGCTTCGAGGCGCCGATCGACCCGAATTTCGGCGGCACCGGGCGCGCCATGACCGATGCCGAGGGGCGCTTCGTCTTCCGCACCATCAAGCCCGGCCCCTACCCCTATCGCAACCGGCTGAATGACTGGCGCCCCGCGCATATCCACTTTTCCGTGTTTGGCACGGGCTGGGCGCAGCGGCTTATCACCCAGATGTATTTTGAGGGCGACCCGCTGCTTCGGCACGACAGCATCCTGGCCACCGTGCCCGATGCCGGCGCCCGCGCCCGGCTGGTCGCCGAACTGGACCTCGCGGCTTCCATTCCACTGCACACCCTGGCCTATCGATGGGACGTGGTGCTGCGCGGGGAACGCCAGACATTCTTCGAAAACCGCCTGAGCGGAGGCTGAGACATGTTGCCCGAAACCGCCTCCCAGACCGCCGGCCCCTATGTCCATATCGGCCTGCTGCCGCGCCAGGCCGGCTTCGACATTTTTGCGAACAACATCGGCACCACGCCGCTGTTCGGCGGCGGGCTGGCGGTAACCGGCCGCATTTTCGACGGCACGGGCGCTCTGGTACGCGACGCGCTGGTCGAGGCCTGGCAGGCCGACCCTGCCGGCCAATATGGCCAGGGCTGGGTACGCCTGGGCACCGATTTCGACACCGGCCTCTGGACCCTGCACACCGCCAAGCCGGGCGCCGTGGTCGGCCGCTCCGGCCACGGGCTGATGGCACCGCATATCAATCTTTGGATCGTGGCGCGCGGCATCAACACCGGCCTCGCCACCCGCCTCTATTTCGCTGATGAGGCGGCCGCCAACGCCGCCGACCCGGTGCTGAAGCTGATCGAGCCGCATCGCCGCGCCACGCTGATCGCCGAGAAGACGCCCGCCGGCTACCACTTCGACATCCGCCTGCAGGGCGAGGGCGAGACGGTCTTCCTCGACATATGAAACGCAGCATCGCCACCGTCTGCCTCTCAGGCTCGCTGCCCGACAAACTGGAGGCCGCCGCCGCCGCCGGCTTCGAGGGCGTGGAGATCTTCGAGAACGACCTTCTCACCTTCGAGGGCACGGCGGCCGAGGCGGGCGCCATGGCGCGCGACCTCGGCCTCGAGATCTCCCTCTTCCAGCCCTTCCGCGATTTCGAGGCGATGCCCGAGCCCGCGCGGGCAAAAAACATGGACCGCGCGGAGCGCAAATTCGACACCATGGCGGCGCTCGGCGCCGAGCTGATCCTGGTCTGCAGCAACACCCAGGCCGCCTGCATCGATGACCCCGCCCGCGCCGCGGCCGACCTGCACGAGATGGCCGAACGCGCAGCCCGGCGCGGCTTTCGCGTGGGCTTCGAGGCCCTGGCCTGGGGCCGCCACACCAATCGCTGGCGCCAGGCCTGGAACATCGTGCGGCGGGCGGACCATGCAGCGCTGGGCCTGGTGCTGGACAGTTTCCACACCCTGGCGCTCGGCGATGATCTCTCGGCCCTGGATGTTCCGGCCGAAAAGCTGTTCTTCCTCCAACTCGCCGATGCGCCGCGCCTGGACATGGATGTGCTGAGCTGGTCGCGCCATTTCCGCAACTTCCCAGGCCAAGGTGACCTGGCCGTGTCGGAATTCACCCGCGCCGTGCTGGCGGCAGGCTACACCGGGCCGCTCTCGCTGGAGGTCTTCAACGATGAGTTCCGCGCCGCCCCCGCGCGCCGCATCGCGCGCGACGGGCTGCGCAGCCTGATCTGGCTGGCCGATCAGGTGGGGGTGGCGCCGCTGCCGGCCCTGCCGAAGCTCTCCGGTATCGAGTTCATCGAATTCGCCGTGGATGATGCGGCGCGCGAATCCCTGGGCGGCTGGCTGGGCAGCTTGGGCTTCCACCGCGCCGGCACACATAAATCCAAGCAGGTGGAGCTCTGGCGCAACGGCGCCGCCAACCTGGTGCTGAACGCCGAGCCCGACAGCGCGGCCCAGGAACGCTTCCAGATGACCGGCCCCGCGGTCTGCGCCATGGCGCTGCGGGTGGATGACCCTGCGCGCCTGGCCGCCCGTGCACGTGCCCTGCTCTGCAGCGTCTGGCACGAGAAGCGCGCCGAGGGCGAGCGCGACATCCCCGCCATTCGCGCGCCCGACGGGCTGCTGCTGCACCTCGTGCAGGCGGGCGCTGCGCCGATCTGGCAGGATGATTTTCACCTCACCCCCACGCCCGAGGGCCTGGCCCTGGGCGTAGACCACGTGGCCCAGGCGCTCTCCCCCGAGCTGATCGAGGGGTTTTCACTGTTCTACCGCGCCGTGCTTGGCCTTTCGCCAGATGCCCCTTGGGAATTGCCCGACCCCTTCGGCATCGTCCGCTCTCGCGCCTGGGTCAGCGCCGACGGCGCGGTGCGGCTGCCGCTGAATGTCAGCGAAAGCAGCCGTACCGGCACCGGGCGCTTCGTCTCGGCCTATGCCGGGGCGGGGGTGCACCACATCGCCTTCGCGGTGCCCGATGCGGCGGCGGCGGTGGCAGCGATGCCGCGGGCGCCGCTGCTGGCCATCCCCGAGAACTACTACGAGGATCTCGGTGCACGGCTGGGGCTGAATGACGCGGTGCTGGCGGCGTTGCGCGCCCATCACCTGCTGCATGACCAGGATGCGGCGGGGGCGCGTTTCCGCCACGCCTACACGCTGCCGTTCGAGGAACGCTTTTTCCTGGAATTCGTCGAGCGCGAGGCGGGCTATGCCGGCTTCGGGGCGGCGAATGCCGGGGCGCGCATGGCGGCACAACGGCGCGGGGCGCGGAGATAGAACATGGTCTGCGACGGCCGACGCGCCGAAGCAGTGAGCCATCTCGCAGAACGAGCTACAGCATGATCCGGTCTTAACGGGTCACGCTGTCGCTCGGCTTGGCCTCCGGTGGCACCCGCCGCAGCAACCAAACCATCAGGCACAGCGCCGGCAGCGCCGCCGCCGTGGTCAGCGAAAAGAACCACCACCAGCCCAGCGATGCGGCCAGCACGCCCGAACTGCCGCCCAGCGTGCGCAGCGGCACCGAGGCCAATGAGGACAGCAGCGCGTATTGCGTGGCGGTGAAGCTGCGCGCCGTGAGGCTTGAGAGGTAGGTCAGGAAGGCGGCATCGGCCAGGCCATCCGTGAAATTCTCCACCCCAACCTGCAGGGTCAGCATCGGCACCGAGCCGGGATATTGCAGCAGAACCAGATACATCAGGTTCGACAACATCTGCGTCAGACCGGTCAGCACCAAGGCCCGCCCCGTGCCGATACGCGACACCAGCCAGCCGCCGGCCAGCGCGCCGGCCAGCACGGCGAACAGCCCGAAGCCGCCGGAAATGCCCCCCACCACCTCGCGCGAAAAACCCAGCTCCCGATAGAATGGCGCGGTCATGATGCCGGCCAGCGCCTCGCCCAGCTTGAACAGCGCGATGAAGGCCAGGATCACCGCCCAATGCGGCCGGCGCAGCATATCGGCGAAGGGGTCCACCACGCCCTCGCGCAGCCGCGCGGCCCAGCCCAGGGCGGGCCTTTCGGCGCGCAGCACCTCCGGCCCGATGGCCACCGCCAACAGCCCCAGCCCCAGCAGCACCGCGCAATAGGCGAACATGCCACCCCAGCCCAGCACACCGACCAACGAGAGCCCGCCGGCATTGGCCGCCAGCAGCGCGCCGCGATAGCCCCAGACATAGGCGGCCAGGCCAAAGCCCTGCTCACTCTCCTCCAGGATCTCGATGCGATAGGCATCCACCACGATGTCCTGGCTGGCCGAGAGGAAGGCCACGAGCACGGCGATGGCCACCACGGTCTCGGGCACCACCGCGGGGTTGAACTGGCCCAGTGCCAGAATGGCCAGCATCAGCAGGGGGATGATCGTCGCCAGCCAGCCCCGCCTATGCCCCAGCCCCGGCAGCACCGGCGGCCGCATCTGGTCCAGCAGCGGCGCCCAAAGGAATTTGAAGGAGTAGGACAGACCAATCCAGGCGGTGAAGCCGATGGCGGCCAGCGACATCCCGCTCTCGGAAAACCACTGCCGCAGGACGAAGCCGGTCAGCGGCAGCGGAACGCCGGCGGAAAACCCCAGCATCAGCAGCACGAGGAAGCGTCGGTCGCGCCAGAGCGGGGGGCGGGGTTCGGTCATCCCATGGGCGTATCAGCCCCGCCGCCGTCGCGTCCAGCGCTCAGGCCGCCTGGGCCTGTTCGGAGGCGGCGATCATGACGCCGGCAAGCGTCGTATAGGCTTCCACCCAGGCCGCCTTCACCGCCGGCGTGAAAGCCTCGCCCAGCCCCTGCTCCAGCGTCCAGAGCAGCGCCTGGCCCACCGTGTCGTATTGCGCGGAGGTGACGCCATAGCCGACATGGCGCCGCGCCAGGGCCTCGGCGGCCGGGATGAGCTGGTCGAGCTTGTCGAGGGCCGCGGTCACGAAGCCCAGCGTGGCCATCAGCTTGGCGCCCTGCGCGGCCATGTCGGTGGAGCGGAACAGCGGTCGGGTTGTGGGGTCGATCTCGAACAGACGCTGGTAGAACAGGCCAGCGGCCTGGGTGGCGATGGGCCTGACCTGGGCGAAACTGTCGCGAACCAGGGCGATGGTGTCGGGCTGCATGGTGGTCCTTTCGGGATGGCTCCGCACAGGATGACCGGCCTGTGTTTCAATTCGGCCTCACCAAAGCGCCCGGCTGTGTTTCAATTGTTTCAGCAGGGCGTTGCCTGTTCAGCCGCCGGCCGACTCCGCCAAGCCTACTCGGCCGGGCGGCTCCGCCGGGGCTACTCTGCCGCCTGGGCCTGCTCCGGGCGGCACAGCCTGCCGCCCCATTCCGCCAGCAGGTTTTCGTCATCGAGCCCCAGCGGAACCGCGGCTGGGCCATGGACAAGGATATCGGGGCGGAAGAGGCGCAGCAGCGTCTCATTGCTTTGCCCCTGGCACTCCGCCAGCAGGTCCACCGCCGGCCAATCGGCCATCTGCGTGCCATCGCCGCCGCAGACGGCGACCAGCAGCCGGTCGCACCAGCCGCGCGCCTGCTCCATCAATTGCGGGCTCCAGGCCTCGCCCCCCCCATCGGCGAGGTGGAGCAGGCCGATGCGCCAGCCGCGATGCCGCCAGCGCTCCACCATCTCCGACGCATAGGCCACCGTGACCAGCTTGCGCTTGGCGTTCAGCCCAGGCGTCAGCGCCTCGATCAGCTCATCATCGCGTACCACGGCGATGCCGGCCTTGCGGGTGACGATTGTGATGGCCACCGCCGCCAGTTCCGCAGCCACGACCAGTTTCAGCCCGGCGGCCAGGCTGGCGGCCAACACCGCCACCACGGCATCCGAAGCGCCGGCGGGATCGTGCTGGTCGGATGCCTCGGCACGGACATGCAGCACCTCGTCGCGGCCATGCACCAGGGTCAGCCCATCGGGGCCGCGCGGCACCAGGACGGCGCCGAATTTGAGGTCGTGCTTGAGCGCGATGCAGGCCGCGGCCAGTTCAGCCTCGGTGCCCACCGGCAGGCCGGTCGCTGCGGCCAGCTCATCCGGCTCGGGCACGATCAGGTCGGCGCCGGCGAAGCGCGACAGCTCGCCGCCCTTGGGCTCGACCACGACGCGGCGGCCCGCGGCGCGCGCGGCGGCGATAATGCGCGGCGCGACATCGCCCGACAGCACGCCCTTCTGGTAATCGCTCAGCACCACGACGGAGGTGGCAGCCACCGCATCGGTCGAGATGCGGACCAGCCGGTCGGCCAGGCGGGGATGGATCGGGCCGGCCTGCTCGTGATCGGCGCGCATGAGGTGCTGGCCGGCGGCGACGAAGCGCGTCTTGGTCGTGGTGGCGCGGCCACCCTGGACCAGCAGCCAGGGCTCGACCCGCGGCTGGCCGCCGATCAGGCCGGTCAGATCACTGCCCGGCTGGTCATCGCCCACCACCGAAACGAAGGCTACCGCGGCACCCAGCGCCGTGAGGTTGCGCACTACATTACCGGCACCGCCGGGCAGCGCGAGCTCGCGCTCCACCGCCAACACCGGCACCGGCGCCTCGGGGCTCACGCGGCTGACACGGCCATAGACGTACCGGTCAAGCATCACGTCACCCACCACCAGCACGGAACCACGGCGCAACTGACGCACGGCTGCCACCAGGCTATTGGCGGCTTTGGCGGGGGTGGATGGGCTTTTTGGCATCCGGTCTTTCTTTGCGGCGGCCCTGTCACCGCGGTCCCATATAGAAACATGACAAAGCGAAGAAGGCCAGAGGAAGGACGCGGTGTTCGCCCTTTCCATCTGACATGGCAATCACGAAGCCTCCCTTAACCTTTCCCCCTGCATGCTCGCCGCCAGAGATCGGAGCAGCGATGCAGCCTGTACAGCAGCAATCACGCCCACCGCAGGCGCATGCCTGGGCGGCGCATCAGGCGATGCCGGGCGCCGGTCAGGCCTCGTCCGCGCCCCGGCGCTCGGCCGCGCTGAATGAGGCGCTGCGGCGCTGCCACGCCGGCGAATCGGCCGGGCTCGTGTTGGCGCTGCCGGCATGGCCGCAGATGGCCGCTTCCCTGTTGGAGGAGGCGGCAAATATCGGCGGCGGCCTGGTCTGGCGGCCCAGCCAGGGGGACCTGTGGCTCCTGGGCACCACCCCAGGCGCCGCCCGCCGTGCGCTGGCGCTTTTCGTGGGCATGGCGTGGCCCGCGCGGCTGCTGCTCTTCCCGGCCGATGTCGCCATGCTGGAGACGGCGCTGGAGGCGGAGGATGCGCGGCCGGCGGCAGCAGGGGCCGAACCAGCCGCCCCCCTTGCCCTCCCCCCCGGCCTCCAACCTGGCGGCCTTCCCCCTGGCCTCGCCCCTGGCATTGCCCCTGGCCTTGCCCCTGGCCTTGCCGGGCTCGAGGCGCAGGCTAGCCGCCTGCCGGCTGGGACCGGCCATGCCCTGGCCACGATCTGGCGAATGGAAGCCGGGGCGCCCGCCCTTCTGGCGCAGCGATGGATGATTGACCCCGCGGCGCTGGCAACCCCGCCCGGACGGGACTGGGCCGGCCATGCCGGGGGGCTTTTGGCGGCGCGGCTGATGGGCTGGGCAGCATCGGGCACGGCCTGGCCCGCCGGCCGAAAACGCAACCTGCCCTTGCTGCTGGACATGCCCTGGATCCCGCCGCCGCCCAGCCTCCCCGCCCCGCCGGCGGGCGGTGAGGGCCATGCGCTGGTCCTGCCGCTGGCAGCGGCGTGCGAGGCGGCGGATTGGGCGGCGCTGGCCGCGGCGCATGGCTGGCGGCTCGCATGGTCCGGGCTGGGCCCGGCGGTGGCCCATCTCGCCACCCCCGAACTCCTGCCGGGCTGCCTCTACTTCGCCGATTACAGCGCGCCGGTGGCAGCCGCCGCCTGGCCCGCGCCGGACCGCCTGGTACTGACCGGCGCGGCGGATCGCACAGCACTCGCCTTCGCCATGGCACATGGCATCGCCCTTTGCAGCCGGATGGCCTGATGCAACCGCAGCCCGCCCATCGTGAAGCACTGGCCCTGGCCGCCCTGGCGCGCGAGAGCGCCGCCACCGGGGTGGAGCGCCGGGTGATGCATCTGCGCCTCTCCACCCTGCCCAGCGGGCGCAACCGGCTGCACCACCAGCGCCTACTGCGCGAGGCGCTGCTGCCCCTGCTGCGGCCCACCCGCGCCAGGCTGTTCGACCTGCCATCAGGCGATCTCGTCGCTGTCTCTCCTCCGCCCGGCGAACATCTTGAACTCGTGCGCGCCACCATGCTCAAGCTGATGGGCGAGGAGGAGGAGACTGCCGCCATGGCGCAGGAATTGCGCCTGCCGCAGCAGGCGGCAGCACTGCTGGCGCTGGTGGAATGCGCCCTCGGCCTGGGGGCCGAGCATCGGCCGCAGCCGCCCATCCGCGCCTCGACGCAGCCGCCCGGCGCCGGTAGCCGCGCTGGCGCCCCCGGCCAGGCCGCCGACATCGCGGCGGCCGAGGCGGCGCTGGCCCGGGCCGATCTGTCGGTTCACCACCGCTGGCAGACCATCTGCGCCCTGGTGGATGGCGGCCCCGGGCCGCAGCCGCTGTGGCGCGAGCAGCGCCTGGCCGAAGGAGATCTGGAAGCCGCCTTGCTGCCACGGCAATCGCTGCACCCCACGCCATGGCTCCGCCGCCGGCTGCGCGCCCGGCTGGACAAACGCGCCCTGGCGCAATGGGCCAGGACCGAGGAGCTGCGCGACTTCTCGCCCCGTGGCCTGCCGTTGCTGCCCGCCTCGCTCGCCGAGGAGGAATTCCTGCGGCTCGATGCCATGCTGCCCACCAACATGCGGCCGCAACTCACGCTCGGCTTCGGCCTACCCGATATCCTGGCCGACCCAGATGCCTTCGCCATGGCCCGCCGCTTCGCAGCCCTGCGCGGCTACGGCACCGCGCTGGATGATCTTGAGGCACCCATGCTGCCGTTGCTGCCGGCCGACAATTTCGGCCTGCAGACCCTGAAGCTGCGCTTCACCCCATCCCTGCTGGTGCTGGACGGCCCGGGCCGCGCGGCACTGGAAGCAGCCCTGCCTGCGGACAGGTCACGCGTTGTACTGACATGCGCGGACGAGCCGATCATGGTCGGCTGGGGCTGGGAGCGCGGTATCACCCGCTTTCAGGGCCGGGTGATCGAACAGCGGCTGGGCGGCGGCTGATCAGTAGCGCACGCCGCGCCAGAAACTCTCCGGCGTCTCAGCCATGGCATGCAGGCCGGTGCGGTCCAGCGCCAGGGTGATTTCCCGCGCCGCATCGGCCATGACGCGGCGCTCATTCACCGTCTTCACCGCGCGGCCGGCCATCACCACCCGGCCGCCCACCATCACCGTGTCCACATCCGCGCCATTGGCGAAGCAGACCAGGCGGTAGAGCGGCTGCAGCGGCGGAAAGAGATGCGGCTTCTGCATATCCACGAGCGTGATGTCGGCGCGCTTGCCGGGCTCCAGGCTGCCGATCTCGGCCTCGATCCCCAGTGCGCGTGCGGCGTCGATGGTGACCATTTCCAGGGCCTTGCCGGGCGGCAACACCTTGGCATCGCGGAAATGCCGGCGGTGGTAGTGCATGGCCTGGAACATGTGCCGGAACAGGTCAAAGGGCCGGTCGGGCGCGGTGCCGTCGGAGCAGATCGCCACCGTCGCACCGCCCTCCATCAGCTCGATCGCCGGGCAGCGGCCGATGATGGAGAAATTGGCCGAGGGGTTGTGCGCGATGCGGGTGTCACTCGCGATGATGGCGGCGATCTCATCCGCCTCGATGTCGATGCAATGGGAGAGCAGGACATCGGGGCCCAATAGCCCCGCGCCCGCCGCCGCGCGCACAGTGCCGGTGCGGTGGCCATCCTGGGTGAAGCCCACGCCCCGGGCGCGCGACAACGCCCGCACCTCGCGCGCCACGGCCAGGTAGTCGTCGGTGGTGCCGACGGGTGCCGCCAGCATCACCCGCGTCATGTCGCCATGCAGCGCGGTGATCAGCGCGTCGCAGGTGGCGAGCTGGGTGTCGAGGCCAACCAGCAGGTCGGTCGCGGTCTCGCCATCCCAGCGCCTGAACCGGTTGGGAAAGGGCGGAGGCGAAGCGCCGGGGCAGATCACCAGCCGGATACCCACCTCGGCATAGCCCGCGGCATGGGCCATGGCGGCCTCGGGCGTGTCGGTGCGGCTGCCATAGGCGCCGAAGATGGCGAGGCCCGTGGTGATGCCGGCCTTCAGCCGCTCCAGCGCCGCAAGCCGGCCATCCGCACCCCAGAAGGCGGGGGTGGAGCCGCGGGGATAGATCTCCTCCACCGCCTGGGTCCAGCGCGCGCCGTCGCCGGCACCCAGCGTCTTCACCAGGGAGTGGCCGGCATGGGCATGGGCGTCGATCAACCCGGGGATCACGATCATGCCCGTGGCGTCGATGCGGTTGCCGAGGGTGGCGGCGAATTCGGCCGCCGTGCCGATTCCAGCGATCCGCCCATCGCGCAAAAGAACCGCGCCATCGCTGATCACGCGGCGCGCAGCATCCATGGTGACGACCAGGCCGCCGGTGATGATCTGGACTTCGGCCATGCGGTGCTCCTTGGGGTGGGAAACATCCCGTAGATAACGCTGACGCGGGCGCGAGGCGAGGCTGCGGGGGCTGACGCAATGGCGACAATCCCGAGACAGGCCGCGGGTGAGGCCGGCCACCGGCGCCCGCCGCCATGGAGCTTCCCGTTCGCTTCCAGGCAATGCAGTTCGCCGCCTGGTGCCCGCGGATCATAGCAGGAACGACAGGCGGAACCATGCGCCAGATCAACCGGCCGGGCCGGCTCCGCGCCCGGTGCTCAGCCGGGGGTGTCCAGCCAGTCGAACAGGCGCTCGACCCGGTCCAGCGGGATGGACCAGTTGCGGAAGGGGGGCGGGCTGAGATCCCCGGGGACGGCGCGGCCGAAGGCGTAGGAGTAGCGCTTGCCGGTGCTGACGTTGATCTTGGCGTGCTGGCGGACAGTGAAGTTGAAGGACTCAAGCGTTGCGACCTTGGCGCCGGCCGGGGCGAAGATGGCGTTCAGCATGCCGGAGCCAGAAGGGCCGATTATCGCCGCGGCGCCGGCAAAGAGTCGCGCCTGTTCGACGAAGTCGAGGGTCTCGGGATAGACCACCTGGAAGCCGCGCCTGCGGGCAAGCGCCTCCACCTCAGCTTCATTCGTCATCACCCGATAGGTGGGGCGGTAGTTCGTCGAGAGCAGGCGGGAGACATATAGCCGGTGGCCGGGAATGCCGACCGGTCCGGGAAGCGCACGGATGTCCGGCAGAAAGGCGGGATGGATGAAGCCTTCCGCATCGAATTCATTGGCGACCCAGATGCGGCGGAAGCGCAGCGCCGGGACCTCCCGCAGGGTAAAGACGGGCCGGGCGGGCAGGCCGAGGCAGCGCATCGCCTCCGCAAGCCAGGGCGTGCGCTCGGGGGTCACGTAGCAGTCGAAGGCGAGGCCAGCGCGCGCGGCGAGGAAGAGCTGGGGGAGCTGGCGGAACAGGAAGGAGCCGTAGTTCCCCGGCTCTAGTGTCCTGAACCAGAAGTTCGCTTCATCACGCTAAACCATCCCTTGGCGTATTGAAGGTACAGAAGCGCTCGATGCTGGCCAGGATATCGTCAGCCGACTTGAACCATCGGAATGGCTTGG
>JAESFS010000079.1_pt1 | contig 65534 bp, 48 predicted proteins | sample 9269441 | NCBI WGS metagenome assembly JAESFS01 (sample SAMN14502548, study PRJNA617105) | algae metagenome | isolation source: Scytolyngbya sp. HA4215-MV1 and co-occurring heterotrophs from sample from... | place: USA: Laie Falls, Oahu, Hawaii | collected 2010-08-22
ATGACCATTGGGCATCTTGCCATGCTTATGAGCTTTGATATGACCGCACAGTGGGCATTCCATCACTTTGATCCCAGTCGAGCTTCCTCTCTATGTTATCAATCCCACATTAGCCTGACGCACTACCTTTTAGTGGAATCTCTCATATCTATATAGAGAACGCAGCTCTCCAGCCTTTTGCATTTTTTAGTTTTTTCATCCAAATTATCGTATGTAATTTCGGAGTCATCAAAATTTGGAACATAATCCGTATCAACGACTTGGATGTTAAAATCGCTAGATAGCACAATTCCCACTTGGCTATCAATGTCTGAAAAGAAACCTTCTAAGCTCACTACTAATTTCCTCTCTATATTAAGAACGGAGATCGAGTTTTTTATTAAATTAGAGATGACGATATATTAAGAGGCTCAAAATCAGGACTGCCGGAACACTACAAATTGAAATAATTAGCAACCATAAAGAGATCGTAAAAAGCCTGAACTTTATTGAGGCTATTTCTGCATTGATGACTATTTGACTAGCAAGATCTAAATACTCTTTCTTATAAGGCGATTGAATTTTACCTTCAAAGTAAAGCCTGTTCATTGAATCCAAAAGCTCAACTGAACTATATTTAAGAAGATGACCAAAGTAATATAAGTTATCTGAATCCTCTTGTAGGTTTCTCAACCTTCTAGTGGGCTTTCCTCGCAACCAAACTATATACTCAAGATTTGTTTTAGGCAGGAATGAAACAGCACAGACAAGAGAACTTAAACATAAAAGAAAAGTTGTTGCTAAAAATCCCGTTTGAATAGACTTTGAAAGACCATTTGCTGCACTAAGATACGTCAATGTGGCTGTTATACCTGCGCCAGAGAAAGCAAGGAGTATTGCATTTTTTGCTTCTGCAAATTTTAGCCAATCTGTTACGACATGAAATATCTCTGCCAGCTTAACTGTAATTTCGTCCATAAAATTCAGTGCTATAGCTTCACAGGTGTATTTATTGACTTGGCTCTCCTGAGTTAATTATAAGCTAAAAATTATGGTTAGGCACTAGATATAGCACCTAAACGTAGAATGAACTAGTTATCGAACTAAATGCAGGTTTAACTTAATTTCAGATTCAATTTAAAGATTAGGGTTTTACAGTTGGAGCTAGGAGATGTGTTCGAGCACAAGAGACAAGGCAGCCTAACGTTCCGGTTGAGCGGCTGCCAGCAACCTCTGCATCCACATCGGCGACTTTCGACAGTCCGCTCCGACCGGGTTGTTAGCCCTGCTTTATGTAACTGCTTCATCCACTTTCTTCGTCAACCAAACTATCCAATGCTGCATAGACAGAAGCCAACGATCCTTTTCTGATGGGCTAAAAACTTGTATTTGATACCCATTAGCTTTAGATAAATGATCGAACCACTTGTTGATATCTTGAACCTGCTTACGTAGCTCATTAGCAAACCATATCTCATCTTCCGTCAATTGTTGACCATGTGCCACCATGTTTCGCACAGGGAAGGAAATGTCTCGCACAGACCAACCAGTTAAGTCTTTTATAAGATTGATGGCATCTCGCCTACCAAGTCTACTAGATGCTACTTTGTCAGCTTTTGCAACTGATATTCCCTCATCAACTAGAGTTGCATAAAGTAAGTTTGAGACATAGCTTTCAATAACAGCAGCAACCATTACAGTCGCAACCATAAAATGCTTGCCATCTAGAAGAGTGGAAAGAGCTTTACTAGTTGTCAAGCGAGGCATACATCCATACCACTTAAGAATATCGCCACAAGCACACCGTGTAGGAGCGTAGCCATCAAAGGAAATGTCATAAAAATCTTCAAAATTATTCACGGGGTCATGCATTTCATTAAAAGAGAAGTCAATAACATAACCACCACATCTGTCGCGACAGACAAAAAGCCATTCCCCTTCATAAACTCTTGCCCAGCTTTCTTTTTCCATATCTCTAACTAAGAAGGGCTAACAACCAATTCAGCTTAAAGTACCGTCCGACAGACGACAGACAACTTGGCGGGCTAACTACTTTATAGACAGATCCGATCTATCTAACACGCTCCTACGGGATATATAGGCAGAATAACGTCCGTCTATATGCCCTTTCAGGGGTATATAGGCAGAATAACGTCTGTCCATATACCTAAAACAACAATTAAGGCAGACGAAGTGCTGTTTATATACCCAAATCGGACTTTAGGCAGAATATATCCTCCTATTGAAGAATCAGCGGTAACAATTCAGCAAATCTTTACAGAGAGTACAGAGGCTCAGGTAGTATCATTTAGTACATGCGTATTACGAGCTTATGTTGCCATCTACCGAACCGCAGCCTCCCAAATTGCTTGATCGGGTGCGAGATACAATCCGGGTTAAGCATTACTCCCATCGCACCGAAGAGAGCTATATTTACTGGATTCGTCGCTACATTCTCTTTCACAACAAACAGCATCCCAAAGACATGGGATGTCCAGAAATTACCGCCTTTCTAACTCATCTAGCCGTTACAGAAAAGGTCGCTGCTTCAACACAGAATCAAGCCCTCAGCGCCTTACTTTTTCTCTACCGCTATGTCCTTCAGCAGCCCTTAGAATCATCGATTGACGCAGTTCGGGCAAAGCAATCCCAGCATCTGCCGACTGTGCTGACTCCGACCGAAGTGCGTGAGATCATTCAGCAGCTAGCGGGTGTTTATAAGCTGATCATTCAACTCCTTTACGGCAGTGGCATGCGACTCAGTGAAGGACTCAGACTGCGTGTCAAAGATTTGGACTTTGCCCAGCATCAAATTGTGGTGCGTGACACTAAAGGCAATAAAAATCGAGTCACCATGTTGCCTATGAGCCTGATCGAACCTCTGCAACAACATCTACAGGGCGCCAGACGGTTACATCAACGCGATCTGGCACAGGGCTATGGCTCCGTCTACTTGCCCTTTGCTTTGGAAAGAAAATACCCTCACGCCGATCGCTCGTGGATTTGGCAGTTTGTGTTTCCCGCGTTTGGTCTTTCCCGCGATCCCCGCAGCGGCATCGTGCGTCGCCACCATGTTCATGAAACGGGAGTTCAACGATCGCTCAAGCAAGCCGTCAACACCGCAGGTATCACAAAACGGGTTGGGTGCCACACGTTTCGCCATAGCTTTGCTACCCACCTGCTGGAAAACGGTTACGATATTCGCACCATTCAAGAATTTCTCGGACATAAGGATGTGAAGACAACCATGATCTATACTCATGTTCTCAATCGAGGTGGCAGGGGCGTTCGCAGCCCCCTCGACCAGTAAGCATGCCATCGCCTGCTGGCTGCTTTCGGACTCAACCATCACCCCTAAAGTCGAGTACAAAAATGCGGTACAGAGCCAACTAACCTTGATATGGAACAGATTACGACCATAGAAGCATACCGAGCGTTGGCGCTTCAGTTGACCTGCCATGCCGTCAATCAGGCAAGCGATCGCCAGGAAGCCCGCACCTTGATGCAACAAGCGATCGCGCGCATCCGTTCACAAATTGCTGCCAGCCTTGCCTTTATTGGGGCGGACTGTCGGTTGATTGTCTTGCCAGAATATTTCCTGACTGGGTTTCCCTTAGGAGAACCGTTTGCGGTTTGGGCAGACAACGCCTGTTTAGAGATGGCAGGGGCGGAATATGAGGCACTCGGACAAATTGCCCAAAAGTATCGCATCTTCCTGGCTGGAAACGCCTACGAACTCGATCCACACTTTCCCAAGCTGTACTTTCAAACCTGCTTTGTGATTGATCCGAGCGGCAATGTCATCCTACGCTATCGACGCTTAAACTCCATGTTTGCGCCAACGCCTCATGACGTGTGGGATGAGTATCTGGCGCATTACGGGCTGGAGGGCGTTTTCCCGGTAGCTAAAACCGAGATTGGCAATCTGGCAGCACTTGCTTCTGACGAGATTGTGTTTCCCGAAGTGGCGCGTTGTCTGATGATGCGCGGGGCGGAGGTGTTTCTGCACTCAACTTCAGAAGTGTATGGCAAAGACCGATCGCCCAAAGATATTGCCAAAATGAGCCGCGCGATCGAAAACATGGCGTACGTCGTTTCTGCCAATACCGCAGGCATTGCCCAGATTCCCATCCCGATCGCGTCTGCTGATGGGGGCTCTAAAATTATTGACTATCGGGGGTTGGTGTTAGCTGAAACCGCTACGGGGGAAAGTATGGCTGCTTTTGCTGAAATTGACTTAACTGCATTACGCCGCTACCGTCGTCGTCCCGGATTAACCAATCTGCTGTCTCGTCAGCGCTTTGAACTGTATGCTGAGAGCTACCGTCAGGCGCAGTTTTATCCCGCTAACACCATGCTCAGTGGCGAAGTCGATCGCAAACACTTCATGCAAACCCAACAGCAGACGATCGAACATTTAGCGGATTCAGACGTGATTTAAGTGCAAGCGATAACGATAGAGACAGCCGCAAATTAGAGGGAGTTATGACGCCATGAATATATCGATCGGTGTTCGCAATCCCCGCACAGGTCAGGTTGATTACTCGATCACACCACCGACTCCCAGTGATTTGGCGGAGCAGTGCCGTCATTTACGCAACGCCCAAATCGACTGGCAGCAGGGAGGCTTAAAGGCGCGAATTGAGGCATTCCAGCAGTGGAAGCAGGCTGTCCAGGTACATCGAGAGGAGCTAATTCAGGCATTAGTGGCGGATACAGGTCGACTCTCTGTCTCAGCCTTAGAAGTGGATTCTTTTTTGGGTAGCCTCGATCGCTGGTGCCACCTTGCCCCAGATTTTCTAGAGGGAGAAGAACGAAACACCGCCATTCCCTTTATTCGGATACAACAAACCGCTGTTCCCTATGCGCTGGTAGGCGTGATTAGTCCCTGGAATTTTCCCCTTTTGCTCTCGACGATCGATACGATTCCTGCCCTTTTAGCGGGCTGTGCCGTGGTGGTCAAGCCCAGTGAAATTGCACCTCGTTTTGTAGAACCCCTGATGAAGGCGATCGCTACCGTTCCCGCTCTACAATCTGTCTTAACTTACGTGACTGGAGCCGGAGAAACAGGCGCGAATTTAATTGGACAGGTCGATTTGATTTGCTTCACAGGCAGTGTGGCAACCGGGCGCAAGGTGGCGGTGGCAGCAGCTCAACACTTTATTCCAGCCTTTTTAGAATTAGGCGGAAAAGATCCTGCCATTGTTCTGAAATCCGCAGATTTGGAGTTAGCCACCTCCGCGATTTTATGGGGTTCAGTGGTCAATACCGGACAATCCTGTTTGTCGATCGAGCGGATTTATGTAGCAGATACAATCTTTGACCAGTTTGTGGAACAACTCGTCTCAAAAGCCAAAACGCTCAAACTTGCCTACCCAACCGTTGAAGATGGGCAGATTGGTCCCATCATTGCCGAACGACAGGCAACCATTATTACTGACCATTTACAGGATGCGATCGCCAAGGGTGCGATCGTTCACTGCGGCGGCAAAGTTGAATCCTTAGAAGGTGGGTTATGGCATCGTCCAACAGTGCTCACGAATGTCAATCACTCGATGAAGGTGATGACAGAAGAGACGTTTGCCCCCATCATGCCAGTCATGCCTTTTCCCACAGTTCAAGCAGCGATCGAGTTAGCCAATGACACGATTTATGGGCTGAGTGCCGCTGTCTTTGCCGGGTCAGAAGCCGAGGCGATCGAGATCGCCAACCAAATCAATGCGGGGGCAATTAGCATCAATGATGCGGCGCTGACTGCCATCATGCATGAGGGTGAGAAAAACGCCTTTAAGTTTTCAGGCATGGGCGGTTCCCGTATGGGTGCGGCGGCGTTGAAGCGGTTTATGCGGAAAAAAGCATTGTTGATCAAGACGCAGGCGATCACAGATCCCTGGTGGTTTCAATCCTAAAACTTGTCGGTTAAATCTTGTAACCAACTGATTCCCACGACCCAATTTAGAGCTATCCAGTGATTAATCCTGCCTAGGAGATACAACCATGCTTAACATTCGAGAAGAAATGCCGGTTCTTGCCCGCCACGAAGGGGAATGGTTTGGCACCTATACCCTGGTTGATCCAGAGGCGAAAATCCTTGACCAGCATGAAGCCCGCCTGTCCTGTCAGTTTCCTCAGGAGGGTGAGTACGATTACCATCAAATCAATCGCTACACCTGGGCAAATGGCAAGCAGGAAGAACATCAGTTTCCGGGGACCTATCGAGACAAAAAGCTGTGGTTTGACACCGATCGCATTCAAGGACAAGCATGGGAAGCAGATGACGCAACGGTTATCCTCCGGTTCTCCTACAAAACCATCCCAGACTTCTACCTTTATGAAATGATTCAAATCAGTCCTTGCAACAATCACCGCACCCGCACCTGGCACTGGTTCAAGAACCATCAACTGTTTCAGCGCACCCTGATTCAGGAAGAACGGCTCAATTCATCCACTTAATATGATTATGGCTTCTCGAATTAAACGTGCTTTTCTGGATACTGAAGACGGTCAAATTCATTACCGCATTGGGGGGAAAGGAAAACCGCTTTTACTACTGCATATGAATCCTCGTAGTAGTGACGAATACCGCGAGCTAATGCCAATCTTTGTCCAACAGGGACGCCAGGTTGTCGCAATGGATCTAATGGGATTTGGCGACTCCGATAAGCCACCTCGCTTGTATTCGGTTGCAGACTATGCGAAAACTGCGATCGCGCTTTTAGATGAATTAGGCATTGAACAAACCGATATTTTAGGCAATCACACGGGCGCATTTGTTTCGGGTGAAATTGCCGTTGCCTATCCCAATCGCGTCGAGAAATTGATTTTAGGCAATGTCGCTGGCTTTGGTGAAGCTGGAAAAGCAGAGTTAATGCGGCGATTTGAGGAAGGTTTTGTAATTAAACCCGATGGTTCCCATTTAATGGAACGCTGGCTTGCTCGTAAACGTTATGTCGGCTCAGCAGAATTGAATCACCGCTGGATACTGGATGATTTGAAGTGTTTTGGCTATCCGCTCTATGCTGTTTGGGCAGTTGGCAACTATTGCATTGATGCAGCAGAACGATTTCGATCGATTCAGTGCCCGACTCTGATTTTGTGGGGTATTGATGATGTTCAAGAATTTGAGCATCTCGGATTAGCGCTGGCAAAGGATCGATATTTTGTTTCTCAAGCGATTCCTCACGGCAAAGTCGTTGAAATTAAAGGCGGGACGATTTGCATGATGAATCAGATTCCAGAAGAAATCTCTAAGGTTGTAATTGAATTTCTGAACGAATAAGCCGATTTATTTGATTGTATACAACCTTAAGTTTCAAGAACGGCTGTGCATTTAATTTCAACAATCAATCCAGGAGTTGATAACGTTGTCACACCAACCCCCGTCCAAGTTGGATACAGATTTGTAAAATATCGCTCTTTTACCAGGAGAAACAAAGGTAAATAAGGAATTGTAAAGGGTTGTTGCTCAGATGCTGTATATAATTCCGGACTGGTTACATGGTACGTGACCATTTCAACCACATGGTCAAACGTTGCTCCAGCGGCATGAAGCACTTTTTTCACATTTTCAAAGGTTTGGACAAATTGCGCTTCTGGCTCCGTCACAATTTGCATAGTTTCATCGCGACCGACTTGTCCAGCAATGTACAACGTGTTGCCAACTTTAATCCCAGGACAATAATGATACTTTTCATAGAGAATCTCCATTCCTTTTGGAATAATGACTTCACGAGTGACCATGATGAACTCCTATCTCACGCACCTTCTTAAGGGTTCGCTGACACAATTGCTTCGATGCTCTTCAGTCGTCAGGAATACGATCGCCCTCTCATTTAAACCTTAACGATTGCAGAATTAAGTGCGCTGTAATGCATTCCAGAACATACAAAAAGCTTGTCGCCAAACAGTTCAGTCCAGATTTTCAGTTAGCGATCGCAATTGAAGAAGTCCCCATTCCCACGCCCAATTCCGATGAGATTCTAATTCGCAACAAATTTGCTGGCATCAATGCCGGATTTGATACCTTGCTTTGTCAGGGAACTATTCCCTACGTGAATCTTACTCCTCCGTTTGATCTGGGGGTTGAAGCTGTAGGCGAAGTGATAGCGATCGGTGACACGGTACCGAACTTTCGGGTAGGAGATGCGGTTGCAACCACGGTGCGAGGGGGAGGCTATCGGGAGTATCAAGTGATTCCTGCCCATCTTGCCTTTAAGGTTTCTGAGGCAATTCCAGAACTCCTTACCCTTATGCCAACGGGCATCTCGGCTCTTGTGGCGCTGGAGCAGGCGGGTGAGATGAAAAGTCAAGAAACTGTATTGGTCACAGCCGCCGCAGGCGGAACCGGACATATCGCGGTGCAGTTGGCAAAACTGGCGGGCAATCAGGTGATTGGTACCTGTAGCTCGGAAGCCAAAGCTCAACTTTTGCAAGAGTTAGGGTGCGATCGCATCATCAACTATCATCAAGAAGATCTGGACTCTGTTTTGCAACAGGAGTATCCGAAGGGCATCAATCTTGTGTTTGATTGCGTAGGTGGCGCAGTGTTCAATACCTGTGTTGAGCATTTAGCCGTGCGAGGACGGTTGGTGGTGGTTGGTTTTATCTCAGAATATGCCAAAGTGCCTCAGATCGTGTCACAGCCACGGATTTATCACAAGTTGTTCTGGAAAGCCGCTTCAGTTCGAGCGTTTCTCATGCCCCACTATGCAGAACACATGGTTGCGGCTCGCGATCGCCTACTCAACCTGTTCTACACCCGTAAAATTCGCGTTGCTATCAATCCAACCCCGTTCCATGGAATTGAATCAATTCCGATCGCAGTTCAATACCTCCTAAGTGGTAAGAATGTGGGTAAGGTTGTGGTTCAGTTTTATAGGTAGTCTTTTACCTATGTGGGTCGCGGGCAAATTTTGAGCGCAACTTGCTCTGATTCATCTGATTAGCCCGTGACTTTATACCGTTTTAGAAAAAAAGCACTGGGCGGATGGTTCCAGTCGTTGGGTTAGCATTGGTGAATGCGAAGCTGGACAGGATACCCACAAGATTTGAAATGATTGAATGTGAAGAATCGATCATTGGGTTGAGAAGTTTCGTGGCTAACAAGCAGAGGGTAGAGGAATGACGATCGCTGCCGAGCAAACAATTTGGACAGATGAAGCGTTCATGGCATTGCCAGAGGACGGACATCGATATGAATTGGTGAATGGGGAGTTAGTAGACGTGGGCAATTCGGGGATGGAACATGGCTATATTGCCAGTAATCTAATGATTTTTTTAGGGGGATTTGTGCGCTCGCACAAGTTGGGGGTGATGTGTGATTCCAGTACCGCTTTTGCGATGAAGGCAGGGAATAAGCGATCGACGGATATTTCTTTTATTGCCAAAGAACGACTACAGGGGATCAAGCGCCTGCCCAAAGGTTACTTTCAGGGTTCACCCGATCTGGCGGTGGAAATTCTCTCGCCTAACAATACGGTTGAGGAAATTCACGACAAAATTGTGGAGTATTTTGAAAACGGTTCTCGCCTGGTTTGGGTGATTCATCCCGACGAGCATTATGTGCTGGTTTATCACAGCCCCAGCCCGATCGTTTGTTGCGCTTGGAAGACTCATTGGAGGGAGAAGCGATCGTCCCTGGCTTTACGTTGCCGATCTCCGAATTATTAGCAGAACTGGAGTTTTGAACACAGACTTGTAAACTTTCTCTAAAACACTAAATATTATTTCTTAAGAAGAAGCATCTTTAGAATCGTATTCTTGCCTCACCTTCTCCAAAGGAATCTCATCAATAAAATAAGAGATCGCCGCTTGACCGAGAGCTTGAGTACCAGCGAAAGCGACTCCAGCAGAAATAATGCTACCAAAACCAGGTAGCAGCTTTACCAAGGATCTCGCAGTCTCTCTAAGGAGAAAGCCTGATCCAACATTAATGCCAAATGCTGCTAGAAACTCTCCTGCTGCTTGCAACGATAATTCACGTCCTGAAATATAGCCAATGACTACAACCATTGCCAGTTGAATTCCTGCTAGGACTGGTAGATCACTCATAGGGATTGGAGAAGTGGCAACAGTACTACAAGCAGCGCTACAAATATTTACGATATTTCCTGCAATTTTACGTTGAAATTTACGAACTCTAGCAAGTCGAGCAAATGCTATATCTGGTCCCTTGGGCAACTCCTCTACTAGAAGTTCAGTAAGGCAATCAATATTCCAGCGCAGATCTCTATTTTTATCGGGTGTACCATCCTTTTCACGAAATCTAACAAACGCTGCTATTGGAATGACTTTTACAAAGTTATTATTCAAAGTTTTTCTAGACTGCAAGTGCTTACTAAGCACTTCAACAGCATGATTGATATTTTGATTCTTTTCCTCATCATCAGTAGGTAGTCTATTAATATCTGCTGGAGCAAGCTGATCACACTGTGTAAGGATACCTACAATGGGAGGGTTGTATTCATGAATTTCCTCAAGCTTCGCAATAATATCTTCAAAAACATTTAGAGATTCATTTATTGCAGAGTCTACCTCCGTAGCTTTGCATAAAAATAGAACGATATCTGGGCATTTTTCGCGTATTGCTCCTAAGATGCTGGCTTGAGGAGTTTCAGATGAGTCCTCCTCTTGTGGTTTCCCCCCCTCTAAAATCCCTCTGGTATCAAGGATCTCTGCTTTCTTGCCATCTCGTTCGTATTCATACCACCTGGGTTTTCCTGTCTGCGCTTCAACTGCTCCAACTTTTGCAACTTGGGCATCAAAGATTGCATTAATTAAACTTGATTTTCCGGCACCCCGTCTTCCCACTACCATAAAACGAGGCGACCGGATATCTTCTACAAGGTGGAGTAGCTCGTTCAATTCCTTTTCTAAATGCTGCCTTAATGGAGGTGGAAGCTGAGAGACTTGTTCTAACAATAATCTGATAAGGTCTGCGTAGCTTTCAAAGCCGTAGTCATCAACTGTAGTCATAGTTTTAAGTGTGGCGTTAACTACAAATCAATATTCCCGAGCACAACTACTCAAACTAACTTCACCCTGAAAGCTTTCAGATAGCTATGAGGTGGTACTCTCACAGAATACTCTCAGCACAACGATTAGACTAACTCTATTTAGAGTATTTCCTGCCTGAATTAATTAACTTTTCAGCAACCTCTCCAGGCACAGGCATCACCGAAAGTCGGTTACCTTGACGAACAACCAGCAATTCATCGGGACTAAATTGTTGACGGAGATCATCCAAAGTCACCATCTGGGGAAACGCTTCGACAAATTCTACTTCCACCGTATGCCAGCGGGGATTCTCCTTCGGAGATTTTGGATCGTAGTATTTACTCGCGGGATCAAACTGAGTAGGATCAACCAAATTGGGTTGTGACACTTTCGCCAACCCAACAATGCCGGGAGGAACTGTGTTGGAGTGATAGAAAAATACCAGATCCCCAGGCACCATTGACTTCAAAAAATTGCGGGCTTGGTAGTTGCGAACCCCATCCCAAATCGTGGTGCGATCGCGTTCCAGATCGACAATACTGTAAGCGTCAGGTTCAGATTTGACAAGCCAGTAATTCATACAACCATCACCTCATCACCCCTTTCCGGTTCGCTGGCGCAAAATAAACTCAGCGATCGTCAAATCAACGGGAGTCGTTACTTTCAAGTTCGTTTCTTCGCCTTCCACGATCTGTACAGGCAATCCGCATTTCTCAAATAGCGCTGCATCATCCGTAACTTCCCAACCCTGACGTAATCCCTCGTCATGGCATTGTTGCAACGCTTCTACCTCAAACCCCTGGGGCGTTTGTGCTGCCCAAAGTTGACGACGATCGGGCGTACTTTGGACGATCCGCTGCCCATCCACAATTTTGATCGTGTCTTTCACGGGAACTGCCGCAATCAGACCAGAACAAGTCTGAAGTGCATCAGAGCAACGATCGAACAAATCAGGCGTAGCCAGGCAACGGGCACCATCATGGATCAACACCCGCTCAGCGATCGCGGGGAGTCCCTGCAAACCCCGATAAACCGACTCCTGACGTGTTGCACCTCCAGGGATAAAATGCACCATCTTACTCATGCCCAAACCAACCACAATCTCTTTGAAATCTTGCCAATCACCCGGTTGACCAATGATGCCAATCCAGCGAATGTGGCGAGATGTTTTGGCAGCCAGCAATGTCCAAGCAAGAATTGGCTTACCCATGACATCCAACAGCAGTTTGTTGCGACTGCTGCCCATTCTGCGTCCGCTGCCTGCTGCTGGAATGAGTAAGTACACGACACCACCTCTTCAATCACTCGTCGCGACCCATTTGCTGGCGATCGGCATCCGCCAACCCATGCCAAAGGCTCGATCGGTGACTTTGAGCACTGGGGGAGCCTGTCGTCGCTTGAACTCAGCTCGTGTAACGAGCTTAACTACTTTGTTTACTGTAGCCGCATTATGCCCCGCCGAAACAACTTGTGCTGGGGATTGGTGGTCGTGAATCAGACGATGCAAAATATCGTCCAGGATGTCGTAAGCGGGCAACGAATCCTGATCCACTTGACCAGGTTTGAGTTCGGCGCTAGGCGCTTTGGTGAGAATGTTGGTAGGGATGATTTCGGATTTCGGATTTCGATCGGATTTTGGATTTTGGATAGCGCTTTGTGCTGCTTCACTAAAGGATGTTGGCTTCGGAGACGAGTTCAACCCAAACTCTAAAATTGACGACCCAAAATTTGTGTTAAGCCATTGGCAAATGGAGTAGACGCGCGTTTTAGGAACATCTGCGATCGCGGCTAAACCACCATTCATATCGCCATAGAGCGTACAGTAGCCCACCGCCATTTCGGACTTGTTGCCTGTAGAAAGGAGCAAGTAGCCAAATTTGTTGGCGATCGCCATTAGCAGATTGCCCCGAATCCGAGATTGGATATTCTCCTCCGCAATGCCAAAAGACGTGCCTGCAAAAAGATCTGCCAGGGTGCGATCGTAGCCCTGCATCAGTTCCCCAATTGGCAAGGTTTGGGTCTGGATACCCAGGTTTTCTGCCAGTACCAGCGCATCATTGACCGAGTGATCGGAGCTGTAGGGAGAAGGCATCAGCACCCCCAACACATTGTCTGCACCGAGCGCCGCTGCCGCGATCGCCGCCACCAATGCCGAGTCAATGCCCCCACTTAACCCAATCACCGCTTTGTGGAAACCACACTTGCGGGCATAGTCACATACCCCCAATACTAGTGCTGCCCAGATCTCCGCATCCAAATCATGCGGTAATGGGGCGATTGTCGTAGGCGTAGCTGGCACTAAATCTTTTTTCTCAGGATGGTATTCAACGATCGTCAAGTCAGTTGCAAACGATCGCGATCGACAAACCACCTCACCGGCACGATTAAACGCCACACTGTTGCCATCAAAAATCAAATCATCATTGCCCCCCACCTGATTGGCATAGATCACCGGTTGGTGAAAGCGCGTGGCACTATGATGCAACATCGCTTCCCGCACCGCCTGTTTGCCAGCACTATAGGGAGACGCAGACAGGTTAATTGTCAAATCCACCCCCTGTTGCGCCAAATCGGAGAACGGATTAATCGCATAACTGCGCTTGCCCCAAAACTCTTCATCATTCCAGAGATCCTCGCAAATCGTTACCCCAATATGGATCGACCTCCCCGCATCCCCTGTATTACCAAGGCTCAGGATGAAGTGATTGACCTCCCGCCCCGGCTCAAAATAGCGATCTTCGTCGAACACATCGTAGGTAGGCAAAAGCCGCTTATGAAAGATCTGCTGAACTTTGCCATTTTCTAGCAGTGCCACGCTGTTGAAGAGGGGCTTGCCACCTTCTTGGGGAGATTTGTTGTTTGGGTCTACGGTGCCAACCAGCACGGCGAGTTGGGTAGGCAAAGCTTGCGCCAATTGTTGCAAAGTGGTTGCCATTGACTCGACAAAACTGGGGTCCATGAGCAAATCGCGCGGGGGATAGCCACACAGAGAAAGCTCTGGAGTCAGTAAGAGACGGACATTTTGCGCGGCAGCTTGTTGCGCGGCGGTCAAAATTTGCTGGGCATTGCCTGCCAGGTCACCGATCGTAGGGTTGAGTTGAGCGATCGCAATTTTCATAAAAGTGTTGGGTAGAAATTCAGGAGGTAGACTTTAGTTTGATCTGAACCGTTTTATCCGTTTTTCGAGTTTCAAAAATGCCCACTTCTCGAACTAAATCACTTAACTTCTTACAGCCATAGTTACGGGGATCAAAAGACGAAGATAACTTGGTTAGTTGGGTGCCAAAGGGACCGAGATGTACCCATTCATCTTCATCGTCTGTTAGGGCTTCATAAGCATCTTTCAAAAGACTCAATAGATTGCGATTATTTTTAATTTTTTGATTATCTTTATTGGTCGTTTTGTTACTAGAAGAACTCTTGGGATCAGCTTTGTCACTAATCACATTATCTTTTATTAAATGGGTCTCATTCGTCGATTCTAATTGTTCCAAAATTTCTGTATAAATAAATCGATCGCAAGCACTAACAAACGCTTCTGGGGTTTTTCGTTCACCAAATCCATAAACGATTAATCCAGATTCTCGAATTCGGCTAGCTAATCGAGTAAAGTCGCTATCACTGGAAACAATGCAAAAACCGTCAAAGTTTTTGGTATAGAGCAAATCCATTGCATCAATAATCAGCGCACTATCGGTAGAGTTTTTGCCCGTCGTATAACCAAATTGTTGAATCGGTTGAATTGCAAATTTATTCAATCGATCTTTCCATCGACTCAGTTGAGAACCTGTCCAATCACCATAAATTCGTTTGACATGAGCGGTGCCATATTTGGCAACTTCTTTCAGTAATGGCTCAATCAAATTTGAGTTGGCGTTATCTGCATCAATTAAAACGGCAAGCCGATCGGATTTAGATTGAGCCTCTCCTCTCATATTTCTTCTCCAGAGTCGTTTAAGATTTCACTAATTTTTTCCTTGAAATCTGGCAAGCTCTGTTCGATAATATTCCAAACTTCATGATTATCCACGTAGATGTAATCATGAATTAATACATCACGGAATCCTGCGATTTGTCTCCATGGAACATTGGGATTGGCTTGCTTAAAGGCAAGTGATAGCCTTTTAGTTGCTTCTCCAATAATTTCAAAATTTCTGATTACAGCATCTTGAATAATCTGATTTCCCAAGAAAGCTTCTCGTCCACTAATTGTGTAATTTTCAATCCGAGAAATACATTCCAGAATATCGCTAAGATAATCATTGTCATTTCTCATAAGAAAATCGCTTCCTTTAGTACTCGCTTACGGATGGACTCACGTAAATTCTCAAGCTTGGCAACATCAATTTTTCGACCTAACAAATCCTCTAAATCCTGAATTAATCCGATTCGATCCAATAAGCTACGACATGGCTCAATTTCTACCAAAAAATCAACATCACTGTCTTCTCGCGCTTCTCCACGGGCAACTGAGCCAAAAACTCTCACATTGTAAGCGCCGTGTTTGGCTGCGATCGCCAAAATCTCTTCCCGTTTGTCTTGCAATAATTCCTCAATTCCCATCCCTCAATCTCCATCAATCAAAACAACTCGCCATCAATTTTCAAAACTCGAAATTCAAATCCTTAAATGCTTAATTCTTAATTCAAATAAATACCAATGGTTTATCCTTTAATGGTGCAAATGCATCGGCATCAAAGCGATAAAGACTGGCTGGACGGCCCGCTCCACGCGAAACTTTGACTCCAGTATCACAAAGAAATCCCAGTTTCAAAAGGCGCGATCGAAAATTGGAATAGTCAGAAAATCCTTCGCCTAAAACGGTGGTATAAAGCTGGTAGAGATCATTGAGCGTAAACACATCGGGTAATACATCAAACGCGACCGGACTGTATTCCAACTTATTCCGCAAGCGACGATGTCCATATTCCAAAATTTGGTGATGGTCGAACGCTAAATCAGGCAACTGATCTAACGGATACCAGGCAATGCCACTCACCCCATCGGCAATCAACTCGGCTTCGGCAAATCGTACCAGGGCAAAGTAGCTAACCGATAGATAGCGCACCCCATAGCTTTCCGGTGATTCACGCGGATCGCGTTCTGGCCCGCCAAACGTATAAAGCTGCTCCAGATAGAGGTTCTTGGCTCGAATTTTTTCTGCCAGAATTCGATAGGCTGCACCTTCCAGCGATTCTCCCTGACGCACCAAGGTGCCCGGTAAACTCCAATGTCCCAGATGGGGTTCTTCATGGCGCATCACCAGCAACACCAGTAAGCGATTTTGGTCGGTGTCCACCGAAAAAATCACATTGTCAACGCCTACTTTGAAGTCGGCAAGGGCCCGCTTATTTAGCGAGTTGGCAGTCTTTCTCTGGGTGCGTCCTGACATGTGTATAGTTGTTCCCGCTGGATATAAGCCTCAACTGGAGGCGCAATGCCCTCCAAATCCTGGTTTGCCCGGTATGCGGTAGAAGAAACATCGGGTCCTGTCAGATCAGCGATCGCCACCTCTGCCCCCAACTGCCGTAGCTCAGAGAGGTTAACCTCCTGCAATGGATAGCCCGGTCGCGGCACCACCAACAGCTTCACCTGTTGCAACAGATCCTCAACTTGATACCATTGGGGCAACTGGGCAACCAGATCAGAACCAATGACCAGGGTTAGTTCCGCATCCTGCCACCAGCTTTTGGCACGCTCTACCGTCATTAATGTCCGGGGATGGCTTAATTCTGGCTCAAGACTGATGTTATGGCGCGGTGGATCGATCGCTTCGATCAACAACCGTAACATGGTCATCCGGTGTTCCAGAAGCGTTTGATGCGATTTGAAAGGATTGTTCGCAGCCCAGACTGCAACCCAGTCATACCGTTGTGCCAACCAGTTCAAAATCGACTGGTGCCCGGTAGTCGGTGGATCAGCGCTGGTTCCGAAAAGGGCAACGTTGAACATGAGACAAGAGATTTTGGATTGAGGATTTTAGATTTTGGATTGAAAATGAGCGATTGGCAAGGAATCATCGATTGAATACGAATCATCCTCCTTCACTCCCTCTAACCATTCACCGATCGCTGCCGGGTCTTTTGGGTTAGGTCTTGCAAGGCATCGGAAATCTCGATCGGGATGGCAGTGGGTTGAATCACCTGCCGAGTAAGGGGGGGCAGGCTGGCAACCGATTGAGTCGTACGTTGGGCGATCGTTGCCAACGTTTCAGTCGGTTGCAACCGTTGTCCGTTCAACATAACGAGTTGCAACAGAGGAATCGGAGCGTTTTGGGTTCTTCCGATTTCTGAGTTTTGAGTGAGACTATCACCTCCCTCTCGGCTACTGATTCCTGACTTCCGACTCCTGATTCCCAACTCCTGACTCCCGACTCCTGACTCCTGGCTCCTTTCTTCCCCCATCAAGCCCAAACAATCTCGCTCTATCTGTCCTGCTTGGAACTGCCGAAAAATCTGCTTGCGTCCAGGATAAGTCACTTTACCGGCTGCTTCTTTCATCACCGGGATGCCATCAATTTCGACTAGTTTGTATACGCCATTGACTGGATCGCCAGTAACCAATTTGGTACCCAGACCATAACCATCGATGCAAGCACCTGCGGCGATCAGTTCAGCCATTTTGTACTCATCAATATCTCCACTGGCAAAGATCGAAACCTTCGGGAGCAATTGGCGTACTTGTTGGGATAGTGTAACCAGGTCACCTGAGTCGAGCCGTACCCCTGCTAACTCGATCGTTCCGGCGTGGAGACGATCGGCAAGCTGACGGGCAGCCGCAATCGTGTCGTAGGTATCAATCAACACGGGAGCACCCGGAAAGTATCGATGGTAGGCATCATAGGCTTCCATTTCATTCCCTTCCAGGGCAGATAATGCCATGACAAACGAGTGCGCCATGGTGCCTGCGGGTTTGTAGCCCAACCGCAAAGATGCCAGCACATTGGAGGTGCCGTCCATGCCACCCGCGATCGCGGCACGGGCTGCCCAGAGCGCTGCCTGGGGACTAAACGCCCGCCGCGTACCAAACTCCAAGAGCATTGTTTCTGCCCCTGCTAGGTCACGCATTCGAGCCGCGCGGGTCGCAACTAAAGTCTGGTAATTTAGCACATTGAGCAAAAAGGTTTCCACCACCTGTGCTTGCCAGAGGGGAGCCTCTATTCGTAACAGCGGCTCGTTCGCGAAGACGACCGTCCCTTCGGGCACCGCCCAAACATCTCCGGTAAATCGGGCTGTTGCCAACAATGTCCAGAACCGCTCAGGTGCATGGGCAAAGATCCCAGCCGCCTGCAGTGCGGCAATCTGCTCTGGAGTAAAGCGAAAGTTTTGTAAGTATTCCAGGACTTGCTCTAACCCCATTGCCACTAAATAGCCAAAGCCTTCTGGCAAGCGACGAGTGAACATTTCAAAACTTGCCTGCCGCTGATCGAGAGCTTCGCCCACATAGCAGGCGGTCATGGTGAGTTGGTAGAGGTCAGTCAGTAGGACGTAATCCTGCGGTGCCAGGTCTAGAGGGGAATGGCGAGTCTGGTGGGGACGATCGCTCAAGTCCAGTGAATTGGGAAAAACAGGGACTTCCATGGGGGAATCTCACGGTGAGTTGCCTTTTCCCAATTATAGTCATAAAAACCAAAATTAAATAGAATCCAGTACCAGCTTCACACAAGTAATGATGTAAAATTGGCAAGCTGTTGAGATTCTTCAAGGCTTTCAAGCTCGATCGCGGCTTGAAAATCATTTTAAGTTTTGGTGAAATCCATCAAAAATCACTGGCTCTGGGATGGGTAAGTATCCCCTGCGATCGCTCAAAATCAATGTGCAAAATGCCTGCATGTCTGGAGTAGGCGATTGTTCTGAAGTCGCTTCTGCTTTCATGCGCTGACATAAGCGTCCCCAAGGAATTTCGCAATACAGCGAAATTTTTGGAGGAGATAGGGCTTCCTGATAGGCTGCTTGCGTTGGCAAATGGCACTCATCGACTTGGGGCTGGCAGGTTTGGCACGATCGCGCAACACTTCCTGCCGTAGTTTCCACACAGCAAAAGACAACCAAGCTTCTGTCCAACAACCCGTCTGGTTAAACAGTCCGATTTTATCGTTAGCCACCGTCATGGCAGGGCTATTGCAGACAGCGCAGGTGACAGTGGGATAGAGAACGCAGAGGGTACAAAGAGCCAAAATCAACAATTGACGTAATTCTCTAGCTCCCAACGGGTGACTTCGGCATTGTGGCTATCCCACTCCTGATATTTGAAGTCCAGATAAGTTTTGGCGCCTTCACCCAGAGTTTTCATCAACAATTCATCCTGATCGAGACAGCGTAGTGCTTCTAGCAAACTGGTTGGCAAGGTAGGCAAATCGGGAAACTCAGTACCCCGTACAAACATATTCTCGGCGATCGGCTGCCCTGGATTCAGTTGATGCTTTACCCCATCCATTCCGGCTGCCAGCAACCCTGCCTGCGCCAGATAGAGGTTGACTGAACCATCCACCAGACGACACTCAAACCGTCCGCCTTCAGGGACACGAATCATGTGGGTGCGATTGTTGCCGCCATAAGAAACATAACGGGGACTCCAGGTGCTGCCAGAACTGGTCATGGTCGCCCCCAAACGACGATAGGAGTTAATCGTGGGACTACACAGCGCCGCTAAACCACGGGCATGGCTCAGAACGCCCCCCAAAAATTCGTACGCCAGGGGAGACAGTCCCATGGCGTCACTGGCTTCATAAAACACATTAGCGCTCTCTTGCCACAAGCTCATGTGCACATGGGCACCATTTCCCGTCAAATGGCTAAAGGGCTTAGGCATAAAGGTGGCAGTCAAGCCCTGTTTCTCTGCCAGAGTTTTGACCATGTATTTAAAGAAAACATGGCGATCGGCAGTAATCAGCGCATCATTGTAGGTCCAGTTAATTTCAAACTGCCCGTTGGCATCTTCGTGGTCACACTGGTAAGGCTCCCAACCTAGTTGCTCCAAATACCCCACGATCGTCGAAATGAAATCGAACTGGCGCATCAGGTTCAGTTGGTCATAGCAAGGACGAGCCGCCACATCCAGCACATCAGCAACCTGATACCCATTGCCCGTTGCCTGCAACAACATGAACTCAGCTTCCACACCCGTTTTGTAGCTATAGCCCAAACTCTGGCACTGTTGCAACACCTGCTTGAAGATGACGCGAGGAGCCGCTGGAAACAGTTCACTGTTCAGATAGACATCGCTGGCAACCCAGGCAACATTGGGTTGCCAGGGCAAAACAATCAATGAATTGGGGTCGGGAATCGCAGCAATATCGTTGGCATCGGGACCTAATCCCAAATAGCAAGCAAAGGGCGCAAAAAAAGCTCCATCCGACTCAACCGCATTTATTTTGGCAGCCGGAACTAATTTGGCACGAGTGCCTCCCAGCAAATCCGTAAAGGAAACCAGGAAAAAATCAAGCTTGAGTTCTTTTGCCAATTCAGCTAAGGGCTTCGTCTGCGTTTGGGTGACAGTCCCAACCATTGCATACACTCCAACAGATTCGCCCTTCAGTAAATCAAGCCTGTTGAGAGGAATTTGTATCTTAGGTTACTAAAAGCCTGGAAAGAGTTTTCTCCTTTACATCGCAACCTTTTAGCCCAACTCCCCGATCGACTCAGATGGGGAGTTGGACTAAACTGCGGCAATAGAATGGCACCTATTGGGAGATGGGCGTTGCTGAGGAGGGTTGACTGAAACCAGCCGACGGTTTAGGAGCGGTTGAGCCAATTTGGGCACAGTATTGATTGAACGATTCACTCGCAATGTCAGCCAGTTCGACAGATCGCAACAGCGAAGCCCAACTCAGCGTCACACCAATATCGCCAGGGCTAGTACACCGCATTCCTGCCAGAGTTTTTAGGGAATCATACCAAATACCAGATGAGGCGTAGAGTGAAGCCTGATCGTTCGGCGTCGCTTTTGCCAATTTTCGGTTTAGCGCTTCACTAGGCTGGACTCGCTGAACAATTCCTTCAACAAAAGGATTTTTGGAAGGGGCATCTGCATCACAAATCACTGAAAACTGCCAGGTATATTCCTGATCGACCTGGAGCAGATCAGCATCAGGCAACGTAAAGCTGGCAATGCCGGAATAACCAGACAGGGCAAATGACCAGGTTTTGATCAGTGTGTTGTTTTTGTCATATAGACTAAATTCAGCAGATTTGGCAGACTCATCCGAAGCCTGAGCAGACTTGGGTGGCACATACCAGAAGAATGTCGGTTGGGAAGAAACCGTCGTACCAAACTGATCGATCGGGATCAAGGGGGTGACGGGTCTTGTTCCAGTCAAACAGCTGCCCCGCGTACCCGCCCCTTCTCGGCGCTTGGGCGTTCCCCGCCGAGGGGGGTTATACTGTTGTGCCATAGTCAAGATCGGCTCACTACAAATTGCCAAACCTAGAGTGAGCGCCAGACCCATCATAAATGGAGAAATCCAGGTTTTTCTTCGATACATATTGCTTTAACCCTGTACGTGATCAAGTGGTAACAAAAATGCATTGATAACAATTCAGGTAAAATTGTCTGGGTTTTGTACTTCGACTAGGTTGAAACGGCTGCTTGTAGGAAGTTGAATCACGACAAGCGAACCAGTGGTTGACCAGAATACTGTGCGTTTTAAATCGTAGAGGCTGACCTTCGAGATCCCTGCTTTTACAATGTTGAATCGTTTTTAACTATTTTGGTTCCTAAGTAATCTGCGTTTCCTGAATCACAGGAGCTACGAATTTTGTTTGGTGTCCAAGGACTCGGTAAACTTCTACAACCTGGTGTTTTCCCTTGAGGGCAACAGGTCCCCAAGACTCTACGGCAAATTCGGATTGGATATATACCAGTGTGTCATGAGCAATTAGGATACGGCAAATTTCAGATTGGCGTTCTTTTGCGTAGCTTTCCAGACGAGAAGCAATATTGACACTATCCCCAATCACTCCATATTCCAGGCGATCTTTGCCCCCCAAGCTACCAACCACAACGGTTCCAGTAAAGATCCCCACTCGCATTTCGATCGATGGCAGCCCCCGTTCTTGCCAAACTTGGTTGAGTTCGCTCAAGCGATCGCCCATCGCCAGGGCACAAGACACAGCGTTTCGGGCGTCTTCTGCAATTTCTTCCACAGTGTGGCGAGTCACAGGAACTCCAAAAACAGCCAGTAAGCCATCTCCCGTAAATTTGTTAATAATGCCCTGATGCAGCTTAACTTCGTGAGTGATGGCTTCTAAATATTCATTCAACCAATCCAAAAGAAATTCCGGAGGCATCTGCTCAGAGATCGTGCTGAAGTTCTTCACATCAGTAAACAGCATGGTGGCAATGAGGCGTTGCCCAGGCAACTTGCCCGATTTGATCAGGCGATCGCGACTTTTCCAGAGCGCGGTTGCAATTTCGGGGGAAGTATTTTGCCCCAGTAGCGTCATCACAATTTGTTGCTGTCGCTGCGCCTTATATGCCTGGTAAGCCACAACAATACCGCCTGTAGCAACCAATGCCATCGTAGGGGCTGCGATCGGAATCCAACAACTTTGGCATAAAAATAAGCTTAGGCTACTGCCACCCAAAACCCCGATCGCCAACGTACTGGCTCCAGATAGCAAAATCGGATGGCGCAGATACCAACCCAAAATACCCCCTACCAACGCCCATCCCGTAATCCACAAAACTTCTGCCCACTCTTGCCAAAACCAAAATAACCGCCGACCATCCAGCACCGCATTCAAAATCTGGTTCACGCTCTGAGCATGAATTTCCACCCCTGAAGTCAACGCCTTTTCCTTATTCGTGGCTCCATAAGGAGTCAGAAAAAAGTCTCTCGCACTGCGGGCAGTTGCACCAATCAAGACAACCTTGCCTCTCACTAACGCCGGATCGATCTCTCCTTTAAGCACCTGAGTCAGGCTCACTTTTTGGGCAATACTGCTAGCAATGCGGTATTTCAGCAGAATTTGATAGCCCGACGCATCAATATTTTGGTAGGCTCCCGAATTTTCATCAAGCGGGAAAAATACTGTGTTTTTGAGTTGCAAATAGTCTGGATTGATTTTACTTGCTTCAGGAAAAATATTCTGTCCTGCCAGATAGTTCAATGCTAGACGCAAAGAAAACGAGTAAAGAATTTGAGTATCTGTATTGGCAATGAGAAGATTTCGACGAACGATTCCATCCGGATCGAGCGGAAAATCATTAAAGCCAACCCTTTCGGGGGGCAGTGCTATCGGCGGACGGACTCCAATATCTTCTGAATCACCAATTTTAGTAATTCCAATGACATTATCTGCTCGAAACTGCTGCTGTAATTGCTGAAAACCAGTCCCTTGAGGAATATCTCGATAAATATCCAAGCCAATCACTTTGGGATGATAGGTTTGCAACTTTTGAATCAACTGGGCAACTACTGCATCATCAATGGGCCAACGCTGTTGTTCCTGGATATCTTTTTCAGTAATTTCAACAATCAGGAGTCGGGGATTCGGAGGATGCTCTCTTTGTAGACGCACCATGGAGTCGTGGATCATCAGTTCCAACTGTTGCAACCCGCCCAGAGAGCGCAACCCCAGCACACTGCCTGTAGCAATTAAACTGGCAATGCTAATGGTCAGAGGGGCAATGACAAAAGGATGCGTTGTCGCAACATTTGATAGCCCGGCAGCAATCTGTCGAACAAACTTGAAAATCACAAAAGTTCTCACTTAAATCGTTAGAACGACGCCATGCTGAGGGCACTCACGTAGTTTGTCGTTTCAAAACCAATGCACCCAAACAAAAATTAACAGGATGCCCCACCAATATGCCATTTCTGTAGGGTGGCAACATAACTAAAAAGGGTTAGACATTGCTCTTGCCCTATTTTTCCCAAATTTGCCAGAGAATTGCCGACCTCAATCGATCTCTGAGCATTGGGGTTGGAGCGAACACGAAGACACAGAGAGTGATTGAACGTTGCTGACGCTCCGATTCCTAATCACCTGGTTTTTCCGCCTCAATGCCGACGATTTCCCCAAATACGAGATGCGCCCGTCCGAATATCCACCTACGGGGAAATGCACCGACTAGACAGATACTGATTGCAAAGGAAACATTCAAAATATCACATTTTTTGGTCGCGATCTGGCTGTTTTGTCTTTCAGCGATTAGCATTAGACTTGGATTGCAAGGTCTCTGAAGTTCAACAAACAATGTGACCCGTCTTCAGAAGAGATAGAGGTTACTGCACAACACGTAGAACACTAGGAATACTATCGAAACTCGGTAGATTCCGAATTTCATCCAAGGCTGCTCGAAAGTTACCTTCTCGAACATCATGGGTGATGACAACGATTTCAGCCAGATTGTTTTGAGAATTCATTTGTACAACTGATTCCAAACTCACATTGTGCTCGCCAAAGCAGGTGCCAAGTTTGCCAATGACACCGGGGTAATCTTGGGTATGAAAGCGGGCATAGAAGCGGGTGGTCAGTTCTGAGATTGGGGCAATCGTACAGTAGTGTTGGTGTGAGCAGGCAAGCAATGGATCGAGGAGAGGCTTGCCGTTCGCTTGCGTCGAAACACCTCTCTCAACTTTGAGAATGGCAGCGATGTTCAAAATATCGGAAACGACAGCACTGGCAGTGGGTCCAGCTCCAGCTCCCGGCCCAAAAAACATCACCTGTCCGATCGGCGAACCCTCAATCAAAATGGCATTGTAAACATCGTTCACACTTGCGAGGGGGTGGCTTTTGGGCACCAAGGTCGGATGCACACGGACTTGTAGCTGGTGTGGTGTATCGACGGAAGCTTGAGGATCTCGTTTAGCGATCGCCAACAACTTAATCACAAAGCCCAACTTATCGGCGTAGGCAATGTCAGTGGCGCTGATCTGGCGAATCCCCTCGCAGTAGACTTCTGACAGCTTAATCCGCCCTGCAAAGGCGAGGGATGCGAGGATAGCGATTTTGTCGGCAGCATCCAGTCCATCCACATCAGCCGTGGGGTCGGCCTCAGCGTAGCCCAGACGTTGGGCATCTGCCAAAATGTCATCAAAGTCTCCCCCTTCGGCTTGCATCCGAGTCAGGATGTAGTTGGTGGTGCCGTTGACAATGCCAGTAACCGCATGGATACGGTTCACACAAAGCGATTGTTTTAATGGTTCGATAACGGGAATCCCCCCTGCGACTGCCGCTTCTAATAACACGTAAACACCTGCTTCTTCGGCAGCAGTAAAGATTTCGGCACCAAAGCGAGCGATCGCGGCTTTATTGGCAGTCACCACATGTTTACCGTGAGCAATTGCCTTGAGGATGAGGGAGCAAGCAGGTTCTAGCCCCCCAATCACCTCAACCACAATATCTACTTCGGGGTCAGTGACGATCGCTTCCAGGTCAGTGGTAATTCGCTCTGGCGGAATGTCCACTTTGCGTAGCTTGTCTAGCGATCGCACGCCTACTCGGTAAAGCTCTAATTCCTGTAGCAGAGGATGCCGTTGTGCCGGGTCTTGCAAAATTTCTACGGTGCCTGTCCCTACGGTGCCTAAACCCAGCAAGCCGACTTTGAACGTCACGATCTCAAATCCCTAAACGAGAGTCTACTCAACCATTGTAGGAGGGGATCGACTTTCGCTACTCTATAGCGGCATCGAATTCATCAAGAGTTAGAGTTGAAAAACACCAACTCCTCTCTAGAAACGGATCTGCATCAGATTAGTGAATGCCTTGTCGCACCGCACGCTTTTCTTCAGCGATGTCGCGGATTAACGGCAACCGAGATTGTAGATAAGTATTAAGGTTATTGGTTGCTTGAGCATCAATCACTTGTTCAGCCGCAAACTGACTAAGTAGGAGTTGTACCAGGGCAGCGTCATCAAAGTGAAGCAATGTACTGACTTGAGTTGAGTCGATTACAGCCCATAGCTGTCGCATGATTCTGGCGGATAACATGATCCTCGCCCCCTTAAGAATTTCTTTATATTCTCATGATTCCCCAATCTACGTCTGATTTGTGTCCTGGAATTTATGAATCCATACAACCTGGTCACAGTCAGCAATAATTTGATGGAGGAGTTAACATTTCAGAACAATATCTTTCCCTGCAAGACATCGACACTGGGTAAGAAGTTGCTACTATTCTAGGTCGGCACTTTTAGATTGAAGACTGTAGAAGTACGGATAGATAAAATTTTGGGGAAGTTTTTTATTCCGTAGATTCAGTGGGTTTTGCTCTGGCGGTCTTAGAAAATTGCATTTAACTGTGCTGAGGAATGGTATTTCTGACAGCTCTATAGCAGTCCTAAATCATTTGTGAATGAGAAAGGCTGTGTGAAAAAGAGTTCCTGGGGAACTCTTTTTCACAATCCAGATAGGATCGCTATATATCTACAAAAGCGACAAAATATTATTCTAGAGCGACTACAGATTACTCTTGCGAGGTTCTGGGATTGTAATATCGATCGCGGTTACCGGAAGATTACTGCCCAGACTACTAAGGGGCGGCTGAATGGCGCTAGCGTTGCCGACCACCAAGGTCACAATTTTCTGAGGATTGAGATAAGCTGCAGCAACACGCTGTACATCTGCCACTGTCACTGTTTTGACGGCTTTTTGATAGCGTAGAAGAAAATCTTCGGGATACCCGTAATAGGTATAACGCAGTAGGCGTGAAAGAACTTGCGCCGGATCACGAAAGTTAAAGACAAAGGAATTTAGAACCGAATCTTGAGCGAAAGCCAATTCTGTTTGAGAAATGGGTTTACTGCGGATTTTCTCAATCTCTGTCAGAATACTCCGGATGAAAGGAACGGTAGCATCGGAACGGGTTTCGCCTCCTGCAAGGAACAGTCCCGGATAATCGTAGCGGGGACTCCAAACTCCGTAAACAGAGTAGGCTAACCCCTGACGCGATCGCACTTCGTTGAATAAACGTCCACCAAACCCATTGAGAACTTCATTCATTACAGATAAGGCAGGGTAATCAGGGCTACTTAGCATACCTCCCAAATGCCCCATCTGAACGTAACTCTGAGAAAGGTGAGGTTGATTGACGAAGAAGAGGCCCCGATCTTTGGCTTGAGCAGCAGGAGGAATGGAGATGGTAGGCTTTTGGGTTGGGTTGGGTTGCCAGGTGCCAAATTTTGCTTCAATCTGCGATCGCATGGTCGCGCTATTAAAATCCCCGACGATGCCCAGCACCATCGTGTTGGGTGTAAAGTATTTTTGATAGAACTGGATAATATCCGGACGAGAAAAATTTTCTAGTGTGGCATATTCAACTGTACGAGCGTAGGGACTGGTTGCCCCATAGACCAGTTTTTGAAACTCGCGGCTGCCAATGTCACCGGGGTCGTCATTGCGACGGGAGATCGTCCCTTTCTGCTGATTTTTTTCCAGGTCAATCTTGTCTTGAGCAAATGCAGGCTGTTGAATCACTTCAGCAAACAGGTCAAAGACTTCGTCTAAGTCCTTGCTGAGCACATTGAAACCTGCCTGCCCAGAAGACAAGTCGATATCAGTCTCAATAGAAGCAGCTCGTTGCTCAAGCGCTTGGTTGAGTTGATCTGCCGATCGCTGTAACGTTCCGCCCGATCGTAAGACTGTGCCTGTGACTGCTGCCAAACCAGTTTGCTCGATCGGTTCCAAGCGTTCGCCGGTTCGGAACAATGCCGTACCACTTACCAACGGCAGCTCATGATCTTCCATCAAAAAGACCCGGATACCATTTTTCGTCTGAAATTTGGTGTATGCCGGCACCTGAACTTCTGGTAAGGGTGGAAAAGAAAGCTCGGTGTAGTGTTTGGCAGTTTCTGCAAAAGCGGGGCGGATGTTCCCTATCAGCAGCAAGCCGGCAAGAATTGACAATGAAAAACTAAAAATAAAAAGTGTTTGTCTCTTTATTTTTCTTTTGAGTTCTCGCATGGGGGGTCTCTTGATAAAAATCCGGGGAAGTCCTAAAGGCCTGAAGCAAATAAATCTCGATTTTGTAGAGGCTTAGTATGGGGAGCAAAGATAGCCATCTTCGAGGTAGATAGACAACCCAAATGGTAAGCCTCTACAGCCGAATTGGCGATGTTTTTTCAGGGTTCTCCTGCATCACGAGAGCACCTTTGCCTAACCACTCAAGCCCATCGTCTGTAAGACTTGATTGAGTTTGCCGCTGCGGTAACCCTCTAGATCGAGAGTGACATACAAAAAACCATAAGATTGCATGGCTGTCACTAGTTCTGGCAGGTTGGTGTTTGAGACAAATTCTTTAATTTGATCAGGCAATAACTCAATCCGAGCTGTCTCACCATCAGAACGAACCCGCAAGTTTTGCCAACCTAAAGTCCTCAGGTGTCGTTCGGCTCTTCCCACGCGTTGCAATTTTGCGATCGTAATTTCTTCGCCATAGGGAAACCGAGAACTGAGGCAAGGTTGAGCAGGTTTATCCCACCAGGGTAAATCGAGCAGCTTAGCAATTTGACGAACTTCGGCTTTGGTGATGCCCAGTTCTGCCAGGGGCGATCGGGCACCACGTTCTTTAGCTGCCTGGATGCCAGGTCGATAGTCATGCAAATCGTCCACATTGACCCCATCCACGACATAAGGATAGCCCCACTCTAGCGCCAACGGTTTGAGGGTGTCGTGCAGTTCACTTTTGCAAAAATAGCACCGATTGACTGGATTCGCAGTGTAGTTGGGATTTTCCATTTCGTGGGTCTGCACGACCTGATGGGCGATGCCAATGGTGGCTGCCTGGATACGGGCATCTTCAAGATCTTCGGGCAATAGGGAGGGAGATTCGGCGGTGACAGCTAAGGCACGATCGCCCAGCACATCATAGGCAACTTTCGCAACCAGGGTGCTATCAATTCCGCCAGAATAGGCAATTAGTGCCCGCTCCATCGGGGCAAACAATGTCTGAAGTTGTTCCAGTTTCTGGGTCAGCATGGTTCAAAAATGACACCCCGACTTAACTGGGGGGATGAATTAGCTCCTTCAGCCTAGCGAATTTTCTGAATTGCCTGGAGGTTGACTTGCCTAAAATTCACGTCGCGAGAAGATCAGGATTGCGATCGCGAGTAAAAAAGCGGTGTAAAACAGCCCATAGACTGCATCCCCCAGCAAGGACAACGGACTTGGTAAAATGCCGTAAACTGCTTGATTTTTCAGATCCAAGCGTACGAGATCGGGTAAAGCCAGATAGGCACCCCGTGTAATACCGATGATGGTGGGATTTTTGCTGAGATTGCCCAATGAGACCAGATCGCGACTAAAATTGCCCATCAGGTACACCCCAAAAGTTAACAGGGTGGCAAGCAGAGAACTGGTGAAAACACCAAAACAGAGGGCGATCGCAGTCACCAAAGAAAGCTGAAGAAACAGGTAAAACGCTGCCAGTGCTAAACTTGCAGCCGGAAAAGTAATTTGGTTAAATGCCAATAAACCCATAAAAATGGCAGTCATTGCACCAATGAGCACTGCCAGCACTGCGACTAAACCCAGATGCTTACCGACAATAAACTCAACTCGACTGATGGGTTTCGCAACCAACACCAACACTGTGCGCTTTTCGATCTCTTTATTGATGAGCCCCGTGCCGACAAACACGGCAATCACCAATCCCAGTAAAGACATGGCGGCCAAACCTAGATCCAGGCTGATTTTGCCTTCGACCCCGGCCGAGATTTCTGGCAACAGCCGCATCGCGATCGCTAAGACAATCGAAAACAACCCAATCAAATAAAGAACGCGATCGCGGATAACCTCGCGAAAGACATTCGTCGCTATCACAAAAATCCTGCCTGTATTCACAGTCACCCGCTCCCATTCAGACGATTACTTCTCTCATCGCTCCAAAGACTTTTACCGGAAAAGTCTTGATCGAGATTAGCAAAGTTTGCTTTCCCATTTTTCATGGTTCGGGTTTTCTTGAATGCCTTCCAGCAGACCCAACGTATCCAAAGTATTTACGATCGCACCAGAGTCGGATCAGGCTCAAAAATCGGTGGACTACTTGTATCGCACTGAATCTTGCCAACTGCTTGGGTCACCGGCGCAGAAAGATTCGATGGGTCGTTAGATTGAGCATCGTCTGAGACCCGAACTCGCCCCCGCACCTGCTGAATCTGACAAGACTTCGACAAGTGATACCCCGTTGATTTGGAGCTAGGTCCCTGCCAAATCGCAAAAAGGCGTAAATCGTAATCGGGTCTGCCCGATAACACCTTTGACCGCAAATGCCACAGCGCATTTTCTTTGGAAGGAGCAATCTGACGCTTCACAGCTGCTTCGACCGCTTGCATGTGATCTTTCGCGTCATAAAGCCATTTTTCAACTTCTGCCCAGGGACGACCTTCCAACTCAGATTCCAACTCGGCTTCTGCAAGACCCAGCATGGTATCCCCCTTCGTCGCAGTTTGCTCTTGAGATGAGACCTTAACAACAAAAGCGCTGCGATCGAACTTATCGATACTTAAACTAGGATATTCAACCAGTAAGTCTTGCATCGAAAAATGGAGCTGAAACCAACAACTTAAAACCAAGTTACATAACAACAAAATCACCAAATCTTGACGCCCTGCTGCATCAGGAATTTTGAAAATTGGCCCCGGCTTGATAAAAAACTTGGGTCGAATCGCTGCAACAATGAATGAAACAATTGGCCAGACAACATAGGGCAATGCATCTGGATAAGCTGACCAGTTACCAAATAAAAATACACAAATTAAAGCTCCGACAATCCAGGGTCCATAAAAAAATCCTTGAAAGGTTAAGGCTTTTTGAATCTCATCAACATAGATCAGCCACCAGACTGCAATAATTAAGAAAAGCCAACCAATATGAATGATAAAAACCTGCGCAAAACCTGTGGCAGCAAATGAAACCGCCCAAGAGAATGCAGCCAAATAAATAAAGGTTTGCCAGGATGCAGCCTGTGCAGGCGTGAGAAATTTTTTGAATTTGTCGATGAAGTCTTTCACGTTATTTTCAGAGACTGATTCAAAGACTTAGGGGGCGTAATAAAGGCGTTCAATTAAACGAATTGCCATTAACAAGAGAATGGCACTGAAGCTACAAGCATTTGCCAACAAAACGGTGGCAGCGCGCGTGCCCGTTCCTCGAAAGATAAACCGATTTTGAGAACGGTTTCTCACATTTCTAAATTTGAAGTTAAGTTGTTCAGGTTTTTCCTCAGCTTTCTTTTTTCCTAAGATCATTTCTAACAAATTCAAGCCTTCAACTTTCAGGAGCCAAGTCCCAAAAAAAATGAAGAAACCCACCACGATAATAATAGACGGAACGCTGCTGGATAAAGAGTCATGAAATAACTGATCAAAAAACATATAACTGATCAGCTGAGCATCTAAATTAGACGGCAAAAAGGGTTCTGCCGCAAAGAAAATGATCCATCCCACCACCACTGAGAGCAAATTGACGGTGGTCGCATATTGGACACAGGTTTTATGGTCAAGATTCATCCGTTGTCGAAAGATTCTTGCCTCGATCGCGATCGCAACTAACAAAAACAAAATCTGAAATGCCACCGCCCGCAACGGCACAATGTTCATTTTAGAAATTTCCTCTCAAGCAACCCATACGCCACAATCCTGACAGGGAAAGGATTGACCTTAATCTTATCCGCAATTGTTGGGGCTGCACGTTTTTTGTCTTGGCTCTTTACGCCTCACTTTTTCCCTTCACCAAATCCCCATCAATAGGGCTAGGCAGCACTTAAGAATCTGCTATAACACTAGCTGTGGAACTTGCTCAATTCTGGGGCGATAGAACTTCGCTAAGATTGGGCTATAGGTTAAACCAAAGGCTGATGACTACAACTAGAACGGGTGTTGGAATTCGTACGGCACAGTCCCGATCTGAACGGCTGGTGGGGCAGATACATGTTTACGACGGGGCAGGGAAGGGGAAGTCTCAAGCAGCATTAGGCGTTGTGCTGAGATCGATCGGTCTGGGGATTCAGAATCTTTCGCAAACTCGCGTGCTTTTGTTACGTTTTTTGAAGGGTCCAGGACGCACTTACGAAGAAGACGCAGCGATCGAAGCACTCCAACGTGGGTTTCCACACTTGATTGATCAGGTACGGACTGGAAGAGCTGAGTTTTTTGGGCCCGACCAGATCACACGCTTTGACAAGTTGGAAGCGCAGCGGGGATGGGATGTGGCGAAGGGGGCGATCGCATCGGGCTTGTATTCTGTCGTTGTGCTGGATGAGTTGAACCCGGTTCTCGATCTGGGTTTACTGCCAGTGAACGAAGTGGTCAATGCCCTCAAGCACAAACCTGAACACATGGAAGTAATTGCGACTGGGCGGGGGGCACCCCAAACTTTGCTGGATATTGCAGATTTGCACTCAGAAATGAAGCCGCATTTTCACCCAACGGCTGCGGAGCAGGGCATTCAGGGAATCGAAATCTATACGGGAGCCGGCAAAGGAAAATCTACCAGTGCGTTGGGGAAGGCACTCCAGGCAATCGGGCGGGGCATCAGTCAAGATCAGTCCCATCGAGTGTTGATTATGCAATGGCTCAAAGGAGGATCGGGCTATACCGAAGATGCGGCGATCGCAGCAATGCGTCAGAGCTATCCCAACCTGGTTGATCATCAACGATCGGGGCGAGATGCGATCGTCTGGCGAGGACAACAACAAGAGTTGGATTATGTCGAAGCAGAACGTGCCTGGGAAATCGCCAGAGCCGCAATTGCATCTGGTCTCTACAAAACCATCATTCTGGATGAACTCAATCCCACAGTCGATTTGGAGTTGCTTCCCGAAGAACCGATCGTTCAGGCATTATTACGAAAACCACGTGATACCGAAATCATCATCACCGGACGCTGCAAAAACCCACCCGCTTATTTTGACCTCGCCAGTGTCCATTCCGAAATGATTTGTCATAAACACTATGCGGAGAAAGGCATCGACCTAAAGCGTGGGGTCGATTTTTGAAGCGTGTTGGGTAAGGTTGTGGACTGAGGACCCGAGACTTTGAACCTAGAACCCTTTCTCATTCTCATCCTTTGGCTAAGAATGCCCCATCGGTCTCTGCTTCGTCATTCTTCGAGCCAGAATTGCCAACAGCCCCATCTTTGGCTGGCTGGAAACGCCTCGTAGAAGCGCTATTTTACCTATTCATTTCTGTTCCCCAAGCGTTGCAAAAAGTCAAGAGTCAAAGAGAAAGTAACAAAACTTATCTTTTTTCTCAGGCTGGGTACCGGGATCAAGTAAGATTTCTGCGGGAAGGCGAGTCGGGCTTCTACACACTTTTTAATAAATCAAGTTAGGAACCCGAAACGTTTTAATCTTTAGAATGAGCTAGTTGACCCTAAGCAGTGACTGAATGAATCCTTTGTCGAAAGCCTTTTTCAGTGGAAGAGGAATTCTGTCTACCTGCTCAGTGGCACTCTGGTCAGATTTAACACAGTTAATGATTCCGTAGGGAGCTTTTGAAATCCAATGAGTGTTAAGGCAAGTGGTGGAAGCTCGGTTGCACGTCCGCAACTTTACCAAACTGTACCAGTCGCAACAATTTCTCAGGCTGAGCAACAGGATCGCTTCCTGGCAAAAGGCGAGTTAGATGAGCTAGTCAGCTACTTTAACTCCGGTGCTAAGCGCCTAGAAATTGCGGAGGTGCTGACCAGGAACTCCGACATTATTGTTTCGCGAGCAGCGAACCGGATTTTTGTTGGTGGCACCCCGATGGCTTTTTTAGAAAAGCCTCGTGCGCCAGAACCTGTCATGACTGTGGCTGGCACTCAGCTAGATACACAGGCAGGCATGTCACTGGGAACAGCGACTTATGTAGACTCGAAGCCTGGTGTTTTTGATGGGTTGCGATCGCTCTTCAGTACGACAGGGAGCGGTCCTATTCCTCCCAACTTCAGACCGATTAACGTTTCTCGCTATGGTCCCAGCAACATGGCGAAGTCCCTGCGGGACTTGAGTTGGTTTTTGCGCTACACCACCTATGCGATCGTTGCGGGTGACCCCAACATCCTGGTTGTGAACACACGAGGATTACGCGAAATTATTGAAAACGCTTGCTCAGGTGAGGCAACGCTGGTTGCCCTCCAGGAAATGCGAGCTTCTGCGATCGGCTACGTTCGCCGGGATGCGGACGCAGTCAGCATTGTGGTGCAGTATTTTGACGTATTGCTAAACGAATTTAAAGCCGCAACCCCTTCCGATAAAGTCAGACAGCGCCCTTCACCCGATCAGCAAGGCTTGCAGTTGCCTCAGATCTACTTCGCTGCGGCTGAGCGCCGCCCCAAGTTTGTGATGAAACCAGGGCTGTCTGCTTCTGAGAAAAACGAAGCCGTCAAAGCGGCTTATCGTCAAGTATTTGAGCGAGATATTACTCGTGCCTATTCGCTTTCGGTTTCAGATTTGGAATCGAAGGTGAAGGGGGGCGAGATCTCCATGAAGGAGTTTATTCGTCGTTTAGCCAAGTCTCCGCTCTATCGTAAGAACTTTTTTGAACCTTATATCAACAGCCGTGCTTTGGAATTGGCTTTCCGCCATATCTTAGGTCGGGGTCCCAGCAGCCGTGAGGAAGTGCAAACGTACTTTTCGATCGTCTCCGCTGGAGGTCTCGCTGCCCTGATTGATGCGTTGGTCGATTCTCAGGAATATTCGGATTACTTTGGTGAAGAAACCGTTCCCTACTTGCGTGGTTTGGGTCAAGAAGCGCAAGAGTGCCGTAACTGGGGTCCTCAAATAGACTTGTTCAATTACAGTGCACCTTTCCGCAAGGTTCCTCAATTCATTACCACGTTTGCTGCTTACGATCGCCCCTTTGCCGATCAACACCCTTACGGCTCTGGCAACGATTGCCTTGAAATCCAATTTGGCGCAATATTCCCCAAAGAAACCCGCAATCCTAGTGCTCGTCCCGCTCCCTTTGGCAAAGACTCCCGCCGAATCTTGATCAATCGGGGACCAGGCATCAACAACCAGCTCAGCAATCCCGGTGCCCGCGGAGCTTCTCCGGGAACCTTAGGTCCCAAGGTCTTCAAGTATGACCAGCAACCTAGCTTTACAGGACTCTCTAAGCGAGGCATCTTTGGCGGTTCATCAACTTCCTCTAGCAAAGGGATTAGCACCAAATTTTCCGAAAGCTCTTCCCAGGCAGTGATTAAGGCTGCTTATCTACAAGTGTTTGGGCGGGAACTCTACTCAGGGCAACGCCTGTCAGTGGCAGAAATTAAGCTGGAAAACGGTGAAATTACCACTCGCGAATTTGTTCGTCTGCTGGCAAAATCTAATGTTTTCCGGAGCTTGTACTGGACACCTCTTTACGTTACGAAGGCAGTTGAATTCATTCACCGTCGCTTGTTGGGTCGCCCCACCTACGGTCGGCAAGAAACCAACAAGTACTTCGATATTTGTGCTAAGCAAGGCTTCTATGCTTTGATTGACGCCATCATTGATAGTGTTGAATACAGTGAAGCCTTTGGGGAAGATACCGTTCCTTATGAGCGCTATCTGACTCCCGCCGGGGTATCGCTGCGGAATATGCGGGTGGGGAGTGCTGCGGAGAAATCCTTTAAGGCTCAACCCACTGAGACCACCCCCCGCTTTGTTGAGTTGGGTCTGGTAACTGAAACTCGGACTGAGCCAGATATCCAGTTCCGTGCAATGCAGGGAGTTACTCAGAAGCGTCAGCAATCCAAGATCTTCAAGCTGACGGGTCTAGTGGACAAACCAAACCTGAAAGTGGTCATCGGCGCTGCCTATCGTCAAATCTTCGAGCGTGATATTGCTCCGTATATTGTGACCAATGAGTTTACTGTACTGGAAACTCAACTCAGCAATGGAGATATTACACTCAAAGAATTTATTGAAGGGTTGGGAACCTCCAGCCTGTACACCAAGGAATTCTATACGCCTTACCCCAACACGAAAGTGATTGAGTTGGGCACCAAGCACTTCTTGGGAAGGGCACCTCTTGATCAGGCTGAAATCCGTAAGTACAACCAAATTTTGGCAACTCAGGGCTTGCGCGGTTTTGTGAGTGCAATGGTCAGCAGCATGGAGTATCTCCAGGCATTCGGGGAAGATACAGTTCCTTACAATCGCTATCTCACTTTACCCGCAGCAAATTATCCCAATACACAGCGGTTGTATAACAAGCTGACAAAGCAGGATAAGGAATTGGTGGTTCCCAGCTTTACTACAGTGAAGTCTCGTTGGAATGCGTCGCAAACTCCTTTTATCAGTGAAGCAATCGCCAATGGTGCGGCAGCTGAAGCTAATGCATCACTGGTCGCTGGGTTAAGTCGAGCCACCAGCCATGGAACTTTGCAGGTTTTGGAAAGCAGCTTGGAGAGCAGCCGTAAGCCCTCTCGAATTTATCGAGTTATGCCAGGGATGACTCAGGCAGAAATGGATGCGGTGGTGATGGCGATTTATAGCCAGGTGATGGATCTCTTTAGAGATGATTTACCGGAAGGTTTCCGTCGTCCTGAGTTGGAAGGTCGTCTGCGGGCAGGTGCGATCTCGGTACGCGATTTTGTCCGATCGCTTGCCAGTTCCGACGTCTACTCCCAGCGCTTCCAAACCTCTTACCCAGACGCGAAGGTGGTGGAGTTCTTGTTCCGTCATCTCTTGGGACGTACGCCCAACACGCCTGCCGAGCACCAGCAGTATGGTGAATTACTTGCTACACGCGGATTGAAGGCAGTTGTCGAGGCGCTGGTAGACAGTGCTGAGTACGCTCGTTATTTCGGTGAGCATGTGGTGCCTTATAAGCGATTTCCCAGTGCCTTGGCTGTCAATGCTCTGGGTGGCGCAGAAACGGACGAAGACCTGATTGGCTAGTTTCTAGCATTCTGTTTGGGTCTTTCGGATTCTGCGAATTTTTCAGATTCTGACTGATAAGTCCCCTGCTCTGTCAAAAGGAGCGGGGGATTTTTGTTGAGCGATAGAGGAAGATGGGGCGATGGGGAGTGTTGTTGTCTCAATTTCGATTACAGCTTCTATTGCAGCTTAAATCTGTTTCAGCTAAATGTTCAAAGTCTAAAGTCCAACAACCTCCAGTCAATCCCCAAGCCCGATCGTAGCCTCTGCTCTATTAAGATTCTTTAACCCAAAAGAGATTAAGGCTTTTGGAGGGTAAGCCAGTCATTTTAGAAACTGCGGTTACTATGGCGGTGAATAATGAGTGTTGACCCTCTGGGAGAAAGCAATGGCTAAGAACCTGCTAGAGCAACTGCGGGAAATGACGATTGTGGTTGCTGATACGGGAGATATTCAAGCGATCGAACAGTTCAAACCCCGTGATGCCACCACAAACCCTTCGCTGATTACAGCTGCGGCACAGATGTCGCAATATCAGGAAATTGTGGATGAGACGCTGAAGCAGGCAAAGCACGATGCTGGGTCAGGTGCGACTGATCAGCAAGTACTTTCTCTCGCGTTCGATCGTCTGGCAGTGTCGTTTGGCAAACGGATTCTGGAAATCATTCCGGGACGAGTTTCCACCGAAGTGGATGCGCGCTTGTCCTACGATACGCAAGCAACCGTCGAGAAAGCCCATTTCCTGATTGCGCAATACGAAGCCGCAGGAATTTCGCGTGAACGAATTTTAATTAAAATTGCTTCTACCTGGGAAGGGATTCGGGCAGCAGAAATTCTGGAAAAAGAAGGAATTCACTGTAACCTGACCCTCTTGTTTGGGCTGCATCAGGCGATCGCCTGTGCCGAAGCAGGGGTGACACTGATCTCTCCCTTTGTCGGGCGAATTCTCGACTGGTACAAAAAAGAAACTGGACGAGAGAGTTACCCCGCTGTCGAAGATCCCGGTGTCCTCTCAGTGACGACCATCTATAACTACTACAAAAAATTTGGTTACAAGACCGAAGTAATGGGAGCCAGCTTCCGTAATATTGGTGAAATTACAGAACTGGCTGGCTGCGATCTGCTCACAATTTCACCAGGCTTGCTAGCAGAATTGACCGCATCCGAAGCTGATCTCCCGCGCAAGCTCGACTCGGAGAAAGCTGAAACTGCTGAACTTGAAAGGATTTCCATCGATCAGGCAACATTTGAAAAAATGCATACCACCGATCGCATGGCAAATGAAAAACTTGCAGAAGGTATCCAGGGATTCACCAAAGCATTAGTAGCTCTGGAAAAATTATTGGCAAAACGACTGGCATACCTGGAGGGTGAATCGGTACTGACTCACGCGGCTGAAGATATCTTCCGCATTTACGACCTGGATGGAGATGGCTTTATCACTCGCGAAGAGTGGATGGGCGCCGATGCCGTGTTTGATGCCTTAGATATCAACAAAGATGGCAAAATTACTCCCGCTGAGATGGGTGCAGGTCTGGGTGCTGCGTTTCATTTAGCCGAGGTCTAAATTCAAGATCGACGTTGCATCATTTTCTGTAGGGATGCAAGGCTTTGTGTCCCTACCAGCAGTTGGAGCAGTGGGTTAACTCGATACACCTGGGAAGACTCTCGATCTCTCCATTCGATTCCCACTCACAACTTCAATCCAACCTTCACTGGGGACTCCAATCAACCCCTGACTGTTCAACTCTCAAACCGTTTTTTAGGTGGAATTTATGGAAATTGGGACCAATATCCCTCCTGGATGTCCAACAGTACAAGTGGAAGACGATCGCACAGGGTTAAGCATTGAAACCTTGAAGCGTGCTTTTTTAGACAATCTCTTCTACATTCAGGGCAAGTTTCCAGCGATCGCCACTCAGAATGATTACTACATGGCACTGGCATACACAGTACGCGATCGACTGTTTCGTCGCTGGATCAACACAGCGGAAGCCTATACCGAACATCGGGCGCGCACCGTTTGCTACCTCTCTGCCGAGTTTTTGATGGGTCCTCATCTAGGCAATAACCTGATCAACCTGGGAATTTATGATCTGGTCAAGCAGGCGATCGAAGAACTGGGACTGGATCTCGACGAATTATTGGAACAAGAAGAAGAACCTGGATTGGGCAATGGCGGCTTAGGACGATTGGCAGCCTGCTATCTAGACTCACTGGCAACCCTAGAAATTCCTTCGATCGGCTACGGTATTCGCTACGAATTTGGTATTTTTGATCAGGATATCCGCGATGGTTGGCAGGTCGAAATTACCGATAAATGGCTGCGCTACGGCAATCCCTGGGAAATTCCTCGTCCCGAATGGTCTGCTGAAGTGAAGTTGGGCGGACATACCGAAACCTTTCTCGACGAACACGGTCATCATCGGGTGCGCTGGGCACCTTACAACGTCGTTCGAGGCGTTCCCTACGACACGCCGATTCTGGGCTACAAAACCAACACCGCCAACACACTGCGCCTATGGAAAGCCGAAGCGCCCGAATCTTTTGACTTTGAAGCCTTCAACTCAGGCGATTACCTGGGAGCTGTGCACGAAAAGATGGTTTCCGAGAACCTTTCTAAGGTGCTCTATCCCAACGACAACATTTCCCAAGGACGGCAACTCCGACTAGCGCAGCAGATTTTTTTCGTCTCTTGCTCCCTGCAAGACATGATTCGGATTCTGCAATCGCAAGGTCTTTCCCTGGAGAGGTTTCATGAGAAGTATGCCATTCAGTTGAACGATACCCATCCAGCAATCTCGGTAGCTGAACTGATGCGTTTGCTGATGGATGAGCATGGCATGGCATGGGATAAAGCCTGGAGCATCACCACGCAAACCTTTGGCTATACCAACCATACCCTTCTGCCAGAAGCCCTGGAGCGCTGGCCCATCAGTCTCTTTGGCAGCTTACTGCCCCGCCATCTAGAAATTATTTACGAAATCAACAGCCGCTTTTTGGATGATGTCCGTATTCGTTTTCCCGATGAAGCCGATCGCCTCAGCCGCATGTCGTTGATTGATGAAAGTGGCGAACGCTACGTCCGCATGGCAAACCTGGCTTGTGTAGGCAGTCATGCCATCAACGGAGTGGCTGCCCTGCATACGGAATTGCTCAAAAAAGATGTGCTCCACGACTTCTATGAAATGTACCCGCAGAAGTTCAACAACAAGACGAATGGAGTCACGCCTCGCCGGTTCATGGTACTGAGCAATCCTCGTTTGACTGATTTAATCACGCGAAAAATTGGTGGTAACTGGATTAAGCACCTAGCCGATCTGCAGAAGTTAGAAGCTTATGTCGATGATCCAGAATTTCGAGGTGAGTGGCGACAAATCAAACATGCTATCAAGCAAGATCTGGCGACCTACATTCACAAGCAATATGGCATCGAAATTGATCCCAACTCACTATTCGACATTCAGGCAAAGCGCATTCATGAATACAAACGCCAGCATTTGAACGCGCTTTACATGGTTACTTTATATAACCGCATCAAGGCAAATCCCCATCTGGAAATTACTCCCCGTACTTTTTTGTTTGGCGGCAAGGCAGCCCCCGGCTATTACTTGGCGAAGTTGATCATTAAATTGATTAACTCGATCGCAGAAGTCGTGAACCGCGATCCTGATATGCATGGCAAACTCAAGATCTTATTTTTGAAAGATTATAATGTCAAGTTTGCCCAGCGCATTTATCCAGCAGCGGATCTCTCGGAACAAATTTCCACGGCAGGGAAAGAAGCCTCGGGAACTGGCAATATGAAATTTGCTATGAATGGGGCGCTGACGATCGGGACGTTGGATGGAGCCAATGTAGAAATCCGGGAAGAAGTTGGAGAAGAAAACTTCTTTCTGTTTGGTCTCACGGCTGCTGAAGTCTATGCCATGAGAGCCAAAGGCTATGACCCAATCAGCTACTACAACAGCAATGCCGAGCTGAAACTGGCGATCGATCGTATCGCCTCTGGGTTCTTTTCCCATGGAGATGCCAAGCTCTTTCAGCCATTAGTCGATAATCTTATGTATCAAGATCAATATTTCTTGTTTGCAGATTATCAATCTTATGTTGAGTGTCAAGATCGCGTCAGCCAAGCCTATCAGGATCAAGATAACTGGACTCGCATGGCAATTCTGAATTCGGCACGAATGGGTAAATTTTCCTCCGATCGCGCCATTCAAGACTACTGCGACGATATCTGGAAAGTGGCACCCGTCAAAATTGAGCTAGAGGAATACGTTCAGGCAAATATCACGTTGAAGTGACCTTATCTCAAAAAATTCTGAATTAGTCCTCCGGCTTGCCACAGGAGTACGCCAAACACCCCTGAAACTGCGATCGTGAGACCATAACCAAAACACATCAACCAGCCATCTGCCTCCAGCGTTGCCACCACTAGCACCAAAATTGCGATCGTTGGCATAAAGTTGGTAAATGGAATCGGCAAGATCAACAGAATGGCAAGCCAGGCAATACAAATCCCATTGAGTTGCCAGGCATGAGAACTCTCAGCCAATCTGCTGAGTCGGGGTTTGGCAATTTTCTCCAAAAATCCCATTAATTGTTTCAGGTTTTTGAGGAGGTTTGAGGCAAGCCAATTGGGAAACTGGAGGTGAGCAATTGCACGGGGCAACCAGGGTTTTCGTCGCCCTGCTGCCATTTGCACTGCCAGTAAAAAACAGGCAAAACCCAACGGTCCGGGTAATCCCGGCAAAGTGGGCAGCAAAAACGGCAGTACCAGCAGCCCAATCACTAGGCTGAACCCTCGTTCCAGGGTTTCTTCTAGAATATCTGCCAGGGTTAAAGGTTTATCTGCCAGCTGTTTGAGCAGCGCTTCGATATCTTGCGAAAATCTCAGGTGCATGATCGGTAGAGCAAATTTCAGAGCCAATGGTTACAATCAGGCAGGCAGATTACACCCCCTATTATGACGATCAATTGTTAATGGGTGAATTCCGGTTCATGCTGGCAAGACAGGTATGAAACACGCTATTCGTTTTGCTTTCATGACCGTCATTGCCCTGGTGATAGTGGTTTTACCTTACCAAATCCAGACGCTCTCGCCTCGTCAACCCTTGAATCCAACGCTGGTTCGCCAACAGAAATTTTCGCAGAATCGTTCGACTCACCCCAACCCTCCAAAGACCCAACTCTTCCCAGGCATTGACCTCGCTCCTGTTGATCCCCGCTACCGCAACCCCTGGACATCTGCTTTAGAAAAAAGCTTTCAGCAACGGTCAACCGAGGCAATTCGTTACTACGCAACCTCAGAATATGGCAACACAACGGGTGAGAACGAAAAACGATCTTATCCCAAAGCCATGCTCAGTTTTTTGGCAGGTCATCGCGACTCAGCGATCGCCTTTCTGCAACGTGAAGACGATGACGTTCAAGATCATCGCCATACCCTGGGCATCGATTACTATTACGCTTTCACGCTCAAAGGGCAAATCCGTAAATACTTTTTATTAAGTTCAGCACTTGATCCTCAATATCGCCAAAGAATGTACGATGGGGCAAAACTTTGGACAGCAAAAGATCCCTACGATCGTCCCCATCCGCTCTATGGCAACGGGGATGGTCAAGGCAAAGATTGGAGCATCCGCAAGCGCGGCGGTTGGGTAGACAAACGTAACACCGATAACTTACGGGCAATGCGGGAAACTTCGGTTTACCTGATGGCAGAAGAGACAGGCAATGAAACGGTACGCCGCCTCTACAAACAAAAGTTACAGCGCTATGTCTGGGCACTTTACCACATCGGTATGGGCGAATGGGACTCTAGCAACTACCAGGCACACACTTTCACGGCTTACCTGAATTTGTACGATTTTGCCAAAGACCCAGAAGTGAAATTTCTGGCGAAGGCAGCGTTGGATTGGCTCTCTGCTTCGGCAGCCGTTAAGTACTACCGGGGTGGGTTTGGTGGACCCAATAAGCGAGATGCGATCGATGGCAACGTCGTCTATGGTGCCAATGCGGCTCGATTCTTTTCGCTCTATTTTGGCGATGTGCCGATTCCTGACCCCAAGCCTGATGTTGATTCACTTTATGCCATTACCAGTACTTATCGTCCACCTCAGGCAGTGGTCGCTTTGGCGCGCAAACAGTTTCCCCGTCCAGTAGAAGTGTTGAGCACCAAACCCATCTACGAAAACTGGAAACGAGGGGGAGACGATCAGCCTGCTTACTGGGAAACGACCTTTTTTGGGCGGAGCTATCAAATGGGTAGCATTGTTTCTGCCTTTAGTGATGGGGATGTTGCGCCCTTCAAACTGATGGCAAGCAATGCCCAACGCGGGGTTGATTTTTTTGTAGCAAACACGAGCAAGGACTGGGTACAGGCAGGGAAGCATCCGGGGGATCAAGTGGGGCAGTTTCGCAATCTCCTGGTTTGGCTGTGCTCTGCCAGCGATCGCCCTTTTTTCTTTCAGCTTCCCAAAACTGTCAAATCTGAGACTCGGAACTGTGCATCGTCAGCGAAGGTAGACTCTCGATCTCCCTGCGTCTGGTTCTTTCAATTGGAAAATACCTGGTTGGCAGTCTATCCGATTAATCTGGGGACATATACTCCGGTAACCATTCCAGAAAAGCGTTACGCAGATCTTTACCGCGATGAAGCAACCTTACAAGTAAAGCCTCAGGGAAATGGTTATGCGGGCTTTGCTCTGGAAGTGGGAGAAGCTACCGAGGGTAGCTATCAAGCCTTTCAACAAGCGATCGAAGCTCGTAGTCGATTGAATCTGGAGGCGATTGCTAAGAGCACCGTGGAACTGACTGGGAACAGGGGCGATCGCCTCAACTTAACCCACTATGCAAAAACCGACTTACCGATCGTCTTTCGTAACGGCATTCGACGCGATTGGCGCAAAACTTTCGACCTGTATCAGCCCGTTGACACTGCTGCTCCGATTTCACTCGGTTGGAAACAAGGAAAACTGAAAGTCCAAGCTGGAGGAATGCAGTTTGAGCAAAGTGTTTCTTCCTCAATTCACAGCGGACTCTATTGACTCCGACGCTCTTGATACATTAAGTCCAGCATATGAGCCTGTTGCTTCACTGCCGATGCCAAAGACTCAGCGATCGCGGCTTGGCGATCCACGACATCTGCTTGGCGATCAGTTCTTGCCCGGACTTCAGCAAAATCTTCCCGAATATCTTGACGCAGTTTTTCGGAGTCTTCATTCAACTTGCGTCCCAACGCCTCAAACCCTTCCATGATGATCTGGCGTGCCTGGATCATACTTTCCTTCAGATCAGCCATTCCCTCACGCATTTCAGAAATCCCTTCACGCATTTCAGAGATTTCTTGGCGCATTTCAGAAATGCTAGTTTTCAAGTCGGCAAACCCTTCAGCCACCGTTACGCGAAGCTCAGTTACGCTAACCCTGAGTTCGGTGATGCCTTCAGTCAGCCGACCGACCTGATCAATTAGGACAAAAGTAAACACAATTCTACAGCAATCCTTTTCAAATATCCCTACGCCATTCCCATAATTTCGTAGCCAGAATCAACGTAGAGAATTTGCCCGGTGATGCCGCTGGACAGGTCACTCGAAAGAAAAGCTGCCGTGTTGCCAACCTCGGTTTGGGTCACAGTGCGGCGGAGGGGGGCAGAGGCTTCGACATGCTTGATCATATCCAAAATTCCACCCACCGCGGAAGATGCCAGGGTGCGAATCGGTCCCGCAGAAATGCCATTAACGCGAATATTGTGCGGACCCAGCTCAGACGCCAGGTAGCGCACATTCATTTCCAGCGCCGCTTTGGCAATACCCATGACGTTATAGTTAGGGATCACCTTGACCCCACCCAAATAGGACAGGGTGATAATGCTGCCGCCTTCGGTCATCAAAGCTTTGGCACCGTGACTGAGAGAGATCAAAGAGTAAGCGCTGACTTCCAATGCCAAGGTAAATCCTGCGCGTGAGGTGCTGCTAAATTCGCCAGTCAAGTCATCTTTGTTGGCAAACGCGAGGCAGTGAATGAGGATATCTAATTTACCCCACTTCTCTTGAATGGCAGCAAAGAGTGCATCAACTTGAGCACCATCTTGAACATCCAGAGGCAAAAACAGGCTGGGTTGTAGCGGTTCTACCAGCTCTGCGACTTTTTTTTCAAAGCGCCCTTTGTCATCGGGTAGATAGGTGACGCCGAGGTTTGCCCCCGCTTTGTGTAGTTGTTGAGCGATGCCCCAGGCGATCGACTTATTATTCGCAATCCCAGTGACCAGAGCATTCTTTCCAGTTAGATCCAGCATAAACATCTATTTCTAATGCAACTACGAGAATACTCGATCGCGGAGATTACTTTGACATCCTGGTCGAAATCTAATCAAAGAGGGCAAAGGGCATCTCAAAAAATTTAAACAGATAGTAGATGCAGGAAGAATTGATTGAGTTCGTAACGAAATTGTGCCGTTTTGGGTCACCTCGCCTATCATTTATCACTATAAATTTCAATCAATTAGAGATTTCAGAGAGATTTTAGGCAATTGGTGGTCTACGCAACGCTAAAACTTGCGAAAATTCAAGGTATCGAACAAATTGTGTATCGCAGCGAACAAAAAAGCGCTTGTGAGTAAGATTAAGTGTTTTAAAGTCAGAAATCTCTCACAGGGAGTTTTCATATTTGCATTGATGGTAGAGCGATTATTAAGCACTGCTTATGGTGGTGATTTGTTAAGTGTACAGAGCTGTCAGACTTCGGGTTGAATCAACCGATCCACCGAATCACACTCAGTTATTAGTAACACTAAATTGTTAAAGCAGCTTCGGGAAGCTAAAACGGGGATATGGTAGTGACGCAAGATAAACCACTCGCATCGGTGTTCCGTCAAATTGGTGGTGGAGCATTTCCACCTGTGGTGGAAACTTTTGATCGCGGTAAGACTATCTTTTTCCCAGGGGATCCAGCTGAACGGGTTTACTTTTTGTTGAGAGGAGCGGTTAAGCTCTCCAGGGTTTATGAAGCGGGTGAAGAGATTACGGTTGCTTTATTGCGCGAGAATAGCGTTTTTGGCGTTCTCTCGCTGATTACAGGACATCGCTCCGATCGCTTCTATCACGCCGTTGCCTTTACCCCAGTCGATTTGCTCTCAGTTCCAATCGAGCAAGTTGAAAAAGCACTGAAAGATAATCCCGAACTCTGCATGTTGATGCTGCGCGGTTTATCATCCCGCATTTTGCAAACCGAGATGATGATTGAAACGCTGGCACATCGAGACATGGGATCGCGGTTGGTCAGCTTTTTGTTGATTCTCTGTCGCGATTTTGGCACCCCTAGCCAGGATGGCATCACAATCGACCTCAAACTTTCTCATCAAGCGATCGCAGAAGCGATCGGCTCAACTCGGGTTACAGTCACCCGATTACTGGGCGATCTGCGACAAGACAAAATGATTTCAATCCATAAAAAGAAGATCACTGTGCATAATCCCGTCACGCTCAGCCAACAATTTACTTAAAGACCTCGAGCAAATGTAGAGATTGCGTGTGCTCCATTGCATGGAATAAAAATTCCTCAGCAACTGGCGTTTTGGTCATGAATCAAAATTGATGAGATCACGAGAGTCATTGGCAACAATCTACAGCTTTTGAAGACATTAGGATAGGCTGTATCTGAGCAGACTAGTTTTCTAGCGGCTCAAAGGGGTGGTGCACAGTCAAAGCTGTGAGGAGTGAGGGCTTGCTGGAGGGTCAATGTCTGTCGGGTATATCCTGATTCTGGCAATTCTAATTTTAGGTGGAGTCATTGCAACCGTTGGCGATCACTTAGGGACGCGAATCGGTAAAGCTCGTTTGAGCCTATTCAATTTACGCCCGCGCAAAACCGCTGTTTTAGTGACCATTTTGACGGGAACCGTAATTTCGGCTTCTACTCTGGGAATTTTATTGGCAACTAGTGGTCCCTTACGAACTGGAATTTTAGATATTGAACAGTTGCAGCGCCGCCTTAGAAAAACTCGTGAGGCATTAGATGTTACCGATGCCCAAAAAGTTAAAGTAGAAAGTGAGTTGGCTCGGGCAAAAAACGAACAGATCGAGGCTCAGCGTCGGTTGGATAATATTAATCGATCGCTCAGTGCAGCAATCACGCGCCAAAGCCGCACCCAAGCCGAACGGGATCGCGCCCAAACTGAACGAGATCGGGCACAAGGAGAACGAGATCGGGCGTTGATTGCGCTCAATCGGCAACGCAGCACGCTTTTGGCAGAAATTCGCCAAATTCAAACTGAGCGACAGACTATCTTGCGGCAACGAGATGAAGTCAGAGCGCAACGTGAGAAAGAGGTCGCAGAGCGCGATCGCGCCATCTCCGTTCGAGAAGCACTCCTGAAGGATTTGGCAAACCAGCAAGAATACTTAGCACGAGAAGTTCAACGGTTAGAGCGCGAATCTCAAGGACTACGGCAGGGCAGCTTTGCCCTACAACGCGGGCAAGTTTTAGCTTCAGGGGTCGTGCGGATTGTTGAGCCAGCGGCAGCACGTCAAGCCGTCGATCAGTTTTTGCAGGAAGCAAATCGCACAGCTTTGAAAAGCACCCAACCGGGAGCCGGAAATGTGGATGGACCCATTATCCAAATTACTCAATCTGAAGTCGAACAACTCATTGATGAAATTGACGATGGGCAAGATTACGTCGTTAGAATTTTGGCAGCAGCCAATTATTTAGTGGGCGAAAAGCAAATTCGAGTATTTGCCGATGCGGTTCGCAATCAAGTTGTTTTTTTGGCGGGAGATGTGGTTGCAACTACATCCCTCAATCCTTCAACGATGACGACTGAGCAAATACAAGAGCGGATTAATTTGCTCATCGCATCTTCCAATTTTCGTGCCCGTCGTTTAGGTTTGTTGAATGATACGGTGCAAATTGGTCGAATTCAAACCGTACTTAATTTTATTGAACAGCTTAAAAAATATCAGCAACCGATCGATATTAAGACGGTGACGGCTGAGGTAACTTACACGGCTGGACCGCTGAAAATTAAAATCGTTGCGGTGAAAGATGGTGAAGTTCTTTTTGGTACAAATTAGTTGCTATGTCTACCCACTTTAGCCATACGCCTGATCAACCTGTGATTTTAGGGTTTGATCCAGGCAAAAATAAGTGCGGTTTAGCAGTCATGGGCGTCGATCGCAAACTTCATTATCATCAGGTGGTAGATGCAACCCTCGCGATCGCCACGATTGCATCCCTGCGGCAACAATTCCCCATCTCTCTGGTGATCATGGGTGACCAAACCACCGCGAAATCGTGGAAACAAAAGCTCAACACTGAGTTACCCGATCCTCTGCGTATCGTTTTGGTAGACGAGCGTTATAGCACCCTACAAGCTCGCGATCGTTATTGGCAAATGTATCCACCTAAAGGTCTAGGCGCCTTGATTCCGAAAGCTCTGCGCCAGATTTCGCGCCCGATCGATGATATTGTGGCAATTCTCTTGATCGAGCGATACTTAGAGCGATTGGTAACGTGAAGGTGAGATGTCAAGGGGGGAGGAGTCGAAACGTGAACCCCTTTCTAACACCTGACACTCATCTCCTCTCGACCGACTGCTGACTATCCCTTGGCTGACAAGTCGCAGGACTGGCAACTGGACGAGTCGGAGTGACGTTGGGGGCATCAGCAACGAGGCTCACTTCCCCCTTGGCATCGATGACCCAGCCCTGAGCTTCAATGATTTCGTTAGGTGGTGAAGGGGGAACAGCTGAGGTGGGGGGAAGGGATGAGTTGTTGCTGGGAACCGGATCGATCGGCTCGACTAAAGGACGATCGCCGGTAAAGGGATCGTTAGGACTGTTGGGTAAGCCACCCCGTCCGGTTACAGTAAAGCGGCTAGCTTTCGCAGCTGATTGACCATTGCTTGAACATTCCTGAGAAATCTGATTGGTGGGATCAACGAGTTCGCTGGGGAGTTCGATCAGTCCCTGGCTGGGGTCAATATCGAGGGTATTGAGCGTCACAGTGCCGCTTAGCCCAAATCTTGAACTTGCCGTAATGTCGCTTCGGGGAGTGTCTTGGGGCTGAAATTGCAATCCAAAAATGGCATTGGTAGTGATGTTGATTTTGCCACCCTGTCCTTGTACCGCATTGGCTTCAATATCGCTATCTTCAGATAAAACCCCCAAGATAAAAGGAGCGACGATCGTAATATTGCCCCCATTCGCCAAACCATTGGCACTGGCAGAAATCAGGCTACCAAATCGCATCAACAAGGGAGTGAGCAAAACCTGAACATCAATATTGGCACCGTTACCACCCGCTCCACTGGTTTCAGCCGAAAGGGTGCCTTGATTCAGCAACAAGTGATTGGTGACGATCGACAAGTTACCCGCCTGTCCCCGGGGGCTACTGACGGTTGCCTGAGAACCACTGCGGAGGGTTAGACGATCGGCTGTAATCGTCAAATTCCCTGCGATTCCGCCATCCGTTGCGCCTACCGAAAGCAAACTGTTGTTCCGCAGATCGATCTCACCCGTTGCAGCAATACTAACATCACCCGCCTGCCCCGTTCTCGTCGAAGCAACAATCTGGCTGCCACTCAACTGCAAAGTGTCTAGCCCCTGCAAATCGATCCCAATTCCCACGCCTGATCCCGTGGAAGCAGAAATTAAAGAATTTCGGAGGCTCACTTGTCGGGCATTCAGAGAAATCAGTCCCCCCCTCCCCTGTCCCGTTGCACCCACAGTGAGAAAGCCATGGTTGAGCGTGAGAGTGCTGGCGGGAACACCGCCATTATTCACCAACAAATCCCCTGCAACACCATCTATCGTGGAAGCCGCAATATAGGAATCTCTCAGATCTAATTGATCAAGATTTGACAAAAATACGCCTACACCCGAGCCAAACACCGTTGAAGCCGCAATGGAAGACTGACTTAGGGTTAATTGATGCGTACTGAGTGAAACAAACCCGGCGTCCCCTGCCCCGGTTGCTTCCACCTCTAAACGGCTACCGCTAAGCAGATTTATGGCAACAGTCGGTGTCCCTGCGGCATCCACCTGTATCAAGCCAGCCGAACCTCTCCCGGCGGTTGCCGCAGAGATAATGGAATTGTCTTGCAAGGTGAGTTGTCGAGTATTGAGTTGAATATTGCCTGCAAAGCCATCTCCCAGTCCAGTCGCACTGGATTCCAAGGTACTGCCATTGCTGAGGGTGAGGGTGCTAGCAGGTGCACTCCCGTTATTGACCAATACATCGCCTGCAACGCCATCCACGGTTGAAGCAACGATATAAGATCGGTTTAAATTCAATTGGTCAAGATTTGACAGAACCACATCCTTGCCAGTGCCCGATCGCGTAGACGCCAGAATTAACGAATTTCGCAAATCTAACTGACGTGTATTGAGCGAAACCAGTCCTGCATCCCCAGTCCCGTCTGCCTGTACAGTGAGGAAGCCATTGTTAAGTGTGATAGAACTGGCAGGGACGCCTCTATCATTGACCAACAAGTCGCCTGCGATACCATCAACAGTTGAGGCGGTAATGAAAGAATCTTGCAAACTTAACTGGTCAAGATTGGACAGAATTACCCCATTGCCAGTTCCCGATCTGGTCGAAGCCGAAATCGCCGACTGCTGTAACGTCAACTGGCGCGTATTCAAGTCAACTTGCCCTGCATCGCCAATGCCCGTTGCTTCCACAATCAGGCGGCTGTTGGTCAGGGTTAAGCTGCTGGCGGGTGCTGCATTGGGATTGACTCGCACACTGCCTGCTACCCCGTCGATCGTTGAAGCTGAAATGACGCTATCACTTGCCTGTAAAGTGTTAACTCCATTGAAGAGAATATCGCTGCCCACTGCGCCGGAAACATTCGATGCCGAAATTTGAGCACCATTGTTGAGCGTGACCTGTCCAGTCCCTTTTGCATTGACCGTAATATTGCCGGCTAATCCCCCAATACCTGTACTTTGGGCAAACAGTCCACTACTGGCACCTTGATTTGCATTGCGTGTGTTGCGCTGGTCGATCGAAACTTGCAGGGTGTAGTTGTCGCCAAAGTTGGGTCTATTACCTTGGAGCGGAGTTTGGGAAGCGCCATTTGCAAAGGAGAAAAACTGACCAACCCCAATGTAGTAAGTGCCGGGGGTCATAAAGGTGTAGTCGATATAGGAGTCGTATCTACTGCCTACATCGAATTGGTTGGGGAAACTTCCCCGTCCTCCAGCAGTTGTTCGGAAGTCATCATTTTCTGCCAATACATTTCCATCGCTGTCGAACAAAAAGAGTTGGGTGTCTAGCGCACCTGGATCGGCAATGCCATCATTATTAACATCGCCGTCAATATCAAAAATCGCGCGGTTGCCCGTGGTGACATTGACTGCATAGTAGTCAAAGGTGTTATTCCCAGTTCCTCTAACGGTGACATGGGGAATCACGAGAGAGGATTCGATATTGGGGTCAGAAACTAGAGAGAAATTGTTCCCGATCGCCTGTGCGCCTGACAGCGAGTCATTGGCTTCAATTTCGTTCAGTTGCCCCGTGCCACCCGCAAGATTTTGCCGTCCTGTAAACTGACCCATCCCTGCGATCGTCAGATTCGTGACATTGAGCGTAATATCGCCAGCTTTGCCTGTACCTTCAGCCGTGGTGACAATTTGTCCACCATTTAGCAATTTTACATCGTTGACATCAAGGGTGATATTGCCACCCGGATTCACACTACGGTTGAGCGCACTCAGCACGGCGCCATCGGTAATCACCAGCGTGTTGCCAGGATTGGCAGCGGAATTGATAGTGATACTGCCGCCCTGAGCTGTGTTTTGATTTTCAGCTGCAACGTACAGACCGCTGTAGAGTAATTCAGCGCCCCATAGGGCAGACCCAGAAATCGTGATATCGGATGCATCCAAATGAATATTACCGGGTGCGCCCTCAGCCTGACTTTGAGCTTCAATGCGAGAGCCATTGGTGATCGACAGGGAACCCCCATCCGTTGCTTGTACCAGGATATCGCCTCCCAGCCCTTCTCCTGTCGTACTGGCGTTGACCAATGCCAAGTTATTCAGGACGATCGACCCATTATTGGCGATCAGGCTAATATCGCCCCCCACTCCAGTTCCAAACGCAGATTTGGCTGACCGAACCACGCCTGTCGAAATCGTGCTGCCATCACTGACGATGAGAATGGGAGTTCTGGCAGAGGCGTTGCCAGAATTGGTTGCTGTGACATCAATGAAGCCCCCATCGGCTTCTCCGATCGTCGTGGCATTTAATGCAGAGCTGCTCGTCAAGGAAAAACTTCCTGCCGCGATCGCGATATTGCCGCCTATGCCAAAACTCTCGGTACTGGCATTGATTTCTGAATTGTTGCGTAGAGAAACCAAGCCTGATCCGGCATTAATACTGACGCTGCCACCATTACCCAATCCTGATGTACTGGCATTAATCCTGGCATTGTCCAATTCAACGGAGCCAGCATTGATATGAACGCCACCTCCATCTCCTGAAGCAGAAGCACTGGCATTGATCTCAGCGTTGTTGCTTAGTCTTGTGGCAGCTGCCTGAATCGTAATATTGCCTCCCCGCCCCAACCCTTGAGACAAGGCAAACAAGCCACTGTTATTGCCCTGATTGGGAATTAACCCCTGACTTGTTCCCGGTGCTTCTAAAGAAACTTGCAGATTATAAGCATTCGTCGGAGCAGGTGTGCTGCCCTGAATGAAAGGTGAGGCTCCATTCACGAAAGAGTTAAATTTGCCAACCCCTAAGACATAAGTCCCTGGAGCTGAAAATACGTAGTTGATATAGGAATCGAATCTTCCACCTATGGCAAGGTTTGGGCTACTCCCTCTACCTCCCGCAGAGGGATCGAAGTCATCGTTTTGAGCGAGTAACTCTCCAGTAATGGCATTAAACAAAAAGAGTTCTGTGTCAAAAGCCCCAGTATCCCGCACATTATTGTTATCAACATCGCCATCAATATCGAAAATGCCTTGGGTGCCTGCGATCGCCACATCAAAGGCGTAATACACAAAATTGCCAGTGCCATTAGCAGTCACCGTTTGGTATTGGTAGCGATCAGACGCTTCAATATTGGGAGCGATCGTGGGATCGCCATTCGGTGCCTTGAAAGTACCAAAACTAATCGTTGTAGGCGCACCCGGTTGATTGAAAGGCGAGACCAATGGCGTTGCATAGGGAGTCGCTGCGCCCGAAATATCAACCGTCCCAGTTGCAGTCACCAGAATGTCTCCCGCATCCCCCGAACCTGTGGTCGAGGTAATGAATTGTCCCCCCGATCTCACTTGCAAATTCTGCACATTGGCAGTGATGCTGCCCCCTTTGATATCGCTCTGATTTTGGGTACTCAGCACTGCCCGATCGGACACACTCATTGTCCCCAACGGGACATTCACCAGGATGTTGCCCCCATCTGGGGCACTGATGGTGGCTTCATTCGAGGCAAAGATGCCACTGGGCAAGCGGGTAGAACTGACTCCAGCAATGTTGAGTGCAGGGGTCGTGCCGTTGTCAGCATCCAGCACATTCAAGGTGATGTTCCCCGATCGAGTATTTTTGTTGCTCAGATTCTGCGCCTGCAAACTGCTGCCCTGAGTTAAGGACAGCGTCCCCGTGTTGATGTCAATATTCCCACCCTGAACGATCGTTGCCCCAGTGGGATCGCCTGCTTGCACCCCTACCGTGGTAACAATGGCACTTTCATCATCCAGAGAAACACTGCGAGCACCAGTTAACGCTTCGAGCAGCACATCCCCACCATCTCGCCCTCCACTGGTACTGGCGTTGAGCACCGATCGGGTTAGCGAAATTGAGCCGCCGATCAGGGTAATGTTGCCTTCAGACGGGGCATTCGTCGTATTGCGACTGGGCAATGCGCCCGTGTTAATTGAAGTGATAATGGCACTCTTATCGAGCGTAATCTGTCCGCCATTTAGGGCTGTAATCGAGACATTACCACTAGTACCATCGGACCCGATCGCCCCGGCATCAATCACCGTGCCATCACTCAGAAAAACATTCGCGCCTGCAATCGTGACATTGCCCGTTCCTGCCAGTCCAGTACTCAGAATCCGCGTATTGGGCAGCGAGATGTTACCCGTTGCTGTCAGGCTAATGTTTCCCCCAGTTCTATCCACCACGGAAGAGGAGGAATCAATAAAAGATGGCTGCTTCCCAAATGAACTCAGAGAGATGTTGCCACCCTTGGCATCCAAAATGACCGATCCTCCTGATCCGATCGCAGAGGAGGTTCTGATACCTTGAACCTGAATGCTACCCGCCGATACAATTCCTGAACCGTTAAAAGTTGTGCCTCCAGCAGTCGTCGGTAATGCCGTAAAGGAGGAATTAATCGTTGCACCTGCCCGCAAAATCAATGCCGGACTTCGTCCTAAAAGCGGCGCATCCGGATCATTTGACAGGGTCAACCCAGGCTGAAAATTGCTGACCGTGAGGCTGGAGTCAACCGCAGTGTCAAGAACATCCACAACTCCAATGCCCAGGGTATAGTTACCTGGTGCTAGCACTTGTTGAAAAGGACTTGTGGCAGGGGCAGCCGAAGCGCTTCTCAAGGTGGTTGTGAGGTTGGTGCCGGGTCCTGCCAGAGACACAAAAGCAAAATCATTAAAGGCACTGCCCGAAAACTCATTGGTAATAAAGTTCCAGATAAATCCGGCGGTGAGTCCTCCAGCAGGAACCGTAAAGGTAGCTCTCAGGGCTGAGCCTTCGGTTGCAGTCCCATTCCCCAGCGTAGACAAGGTGTTAGTTAACCCTAGAAAATTTTCCAGAACCCCCACCGCGACAGCGCCAACCCCATTAGAATCAAAACCATTAGAAATGGTGACACTGTCAATAGTGTTCGTGGCAGAAGCGGTAATACTGACATTCCCAATCGTCGTCGGAATCCCGGCAAAGTTGAGATCAGGACCTGTAATAGTAATTCGTCCAGCCGTAATACTGCCGGTTGCCTCTACTTTCAGAGCAGGTCCGGTGTAGTCGCCAAACACCACATCGCCATTCACCAGAATGATTGGGTCATACAGGCTGACAAACTGTCCCGGATTGCCCGCCAAATCCAGCATGGCAAGGTTGCCCCCACTGAGGAAGTGGGCATCGGCAGAAATGGTGCCTCCACTTACCAGCGTCAAATTGCCATAGCTTTGAAACGCAGGCACCGGGGAACTAAATGCAAAAATATCAATGCCCTGGTTGCCCTGGATCAGGGTGTTACCCCCCGACAGCGACAGGAAAGGACTCCAGGCTCCGTCCCGAATCTGTACCGTATCTTGGGCTTGCAAGGTCAGGTTGCGTCCAGCAATCAATTGCCCCATCAAAGTCAGGCGATCGGCAACTAGGGTCAAATCTTGCGGAACGATCAGACTGCCACTGTTAGCGATCGTTGCACCTGCCCGACTCGGTCCATATTGCAACCCTGGCGTCAGGTTGATCTGGAGCAAGGGGGCAGTGCGGGGATGAGTTGCACTAAACTCCAACCCATTACCAAATTGAAAGCTCTCCGCTGTGCTTGCTGAAAAAGAACCGCCAATTTGCAGTTGAGCATTGGGTCCAAACACAATGCCATTGGGATTCAGCAAAAACAGATTGGCTGTCCCATTTGCCCGAATCAGTCCATCAATGTTGGAAAGATGAGTGCCTGTGACTCGGGTCAAAATGTTCTGCACTTGCAGCGGATTGTTGAACCACGCTTCCCCTCCCGTAGGAATTGAAAATTCCTGAAAGCTGTGGAACAAATTGCTACCATTCAGCGTGCCACCTTCGATCGTGCATATTACACAACCGGGAGTCACACGCGAATTGTGAACCAGCGTATTATCCGGAACAATCTGCGCCTTTGCAGAGTAATCAACCGATAAGCAGGCAATGCCAACAATACCCGCAGTCCGGAGGTAAAAAGCGAAGGATTTCATGTCAGTAGATTCTGGGAGGACTCGTGAATCATTTTGATTTCCTGGTTAGACGATAACCGGAAATTTACGGTCGCGATCGTCCCAAAAGATGAAGCTTTGCAGAGGATGGTTAAGGCTTCTCAAAACCATCACAAGAGCAGCCCCAGAACTAGCCTTCCTACTTTCAGACATCCATCGTCCCAAAGCACGCCAATTCTTGATGGGAGCAACCACCCATCATTCCCTTAATTTTCAAGCGGCGCTGAAGCGATCGCTTCCAAACCAACCGACTGCAACAAATCTTGCCAAGCTTGCTTAATCTCTGCATCGTGGGGTTTAGCCGCTTGCAAATTAGCCAAATCGGCAGCAGCTTCGTACCAGATCCCAGAATCACTATAGGTTGCGATTTGTGCCAACGACGACTCCAATTTTGCTTGCTTCAGATTGGTTATCAAATCTTCATTGGGTTGTATCCGACGCACAACTCCTTCAACAAAAGGATCTCCTGGTTCTGGACCATCAGGTTGACAAGCCAGTGAAACAATCCAGGAATAATCTTTATTCAATTCCAAAGCAGGTTCAGTCTTGGGTAAGCTGAAACGCACGACCCCCGCCGAGCCCGTCAAATTCACTTTGGATTGATACAGCCCATCTCCCTCTGGGGACAACAGCGTAAACTCTACCAGTTTTGCAGAGGTTGAGGGCACATAGACCAAAAAGGTGGGATGCTCAGAAACCGTTAATGCAGGACCTTGGGCAGGCAAGAGGGGATGCAAGTTTTCAGTAATCGAATTGGCTGAGCTTTGCAGGCACTCACCACCGCCCCGTCGCCCACCACCGATCGTTTTGCGAGGAGCCAGCGCTTGACCTTGAGGGGGCTTAAACGTCACTCTAGACCGACGACGACCAACCGTCGCCTGCCCGGTTGGCACCGATTGGGCCTCTGAAGCAAAGCTGACCAGGGTGGTGGCTTGCAGAAGCATGACTGCTGAGAGAAAGACAACAGAACGAAAAAGCCTGATCCGAGCCATGACGACAATCCTTTTTTAAGAACAAGGTAATTAAACACGAAAGAGACGGAACCCCATACCCCTCTGGATATACCCCGTCTAAACTGCTGATTTGGATTGAAGTGAAACCTTTAAAAGAATGACTCCACTGAAATCTCTTTGGTTAACTCAGCCCCTATCTTTAGTTTAGGCAGTAGAACTCTGCAAAGGCGTTAATTTTTGGTAAAGCTAGTCAAAAATACGGTGTATGCAGGTGACAACATAAGTTTCACGGATCTAGATAGAAATCTGTGTGATGCACCGTCTTTCTACTATTGATTTTCGTCCCCGAGATAGGTGATCCGTCTAGCCCCAAATGTGTGATCTCTTTCAGTATTTTCTCTGAGTTAAAGCCAGTTACCGACCAAAATAAAGGGTGCCCAATAGAACGGATGGCGGAAGTTGGGCTGTTTGAGTAGAGTAATTTGCGCCTGACGGAGTGCCTCAGCGCGGGTAGTGTTGGGCTGGGTTAGATGCTGGTAAAACTGCACCATCAGGGAAGAGGTGGAGCGATCGTCCACGGGCCAAAGCGTGGCAAGGGTACTGCGTGCGCCGGAACGCACTGCCACACCTGCCAACCCCAACGCAGCCCGCCGATCTCCATCTGCGGTCTGGCAGGCGCTGAGGACCAGTAGCTCGATCGGAACACGCACTTGTTGATCTCGGCTTTGCAACATTTCACCCAATTTTTTGACATTAATGCGGCTGTCCCACGCCAGCACAAAGGTTTCGGCGGCATTCGAGCTAAATTGTCCGTGAGTCGCAAGATGGACGATCGAGAATTGAGCCCCATTTATCCGCTTCTCTAAGGTCGTACCTGTGAACCCCTGGTTCAATAGCACTTCAGTCGGAATCTCAGAGCGGATATCTTGCACTTCCTGTTCCACTCCTGGCAGGGACGAGAACCCTTGCCTTGCTTCACTGAGACCCGCCACCAACACCCGGAGTTGACGTTTTTCTAGAGGACGAGGGGAGAGCAGTTTCAAGCCTGGCGTGACCGCAACCCCATATTTCTCAATGAGGTACTGTTGCCCATCGTATAAAGCTGCCATAGGCAAATTTTTGAGCGAACCATCCAGAACAAACGTCAGCGTTTTGATCTGGTTAGCAGCAAGATCGGCTTCGGCAGGACGAATCAGTAAGTCATAGAGTTTTTGAGCGATCGTTCGTTGTTCTTGCTGGAGAGCAGCGCGTCTGAACGATCTGCGCATTTTCTCGGCCAGCCCATCCATTTGCGATTGGGGTACAGGAGCGCTATAGTGACGCAACGGTTGTCCCGGCACCGACAAAACCACCTCTAAGCGATCTTCCAAAAGGATCGTATAGAGAATTGCAGCACTGGCATCAATCTGATCCACCTGGGTCGCTTGCCCAGTCAAACAGCTTTCGCGGAAAAAATTATCCAATTCTGCCAATTGCAATGACTCCAGGACCTCTCGTGCTTTCTTGAGGTTTTCCTGGCTGGTCTTAGACGGCTCAATGTTTTCTTTGGTTTGAGCAACGGCAGCAGGTTGCAGCAGTAATCCCACCAGTTGACGGTAGACAGGTTCTACACTTTCTCGGAAAGAAAATTGAACATCCAAGTTAGTCGCAATCAGGTCGTTACGGATGGAACGCAGGGTGTTTACAGCTTCGGTATAGGCGACGATCGCCTCTGGCTGTTGCCCTTGTTGTTTCAACAATCGTCCCAATTGCCACTGCCAACGGTAGGCAATATCTGGTGCATTGCTAAATTGTGCCAACATGAGGGCTTTTTCAGTAGCAGTTTGTGCGTCTGTCCACTGGGCATTTTTTTCATACAACTCACCCAGATAACCTAGAGCGTACGACTCTGCGATCGGGTCAGCCAACGTCTGGGACTGTTGCACCGCATTGACTAGAATCTGCGCTGGCAACCGCAGCGGTACCCAGGAAGATTGGGGCCGGTTTGCCGTTCTTCCCATTTTCATCAAGCTTTCCGCAAAATTGACCTGAGCATAAATGGTTGTGCGGCTGAGGGGTAGGCGATCGAGTTGAGCTTGCAGAGGAGAAATCAGGCTTTGGGCTTGCGACCACTGCGCCGTTTCAATCAGCAATCGCAGATGGTTGAGTTGTGCTCGTACCCGAAAACTGGCAGAAGGCGCGATCGCGATCGCTTGCTGATAGAACTGAAGTGCCTCAGCGGTTTGACTCTGAGCACGCGCTGTATTGCCTTGACTGACCAGCGCCGCTGCGATGTCGGTTGGCGATTGAAGGGTTTGGGCGATCGTCAAGCTTTGTTGCAGCACAGTTTGGGATTGCTTGAAGTCTCCTACTAAGCGCAAAGAATCGCCCAAATTCAAGAGGCTGGCAGCTTTGAGCAAAGAATCGGGCTGATTTTGCAGGGTTTGCTGAACCGTTTCCAGAGTTTTGCGCGAACGGGTATAAAGTCCTAAAGCGCGCAACGCCTGAGTTTGATTAATCAGCGTGCGAGAAATGCCCACCATATCTCCTAAGGTTTGATATATCTGGGTGGCTTTTTGCCAGGTCTCGAGCGCTAGTTGAGATTTGCCCTGAGCGAGTAAGAGACTACCCTGGATGTTAAACGCTTGGGCAAGTAACGTTTGAACTTGCAGGTTTGCAGTTTGGGGTTTAGAGGCGGTGGCAAGATCTGGACTGTTCAGAAAGTTCAGGCTGGTCGCGATCGCCTGATTCGCTTCAGTCCACCGTCCCAGTTGTTGATAGGCCAGTGCCAGGTTGCTCAAGACGATCGCTTGATTCAACCGATCGCCCCGGTTTGCCAATTGCTCAGATGCCTGTTGCCAGGTTGCAGCGGCGGCGGCAAATTGTTCTGCCTGGTAGCTGGCTTTGCCTGATTGCACGAGTTGGAGGGGATCGGTGACAAGGGACTGGGGCAAAGGCTGGGTCGCCCTGGTGCTGGCATCGCTAGGGCGTTGAGTGGCAATGGATGGACAATTACTACTGATGACAATTGTAAAAAAAGTGACGCACAGTCCCAAGGCAATCGTTTGCCAGTACGATCGACTCTGCGTTCCCCGCTGAGGTCGCCAGCCCAGCCTACACCTGGCGACACCCCAAGCAACCAAGAATTGAAGCAGTTGGCTGAATTGGGTGAGTAGTGTCCGAAAAATCACCATACCCCGATCTACACGCAACAACAAAAGTGTCCTTGCTACTAAAGTAAAGTTCAAAATCAGGAATACTATCGACCTTTACAAAACGCAATACAGAGCAAACGCCACTGCGATTCTTTGTGAACCGAATCAGCGCTGAGATTATGCTTTAGACAGGTTGTTGATATTTTTACAACATCCCCTTGCGGGGACGTAACTTGAGATACAAAGTTCAACACCAATCTGCGGCTCAATGGGAGTTGGAGTGTTGTAAATGGCGAATATCTCATTTGATCGCTGGCTTGCTAGACTCTAACCGACTGCTATTTGACCTGCAACGGGCAACTGAGATTGTCCAGAGTTTTTCCGGTTGCCTAAAGCCGGAGGAGATTGCCTGCTGCATTACTGATGGCTTGGTTGAAAAATTTGAGATCGCCTTTGCCCGGATCTGGTTGCTAGAGCCGGATCAGATGAATCTAAGACTGGTGGCTTCCTCAGGAATTTATACTCATCTCAATGGCTCGTTTGCGCGTGTTCCGATGGGAGCCTACAAGGTAGGCAAAATTGCCCAAAATCGAGTGTCGTTTTTAAGCAATAACCTGGCAGATGAATCATGGGTGAAGGATCGTGAATGGGCGATCGCCCTCAATATTCGGGGTTTCGCAGGATATCCACTGCTGATTGGCGATCGGGTCGTTGGGGTACTGGCAACCTTTAGCCACCAGGCAATGGCACCCGAATTTTTAGAAATTTTGCAAACCATCTGCGCGACTGGGGCGGTAGTTCTAGATACCGCTTTGCAATACCAAACCCAGCAACAAAATTGGCAAGCGAATACGCAAAGACCTGCTTTTAGCCACCTTGCGCTTTCTGACCAATTGGCAGGCATCCTGCGCACGGCTCGCCTGACGTTGATTGGAACTGAGCAACCGCTGTCTTTGCCTTTGACTTATCTCTTTTTGCGATCGGCAGAGATGCTTCACCAACTGGGCTGTAGCTATTGCCGACTGATTTACCAGTCAGACTCGGTAGGCTTAGAAGCGATCGTGCCGATGGTTGAACGGTCTGGAGATAGCCAAACTGACCTGACGCAGGGAATCTTAGGAGACTTGATGTTAGCGTCTAGCCATTTGGGGGGGAGTTTGCAGATGCAAACGGGTGCTGATCAAAAAGCCACTCAATTTTCACTCAAAATTCCTTATCCTAGTTGTCCCCTGTCCGGACGTGTTTATCTTGCATGTCGCCAATCGGTTTTGCAAATGGCATTTACGCATCTGGCGCAGGTGGCAGGTTTCACCATTTCTACTGTTCCAGAAACCCATACGCCTTGCCTCACAGATGATGTGGCTCACTTATCGACCCACCAATCTGTTGTATGGATTCAGACGGGTAATTTGCCTATTCCTAAAGGCGTATGTGCAGTGGTGGATTTGCAGACTCGCTCCACGGAGCTACGCGCCGCGATCGAACATGTATCTCAGGGTAAAACCTGGGGCATTACGCCCTCACAAGAATCGCCATTGTTGCTATCAGAGCGGGAACTGGAAGTAATGACGCTACTTTCTCAAGGCTTACGCGATCGTGATATTGCCAATCACCTAATCATTAGCGAAAGCACAGTAAAATTTCACATTAACAATACGCTTGCTAAACTCAAAGCCCGAACTCGATATCAAGCCCTTCATAAAGTGGTCGTAAATGGTTGGATTCAATAATTGTTTGAGTATTTCCTTGTGAATATTGCGTTGGCAATCTAGAACATAGAAATTGAGCAATTAAATATCTACCTGTGTAATCGGATAACGACGAATAATCTATTTTGCTGGTTACGATCGCATGAAAATCACAACGTCCATTAAATTATTCGTCAAGGCAATCCAGCTTTTTGGTAGGTGTTGCTGAATCGCAGTATGAATTGAAACTTCGTTCCAATTCATACAACTCCAAATTCATACCTTGATTCAGCAAAGCCTTTTGGTAAATATAACAAGAGAGATTTTAACTCTATCCAGAGACCCTCTCGATAAGGTTCTCAGCCAGAGATAACTAGGTATCCCTAATTAGTTGTAATAAAGGAGTCTGGGGGCTGCGCCCCCAGGCGGGGGTTTTTACCCCCTCTACCCCTAAAAACATCTTCAATTTAATTTAGCCCAACGACTTATCAGGCGCGAAAAAAAACTCAATCATGTCTGCTAGGAGGAGATACCCCAAAAAAATCTCGATCATATTCATTGGCTAGCTTTTATGCCCATTCGCAAGGCCAAGACTAACAGCCTGCCACCCGTGACCGTAGGCATTGAGTTCCTATAGACTCTGCTTCGTTTGAGAATTCTTCATTTTGACGATCGCCTATTTAAGGATGCCGTAAAAATCAGTTATCCTTAAGAGTCTTGTTAAAAAAGCAATCACATTGAATGAATCGAGAAATTTAGTGATTTAGCTTGCCAACAAGCGCCATTCTCTTGCAAAAGGCACCCGCATGATCAGCACAGATGCAACCCTACTCGAAGACCAGTGGCGACAAGGAGAACTCGTCGAAGTCACCATCACCGACTTGAGCGACAGTGGGGATGGTGTGGGTCGTTTTGGACAGCGCGTGGTGTTTGTGCCCGATACCGTCACGGGCGATCGCGCCCTCATTCGGCTCATTCGCGTCAAGCCCCAATACGCCCACGGCAAACTGCATCAACTACTCGAAGCCTCGCCCCATCGGATTCGTCCCAACTGCATCGTAGCGGACAAATGCGGTGGGTGTCAGTGGCAGCATGTTGATTATGCCTATCAACGCGAAGCCAAACGCAATCAAGTCATTCAAGCCCTGGAACGTATTGGCAGCTTTCATCGGGGCGACGAAGTTTTCCCCCTCCCTGTGGTCGATCCCATGTTGACTGGGACAGAGTCATTAGGGTATCGCAATAAAGTTACCTATCCACTGGCACGATCGTCCGTTGGCCAGGTACAGGCAGGTTACTACCAAAAAGGCAGTCATCAACTGATCAATTTGAATCAGTGCCCCATTCAAGATCAGCGATTAAACCCTCTACTGGCAGAGGTCAAACAAGACCTCCATAAACGAGGTTGGAGTATCTATAACGAAAAGCTCCATCGGGGCAAATTGCGTCACCTTTCTCTACGCATTGGGCGACGCACCGGAGAAATGCTGCTCACTCTTGTCGCAACGGACGACCATCTTGAGGGGATCGAAACGCAAGCGCAAGCCTGGTTAGAGCGTTATCCAACGCTGGTCGGGGTATCGTTGAACCTGAACCCCGATCGCACCAATGCTATTTTTGGCAAACAGACTCACCGCCTGGCGGGACAAGCTTTTCTATACGAAGAGTTTGCCGGACTGCAATTCCAAATTCATCCCACCACATTTTTTCAGATCTATACTGAGCAAGCCGAAGCGATCTTGCAGATCATTCTGGCAGAACTGAACTTGCAAGGGAATGAAGTTGTCGTCGATGCTTACTCTGGTATTGGCACTCTCACCTTACCGATCGCGCAGCACGTTCAACAGGCGATCGGGCTAGAAATCCAACCAGAGGCGGTCGAGCAAGCCAGGGACAATGCCCAATTGAATAGATTGGAAAATGTCACATTTTTGGCTGGAGCTGTTGAAGCAGTCCTACCAACCCTAGAGGCAAAACCCCATATTGTTTTACTCGATCCCCCTCGCAAGGGCTGTGAGGCATCGGTTATTGCGACCCTTCAGCATATGCAACCTGCTCAAATCGTTTACGTCAGTTGTAATCCGGCAACCCTAGCGCGAGACTTGAAATTACTGTGTACCGATCAGCAATACCAACTCACGCGCGTGCAACCCGCCGACTTTTTTCCCCAGACTGCCCATGTCGAATGCGTCGCTTTCCTCAAGAAATCGCCCCCATCCTGATATCAAACCCAGAACGCTCATTGAGCACAATGCTTGCTTTGGGCATTCCCTCAGTCAGAGTGCAAAGCTCTGCATCATTGGCATCGGATGTATTCCATCCAATTGAAACGGACGATCTCGATCACCCAATGCCGAAAGATTGGGGTATCGTGTAGGGTGCATGGGGTGAAGGAAAAGCGTTATGAGATTTGGGCAACTCGTTCAAAAACTGGGTGCAGATCATCACAGTTTAATCGCACAGACAGATCTTGATCCGGAAGTCATTGGCGTTGCGGCGATCGATGCCGCCTCCACAGGCATGCTCAGCTATATCGAAGGTGCAAAATTTGCAGCTCAAATCGACACCACTGCTGCCAGTGTGTTGATCTTGCCTCAAGACGTGACCCTGCAATCCAAAGCAACCGAACGAGGTATTGCCTGGATTGCAGCCCGCGATTCTCGACTCGTGTTTGCCCAAGCAATCGCCCTCTTCTATCAACCCTTTAAGCTTCCACCCGGCATCCATTCCTCTGCAGTCATCGCACCCGATGCAGAAGTGGGAGACAATGTGGCGATCGCTGCCCATGTCGTGATTCAATCTGGTGCAAAAATTGGGGCGAACGTTTGTATTCATCCTAATGTAGTCATCTATCCTCAGGCAACGGTGGGCGATCGCACCGTGCTGCACGCCAACTGTGTCATTCATGAACGTACCCAGATCGGCGCAGACTGTGTCGTTCATGCTGGAGCCGTGATTGGCTCCGAAGGCTTCGGTTTTGTCCCTACTGCCGAAGGTTGGTACAAAATGGAGCAATCCGGTCGCACCGTGCTAGAGGATGGCGTAGAAGTCGGTTGTAATACTACCATCGATCGTCCCTCGGTTGGCGAAACTCGCATCGGTCGCAACACCAAAATCGACAATCTGGTACAAATTGGACATGGGTGCCAACTAGATGAAGCCTGCGTCATGGCAGCACAGGGAGGCTTAGCTGGAGGGGTTAAACTCGGCAAGCGCGTGATGTTAGGCGGACAAGTCGGCGTCGCCAACCAAGCAAAGATTGGGGAAGGGGTTCAGGCAGCAGCCCAAGCGGGTATCCACAACGATGTCAAACCTGGTGAAATCGTCATTGGCGCCCCTGCCATACCCTATCGTGTTTTTCTAAAAGCCTCTGCGGTCTTTCCAAAACTACCGGAAATGCAGAAAGCCTTAAGAGAATTGCAAAAGCGGTTAGGCATGAATAATCAAACTGACTAACTTCATTCCAATTCTTACTACCCATTATTTAGGGTAATCCGTTTAACTTTACAGAGGCTCAAAATGTTGCTTCTTGCTCATCTAATCCTGAAGGAGAGCAATTAAGCAGCTCTAGCTTCTAGCCTACGAAAGTTTTAACAGACAAGATTTTGAGATGTTCTTTAAAGCTATTTACGACATACAGACTTTGAAAATTAATATTCAGTAATTTATTAATTTTCAAAGTTTGAGTAACCAATCATTTACTTATTACAAAATTTTACAAACTCGGATCTTTTATCAAATTTTATTCAAAAAAAGTATTACCAAAACCCTTCAAATCCTCGTTCAGAAGCATGGACATCCGAAAAGACAAGCCCGGCAAACCACGAAAATACTTAAACTACCTTTACAAAACCTGTAATCTTAGTTAGTATACTTTTGTATCGAAATTATATTCGATACACATTTCGCAACATCTATAGCAATCATTCATCATGACAACGACCTTACAGAGACGCGAAAGCGCAAATGTATGGCAGCAGTTCTGCAACTGGGTCACCAGCACCGAAAACCGCCTGTATGTGGGCTGGTTCGGGGTGCTGATGGT
>JAESFS010000080.1_pt1 | contig 65208 bp, 62 predicted proteins | sample 9269441 | NCBI WGS metagenome assembly JAESFS01 (sample SAMN14502548, study PRJNA617105) | algae metagenome | isolation source: Scytolyngbya sp. HA4215-MV1 and co-occurring heterotrophs from sample from... | place: USA: Laie Falls, Oahu, Hawaii | collected 2010-08-22
GCGTGGAGATGGTGATGCCCGGTGACAACGTCTCGATGGACGTGACGCTGATCGCGCCGATCGCGATGGATGAGGGCCTGCGTTTCGCCATCCGTGAGGGTGGCCGGACGGTGGGCGCCGGCGTTGTGGCTTCCATCTCGAACTGAGACTTGCATCTCGCGCCGTCCTCTGTAGGGTGCGGCGCAGGTTACGGGGCTGGTCCAACAGGACCGCCCCTGAAGGGGCGTAGCTCAATTGGCTAGAGCGCCGGTCTCCAAAACCGGAGGTTGAGAGTTCGAGACCCTCCGCCCCTGCCACTTCTCCCAGGCGCCCCAGGTCAAGGCCTGGGGCGCTTGCATTTTATCTGTCATAAAGGGTAACCGCCTTGGCGAAGTTCGATCCAGCGCAGTTTGTCCGTGAGGTGCGTGCCGAAACCGCGCGGGTCACCTGGCCTTCGCGCAAGGAAACCCTGGTGACGACCGGGCTGGTGCTGGCACTTTCCGCCCTCGCGGCGGTGTTCTTCCTGGTGGTGGATCAGGTGATCCAATTCGCGATGCGGTTGGTTTTGGGATTTTGAGTGTGAGGAGCGATCAGGCGGTGGCCGACAAGAAGTGGTATGTGGTGCACGTCTATTCGGGCTTCGAAAAGAAGATCGCCGAACAGATCCGCCAGCAGGCGGCCCAGAAAGGCCTGGCCGACAAGATCGACGAAATCCTGGTGCCGACCGAGCAGGTCACCGAAGTCCGCCGTGGCCAGAAGACCGATACGGAACGCAAATTCTTCCCCGGCTACGTGCTGGTGAAGATGCAGATGACCGATGACAGCTGGCACCTCGTCCGCGACACCCCCAAGGTCACCGGCTTCCTCGGTCCCGCCAACAAGCCCACGCCGATTTCCGAGGCCGAAGCGCTGCGCATCGTGCAGCAGGTCACTGAAGGTGCCGACAAGCCGCGCCGTCCAGCCGTGCAATACGAGGTGGGCGAACAGATCCGCGTGGCCGATGGCCCGTTCACCAGCTTCATGGGCACGGTCGAGGAAGTGGACGAGGAAAAGGGCCGGGTGCGCGTCTCGGTCAGCATTTTCGGCCGCTCCACCCCGGTCGATCTGGAATATGGGCAGGTCGAGAAGGTCTGAGGTCTTCCATTTGGCGTGGGGCGCACCATTTCGGTGTTTCAACATGCTGAAAGGAGGTGATCCAGTGTCTCATTGCCTGATGTCCCCGAACGGTTTCGCGGCCCTGGCCGCCGTCTCTGTGGAGATGGCCCGGTAAAACTGCCGCGACGCCCCTGGGGCGCACGCGATGTGAAGGCCCGGTGGTGACCCGCCGGGCCTTCTGCGTTTCAGGGCAAGGCGCGAGGATTGCTCACGGCCAACCTGGCCCGCGCCGTTGCGCGCAGCCGGTCGACCAGCCCGGGGTCGTCATCCAGCGCGCCGGCACGGATGGCGGCGGCGAGTTCGGGCTCCGGCGGCGCATCTGGCGCACCGATGCCGCGGGCGGCGATGGCCATGGCGCTGGCGACCATCCGCGCCTCCAGCCGCGCCGAGTCCGGCAGGGCGGGCAGCAGCTTTTCCAGCAGCACCGCGCGGGCGGTCTCCAGCAGGTTGTTCGGATCAGGCTTTTCCTGCATGCAGCGCCTCCGCCTGGTTCAGCACATCCCATTCCAGCTCCGGCACCATATGGCCGGTCAGGGCCAGTTCCAGGCTGGGCTCCTGGCCCGAGAGGTGGCGGGCCGCCTGGTCAGCCGCAATCACCGCCCAGCGGATGGTGGCACCAAGCTGCCAAAATCGCACCCGCGCCGGATCGGGTTGCCAACCGGCCTCGGCGGCATAGCCTGACAGGAACGCATCGAGCGGGCCGATGCCGCCGGCCTCGAGGTGGTTCTGGCTGAAGCGCCAGCAGCGCGCGGTGAACCAGCCCATATCCTCATGCGGGTCGCCCCAGGCGGCGAATTCCCAATCCAGCACGGCGGTGATCTTGCCGTGGCTTTGCATTGTGTTGCCGGTGCGGAAATCATTGTGGCAGAGCACCGAGGGCAACGGCGCGGGGGCGAGGCGCCGCATGATGCGAAGCCCGTATTCCAGCGGTGGACGGGGCGTGCCGGCGTCATCCAGCCGGGCGTGCATGCGCGCGATGAAGGCCGTGGCGGCATCGGCTGGCGGCTGGCCCAGAAAGGCGAGATCCGCGCGCGGCGGACGGATGCGGTGGATGCGGGCGAGTTGCCGGCCGTGATCCTCGGCCAGCGCGGCATCGCCGCCCATCGCCGCTGCGCGCTTGGCCGCCGCATGGCCCGCGGCACTGCCGGCGACGCGGCGCATGACGAAGAAGGGCGCGCCGATCACGCCGCGGTCCTCGCAGCCGAAGAGCGGCTCGGCGACCGTCACACCGGCCGCATGCGCCGCGCGCAGCAGGGCAAATTCCGCGCCGCGGCCCAGCGAGACCGCCAGCGTGGCGGCATTGTCAGTGCGCAGCACCCACTCTTCCGCCACGCCGCCGCGTGTCACCGTCAGAAGAATATTCTGCTGGATGGCGCCGCCGGAAAGCCGTGCACGGCTGTGGATGGCCACTTCCGCCCCCGCCGCCGCCGAAAGCCAGGCGGCCAGCCGCCCCTCATCCATGGGCGCCCCAGCCAAAGAATTCCCGCCCCTCCCGGCGGAGGAAATTGGCCAGCACCATGCGATGCACCTCCGACGCGCCATCGACCAGCCGGGCCTGGCGGGCATAGCGGTACATCCACTCGATGGGCGTGTCCTTGGAATAGCCCTTCGCGCCCAGCAATTGCAGCGCGGTGTCGGCCGCCTTGTGCAGCGCATCGGCGGCGACGATTTTCGCGATGGAGATTTCCTTCCGTGCGAAATCGCCCTGGTCGAGTTTCCAGGCTGCCCGCATGGTCACGAGGCGGGAGATGTCGAGCTGCATCGCGGCCTCGCCAACAAGGCCCTGCACGCTTTCGCGGTCGGCCAGCTTCTGGCCAAAGCTTTGCCGCCCCTCGATGTGTTCCAGCGCGATTTCCAGCGCGCGGCGGCCCATGCCGGTCCAGCGCATGCAATGCGTCAGGCGGGCGGGGCCAAGGCGGATCTGGGTCAGTTTCAGCCCATCGCCGACACCCATGAGGATGTCCTCGTCGGGGATTTCGAGCCCGTCGAATTCCAGCTCGCAATGCCCGCCATGTTCCTCCGGCCCCATGATCGGGATGCGGCGGACGATCTTCCAGCCTGGTGAGTCCTTGTGGAACAGGAAGGCGGTGAGGCCCTTTCGTGCATCATCGCTGGTGCGCGCCATGACGATGAAATGCGTGGCCTCCCCCGCGCCGGTGATGAACCATTTCCGGCCGGTGATCCGCCAACGGTCGTTTCCGACGCGTTCGGCCCGGGTGTAGGTCAGGCCAGGGTCGCTGCCGGCGCCGCCCGGCTCGGTCATGGCAAAGCTGGACTGGATGGTGCCGTCGATGATGGGTTGCAGCCAGCGCGCCTTCTGCGCGGGCGTCGCCACCTTTTCCAGCACCATCATGTTGCCGTCATCAGGCGCCGCCGAGTTGAACACCACCGGGCCGAAGATGGAGCGGTTCATCTCCTCATAGCAGGCGGCCATGCCGATGAAGGGCAGTTCGCCGCCGCCGCGCTCACGCTTGGATTGCAAGGCCCAAAGGCCCGCCGCCTTGGCTTCGCCGCGCAGCACCCGCAGTAAGCCGGGAGCAATATTCTCGTGCTCGTCATAGCTGGCCGGGTCGGCCTCCAGCGGGATCAGCCGGTCCTGGACGAATTCGCGAACTGCCGCGCGCTTGGCGTCCAGTTCGGGGGGGAGCGAGAAATCCATGGAAAAACCTTCAGAGGCTGGAGATGGAATGGCCGCCATCGATAGTGATGGTGCTGCCCGTCATATGGGCCGAGGCGTCGGATGCCAGCAGCAGCAGTGCGCCGGTCAGGTCTTCCGGCTGCCCCAGGCGGCGCTGCGGGATACGCTTGACCATGGCCTGTCCGGGTTCGCTCAAAAAAAATTCGGCGTTGATGTCGGAGGCGATGTAGCCCGGCGCGATGGCATTCACCCGGATGTTATGGCGCGCCAGCTCCACCGCCATTTGCCGCGTGAGGTGCAGAAGTCCGGCCTTGGCGGCGGTATAGCCGGCCACGCCGGGGATGATCCGCTCGCCGAGCACCGAGGCGATGTTGATGATCGAGCCGCCGCGCTTGCGGGCCGCCATACCACGCGCGACCTCGGTGGCGACGAGGAAGCAGCCGCGCAGATTGACCCCCATCACCGCGTCCCAGTCCGCCGCGCTGTGCTGCAGCAGTGGCCGGGTCACCGCGGTGCCGGCATTGTTGACCAGGATATCGATGGGCCCGGCGGCCGCGATGCAGGCTGCGATGGAGGCCTCGTCGGTGACGTCGAGCGCCAGTGTGGTGGCGCCGATTTCGGCCGCCAGCGGCGCCATGGCCTCCACACGCCGCGCCGCCATCACCACGGTGGCACCCGCGCCGGCCAGCACGCGGCAGAAATGCGCGCCTAGCAGGCCCGAGGCGCCGGTCACCAGCGTTGTCTTGCCGGAAAGGTCGAAGGGATTGTGCATGGCTTTGTCCTCGACCGGCACACTGCCCCGCCGGTGCCGTCGCCGTCCAGGCGGGTGGCGTACCCGGCGATGTTGGTGCAGCCTTCGCCCAACAGTCCAAGGAGTAGCCGATGCGCCCGATCCGCCTGCAGGAAACCTTCCGCGCCGTGTTCTATGTGCCGTTCTATGCCGCGATCGCCCGCGGCGATTACGCGGCGGAGGGGGTGGAAGTGACGCTGCTCGATGGCGGGGAGCCTGCGAAGGCCAAGGATTCCGTCCTGGAGGGCCGGGCCGAGGTGGCCTGGGGTGGCCCCATGCGGCTGATGCTGGCGCATGACGCCGACCCTGCCTGCCCCCTGCGCAATTTCGGCGCCGCCGTGCTGGGCGACCCGTTCTTTCTGGTGGGCCGCGAGCCCAATCCGGGATTTCGGCTGCGCGACCTGGCCCATCTGCGCGTGGGCAGCGTGAGCGAGGTGCCGACGCCGTGGTGGGCGCTGGAGGAGGATATCCGCCAGGACGGGGTGGACCCCGACAGCCTGAACCGCGTCACCACCAATTCCATGGCCGAGAATTGCGCGGCGCTGGCGGCCGGCGAGATCGACGTGATCCAGATCTTCGAGCCTTTCGTCTCGCAGATGGAAATGGCCGGCACGGGCCATGTCTGGCATGCCGCCGCCAGCCGGGGCCCCACCGCCTACACCACCTTCATGACCACGGCGGCCAATATGGTGGAATACGCCCCGGAATTCCGCGCCATGCTCCGGGGCCTGCAGAAGACCCAGAACTGGCTGCATGCAGCGCCGGATGCGGAGGTGGTGAAGACCGTGCTCCCCCTCTTCCCCGGCATGGACCCGGTGCTGATGGAGCGCTGCGTGGCGCGCTACCGGCCGCTGAACATCTGGTCGCGCACTCCCGAATTCCCGGCCGAGCCGTGGGAGCGGCTGGAGCATGCGATGTTCACGGCCGGCGTGATCAAGCGGAAGCCGGGCTGGGCTGCGGCCGTCGACAATTCACTGCTGGGATGAACGCCGTGGCAAAGACCATTCCACCCACGCGCGCGGAGCGCACGATGTTCGACAAGATCTGGGACAGCCGCGTGGTGGCTGATCTCGGCGACGGGTGGTCGCTGCTCTATCTCGACCGGGTGCTGATCCATGACCTCTCGGGTGGCCGCGCCATCCGGGAAATCCTGGACGCCGGGCATACGGTGGCGGAGCCCAAAAAGGTCTTCGCGGTGCCCGACCACGCCGTCTCCTCTCGCCCCGGGCGCGATGACCGGACCTTCCCTACCGGGGAAAAACTTCTGAAATCGCTGCGCGAGACCACGGGCCAGACCGGCGTACGGCTGTTCGACCTGGGCCAGCGCGGCCATGGCATCGTCCATGTCATGGCGCCGGAGCTGGGCGTGGTGCTGCCGGGCCTGACGCTGGCCTGCGGTGACAGCCACACCTGCACCAACGGCGCCATGGGCTGCATGGCTTTCGGCATCGGCGCCAGCGAACTCGGCCATGCGCTGGCGACGCAGACCCTGCCGCAGCGCCGGCCGCGCACCATGCGGATCCGCTTCGAGGGTGCGCGCCCGCCCGGCGTGACCGCCAAGGACATGATCCTGCACGCCATCGGCCGGTTGGGCACCGCGGCGGGCACCGGCTACGCCATCGAATATGCCGGCAGCGCGGTGGAGGCGCTGGAGATCGAGGAGCGGCTGACGCTGTGCAACCTCTCCATCGAGATGGGCGCCAAAATCGGCATGGTGGCGCCGGATGAGAAGACTTTTGCGTATCTCAAGGGCCGTGATTTCTCGCCAAACGGCGCACAGTGGGAAGCCGCGTTGGCGGATTGGCGGCGCGTGCCAAGCGACGCGGGTGCGCGCTTCGACGCCGATCACCTCATCCGCATGGAGGACATCGCGCCGCAGATCACCTGGGGCACCAGCCCGGGCCAGGTCGCGCCCATCACCGGCTTCGTGCCCGAAGGTGACGCCGCCGCGCTGACATATATGGGCCTGGAGCCGGGCCAGAAGCTGGCGGGTACCAAGGTGGATTGGGTCTTCATCGGCAGTTGCACCAATTCGCGGCTGTCCGATCTGCGGGCGGCGGCGGCGGTGATCGGCGGCCGAAAGGTGGCGCCGCATGTCACAGCCTGGGTCGTGCCGGGCAGCGAGATGGTGAAGCAGGAGGCCGAGGCAGAGGGGCTGGACAAAACCTTCCTGGCCGCGGGCTTCGAATGGCGGGAGCCAGGCTGCGCGCTCTGCGTGGCGGCGAATGGCGAGGCGGTGCCGGCGGGGGCGCGCTGCGTCTCCACCTCCAACCGCAACTTCGTGGGGCGGCAGGGCACGGGCGCGCGCACGCACCTCGCCAGCCCGGCCATGGCGGCGGCGGCGGCGCTGGCCGGCGCGCTGGTCGATGTGAGGGAGATGGCGTGATGGAGAGTTTTTCGAGCATCACCGCCACCGCGGTGCCGTTCCTGCGCAAGAACGTCGATACCGATGTGATCATCCCGATCCAACGCCTGGTCGGCACCGGGCGCACCGGGCTTGGTCCCTATGCTTTCGAGCGGCTGCGCTACCTGGCCGATGGCTCGGACAATCCCGACTTCCCGCTCAACCGGCCGGAATACAAGGGCAGCAAGCTGCTGCTGGCGGATGAGAATTTCGCCTGCGGGTCGTCGCGCGAAGGCGCCGTCTGGGCGTTGATGGGCATGGGGGTGCGCTGCGTCATCGCCCCCAGCTTCGGCGACATCTTCTTCGCCAATTGCTTCCAGAACGGCTTGCTGCCGGTGCGCCTGCCCATCGAGGTCATCCGCCAGATCGCCGAGGAGACCGAGGCCAGCCCGGGCAATGCCCGCACCACGGTGGACCTGGAGCAGCGCGTGGTCATCACGCCCACGGGCACAAAAATCCCCTTCGAGGTCGACACCCGCCGGCGCGAGGCGATGCTGCATGGGCTGGACGACATCGCGCTGACCAAGCGCCACGCCGAGGCCATCGCCACTTGGTGCGCCGGCGATCAGGCTGCCCGCCCCTGGGCCTGGGACAGCGTGGCGTGAACCCCAAAACTGAGACCGGAGTGCCCCATGGCCTATGAAGTGACCCGCGATTTCATCGGCTACGGCGCCAACCCGCCCGACCCGCAATGGCCCGGCGGCGCGAAGATCGCCGTGAATTTCGTGATGAATTACGAGGAGGGGTCCGAGCCCTCATTCGAGCTCGGCGATGGCATCACCGAAAATGGGCTGACCGAGGCCTCGGGCCTCAACCAGGTGAAATCCGGCCGCGACCTCGCCGCCGAGGGCATGTTCGAATATGGCAGCCGGGTGGGTTTCTGGCGGCTGATGCGGCTGTTCCAGGAACGCGGGCTGCCGATGACTGTGTTCGGCTGCGCCCTGGCGCTGGAGAAGAACCCCGAGGCGGCGGCCGCCATCCGTGCCGCCGGCTTCGATGTCTGCTCGCATGGCTGGCGCTGGGTGAAGCATTTCGAACTTTCCGAGGAGGAGGAGCGCGAACACATCCGCCTCGCCGTCGAGAGTCTGCAGAAGACCGTGGGGCACCGGCCGGATGGCTGGTATTGCCGCTATGGACCCAGTGTGAACACGCGCCGGCTGGTGGTGGAGGAAGGCGGCTTTCTCTACGACAGCGATTATTACGGCGACGAATTGCCGATCTGGAAGACCGTCGAGGGCAAGCCGCATCTGGTGGTGCCCTATTCGCTGACCAATAATGACGGGAAGTATGCCGGCTGGATGGGCACCTCCGACCAGTGGTTCTCCTACATCCGCGATGCCTTCGACATGCTCTATGAGGAGGGCGCGCGCGGCCGGCCGAAGATGATGTCGATCGGGCTGCATATGCGCCTGATCGGCCATCCCGCGCGGGCGATGGGGTTGCAGCGGGTGCTGGATCACATCGCGAGCCGGAAGGACGTGTGGATCACCCGCCGGGTGGATATCGCGAAGCACTGGGTGGCGACGCATCCCTATAAGCCGGGGTAGCCCATTATGCAGGCAGTCGCGCCTAGTTTGGGCGGCTTACTGCGTGGTGGGCGCAACTTGCCCACCGCCGGCAATGGCCGCGCCGGTCGCCGCTGCTAGTCTTTTCCGATGCTCGATGTGCCGCAAACGGTCAGCGCCGCCACCGCCCCCACCGGCCATCGGCTGGATATCGACGGCGTGGAGGTGCGATATGGCCAGACATTGGCGGTGCGCGATGTGACGCTGAGCGTGGCGCCGGGCGAGATCCTGGCGCTGCTCGGCCCCTCGGGCTGCGGCAAGACCACGCTGTTGCGCAGCATCGCGGGCTTCATCCGGCCGAACCAGGGGCGGATCACGGTGGATGGCCGCGCCATCGACGGCCTGCCGCCCGGCCAGCGCGGGGTGGGCATCGTGTTCCAATCCTATGCGCTGTTTCCGCATATGAGTGCGGCCGAGAACGTGGCCTATGGGCTGGAGGCGCGCGGGCGGCCGAAGCACGAGATCGTGCGACGGGTCGAGGCCGCGCTGGCTGCGGTGCGGATGGAGGGGTTCGCCGCACGCCGGCCGGCCAATCTTTCGGGCGGGCAGCAGCAGCGCGTGGCACTGGCCCGCGCGCTGGTGATCGAGCCTTCCATCCTGCTGCTGGATGAGCCCTTTGCCGCGCTCGACCGCTCGCTGCGGCTCGACCTGCAATTGGAGATCAAGCGCATCCAGCGCCGCTTCGGTGTGACCTGCGTGCTGGTCACCCATGACCAGGACGAGGCGATGAGCATGGCCGACCGCATGGCGGTGATGAATGCCGGCGAGGTCGAACAGGTCGGCCCGCCGACGGAACTTTATGACACCCCCGCCACCGCCTTCGTCGCCGGCTTCGTCGGCACCACCAATCGTCTGCATGGCGTGGTGGCGGCGGTGGAGGGGGAGGTGCACGACATTGCGCTGGATGTCGGCGGCGTCATGCGGGTGGAGAGTGCCCGCACCTTCGCCCGTGGCGTCCGCGTGCTGCTTTGCGCCCGGCCCGAGCAATTGACCCTGACCGGCGGTGATGAGGGTTTTCCGGCGGAGCTCCGGCTCTCCCTGCCGCTTGGCCCCTCGGTCATCCATGACGTGGTGGCGGGCCAGGCGGAGCTGAAACTGCAGGAGGCCCGCCACGGCAGCCCGCCCTCCCCTGGCCCCGTTCGCATCGGCCTGCTGCCCGGTGCCCGTCCCAGCCTGTTCCCCGCCCCCACTGCTCTCTGAAGGAGAAACGCCATGACCATGCTCAATCGCCGCAGCCTTCTTGCCGCCGGCGCCGCCCTGCCGCTGGCCGCCCAGGCGCAGACCGCCATGACGGCCGCCGTCTATCCCGGCGGCTGGGACGAGGCGCTGGCCAATGTGCTGGCCCCGGCGCTGCGCGCCCGCCACAACGTCAGCGTGGCCTTCGACCCGCTCTTCGCGGTGGACCAGATCGCCAAGGCACGCGCCGCCCGCGGCACGCCGCCCTTCGATGTCTTCGTGCTCGACCCGGGCCCGCGCGTCAGCGGCATCGATTTTTCGTTGTTCGAGAGCTTCGATCCCACCCGCCTGCCCAGCCGCGGCGTGCTGCCCGAGGGCTATTCGGACGCGCAGGGTGCCGCCGTGGCCGCCCAGGTCGTGGGCATCGCCTATAACCCCACCAAGGTGCCGAAGCCCACGGGCTGGCGCGACCTGTTCCAGCCGCCATTCGCCTCCAAGCTCGGCCTCACCGGCTTCGGCACCACCTTCGGCACGATTTCGCTGATCGAGATGGCCAAGGCGCTGGGCGGAAGCGAGGCGAATATGGAGCCGCTCTTCACCGAGCTGCGCCGCATCAAGCCGAGTGTCGCCGCCGTGGCGCAGCCGGCCGCGATGCCCGGGCTGTTCCAGCAGGGGCAGATCGATGTGATGTACACCAACACCTATACGGTGACCTTGCTGCGCTCGCGCGGCGTGCCGATTGCGTTTGCCGTGCCGGAGAGCGGGGCTGCGGCCTTCGTCACCACCATGCACATCGCCAAGGGCAGCCGGAACATCGCCGCCGCCTACCAGTATATCGACACCATGATCAGCACGCCGGTGCAGACGGCGCTGGCCGCCGCACCCTATTACTTCGTGCCGGTGAACAAGGATGTCACGCCGGGCGAGGATGTGCCGATGCGCTCGATCAGCGAGATCAATCGCTTCGTCACCCATGACTGGGGCGTGATCAATCCGCTGCGCGCGGGATGGATTTCGCGCTTCAACCGCGAGATGGCGGGTTGATGCCCCCCAAGGCGGAGCGCTGCTCAGCTTTCGCGGAGCGTCGCTAGGAGATGGAAGCGCGCGGTGTCTGGCGCCTGGCGCTGCCGCTGGGCATCGCGCAGCTTCTGTTTTTTGCTGCGCCGCTGCTGCTGCTCGCCGGTACATCGTTTTCTACGGATGAAAATCTGGCCCGCTTCTCGCTGCGCGCCTGGCAGGAGGTGGTGGGCGATGCCTTCCATATCCAATCCGCCATCAACACGCTGCGGTTGGGGGCGCTGACGGTGCTGGCCACGGCGGTGCTGGCGGTGCCTCTGGCGCTGCTGCACCTCGCCGCCGGGCCAACCCTGAAGCGACTGATCCTGATTGCGGCGGTGCTGCCGCTGCTGACCTCGGTGGTGGTGCGGACGTTTTCCTGGATCGTGATCCTGGGGCGCGAGGGGGTGATCAATGCCTCGCTGATGGGGCTCGGGCTGACCTCGGCGCCGATCGCGCTGCTGCAGACCGAGCATGGGCTGATCCTGGCGCTGACACAGATCGAAATGCCGCTGATGCTGCTGCCGCTGATCGCCGCCATGGCGCGGATCGACCCGGCCCTGCTCGATGCCTCGGCTTCGCTGGGGGGCTCGCTGTTTCGCACCCTGCGCCGCGTGGTGCTGCCGCTGGCGCTGCCGGGGCTTTTGGCCGGGGCGACCCTCGTCTTCGCCTCGGCCAGCACGGCCTTCATCTCGCAGGGGGTGATCGGCGGCGGGCGGCTGAACTATCTGCCGGCACTGGTCTGGCAGAACGCGATGGTGGTGTTCGATTGGCCGCTGGCCGCCGCCATGGCGCTGACCTTGATGGGCTCGGTGCTGATGGTGGCGGGCGCGCTGTCACTGCTGGGGCGGGGGACGCGGCATGCATAGGTTTTCGGGCGCCGACCGGGCGCTGGCGCTGCTCATCGTGGCGCTGGCCGGAATAGGGCTGCTCGTGCTGGTGGGGCCGGTGCTGGTGGTGCTGATCACCTCCTTCACCACCTCCCAGGCGCTGCGGTTTCCGCCACCGGGGCTGACGCTCCGCTGGTATTACGAGCTGTTCGACCCCGTGCGCTCGGCGCAAATCCATCGCGCGGCGGGCAATTCATTGCTGGTGGCAACATTGACGGCGATCGCCGCCACCATGCTGGCCACCGGGGCGGCGCTGGCGATCGCGCGGTCCCGTGCGGGCTGGGCACGCTTTGCCGAGGGCGCCTTCATGGCGCCGCTGGTGCTGCCCGGAATCGCCTTCGGGCTTGCCGCGCTGATGTTCTTCTCATGGCTGCATTTGCCGCCCTCGCTATGGCTGCTCGTGGCGGGGCACGCCATGATCGCGGGGCCGTTTGCGCTGCGCACCATCGGCGCCTCGGCCGCCGGGCTTGACCCCGCGCTGCTGGAGAGCAGTGCGGCACTTGGCGCCTCGCCCTGGCGTACGTTTCGCCGGGTGGTGCTGCCGCTGATCATGCCCGGCGTGGCGGCGGGGGCGTTTCTGGCCTTCGTGTCCTCACTCGACAATGTGCCGGTATCGCTTTTCCTGTCCTCGGCGCAGACAGACATGCTGCCCATCCGGCTCTGGGGCATGATGGAGACGGCGCTGGATGTGCGGGTGGCCGCGGCCTCGGGCGTGCTGGTGGCGGTGGCTTTCACCCTGCTGCTGGTCATGGACCGGGCGGTGGGGCTGGTGCGCCGGATGAGTGCCTGAACGGTGAGGGGCGGCCAGGGCGCGTTCATCAGCCGCGTGGCTTGAGGTAGGCGTAGCGGGCGAAGGGATCCTGGCTGAAGGTCACCCCCGTCACCCGCCGGCTGGTCACCACGGTGCGGCCCAGCATGATGAGCGGGTTCGATGTCGCCGCCGTCTCCGCCAGCCTGTTCTGGATCAGCTGATAGGCCGCACGCCTGCCTGCGACATCTGTGGAATTGCGGAAACGTTCATGCAGCGCGTCCACCTCGGCATCGCTGAAGCGTGCCCAGTTCGTCACTCCTGCCGTCGCGGATTTGGTTGCTACCGCAAGGTTCGTCAGCGTGGAGGGATCGTTCAGCCAGATCACGCTCTCATTCATCAGCATGCCCGACATCTCCTCATTTACGCCGTTGATCCGGCCGCGGAAGGCGTCGAGCAGTTGCAGCGCGGGGGTGGGCTTGAGGTTGGCGGTCACACCGAGCGCTTTCAGCGAATCCGCCACCAGGATGCCGATATCATTGTTGTAGGGCAGCGCCGCGGAGTACCAGAAATCGAAGGAAAAGCTGGCCTGCCCGGCCTCGCGCAGCAGGGCGCGGGCGCGGTCGAGGTCCAGCGTGTAGCGGGCGAAGCTGTTGTTGCAGGTGATGTCGTCGCGATTGTAGTAGCAGCTCTGCCTGGCCCCGCGCCCGGCGAGCGCGGTGCGAATGATGCGGTCAATCGGCATGGCGTAAAGCATGGCCTGGCGCACCCGCGCATCGGTGAAGGGCGGCTTGTCCATGGCCATGGAGAGCCTGAGGATGGTGGGCGTATTGCCGTTGATCACCGGAAAGCCCGCTGCTGCCAGCGCGTCGTATTGGCGGCCTGTCAGCCCCTCGGCGGCATAGTCCACCGCGCCGCCGCGGATCAGCGCCACGAGATCGGCGGCGCCGCGCATGCGCAGGATGACATGCTCGAAGGCGGGCTGCCGGCCGGACCAATGATTGGGGACGGCGCGCAGGTCGATCTGCTGCCCGAGCGTGCGGTTGGCGATGTAGTAGGGGCCGGTGGTGGCGACATTCTGCATCAGCCAGGTGTTCGCCCAGGGGTCCTGCGCGGTAGCGTGCTTCTTGACCTCGGCGCTGTCGACGATGCCGAACTGGAAGAACTTCATCGAGGTCAGCGCCACGGGGATGGCGGTGGGGGTGCCGAGATTGTCGGTGAAGGTGATGCGGACCGTCATGGGGTCCGGTGTCTCGATCTGATCGGCCCGGAAGATGCCGGCGATGCCGGCCTGGTTGCGGCCATTGCCGACGATGCGCACCAGGCGCTCGAAGCTGTAGCGCACATCCTCGGAGGTCAGAGGGTTGCCGGTGCCATGAAAGCGCACGCCGGGGCGCAGCTTGAAGGTGATGACCGGGCCATCCACCACCCAGGATTCGGCCAGCTCCGGCTCCACCTCCGTCGGGTGGGCCTGGAGCGTGCCGTCGGGCTGTTCGGTGAAGCGCATGCGGACCAGGCGTTCATAGATATTCGCGCCGATTTCCTGGTCCTGCTGGCTGCGGGAATCGGCGGGATCCAGACTTGAAATATCGGCCGGCAGCGCATGCACCAGCGGGCGGAGGGCTTGTGCGGCGGCGAGAGGGGCGAGGCTGCGGCGGCGGATTGTCATGGCGGGGGTCTCCGGGCTTCAGGGGCGGTGATGGGGCAGGCGGAGGCATGGCCCTCGGCTAAGAGACGCAGCGCCGGGCGGCGGGCGGTGCAGGCGGGCTGCTGCAGGGGACAGCGCCCGGCGAGGCGGCAGCCATCGGGCGGGTCGATCGGGCTCGGGATTTCGCCGATCAGGCGCAGCCGCTCGCGCTTCACCCCGAAGCGGGCGACGGGTGCGGCGGAGAGCAGCGCGCGGGTATAGGGGTGCATCGGCCGCGAAAAGACGGCCTCCGTCGGCCCGGTCTCGACGATGCCGCCGAGATACATCACCGCCACCCGGTCCGCGACGTGGCGCACCACCTGCAGGTCGTGGCTGATGAGGAGATAGGCCAGCCTCAATTCGCGCTGGAGCTGCTTCAGCAAAGCCAGGATCTGACCGCGAACGGACACGTCCAGCGAGGCGGTGGGTTCGTCCAGGATCAGCAGGTTGGGCTCGGCGGCAATGGCGCGGGCGATGCCCACGCGCTGGCGCTGACCACCGCTCAGCTCATGCGGGTAGCGGTCGAGATGGGCCGCGGTCAGGCCCACCATGTCCATCAACTGCACCGCGCGCTTTTCGCGCCTTGCCTCGGGCATGGCCATTTGCAGGCGCAGCGGCTCGTGCAGCACCTTGCGCACGGACATGCGGGGGTTGAGCGAGGCATTCGGGTCCTGGAAGACCATCTGCACCTCGCGATACAGCGCGGCGAGCTCCATGGCGCTGAGGCCCATGATCGAGCGGCCATTGATCGCGACATCGCCGGCGCTGGGCTCGATCAGCCGCAGCACGCAGCGGGCGAGCGTGGATTTGCCGGAGCCGCTCTCGCCAACCAATGCCAGGGTCTCCCCGGCGACCAGTTTCAGATCCACGCCATCCACCGCGACGAGCCGCCGGTGGCCCTGCGGGAAATGCTTTCGCAACCCTTCGGCGCGCATCACGACATAGGGCTCGGGCCTCATGCGCCCTCCACCAGCTGGCTGGCGGCGAGGAGTTGGCGTGTGTAGGGCTGCCCTGGGGCGGTGAAGATCGCCTCGGTGGTGGCGGTTTCCACGACGCGCCCGGCATGCATGACCACGACATGGTCGCAGGCCTCGGCCACCACGCCGAGGTCGTGGGTGATGAGGCAGGTGGTCAGCCCCTGCTCGCGGCCGAGTTCGGCCAGGAGGTCCATGATCTCGGCCTGGGTGGTGACATCGAGGCCGGTGGTGGGCTCGTCGAGGATCAAGATTTCGGGGCGGCAGATCAGGGCGGCCAGGGCGATCATCGCGCGCTGGGCCATGCCGCCGGAGAATTCATGCGGGTATTGCCGGGCGCGGCGGCCGGGTTCGGGGATGGCGACGCGGCGGAGGGCGTCGATGGCGGCCGCCATGGCGGCGGAGGCGCTGCCGCCGTGGTGCAGCCGGTGCACATCGGCGAGCTGCCGACCCACGGTGAAGACGGGGTTGAGCGCCGAGCGGGCGTCCTGGAAGACCATGCTGATGCGGCGCCCACGCACAGCGCGAAGGCGGGCCATGTCCAGCTCCACGCCTTCGAACAGGATGCGTCCAGCGGTGCGGGTAAAGGTTGCGGGCGTGATGCCCAGAATGGAGAGCGCGGTGAGGGATTTCCCGCTTCCCGTCTCGCCCACGATGGCGGTGGTGGTGCCGGCGCGCAGGCCGAAGGACACCCCGTGCAGCACCGGCGTCAGATCGCCATGCGGGCCGCGGAAGGCGCCACTCAGTCCTTCCACTTCCAGCAAAAGATTCATCGGCGCCGGCGTGGATCGGTGAGGTCGGAGGCCGCGTCGCCCAGCAAGTAGAAGGCGCCGGTCATGCCAAGGATGGCGAGGCCCGGGAAGAAGGAGACCCACCATTCCCCGGTCATCACCCCGTCCTGGCCGCGGGCGATCATGTTGCCCCATTCCGGCGTATTGGGACTGAGGCCGAGGCCGAGGAACCCCAGGCTTGCGGTGACCAGCGCCGCGAAGGCGGCGTTGATCGAGGTGAAGGCCAGCAGTGGCCCGGCGCTGTTGGGCAGGATATGGCGGAAGGCGACCTGCCAGGAGCGGTTGCCCACCATCCGCGCCGCCTCGGCATAGGGCCAGTTGCGGCGGGACTGCACCTCGGCCCGCGCCAGGCGGACGTAGTCGGGGATGCCGACGAAGGCAAGGACGAGGATGACGTTGATCACCCCCGGCCCCACCGCCTTCACCATCAGCAGGGCAAACAGCAATCCGGGAAAGGCCTGGAAGATTTCCACCCCGCGCGAGATCACGAGGTCGACCGCACCGCCGTAATAGCCGGCGATGGTGCCCAGAATACTGCCCGCCGCGAGCGCGATGGCGACCGCCAGGACGGCGATGCCAAGATTGTATTGCGTGCCAGCCATGAGGCGGGACAGGACATCGCTGCCCAGTCGATCGGTGCCGAGGGGAAACTCCAGGCTGGGCGGCAAAAAGCCATCGCCGATTCCGGGCGAGAGCGGGTCATAGGGCGTCCAAACCAGCGACAGCAACGCCACCGCAACATAGAAGCCCAGCAGCCCCAGGCCGATGCGCATGGACCATGACAGCGGTGCCCGCCTCATCGCCGCATCCGCGGGTCGATGACCATGTAGAGGACATCGACGGCCATGAAGGCCAGCACGTAGAGCAATGCGGCATAGATGACGAAGCCCTGGAGGGCGGCGAAGTCCGAGCTTTCGATGGCCTGGAGCGCGTATTGGCCCAGGCCGGGCCAGCCGAAGATGGATTCCAGCAGCACCGCGCCGCCAAACACATAGCCCGCCAGCACGCCCACCAACGTCACCACCGGCAGCAGCGCGTTGCGCAACGCGTAGCGGAACCAGATCGTGCGTGGGCCATGGCCCATGGCGATGGCGGTGCGGATGTAGTCGCTTTGCAGCGCCTCGACCATCGAGGCGCGGGTGACGCGGGCGATGGGGGCGAGGGTTGCGATGGCAAGCGTTCCGGCCGGCAGCACGAGTTGCAGCGCGGCCTGGCGCCAGCGCGTCATGTCGCCGAGCAGGGCCAGGTCGATGAGCAGGAAGCCGGTGATGGGTGTGGGCGGATCCACACCGATGGGCAGCCGCCCCACCGGCCCCGGCAGCCAGCCCAGGATGACGAAGAAGACCCAGATCAGCACGAGGCCGATCCAGAATTGCGGCAGCGCCATGCCCGTGAGCGTGAGGCCGCGGACGAGAAAATCCATGGGCCCCTCGCGCGTCACCGCCGCCAGCACGCCGAGAGGCACGCCAAGAGCCACGCCCAGGCCGAGGCCGACCAGGCCCAATTCCAGGGTGGCCGGCAGGCGGTCCGTCAGGTCCGCGCCCACCGATTGATTGGTGGAAAACGACATGCCGAAATCCAACCGCGCGATGTCGCCGATGTAACGAAAATACTGCAGCCAGAGCGGGTCGGCCAAACCCAGGCGCGCGCGGATTTCGGCGCGCAGCGCGTCGGTCGCCTCGGGGGGCGTATAGAGTTCTGTGGGGTCACCACCGAAGACGCGGGCGGCGAAGAAGGTGATGGTGACCACGCCGAGTGCCACCGGCAACAACCAGAAGAGCCGATGCAGGATCAGCCGGGCCATGGCCTCAGAACGCCATCATGTTGTCGCGGAAATGGGCGTGGCTGTATTCGGTGCGGACCAGACCGCGCTTTTGCAGCGCCGGGGTCAGGCCATCGGTGATCTCGGTGATGTAGCGGCGCGTGAGAGGCCCCGCGATGATGAAGCCATCGCCGCCCACCTCCTGCATGATCTCCGCCATCTGGCCAGCGACCGAGTCCGGCGTGCCGACCAGGCTGTCCAACCCGTGCGAGTAGTTCCGCGCGATCTCGCGCAGCGTGCGGCCCTGGGAGAGGAATTGCCGGAGTGTGCCCTGTTGGCCGTTGGTGGTGAGTTCCTCCAGCGGCGCGTCGAGGTCGAAGGTGGAGAAATCGATATCGGTCAGGCTGGCCATGCCGGCCAGGATCACCTCGGGCGCGGCCTCCTTGGCGGCCTGGCGGCGGGCGAAGCGCTCGCGCGCCTCGGCATCCGTCTCGCCCAGGCAGGGGATGGCCATGTACATCACCTTGCAGCCATCGGGGTCCCGCCCCTGGGCGGCGACGCGGTTTCGCATATCGGCCCGGAAAGCCTTCATCTCCGGCACGCGGTTGGAGGCCGCCAGCACCACATCGATGTTCTGGGCGGCGAAGGCGCGGCCCTGGGGGGAACCACCGGCCTGCATCAGGACGGGCCTGCCCTGCGGCGGCCGCGCGGTGTTCAGCGGGCCCTTGCTGGAAAAGAATTTGCCCCGGAAATCGACGCTGTGCACCTTGGCATGGTCGGCATAGAGGCCGCGCTCGGCATCCATCACCAAGGCGTCGGGCTCCCAGGATTCCCAGAGTTTTGTGACGACGTCGACGAATTCCGCCGCCATTTCGTAGCGGGTGTCATGTTCGAGGTGCTCGTCCAGGCCGAAATTCTGCGCCGCACGCGCCGCCGTCGAGGTGACGAAATTACAACCCACCCGGCCGCCGGACATCAGGTCCAGCGTCGCCATCAGCCTTGCCAGCAGATAGGGCGGATAGAAACTGGTCGAGATGGTCGGCACCACGCCGAGATGCGTCGTCGCCTGGGTCAGCAGCGGCACGAGCGGCAGCGGGTCATTCTTCGGCGCGCGCAGGGCGCGGGCGAGGTAGAACTCGCGCGAGCCGCCGAAATTATCGGGTACGAAAAGGCTGTCTTCCATCATCAGGAAATCGAAGCAGGCGCGTTCGATGGCGCGCGCGAGGTCCAGGTGCAGATCGGGCTTGGCCCAGTCCCGCGCGGAGACGCCGCCCCATTGCTGGTTCCAGCCATGCACGCCCCAGCCATTGCCCAGGAACCAGCCGAGATGGAACGGGCGGGTCATGCTTGTCTCATCATGAGGAAAGCCTAGCGGCGCCGTTTCGGGCAACCATGGGCGAAATGGCGCCAAGTGCAGCAAAGCAAGTCCACCGACTCGTTATTTGCCTATGAAATGTGCAAAATCACTCTGTGCTGGCCGATTTTCCGGCATCTGCGGAGGCGCCGTCCGGCTGTGACATCCGGCGCCTGCGGGTGGCCGCAAGCCGGCAACCAACACGGATCAGGCCTGCCGAAGATGCGTCACCCCAGCCGGGATGACCGCGGATATGGCATCACCCCAGCGGCCTGCCCTTCACGGGCCGCTTGCGGGGCCAACGGGCTCCCGGCCCGCTTCGGCCAGCGCGATCAGATCCTCCTCCGTCAAGGCCCGCACCGGCAACTCCGCGCCGCGGCCGCGCGGTGTCACGACATGGCGGCCCCAGGCTGCGTCGCCCTGCCCCGCCTCACGGCAGATTTCCTCCGCCACGACGGCCGCGCAGTCGAATTCCTTGCTCATGCCCTCCAGCCGGGCAGCGACATTGACGGGGTCGCCGAGCGCGGTGAAGACCGTGAAGCTTTCATACCCGACATCGCCGATGATGACCTCGCCGCCATTGATGCCGATGCCGTAGCCGAGTGGCGCCTTCAGCTCGGCCCGGTATTCGACGTTCAGCGCCCGGACGTTGCGCGCGATGGCGCTGGCCGCGGCCAGCGCCTGGCGGGCGGCGGTGGCGCGGTCCACGGTCAGCCCGAAGATGCCGAACAGCCCATCGCCAATGACCTGGTTCGTCGTGCCGCCCGCTTCCGTCACGGCATGGCCGACGGCGGCGAGGAAGCTGTTGATCAGAAATACCGTATCGAAGGGCAGCCGGTTCTCCGCCATGGCGGTGGAGCCGCGCAGGTCGACGAACATCAGCACGAGATGCCGCTCCTCGCCGCTGTGCAGCATCCGCCGCTCCCGGGCGCCGACGGGCAGCAGCAGCGAGAGGCGCAAATCGGCCAGCGGGCGCAGCTGGCAGGCGAGGCGCACATGCGGCTCCGCCCCCACCCGGGCCAGCGCCGCCGCCTCGCCCCGCGAGGGCTGGGGCAGATGCGCGCTGTGCTCGGCGAAGACGCGGATACGGCAGGTGGTGCAGCGGCCGCGCCCACCGCAGACCGACATATGCGGCACGCGGTGCAACCGGCTCGCCTCCAGCACCGAAAGCCCACGCGGGATGCTGACGCTGCGGCCCTCGACATAGCTGATGCGGACCATGCCGCGCCGTTGCTCCAGCAACCGCCGGAGCCCGCGCGCGAGCAGGACCACTCCCAGCGCGATGGCGAAGACCAGCCAGCTCAGGGTCCGCGTATCCTCCAGGATGCCGTTCTGCGCTGAGGTGCCGACATTCTCGGGCCGCAAGGTGCTGGCCACCCATTGCGGGTCCTGCATCAGTTGGAAGAGCCGGCGGCTACCCTGGAAGGAGCCGAGCAGCGCCAGCACCGGCAGCAGCACCGCAAGCCCCAGCAGCGTGGGCGCCACTCGGTGGAACCACGGCTTCAGCCGCAACCAGAACCACACCCCCAGGCAGCCATGGATCCACACCACGACCAGCAGCAGGTGCTGGATGGCGCCGAAGGTGAGGTTGTTCAACCAGAAGGACCAGAGCTCGATCGCGTAGCCCTTCTCCGTGCCGTAGAGGCTGCGGGAGACACGGGTGGCCAGGATGTGGTTGGCCAGCAGCACCGGGATGCAGAAGCCGAGCACGAGTTGCACCGCTTCGTTGATCCGCCACTGGAAGTGCCGGCGTTCATACAGCGCCCAGAAGGCCAGCAGCAGATGCGCCGCCAGCGAGCCATGCAGCAGGACGGCGCCGGGCGGGCTCTGCCACACCGCACGCATCGCCTGCAGCATCGCCTCCGCCGCTTCCAGCGAATAATTCAGCAGCGAATGATCGATGAGGTGCAGCGTGACGTAGGTGAACAACACCAGCCCGGAGACCAGGCGGATGCCCCGGACCGTCACCGCCGGCATGGAAGGGCACCATGGCCCGCGGGGCGCCGCGGTCTGAGACAGGACATCATCTGCATGCCGGACCTCCTCGGGCAGGCATTCGGGGCCGCCACCCTTGCATCACTGCTGGGCGGGATGCGCTTCGCGGTCAAGGGGCATGATCGCGGCCTCTCCCGCCCGAACCTGCCTTGCCGGTTTGACGCCTTGCCGGACGCTGGCCAGTCTTATGCGCATCGACCAGGATCGTGAGCGCATGCATCAACAGGACGCCAAAGGGCACCTCGCCACGCTGCGCTCGGCGCTGGCCAGGAGCGTGGAAGCGGTGCCCGCCATCGTGGTGGCGGGGCTGGTGGCCTTTGCGCCGCTCGGCGATGGCATGGCGGGCCTGGGCGTGATGGCGGCCTTTCTCAGCGCCGTCATGGTCAGCGGCGCCATCGCCCTGATCGCCGACCGGCCGGGGCTGGGCGCCGGCCCCTCCATGGGCATGGCGCTGATCATCGCGGGTGTGCTCAGCAACCTTGAGGCGGAGGGCCTGGCGCTGGAGGCGTCACCGGGCACCGGCATCCTGATCGCCATGGTGCTGACGCTGGGCTCGGGGCTGCTGCTGGCCGCGGCCGCGGTGCTGGGAACGGGGCGGTTGGCGCCGCTGGTGCCCTATCCCGTGGTGGCGGGCTTGCGCAACGGCACCGCCCTGCTGCTGATCACCGAGCAGGCCTATGCGGCGCTGGGGATGTCGGAAAGCGGCCATGGGACCATCCATCCCGGTGCATTGCTGGTCACGGCGGTGACGCTCGGCGCCATGGTCTGGAGCCTGCCGGCGCTGCGCGCGCTGCCGCAGGTGGCGGTGGCGGTACTGGCCGGGCTTGCGACCCATTACCTGCTGTGGATGCTGCCCTGGTCGGATTGGCTGCTCGGCCCGGTGATGGAGGCGGCGGCCCATGGCCAGGCCGTGCTGCCGGCCATGGTGGCGTCGCTGGACGGCCTGGCCGGGCTGCCGCTCACCGCGATCGGTCAGGTGCTGTTGCCGGCGCTGCTGTCGATGACGCTGCTGGGGCTGCTGGAGACCGTCGCCAGCGCCTCCGCATTGCAGGGCGCCACCGGGCAGCGCGGCAGCGGACGGGGAGACCTGCTGGCCATCGGTGCCGCCAATGTCGCCGGCGGCGCGCTGGGTGCGCTGCCGGCCGCGGGCAGCATCGAGGACGCCATCCCCGATTCCGCGCTGGAGGCGCACCCCACCCGGCCGGTGGCCCTGCTGCGCGCGGGGATGCTGCTGGCCATCGCGCTGCTGGCGATGCCGCTCTTGGCCTGGCTGCCGCAGGCGATGCTGGCGGGCATCATCATCGCCGCCGGCTTTCGGGTGAGCGACGTCACCGGCCTGCGCCAGCTCGTGGCCGATGCCAGGGCGGGCCGCCGGCAGCGGGTGGAGGCCATCGGCAGCCTGCTGGTGATGCTGGGCGTGGTGGTGGTGGCGGTGGCCTTTGGTCTGGTCACCGCGGTGATCTGCGGCGTGCTGCTGTCGCTGCTGATTTTTGTGGTGGAGATGGCGCGCGGGCCGGTGCGCCGGCGCTATGATTGCCCGCTCGGCCGCTCCCGCGCCAAGCATGGCGAGCTGGAAACCGAGACGCTGCTGCGCGAGGGCGGCGCCATCGAAGTCATCGAGCTGCATGGCGCGCTGTTCTTCGGCAGTTGCGAGGCGGTGGCGGAGCAGATCGAGGCGGCCTTCGCGCGGCCCGGCCGCTACCTGGTGCTGGATGTGGCGCGGGTGCACCGGATGGACCTCTCCGCCGCGCGCGGCCTGCTCAGCATCTGCGAGCGGCAATGGAAGGCCGGGCATGCGCTGCTGCTGGCCGGCATGCGGCCGGGGCTGGCCGCCTTCGACTACCTGACCGACCGGCGGATGCATCATCGCCTGCCGCCGGAGCGGGTATTCAGCGCGCTGGAGGATGCGATTGCCTGCGCCGAGCTGATGCTGCTGGAAGCCCGGCTTGGCCGCATGCCGCAGGCCAGCCTGGATGGGCCGCAGGCGCTGGCGCGATTGGGAATACCCGAGGCCGCGGCTGCGCCGTTGCTGGCGCGCATGGTGGAGGTGTGCTTCGGGCCGGGCGAGCGGATCATCCAGCGCGGCGACACCTCGCGCGAGGTCTTCGTGCTGCTGGAGGGGCGGGTGGACGTGTCCATTCCGGTCGCGGGGGAGCGCAGCACGCGCATCGCCACCCTGGCACCGGGGGCGCTGTTCGGCGAAATGGCGCTGCTGTCGCACGCGCCGCGCTCGGCCGATCTGGTGGCGCATGGCGTGGTGCGCTGCCTGCGGCTGGATGCCGATGGGCTGGAGGCGCTGCGGGAGACGCATCCCGATAGCGCCTGGCACCTGCTGCGGGCGATTGCGGTGCAGATCGAGCTGAATTTGCGGTTGGCGAATGCGGCGATTGCTTCTTATGAAGAGTAGGGTGGGCGGCGCTACGCCGGCAGGCCCGCGGCGTGCCAGATGTCGCGCAGCCGTTGCATCAGTTCCTGGTCCCGGTAGTGCACAGTGAACCGGGTGCTTGCGGTCGGTGAGACGACCAGCAATGCTGCTGCCGCCTGACAAGCATCTTCCGTACGGCCGAGCAGCCATAACGCTGCGACGCGAACCCGGTGCGCCAGTACCCAACGTGGGGCCAACTCCAGCGAGCGCGTCGCCAGGCTCAATGCAGTCGCGGCGTCGCCTGCCAACAGATAGGACATGGACTGGCCACCGATCACCCAACCCAGCTGCGGGTCCAGCGGGCTGAGCCGAACAGCGAGGTTGAACAACGGAATAGCCCGCTCGGGCGTGTTGTCGATGTTGAAAACATAGGCCGCGGCGGCAACCACCTGGGCTGAGGTCGAACATATCGCCAATGCCCGCTCCGCCGCTCCCCGTGAAATCGCGAGGTCCGCAGACAATAGGGCCAACGCTTGGGCGCCTCTGGCCAGAACCAAAGGATCGTCATTGGCCTGGGTCACGCAGGCTCGCGCCATCGCCTCGCCCTCGACCAGATCAGCGGGGCTGGTCCAGCCTTGCGTCTGGCGAATGACTTGAAACCAGGCCCCTATTGCCTGGGCACGGGCGAATTGCGGGTCGAGGGCCAAGGCCTGCCGCAACAGTTCCATGGCCTCCTCGCCGGCCTCGCGCTCCATTCGCCAGATTAACGGCATCGCCCGCCCGAATAGGTCTTGAGCACCGAGACTTCTGGTGGGCTTGCGGCCAGCAAGAGCGATCTCGGCCCAGCGCAGGCTCGGCTCGATCGCGCCGGCCACCGCCTCGGTCACCCGGTCCTGCAATTCGAAGACATCGTCCAGCGCGCCGTCGAACCTGTCCGCCCAGACATGCCGGCCAGTTTCAGCCTCGATCAGCTGGCCGGTGATGCGCAGCCGTTGCCCGGCCTTGCGCACGCTGCCCTCCAGCACGTAGCGCACGCCCAACTCGCGCCCGACCTGGCGGACATCCACCGCGCGGCCCTTGTAGGTGAAGGCGGAGTTGCGGGAGATCACAAAAAACCATTTCAGCCGCGACAGCGCGGTGGTGATGTCCTCCACCATGCCGTCGGCGAAATAATCCTGCTCCGGGTCGCCGCTCATGTTCTGGAAGGGCAGCACCACCAGGGAGGGTTTTTCGGGCAGCGGCAGCGCGGCGGCGGGCGGCGATGGGGCCTTGCCGAGGCGGAACACCCGCACGGGATGAGCGATGTTTTTCAGCGCGATGTCGCCGGCATCGACGAGCGGGAAGGTCAGCTTGCCGCGCACCGCCTCGGCCACCGCGGCGGAGAGCGCCACGCCGCCGGGCTCGGCCACGCCCTCCAGCCTGGCCGCGATGTTCACGCCGTCGCCGAACAGGTCATCGGCCTGGGGGAGGACATCGCCGAGATGGACGCCGATGCGCAAGGTGAGGGGGTCGTCCTGGCCGGCCTCGCGGGCGGCGAGCTCGCGCTGGAGCGCCTCGGCACAGGCGACGGCAGCCACGGCGGAGGGGAATTCAGCGAGGAAGGCATCGCCGTTCAGCTTGAAGATGCGGCCGCCGCGCGCGGTGACCGCGGGTTGCGCGAGTTCCTGGAGCATGGCCTGGACGCGGGCGAGGGTGCTGGCCTCGTCGGCGCCCATCAGGCGGGAATAGCCGACGATGTCGGCGGCGAGGATGGCGGCGAGGCGGCGTTCGGGGGTGGTCATTCGGGCATGCCGGCGAGGCGATAGGCTTCGATCAACCGAGCCTTGTATTCCTCGTTGCGGAGAGGACCGCTGAACCGCTCCCAATTGAGGAGCCGCGTCGTTGGTACGAGGCGAAGCAATTCCGCCATCGCGCGGCGGCCCTCATCCAAGCGACCAGAAAGAACAAGCGCCGAGGCCAGGACCCGCGGCCCCTGCGGCCAGTCAGGCTTGTCGCTGATTGATCGCTCGGCCCAGGCGATCGCCTCATCATAGGTGCCCTGCTGCGTATGCGCCTGTGCCAAGCCGTTCAAGTAGAGAAACCGAAATGGATCCCTTGGACTCAGTCGCATTGCACGTTCAAAGCTCGAAATCGCTTTTGCAGCCTGACCGAGATAGCCTTGTGCCTGACCGGTACGTGACCACGCCAATGCAGAATTCGGATTGATCGTGCAGGCTCGTTCCAATAGCAATATCCCGGCTTCCGGGTTCATGCCGACATAAGCCTGGGTGATCCCCGCGGTCCAAAGCGCTGTCGCGTCCTCCTTGCCGAGCTCTGATGCCCTCTGCGCCCATTGCAGGCCTTGGGAAATCTCATCCGCTGCTTCGGGCAGCGCGCCTCCAGATTTCGTCAGGCACAGGCACCAAGCCGCCAAGCCGTAGGCGGATGCAAAGCCTGGATCCAACGCGAAGCTCTGGATAAAAAAATGTTGCGCTTGCCTTGCAAGACCCGGCTGAAGCCCGTGAATGGCCGCCATGCCGCGCAGAAAGAAGTCATAAGCGCTGAGATGCTGCGTTGGCTTGTGCTGCGAGCGCGCGATCTCGGCGCGGATCAACTGTGGTTCGACCGCTCCGGCGACGCTTTCCACCACCCGGTCCTGAAGGTCGAAGACGTCATCCAGCGCGCCATCGAAGCGGTCTGCCCAGAGATGCGCGCCGTTTGTGGCATCCACCAGCTGGCCCGTGATGCGGATGCGCCCGCCCGCCTTGCGCACGCTGCCCTCCAGCACGTAGCGCACGCCGAGCTCCCGCCCGACCTGGCGCACATCCACCGCGCGCCCCTTGTAGGTGAAGGCGGAATTGCGGGCGATCACGAAGAAGCTGCGGATGCAGGAGAGCGCGGTGGTGATGTCCTCGACCAGGCCGTCGACGAAGTAGTCCTGCTCGGCATCGCCCGACATGTTCTGGAAGGGCAGCACCACCAGCGAGGGCTTGTCGGGCAGCGTCAGCGCCGGCTCCGCAGCACGCACGGGTGCGGCTTGCGGCGCCGCCAGCCGAAAGACTCGCATCGGCCGGTCGATGTTCTTCAGCGTCCGCTCGCCACGATCCTCCAGCGCGAAGGGCACACGGCCCCGCACGGAATCCGCGACATTGGCCGAGACCGCGACGCCGCCCGGCACCGCCTCGCCCTCCAGCCGCGCCGCGATATTCACGCCATCGCCCAGCAGATCGCTGCCCTCGACCACCACGTCGCCGAGATGCACGCCGATGCGCAGCAGGATTCGCGGTTCGGCCGTCTGCGCCGCCATCGCCTCCTGCAAGGCCGCGGCACAGAGCACCGCGCCGACGGCGGAGGGGAACTCGGCCAGGAAGGCATCGCCCATCAGCTTGAAGATGCGGCCGCGCTGCGCCGTGACGGCGGGCTGCACGGTCTCGCGGAACACAATGCGCAGGCGGGCCAGCGCGCCGTCCTCATCGGCGCCGATCAGCCGCGAGTAGCCGACCACGTCAGCTGCCAGAATGGCCGCCAGACGGCGGGTGGTGGGCTGGGGCGGATCGGCCATGCGGCATCCTTCCACACCCTGCGGTCCACGGCCAAGCGCGGGGGCCATTGCAGGCCCCTCCGGCGGCCCGCCCCCGGCCATGTTCGTGGGATCGTCCCAGCCTATCGACGCCAGTGGCGATATCGATTTTGCCGCGCCGACATCAGCGGCTAACGTCCCGTCAGAAGGCAGCGATCGGCTGCCTTCCAAACTCGGGGATCGCTGGCACGGGCCAGGGCCATGACACCCCCGCCAATGAGGACCGACGCGTGATGACACCAACCCTGAGAAACGCCGCCCTTGCCGCCATCGCGGCCGCGCCCCTGGCCCTGGCCATGCCCGCCGCGGCGCAGCAGGGGCCGATCTCCATCCCCTGTGCCGGGAGTATCACTGTCATGCCGCAGCTCGTGCGCACGCAGGTCGCCTCCGACGGCTCCTCCGCCTGGTCGGTACGGCTGCAGAACCAGGCCAATTTTGGCATCTCCGTCCTGGTGACGGCCACCGGGTTCCCCGCCAACTTGCGGGTGCCGCAGCCGGAGCGCCGGATGGTGGTGGGTGGAAACAGCAGCCCCGGGATCCTCATGATCGATGCGGCCCCAGGGGTCAGCGCCATGCCCAGCGGCATCTCCTTCGTGTTGGACGCCCAGGGCGGCAGCGGCGGGCCGACCATCCGGGTGAGCCAATGCAGCCGCTGGCCGGCCGCGACCGGCGGTTAGCCTGCCTGGAGGGCGGGCTTCGGATCCCGCCCCAACCCATTCCGCCCTACAGGACGGGCTGGCCCATCGCCGCCTCATACCGCTCCCGCCAGCGCGGCAGCACGGCGGGGTTGATGATGCGCGGCGGCGTGCGCCCGGCTGCGAGGTCGGAGAAGGCCAGCGCCGCGATGCGGGTGATGTTCGCCCGGCTTTGCAGCGTGACGCCGGCGGTGTGCTGGCTGGCGATGACCGCCTTGTGGGCGAGCAGCGGGTGGTCCACCGGCGGCGGCTCCTGCGCCCAGACATCGATCCCGGCGCTGGCGACATGGCCGGAATTCAGCGCCTCCAGCAGCGCCGCCTCGTCATGGATCGAGCCGCGGGCGGTGGTGACGAAGACCACGCCGGGCTTCATCGCGGCAAAGGCATCGGCGCCGATCATGCCGCGGGTTTCGGGGGTGAGGGGGCAATGCACGCTCACCACATCCGCCTCAATCAGCAGCAGTTCCAGCGGCACCTTGGTGATGCCGTGCGTGGCGAGAACCCCGACCTCGACATAGGGGTCGGAGGCCAGGATGCGGCAGCCGAAGGCGAGTTGCAGGATCTCGGCGGTGCGGCGGCCGACATTGCCGCAGCCGATGAGGCCAACTGTCATGCCCTTGATGTCGCGGCCGATCAGCGCGTTGCGGTCGGCAGCCTGACCGGCCTTCATGGCGGCATGGGCCTCGGGCATGCGCTTCAGGCAGGCCAGCATCATGCCGACCGCGTGCTCGGCCACGCCCTCGGCATTGCCGCCGGCCTGGTTCATCAGCAGCACCCCGGCATCGCTGCAGGCCTGCGGGTCGCAGGTGTCGTAGCCCGCGCCGTAGCTGGCGGCGACCAGCAGGTTGGGCAGCTTGCCCAGCAGTTCGGCATGGACATGCAGCGCCTTGGGCAGTTCGTCGCGCGCGGCCATGACGTAGTAGCCGTGGCAGGAGGAGAGCGTCTGGATCATCGCCGATTCGGGCTGATCCATGGAAATCGCCACGATCTCAAGGTCGGGGTCCTGGGAGGCGGTCTCCAGGAAGGCGGGGTGCGGCACCCAGCCGACATAGCCCACGCGAAAACGACGACGCACCAGCGTTGCACTCCCTCGACCAATTCGCGGGAATTGACCGCGCTGCCCGGGCTGGGTCAAGCCCGCAGCGCGACGGCGCCTTTCATCAGGGTGCGGGCGGTGCGGAAGATCACCGCGCTGTGGGCGTGCCAACCGGCATTGTCCTGCCGCACCTCGGCGCCCACCGCGAGCACGCCGGAGGGCTGGGCCACGCGGATTTCATCGGCACGCGGCGTGGGGCCGCAGAGCGCATGCGCCAGGCTGCCGGTGATGCGGCAGGCCACGGCCAGCGGCAGCGCGCCGGTCAGGGGTACGGCGCGGTGCACCCGGCCCATGGAGAGCATGCGGACCTGGATGTCTTGGTTTTCCGCGGGCAGCGTGGTGCCATCGAGCAGCCGCGCCTCGCTGGGGGAGGCCAGGATGGCGATGCGCGGGGCGGTCAGGCCCACCGCCTCGGGCATCGCCGCCAGGCCCATTCGCACGCCCGCGGCGCGACGCAGATGGTCGAGCCGCGCCATCATGCCTGGGATGGCTTCGATGGCATCGGGCGATTCGGTGCCGGTCAGGCCGAGATCGCCGGCCGCGAAGAACACCGCAGGGTTTGCGGCGTCGATCATGGTGCAGGACAGGCCGTCGATCTCATCCAGCGCGTTGCCGGTGGGCAGCAGTGCCGCGCATTGCGTGCCGCCGGGGGCCAGGAAATCCAGCCGCACCCGCGCGCCTGTGCCGGCCACGCCGGCGATCGCGTAGTCGCCCGTCACCACCGCGCGGCCATTCCGTACCGGGAAGCGGGCGTGGATAAGCTTCTTGGTGTTGACCTGGTGGATGCGCACCAGCGCCTCGCCATCGGGCACGTGTACGAGCCCTTCATCAACCGCGAAGGGGCCGACGGCAGACGACAGGTTACCGCAATTGCCCTTCCAATCCACCACCGGCTGGTCGACCGAGATCTGGGCGAAGGTGTAGTCCACATCCGCCTCGGGGTGGGTCGGCGGGCCGATGATCACGCCCTTGCTGAGCGAGGAGATGCCGCCGCCCATGCCGTCGAGCTGCCGCCCATAGGGGTCGGGTGAGCCCAGGACTTCCAGCAGGATGGCGTCCATTTCGGCACGGTCGGCCGGCACGTCGGCGACGTGGAAGAACACGCCCTTGGACGAGCCGCCTCGCATGAAGGTCGCGGGGATGAAACGCTGGCTCATTTCGCCCCCGATGACCGGAGCGCGCTTGCCGCGCGCAGGGCTGAATCGGTGGTCATCACGCCGCCCCCGATGACCGGAGCGCGCTTGCCGCGCGCAGGGCTGAATCGGTGGTCATCACGCCGCCTTCGCCGCCAGCGCGCGCCAGACTTTTTCCGGCGTCACCGGCATGTCGATATGGGCGATGCCAAGCGCGTCGCACACCGCCGAGACAATGGCTGGCGGCGCGCCGCAGCTGCCGCCCTCGCCGGCCCCCTTCACACCGAGGTCGTTGGACGGGCAGGGGACGACGTTCAGGCCGAGCGAGAAATCCGGCGCGTCATCGGCGCGCGGCATGCAGTAATCCTGGAAGCTGGCGGTGAGGAACTGGCCGGATTCGGCGTCATAAACCGCGTGCTCCAGCAGCGCCTGGCCGACGCCGGACATGATGCCGCCATGGCATTGGCCATGCACCAGCATGGGGTTGATCACCACGCCGACATCATCGACCGCGGCATAGCGTGCCAGGGTCACCACGCCCGTTTCCGGGTCGATCTCGACTTCGGCGACGTGGCAGCCATTGGGAAAATTGCACTCGGTGTCGCGCTTGTAGGTCAGCTGTTCGTCGAGGCCCGGGGTCTCGCCCTCCGGCGGGTTTTTCGAGGCCGCGACCACGGTGGTCCAGTCGGTGCTGAGATCGGTGCCGGCGACGCGGAATTTTCCGGCCTCGAACTCCACGTCCTGGGCGCCGACTTCGAGCAGGTGGGCCGCGATGCGCTTGGCCTTGCTGATCACCATCTCGGCCGCGCGCACGACGGCGACGCCACCCATCTGGGAGGAGCGCGAGCCGCCGGTGCCGCCGCCCGAGGGCACCACATCGCTGTCGCCCTGGATCAGTTTTACCGCACCGAAATCCACCCCCAGCCGGTCATGCAGGAGCTGGGCGAAGGCGGTCTCATGCCCCTGCCCATGCGAGAAGGTGCCGACGGTGAGGGCCACCGTGCCGTCCTCTTCCATCTTCACCCGCGCCCATTCTGCCGGCTGCCCGCCCGAGGCCTCGATGAAATATCCCAGGCCCCGGCCGCGCAGTTTTTTCTTCGCCCGGCTTTCGGCCGCGCGGGCGGCAAAGCCTGTCCAATCCGCGAGTTCCAGCGCCTTGGACTGGGTCTCCTCGAAATGGCCGCTGTCGATCTCCACGCCCACGCAATTGGTGTAGGGGATCTGGTCCTGGCGGATATAGTTGCGGGCGCGGATTTCCTCGCGCGCGATGCCGAATTCGGCGGCTCCCACATCGAGCAGGCGTTCGATCACATAGGCCGTCTCGGGCCGGCCGGCGCCGCGATAGGCGTCCGTCGGCGTCGTGTTGGTGAAGACGCAGCGCACCTCCATGTTCACATTCTGCATGTCGTAGACGGTGCCACTGATGCGGCCGCCCGCGACGGTGGGAATGCGCGGGCCGAAATCGGAGAGATAGGCCCCCATGGCGGCGATGCTGCGCACCCGCATGCCCATGATCTTCGCGTTCGCGTCGAAGGCCATTTCGGCCTCGGTCACATGGTCACGGCCATGCGGGTCGCACATGAAGGTCTCGGTGCGGCCGGCGATCCATTTCACCGGGCGGCCGAGGCGCTTGGCGGCCCAGAGCACCATGGCCGATTCCGGAAACAGTTTTCCGCGCAGCCCGAAGCCGCCCCCGACATCGGGGGAGATCACCCGCAGCTTCGCCTTGTCCACGCCGAAGATGTGCTGCGCCAGGGTTTCGCGCACCCGCACCACGCCCTGGGTCGGGCTGGTCAGGGTGAACTGGCCGGTGGCGGCGTCGTATTCGCCCAGCGCCACGCGGGGTTCCATGGGATTGCCCACCAGGCGGTTCTGCACGAGTTTCACCCGCGCGATCTTGTTGGTGGCGGCGAAGGCGGCGTCGGTCTGCTCCTTGCGGCCATTGGTCCAGAGCACGCAGGTGTTGCTGCCCGCTTCCTCCCAGACCAGGGCAGCGCCGGGCTCGGCGGCGGCCGCGGTGTCGGTGATGCTGGGCAGGATGTCGTAATCGACCTCGATCAGTTCGGAGGCGTCCTGGGCCTGGCTGCGCGACTGCGCCACCACCACGGCCACCGGGTCACCCACGAATCGCACACGCTCGGCCTGCAGGATTTTCCGCGGCGGCGCGAAGACTTTCGTGCCATCCTTGCCAGGCACTTCCACCATCACGGGGAAGAGGCCCAGGCCATCGGCATCGGCCTCGGCCGCCGTGAGGACCATCAGCACGCCGGGGGCGGCGCGGGCCGCCGTCACGTCCAGGGCCGAGAGGCGGGCATTGGCGTGCGGCGAGCGCAGAATGACCATATGCGCCTCATTTGGCCGCGAGAGGTCATCGGTGTAGGTGCCGCGCCCGGTCAGAAGCCTGACGTCCTCCTTGCGGCGGACGGGCTGGCCCATGCCGAATTTATCCATGATGATGCTCCCCAAGACGAATGTCGCCCGCACCCTATGTGAGCCTGGGCGGATGTGAAGAGGGAAACGCGATGCGGTTTGAAACGACCAGCCTGCCCGAGGGCAGCGCCGGCCTGCGGGCCGAGCTGCGCGCCTTCCTGGCCGAGGCGGGGCGGGACTGGACGCCGGCCACTCGCGCCCGCTCCTGGATGGGGTTTGACCGGGATTTTTCGCGCGAGCTGGGCCGGCGGGGCTGGATCGGCATGGTCTGGCCGCGCGCCTATGGCGGGCATAAGCGCAGCGGGCTGGAACGCGTGGTGGTGCTGGAGGAGCTTCTGGCCGTGGGCGCCCCGGTCGGCGCGCATTGGATCGGCGACCGGCAATCGGGGCCGTTGATCCTGAAGCGTGGCACGGAGGAACAGCGGCGGCGCATTTTGCCTGGCATCGCCAGCGGCGATTTGGCCTTTTGCATCGGTTTGAGCGAACCGGAGGCGGGCAGCGACCTCGCCGCGCTGCGCACCAAGGCCGAGCGCGTGCCCGGTGGCTGGAAGCTGAACGGCCGGAAGATCTGGACCACCAATGCGCATCTGTCGGATTGGATGATCGCGCTGGTGCGGACATCGCCCGCGCCGGAGGGTGGTTCGCGCCATGCCGGCCTGTCGCAATTCCTGGTTGATCTCAGCCTTTCCGGCATTTCCATCCGCCCGATTCGCGACCTGCTGGGCGAGGAGAGCTTCAACGAGGTCACCTTCGACGATGTGATGCTGCCCGAGGATGCGCTGCTGGGGCAGGAGGGCGCGGGCTGGGCCCAGGCCACGGAAGAACTGGCGCTGGAGCGCAGTGGGCCGGAGCGTTACCTCTCCTCCCTGCCCGCGCTGACGGCGGCGGTGGATGTGCTGCGCCCGGTGCCGGGCGGGGATGTGGCGGTGGGGCGGATGGTCGCGCGGCTTGCAACCCTGCGCGGCATGTCACTCTCGGTGGCGGGCATGCTGGAGGCGGGCCGCGCGCCGGCCCAGGAGGCCGCGCTGGTGAAGGATGCCGGCAATGATTTCGAGCAGCGCCTGCCCGAACAGATCCGCGCCCTGCTGGAGCCCGACGAGATGCCGGAGGACCTTCGTGCGTTGCTGGCCGACCTGACGCAATTGGCACCGACGTTTTCGCTGCGCGGCGGCACGCGGGAGATTTTGCGCGGGATTATTGCGCGGGAGTTGGGGCTGCGATGAGCGCGGGCGAGGGCGCGGAGGCGATGCGCGGCATCATCATCGAGCAGGTCGACCGCCTGCTGGCCGCCAATTCCGGCGCGGCCGCCCTGAGGCGGCTGGAGGCCGGGGAATGGCCGGAAGAATTGTGGGAGGCGCTGGAGGGCCTTGGCCTGCCGCTGTTGCTGGTGCCCGAGGATCTCGGCGGCATCGGCCTGGGCTGGGCCGATGCGGCGGCGGTATGGCAGGTGATTGGCCGCTTCGCCGCGCCCGCGCCGGTGGCGGAATGCATGCTGGCCAACGGGTTGGCGGCGGCGGCGGGGATTGAGCCGCGCGGCGGGTTTTCAACCTTCGGGCCGCAGGCACCCTTCGGCCGTTTCGCCGCGCAGCTGCTGCTGGAACCTGCCCCCGGGCGGGTGGCGTTGCATGCCCCCGGCGCCGCCACACCCGGCCAGAATATTGCCCGCGAGGCGCGTGACACCATGACCCCCGGCCCGCTGCTGGCCGAGGGGACGCTGCCCAATACCCATGGCCCCCGTGCGCTGCGCCTGAGCACCGCGTTGCTGCGCGCGGCGCTCATCGCCGGCGCCGTGGAACACGCCCTGGCGCTGGCGGTGGATTGGGCCAATACCCGAAAGCAATTCGGCCGGGCGCTGGCGAAATTCCAGGCGATCCAGCAGCAATTGGCCGTGGTCGCCTCCGAGGTTGCGGCGGTTTCGGTGGCTGTCTCCACCGCCGCCCGCGCCGTGGATGCGCATGGGCTGGAAGGCGCCTGGTTCGAGATCGCATCCGCAAAAGTGGTGGCGGGCGAGGCGGCGCAGACCACGGCGGCGACCGTGCATCAGGTCTTTGCCGCCATCGGTATCACCGAGGATCACGAACTGCACCACACCACGCGCCGGCTTTGGAGCTGGCGCGACGAGGGTGGCAGCGAACGGGCCTGGGCCGCCGAAATCGGCCGGGGCGTGCTGGCGCAGGGCGGCCATGCGCTATGGTCCGACATCACCGCGAGGGATATTCCATGAGCTTCATCACCTATGAGCAGGTTGGCCACATCGTCACCCTGACCCTGAACGCGCCGCAAAAGCGCAACGCCATCGGCACGCGCGAGGATTGCGAGGCGGTGGTCGATGCCTGCCGCCGGATCGAGCGCGATGACAGCATCCGGTGTGTGATCCTGACCGGTGCCGACCCGGCGTTCTGCGCGGGCGGGGACCTGAAGGGCATGCGCGACAAGACCGGCATGATGGCCGGCCACGGGCCTGCCGCCATGCGGGAAAACTACAAGCGCGGCATCCAGAACATTCCTCTCGCGCTGTATGAATTGAATGTGCCGACCATCGCGGCGGTGAATGGGCCGGCGATCGGCGCGGGGCTGGACCTTGCCTGCATGTGCGACATGCGCGTGGCCTCGGAAAAGGCGATTTTTGCCGAGAGTTTTGTCCGCGTCGGCATCGTGCCGGGCGATGGCGGGGCCTGGCTGCTGCCGCGCATCGTGGGCAATGCCGTGGCGGCCGAGATGAGTTTTACCGGCGACCCGCTGAATGCCGAGCAGGCGCGCGCGGTTGGCCTGGTGTCACAGGTGGTGCCGCATGAGGGGTTGCTGGCGGCGGCGCAGGCCCTGGCCGCGCGCGTGGCGAAAAACCCGCCCGGCGTGCTGCGCATGACCAAGCGGCTGCTGCGCGAGGGGCAGCATGCTTCGTTGGCCACCCTGCTGGAGATGAGCGCCGCCTTCCAGGCCATCGCGCATGAGACCGAGGACCATCGCGAGGCGGTCTCGGCCATGCTGGAGAAGCGCGAACCGCATTTCACCGGGCGATGAGCCTGGCCGGTCCGCGGCGGGAGAGCGACCCGGTCCCGGCGATACGCGAGGCCGATGCCACGGGCGAGGTGGCGGCGATCTTCGCCGATATCCGCGCCGTCTTCGGCGTGGGCGTGGTGAATTTGATCTGGCGGCACCTCGCGGTGTTTCCGGGTGGGTTGGAATGGGCCTGGGGCAGCCTGCGGCCGCTCTATGTGGCGGGTCACATGCCGGCCGCGGCGGCCCGGCTGCGGGCACGGCTGCCGCTGCCCAGCCTGCCCGAAATCCCGCGCGAGGCGCTGGAGGCGGCGGGCGTGCCGGAGGCGGCGCTGGGGTCGATCCACGCCATCCTCGCCGCCTATGACCGCACCAACCCCATGGCGTTGGTGGCGCTGACCCTGCTGCAGGAAAGCCAGCGCCCCGGCTTCGCCCCCGGCGCGCCGCCCGCGCTGGTGGCGATGCCGGTCGCCGAGAGCGTGCCCCTGCCGCCGCTGCCCGATCTCGCTTCGCTGGCGCCCTCGACCGCGGCGCTGGTGCTGCGGCTGAACGCCATCGGCGCGGGCGGGCAGCCGATCCTGGCCAGCATGTACCGCCATCTCGGCTATTGGCCGGGTTATCTCGCGCTGGCCTGGGCTGTGCTGGCGCCGCTGGACGCCAGGGCGATCATCGCCGCCGGCCAGGCGGCGGCACGCGCGGAGGCAAGCTCGCTGGGCGGATTATTGCCGCCGCAACCGCCAGCGCCGCCCGGCGTGCTGCCGGCGCTGGAGGCCTTCACCTCGGATGCCATCGGCAGGATGGTGCCGCTCTGCGCCATCCTGCGAGGGCTCACCCCCGGCCTTCGAACGGCATGTGGGTCGCCTTGATCGTCATGGTCAGCACATTCGCCGAGAGATCCAGGCTGTCCATGTAAACCACGGCCTTGGCGACGTTCTCGACATCCATGGTGGGCTCCACCTTCATGCTGCCATCGGGCTGCTTCACGCCCTTCTGCATGCGGGCGGTCATGGGTGTGGCGGCATTGCCGATATCGATCTGGCCGGCGCAGATGTCATATTTGCGGCCATCGAGCATGATGCTTTTGGTCAGCCCCGTGATGGCGTGCTTGGTGGCGGTGTAGGGCGCGCTGTCGGGCCTGGGCGTATGGGCGGAGATGCTGCCATTGTTGATGATGCGGCCGCCGCGGGGCGTCTGATCCTTCATGATGCGGAAGGCCGCCTGGGCGCACAGAAAGCTGCCGGTGAGGTTCACCGCCACGCATTGCTGCCACTTGTCGAAGGGCAGATCCTCGAACAGGAAACCCTGCACGCCCATGCCGGCATTGTTGAACAGCAGGTCGAGGCGGCCCCATTTCTTCACCACAGCGGCGAAGAGGGCGTTCACGGCATCGGGGTCGGCCACATCGGTCGCCACCGGCAGGGCGTGGGCGGCATTGGAGCCGGCCAGGGCGGCGGTCTCCTCGAGCTCGGAGAGGCGACGGCCGGCCAGCGCCACGCCATAGCCCGCGGCCAGAAGGCCCAGCGCCGTGGCGCGCCCGATGCCGGCGCTGGCGCCGGTGACAACAGCAATTTTCATGGTCCGATCCCTCGCGTTTGTGACGGCAGATTGCGTCGCTCCCGCCCGCCCCGCAATCTGGGGCACGAAAAAATGGAGGATGCCATGTTCACCTGCGCCCCGGCCCTGGCCGTCACCGGTACACCGCGCTGGCGGGCACCCGCGGGGGCCTGCGATGCGCATTTTCATATCTTCGGTCCCTATGACCGCTATCCCCTGGACCCGCTGCGCCCCTACACGCCGCCGCCCGCGACCATCCCGCATTACCGGTCGATGGCGGAGAAGCTGGGTTTGACCCGTGCCATCGTGGTGCAGGCCAGCGTCTATGGCACCGACAATGCGGTGACGCTCGATGCCGTCGCCGAATTCGGGCTGGAAAACGCCCGCGCCGTGGTGGTGGTGGATGACGCGGCGGATCTGGCGGCCATGCACGCGGCCGGGGCGCGGGGCGTGCGCTTCAACGCCGTGAGCGGCAATGGCACGCCGCTGGAGCAGCTCGATGCCCTGGCGCGGCGGATCGCGCCCTTCGGCTGGCATCTGCAGATCTACTCAAAAGGGGCGGCGATGGTGGAGCTGGCGCCGCGCCTGGCGGCGCTGCCGGTGCCGGTGGTGCTGGACCACATGGCCGGGGCGCCGGCCGCCGAGGGGCCCGAAGGCCCTGTAGTGGAGGCGGCGCTGCGCCTGCTGGAAACCGGGCGGGCCTGGGTGAAGCTCTCCGGCTATCGCTCCAGCACAGCGCCCTGGACGGATCTGCCGGCGCTGGCCGCGCGCTACATCGCCGCGGTGCCCGAGCGCTGCCTCTGGGGTACGGATTGGCCGCACACCCAGATCCCCCGCCCGGAAGACATGCTGGATGACGCCATGCTGCTGGATTGGTTCGCCGATTGGACGCCGGACCTTGCCATCCGCCAGCGGATTCTGGTGGAGAATCCGGGCGCCTTGTACTTCCGCGACTGAATCTGGGGGCGCCCCCCTGGAAAGCTGACGCCATTGGTCCTATTTCAATCCCATCGGGTGGAGGATCAGGCCGTGTTGCGGCTTTCGAAGCTGACGGATTATGCGGTGGTGGTGCTGACGGGGCTGGAACGCGCCGCGGCGCGCGACCGCGTGGTGGCGGTGCCTGAACTGGCGCTGGCCTCCGGCCTGGCTGAGCCCACAGTGGCCAAGGTATTGAAAATTTTGGGTCAGGCTGGGTTGGTCGAGGGGCTGCGCGGCGCGCGGGGTGGCTACCGCCTGGGCCGGCCGCTGGCGGAAATTCCGCTCTCCGAGGTGATCGTCGCCTTCGATGGACCCATCGCGCTGACCGCCTGTGTCGATGGTGCCATTGGCGGATGCGAGGCCGAAGCCATGTGTCCGGTGCGGGGCAGATGGGACCCGGTGAACCGTGCCATTCGCGATGCGCTGGCCCATGTCACCGTCGCCGACCTGGCCGGCCCCGCACCCGCCCGCCGCGCCCCCGCACTTGCCCTGAACGCCTGAGAGACAGACAGAAAAATGGCAGCCGTTACCGAGACCATCGAAGCCGTCCAGTCCGTCGCCGAGGGCGGCTACAAATGGGGCTTCGAGACCGATATCGAGATGGAGTTCGCACCCAAGGGGCTGAACGAGGACATTGTCCGCTTCATCTCGGCCAAGAAGAACGAGCCGGCCTGGCTGCTGGAATGGCGCCTGAAGGCGTTTGCCATGTGGCAGAAGATGGAGGAGCCCGACTGGGCCGCCGTCAACTACCCGAAGATCGATTATCAGGACGCCTATTACTATGCGGCGCCGAAGAACAAGCAGGGGCCGAAAAGCCTCGACGAGGTCGACCCGGAGCTGTTGAAGACTTACGCTAAGCTCGGCATTCCATTGCGTGAGCAAGCGATTCTGGCCGGCGTGGAGGGCGCGGGGGACAGCCCGGCCGAGGGGCGGATGCCCATCGCGATCGATGCGGTGTTCGACAGCGTCTCGGTCGCCACCTCCTACAAGGAGCGGCTGGCGAAGGACGGCATCATCTTCTGCGCGATCAGCGAGGCGGTGCAGGAGCATCCCGAGCTCGTGCAAAAATACCTCGGCAGCGTGGTGCCGCAGGGCGACAACTACTTCGCCTGCCTGAACAGCGCCGTCTTCACCGATGGCAGCTTCGTCTACATCCCCAAGGGCGTGAAATGCCCGATGGAGCTGAGCACGTATTTTCGCATCAACGCCAAGAGCACGGGCCAGTTCGAACGCACGCTGATCATCGCCGATGAGGGCAGCAAGGTCAGCTACCTCGAGGGCTGCACCGCGCCGATGCGCGATGAGAACCAGTTGCATGCCGCGGTGGTGGAGCTGGTGCTGCTCGACGACGCCACGATCAAGTATTCCACCGTGCAGAACTGGTATCCCGGCGATGCCGAGGGCCGGGGTGGCATCTACAATTTCGTCACCAAGCGCGCGGCCTGCCGTGGCGCGCGGAGCAAGGTGAGCTGGACGCAGGTCGAGACCGGCTCGGCAATCACCTGGAAGTATCCATCCTGCATCCTGCTCGGTGATGATTCGGTGGGCGAGTTCTATTCGGTGGCGATCACCAACAACCGCCAGCAGGCCGATACGGGGACGAAAATGTTCCATATCGGGGCGCGCACCAAAAGCACCATCGTCTCCAAGGGCATCTCCGCCGGGCGGGGGCAGAACACCTATCGCGGCCTGGTGCGGATCAGCCCCAAGGCGACCGGCGCGCGCAATTTCACCCAGTGTGACAGCCTGCTGATCGGCGATGAATGCGGCGCCCACACCGTGCCCTATATCGAGAACCGCTGCATGTCGGCCAAGGTGGAGCATGAGGCCACGACCTCGCGCATCGCCGAGGACCAGCTGTTCTACTGCCGCCAGCGTGGCCTGACGCAGGAGGAGGCGGTGGGGCTCATCGTCAACGGCTTCTGCCGTGAAGTGCTCAAGGAATTGCCGATGGAATTCGCCGTGGAAGCACAGAAGCTTCTGGCGATTTCGCTCGAAGGGAGTGTTGGTTGATGTTGCGTATCGAAGGCCTGACCGCGGAAATCGACGGCAAGCCCATCCTCAAGGGTATCGACCTGGAAGTGCCGGCGGGCGAGCTGCACGCCATCATGGGGCCGAATGGCTCGGGCAAATCCACGCTCTCCTACGTGCTGAGCGGGCGGGATGGTTATGAGATCACCGGCGGCAGCGTGACGTTCAACGGCGTCGATCTGCTGGCGATGGAGCCGGAGGAGCGGGCGGCGTCCGGCGTCTTCCTCGCCTTCCAGTATCCCGTCGAATTGCCCGGCGTGGGCAATGCCAATTTCCTGCGCACCGCGTTGAACGCCGTGCGCCGGCATCGTGGCGAGCCGGAGGTGGACGCCATGCAGTTCCTCAAGCTGGCGCGTGCCCGGATGAAGGAGCTCTCCATGCCGGAGGACATGCTCAAGCGCGGCGTGAATGTCGGCTTTTCGGGCGGCGAGAAGAAGCGCAACGAGGTGCTGCAGATGGCCCTCCTCGGGCCCAAGCTGGCGATTCTGGATGAGACCGACAGCGGCCTCGATATCGACGCGCTGAAGATCGTGGCCGATGGCGTGAACGCGCTGCGGGCGCCCGATTTTTCGGCGCTGATCATCACCCATTACCAGCGGCTGCTCGACTACATCGTGCCCGACCGGGTGCATGTGCTGATGGCCGGGCGCATCGTGAAATCGGGCGGCAAGGAGCTGGCGCTGGAGCTCGAAGCCTCGGGCTATACCTCGGTCGCCGCATGAACGCCGTGGTAAGCAACAATGCGGCCGGCTTCCTGGGCCGGGCCGAAGCGATGAGTGTGCCGGGCTGGGCCGCTGACACCCACGCCGCGGGTATTGCCGCGCTGCGCGCCCATGGCCTGCCCACGCGCCGGGTCGAGGCGTTCAAGTATACCGACCTCGCACCCCTGGCGCAGGCCAGCTTCGGCGTGCAGGGCCAGATCGGCGCGCGCGGGCTGGCCGTGCCGGCGCTGCCGGTGGCGCGCGGTGGCGCGCGGCTCGTCTTCGTCGATGGCGTGCTGCGGGGCGACCTCTCCAGCCTGCCGCCGCGGCCGCTGTCGGATGCGCGCGGGCTGTTGGGTGGCCTGACCGAATTGGCCACGCAGCCGGTCTCGGCGATGAATGCGGCCTTGTTCGAGGATGGCATGTTCCTCGATGTGCCGGATGGCGAGGATGCCGGGCTGGTGGAGTTGGTCTGCGTGGTCACCGGCGGCCGGGGCGCGATCGGCTTTCACCCCCGCCATGTCCTGCGGCTGGGCAAGCGGGCGCGGCTGACCTTTCTGGAGACGTGCGACGGCCCCTCGGGTCTGGCCTATCTGCACAACCCCGTCTTCGAGATCAGCCTGGATGAGGGCGCGGAGCTTGCCCATGTCCGCATCCAGCGCGAGGGGCGCGCGGCGTTTCATCTCTCGGCGGTGCATTGCGCCATCGCCAGCGGCGCGACCTATGATAATTTCACGCTCAACGCGGGCGGGCGGCTGGCGCGCAACGAGATCCATGCCGCGCTCAATGGCCCGCGCGCGATGTGTCACATGAATGGCGCGCAGCTCGTGGGCGATGGCCAGCATGCCGATACGACGACCGTGCTGCATCACGCCGCCCCCGATTGCGGCTCGCGCCAGACCTACAAGACGGTGCTGACCGGTAAGTCGCGCGGCGTCTTCCAGGGCAAGATCCTGGTGAGCAAGCCGGCGCAGCGCACCGATGGCTACCAGATGAACCAGGCCCTGCTGCTGTCGGACGAGGCGGAGATGGACAGCAAGCCGCAGCTGGAAATCTACGCCGATGACGTGAAGTGCAGCCATGGCGCGACGGTGGGCGCGCTGGACCCGGCGCAGCTTTTCTATCTGCGCTCGCGCGGGATTCCGCACGACGCCGCGCGTTCGATTCTGGTTGAAGCCTTTCTCACCGAGGCGACCGAGGGCGTGGCCGACGAGGCCTGCCGGGCGGCGCTGGGCGAGGCGGTGACGGCGTGGTGGGCCCAGGAACGTGGAACTGAGAGGGCATGATGGACGGTATCTCGCACAGCCCCTTCGATATCGACGCGATCCGCGCCGATTTCCCGATCCTGGCGTCGGAACATCGCGGCAAGAAACTGGTGTTCCTGGACAGCGGCGCCTCGGCGCAAAAGCCGCGGCAGGTCATCCAGGCGATGGTCGCCTGCATGGAGAGCGCCTACGCCAATGTTCATCGCGGGGCCTATCACCTCAGCGAACAGGCGACGGCGGATTATGAGGCGGCACGGGGCGCGGTCGCGCGCTTCATCAATGCGCCGTCGGAAGCCGACATCATCTTCACCGCCAATTCCACGATGGCGATGAATTTGGTGGCGCATAGTTTTGGTCGTGGCGTGCTGAAGCCGGGGCAGGCCGTCATCGCCTCCGAGATGGAGCACCACGCCAACCTGGTGCCGTGGCAGATGCTGCGCGATGCGCATGGCACGGAGCTGCGGATCTGCCGCATCACCGATTCGGGCGAGCTGGATCTCGGCCACCTCGCCGAGCTGCTGGCCGATGGCCGGGTGGGGCTGGTTGCGGTGACGCATATGTCCAATGTGCTGGGGACGGTGACGCCGGCCGCGCAGATCGCCCGCATGGCGCATGAGGCGGGCGCGAAAGTGCTGTTCGATGGCAGCCAGGCGGCGGTGCATCGGCGGGTGGATGTGCAGGCGATCGACGCCGATTTCTACGCCTTCACCGGGCACAAGCTGTATGGGCCGACGGGGATCGGCGTGCTCTACGCCAAGGCCGAGATCCAGCGGTTGATGCCGCCTTTTCTGGGTGGTGGGGACATGATCGCATCGGTCGGCCTTTATCATTCGACCTGGGCCGAGCCGCCGGCGAAATTCGAGGCGGGGACGCCCGCGATCATCGAGGCGATCGGCCTGCACGCCGCCATCCGCTATGTCGAGGCCATCGGCATGGGCGCGATCGAGGCACATGAGCGGGCCCTGGTCGACCACGCCATGGCGGTGCTGCCGGGGATCGAGGGGCTGCGCATCCTGGGTGGCGCGCAGGATCGCGGCGGCGTCTTCGCCTTCGCGCTCGACAATGCGCATTCGCATGATCTCTCCACGCTGCTGGATCGCGCGGGGATCGCGGTGCGCGCGGGGCGGCATTGCGCCGAGCCGCTGCATGAACGGCTGGGGGCTGAGAATGGCACTTGCCGCGCCTCGTTCGGCCTCTACACCACCCCGGCCGAGATCGATTATCTGGCCGAAGCGCTGGTCTCGGCCCGGAGGTTTTTTGCCTGATGTTCGACGATTTGCGCGATCTCTACCAGGAAGTGATCCTCGACCACGGCCGCAAGCCGCGGAATTTCCGGCGGCTGGAGAACGCGACCCATCACGCCCGCGGCGACAACCCGCTTTGCGGCGACAAGATGGATCTGTGGCTGGCCTTCAACGAGGACGGCACCATCGCCGATGCCGCCTTCCAGGGCCGCGGCTGCGCGATCTCGATGGCCAGCGCCTCGTTGATGACGGAGACGGTGCGCGGCAAATCGCCGGCGCAGGCCAAGGCGATGGGGGCGGGTTTTCGTGAGCTTGCGATGACCGGCCACTGCCCTGTCTGCGATGCCGCCCTGGCCGATGATATGGAACGGCTGACCCCGCTCTCCGGCGTGCACGAATTTCCCAGCCGCGTGAAATGCGCGACGTTGGCCTGGCACACCCTGAACAACGCCTTGGACGATCCCGGCGGCAAGGAGGCGAGCAGTGAGTGAAACCCCTGTGTCGAGCTGGACGCCGGATGGCGAGCAGCACCCGGCCCTGTCCGAGGAAGGCGTGATCGCAGCGCTGAAGACCGTCTTCGATCCGGAAATCCCGGTCGATATCTACGAGCTTGGTCTGGTCTACGCGATCGAGCTTGGCGATGACGGCTCGGTGAAGGTGGAGATGACGCTGACCACCCCCTCCTGCCCCTCGGCGCAGGAGCTGCCGGCGATGGCGGAGGAGGCCGTGCGCCAGGTGCCCGGCGTGACCGATTGCCGGGTCGAGATCGTGTGGGATCCGCCCTGGGACCCGAGCCGCATGAGCGAGGATTCCCGCCTCGCCATGAACCTGTTCTGAGGAGGACCCGCACCATGTCCACCACCACCGACAAACCGCGTGCCCGCGCCCTGCCGCCTTTGATGACGCTGTCGGAAGCAGCGGCCGAACGGCTGACTGCGCTTTACGCCCATGCCGAGGCGGGCAAACTGCTGCGCATCGGGATCAAGACCAAGGGCTGTTCCGGGATGGCCTATGACCTCACCTTCGTCGATACCGCGGGGCCGACGGATGAGCGGGTGACCGATCGCGGCATCACCATCCTGGTCGACCGCAAGGCCACGCTGTTCCTGATCGGCACCGAGATGGATTACGAGGTGAAGCCCATGAGCGCCGGCTTCACCTTCGTGAACCCGAACGAAAAGGGCCGTTGCGGCTGTGGAGAGAGCTTTCATGTCTGAATACGTCCCCCCCGCGGTTTGGGAATGGAAGCCGGGTAATGGCGGCCGCTTCGCCAATATCAACCGCCCCGTCGCGGGTGCCACGCATGAGAAGGAGCTGCCGGTCGGCAAGCATCCGTTCCAGCTCTATTCGCTCGGCACGCCCAATGGCGTGAAGGTGACGCTGTTGTTCGAGGAGCTGCTGGCCGCCGGGCATAGCGGCGCAGAGTATGACGCCTGGCTGATTCGCATCAGCGAGGGCGAGCAGTTCGGCAGCGGTTTCGTTGGCGTGAACCCCAATTCGAAGATCCCCGCGCTGCTCGACCGTTCGGGGCCCACGCCGGTTCGGGTGTTCGAATCGGGTGCCATCCTGCTGCATCTCGCCGAGAAATTTGGCGCCTTCCTTGGCACCTCGCGGGCCGAGACGCTGTCCTGGCTGTTCTGGCAGATGGGCTCGGCGCCCTATCTCGGCGGCGGCTTCGGGCATTTCTACGCCTATGCGCCGACCAAGCAGGAATACCCCATCGACCGTTTCACGATGGAGGTGAAGCGTCAGCTCGATGTGCTGGACCGCAGGCTGGCGGAAAGCGCCTTCATCGCCGGCCCGGAATACTCCATCGCCGATATGGCGATCTGGCCCTGGTATGGCGGGCTGGTGCGGGGCTGGAGCTACAATGACGCCGCCAACTTCCTGGACGCGAAGAGCTACACCAACGTGCAGCGCTGGGCGCAGACCATCTTCGACCGGCCGGCAGCGAAGCGCGGCCGCATGGTGAACCGGGTGCAGGGCGAGCTCTCGGGCCAGCTGCGGGAGCGGCATGAGGCCAGCGACTTCGAGACCAGGACGCAGGACAAGCTTGAGCCGGCGGGCTGATCGCTGCCCTCGCAGCGCGCGGCCCGGCGATGTGATGGCGGCACCACCCGCCAATCGATGAAAGCAGGCCCGCGATGCATGGCGGCATGACAATGACGGTGGTGGCCATGGCGGCGATCACGGCAGGCGGCGCCGCGGCCCAATCCACCGGGTCACTCACGCTGGTCAACCAGACGGGTTGGCCGCTCTATTACACGGTCGAGGATAATCGCGGTCAGCGAATCGCCGGGGGCGCGGGCTGCCTCGATATCCGCCCCTCGGTCGTCCTCTCCGGCGCGGCCTATGCCAACCGGGCGCTGGTGGTGGTGCGCGGGCAGACCAGGCATGGTGGCCGGGGCTCCGGCTGCCATGGTTCAACCGCGGCGCGCACCGGCAATGTCAGCCCGACGCGCCTGCTCGGCGGCAATGTGAGCATGACCTTCACCTTGAATGCCGGGCAGCTGCTGGTGCGGTAGGGCAATACGCCCACCGGAATTTTCGGTCCCGTCGGCTGGTGGGGGTCAGTGCAGCCGCGGCGCCTTCAGAAACAGCCGCCGCTCCGATGACATCAGCGTGAGGTTCATCACCCGCGTCCCTCGCTCCAGCCGCAACGGCACCGGCACCCCGGCATTACCCTGCGCCCGCACCGCGCGCCACAGCGTGGCCAGATCGGTCACGCCCTCCCCGCCCACGGCCAGGATGCGGTCCTTGGGGCGCACGCCGGCGAGGTCGGCCGGGGCGCCGCGGGTCACGCTGCCCACGCTCACGCCCTCATCCTCCTCCATCGCCAGCAGGCCCAGCCAAGGCAAGGGCGGGCGGTCGCTGCGGCCCTGGCGGAGCAGCGCGGGCAGGATGGGGGTCAGCTCCTGGATGGGCACCACCATGTTGAGATCGAGCCGTCGCCCGCCGGGTTCGCCCTGCTGGAGGATCAGGCTGCCGATGCCCAGCAGCCGGCCATCGATGCCGATGCAGGCGGCACCGCCCCAATGCGGGTGGGCGGGGGCGGAGAAGATCGCCTCCTCCAGGATGTATTCCCAGTAGCCGGCGAAGGTCTGGCGCGCGGCCACCCGTGCGGCCACCGAATGAGATTGGCCGCCGGCCGCGCCCAGGATCATGGCATCGCCGCTTTTCAGGGATTGGCTGTCGCCCAGTTCCATCGGCGTGATGCCGTCCAGCCGGCCCAGCGCCTGGATCAGGCCGAAGCCGGTCTCGGCATCCACGGCCAGCGCGTGGCCCTGCACGACGCGGCCATTGTTGGCGGTCAGCCAGATCGTCTCGGCCTCGGTGATGAGGTAGCCGATGGTGAGGAACAGCCCGCCGCGGCCATTGGGCGCGTCGATCAGCACGGCGCTGCCCTCGCGCTCCACGCCCAGCGTCTGGGCGGTGAAGGCATCGGGCGGGATCAGCGCCTTGACGGCGACCACCGCGTCCAGCCGCGCGCGCAGATCGAACCCGTAATCCACGGGGTCGGGCTGCAGCGCGTCGGGTACTTCCCAATCATCATCCATGGGCATCGTCCATCCCGCAGATATAGCGGGATCGTCAGCCGGCGAAAGCGGGGGCGACAGGGGCCGCGCATATTCCCAGCTGCTCCAGCACGCGCGCGGCGCGGAACAGCGTGGCTTCCTGGAACGGCCGGCCGATGAGCTGCACGCCGATGGGCAGCACGCCATCGGCATTCTGCAGCGGCACGGTGAGCACCGGCAGGCCGATCGCGCTGATCGGCTGGGTGTAGAGGCCCATCGAGGGGCGCAGCGGCATCGTCACGCCCTCCATGGTCAGCATCTCCTGGCCGATGGGGGTGGCGGGGGTCGGGGTGGCGGGGGCGATCAGGATGTCCCAATCGGCCTGCACGGCGGCCATGCTGGCTTTGCCCATGGCGCGGACGCGCTGGGCATGAAAGATCCAGGCAGCGGGCAGCAGGGCGCCGGCCAGCAGCCGGTCCTGGATCAGCGGTTCGAAATCTTCCAGGCGTTCGCGCAGTTCGGGGAGCCGGAAGCCGGCGCCCTCGCTGGAGGTGATGAGGAAGGCGGCGGCCCGGGTCGCCTCGGCCTCGGCCCAGATGGCGGTGCCGCTGGCGCCCAGCGCGCGGGCCACGGCGGCCACGGCTGTGCGGGCGGCGGGCGTTTGCGGGCCGTCGAACCAGCCGCCGAGCTTGCCGATGCGAAGGCCGCCAAGCCCGGCGCCCATGCCGGGCAGGACCGGGTCCACCGGCATGGGGACCTGGGCGGGGTCGGCCGCATCGGCGCCCTGCAGCGCGTCATAGACGGCGGCCAGCGTCGCCACATCGCGGGCGAAGGGGCCGACATGGTCGAGGGCGGCCACGAACAGCGTGGCACCGCTGCGCGGCAGCCGGCCATAGGTCGGCTTCAGGCCGAAGATGCCGCAGAGCGAGGCGGGCACGCGGATCGAGCCATTGGTGTCGGTGCCGAGCGACACCGGCACCATGCCGGCGGCCACGGCGGCGCCGGATCCGCCGCTGCTGCCGCCGGCGATGCGGGTCAGGTCATGCGGGTTGTGGCAGGCGCCGTCATGGCTGTTCTCGGTGGTGAAGCCATAGGCGAATTCATCCATGTTCAGTGCGCCGACGCAGACCATGCCCGCCGCCTCCAGCCGCGCCACCAAGGTGGCATCGGCGGTGGCGGGCGGCGCGGTGCGGCGGATCTTGCTGCCGGAGCGGGTGGGGATGCCCTTGAGGTCGAACAGGTTCTTGGCCGCGAAGGGCTGGCCTGCCAGCGGGCCGGTCAGGCCCTGGGCATCGACACGGGCGGCCTGGGCCAGGGCGCGTTCGGCCAGGACCGTGGTGAAGGCATTGACCTGGCCGTCATGCGCTGTGATGCGGGCCAGGGCGGCCTTGGTGTTCTCCAGCGCGCTCATGGCCGGAACATCGCCGCGGGCTCGGCGCTTTCGGGCACGGGCTGGTGAAGCGCGGCGGCCCCCACCTTGGCCACCAGGGCGAGCGCGGCGGCGACGCGCGCCTGGCGCTCGGCGCTGAGCTGCAGGCCCACCGCCGGCGCCACGGCGGCGACATAGGCGGCGGGATCGAATGTCTTGGGGTCGAGCATGGCGGTTCCTCCTGGCGTCCTTCTGGCATGGCGGCGGGCGCGGTTGCCATGGGTTGGTGACGGGCGTTTGGGCGCGCGACGGCGCGGGGTTGCGGTGATTGCAGGCAGTTGCACGCGGAATGCGCCATCGCCATTCTGGCCCCGACCAAAGGGGCGTTTGCGATGCATGATCTGGTGATCCGAAACGGTCTGGTGGCGACGGGCTTCGGCCCGCTGCGCTGCGATGTGGGGGTGGCCGGCGGGCGCATCGTCTCGCTGGGGGCGGATATTCCGGGCGGCGAGCATGTGATCGACGCCACGGGCCTGCTGGTGCTGCCCGGCGGCGTGGACAGCCATTGCCATATCGAGGAGCCGCAGGCCGATGGCAGCCGCTCCGAGGAGAGCTTTATCACCGCCTCCACCACCGCCTTCGTGGGCGGCACGACCACCACGGTCAGCTTCATTCCACAGTGGAAGGGGCATGGGGTGTGGGAGCGTTTCGTGGACTACAAGGCCCGCGCGGCGACCGGCATGCTCGACCACGCCTTCCACCAGATCATCACCGACCCGACGGACAAGGTGATGGAGGAGGAGGTGCCGCGCGTGGTGGCCGAGGGGGTGCGCAGCCTGAAGGTCTTTTTGACCTACGACCCGCTGCACCTCACCGATGCGCAATACATCCGGGTGCTGGAGACGGCGCGCAAACTCGGCTGCCTGGTGACGGTGCATTGCGAGAATTACGAGGCCATTCAGTGGCGCACCCGGCGCCTGCTGGCGGCCGGGCGGACCGACCCGAAATACCATGCCTGGTCACGCCCGCCGGTGGTGGAGCGCGAGGCCACGCAGCGCGCCATCGCGCTGGCCGAGCTGGTGGACCAGCCGATCCAGGTTTTTCACGTGAGCTGCGAGGAGGCGGCGGCCGAGATTGCGGCCGCGCAGGCGCGTGGCCTGAAGGTGTGGGGCGAGACCTGCCCGCAATATGTGACGCTGACGGCGGCCCATATGGCCCGGCCGGACGGCGCGCTGTTCATGTGCAGCCCGCCGCCGCGCGGGGCGGATGAGCATGAGAAGATCTGGTCGCTGATCCGTCGCGGGATCCTGAACGTCATCACCTCCGACCATTGCGCCTTCAGCACGGGCGCCAAGACGGGCAGCGATTTCTCCGAGATCCCCAACGGCATCCCGGGGCTGGCGGCGCGGCTGCCGCTGATCTTCTCGGAGGGTGTGTCGAAGGGGCGGATCAGCCTGGAGCAGTTCTGCGCGCTGGTGGCGACCAACCCCGCGAAGCTGATGGGGCTCTATCCGCGCAAGGGCGTGATCGCGCCGGGCAGCGATGCCGATATCGTGCTGTGGGACCCGGTGAAGCAGGTGCGGCTGACCAATGCGCTGATGCAGCACGCGGTGGACAATACCCCCTTTGAGGGCATGGAGGTAAAGGGCTGGCCGGTGGCGACCATCCGCCGGGGCGAGGTGGTGATGCGCGATGGCGTGGTGCTGGCGGCCCCGGGCAGCGGGCAGTACCTGCCACGCGGCGCCTATGAGCTGGTGCGGCCAAGGGGCGTGACGGCGGATGGGTTCGGGGCCTGAATTTAGGTTATTATTCCTTGACTTCGCCGCGCTTTCATGAAATGCATGAGGCATGCATTGAGGGTTCGCCGGGTGCTTCGAATTTGTCGGTTTTCTGCAATTTCGACGATGGAGCCATTCATGGTGACCCCGGCCCGGGCGTCGAATTTGTCCCTTTTCTGCAATTTCGGCGATGCAAAGCGCGCTGGCGGGATGCCGTCAGGCCTTGTCCGGGGTGGTGACCAGCAGGGTTTCGAACTCCGCCGGCGCGGTGATCTCGATCAGTTCGAGGTCATCGCTGTGCTCGACCTCGCGATGCTTGATCATCGGCGGCTGCAGCACGGTGCTGCCGGCTTCCAGCAGCACCTCGCCGATATCCTCGTATTCGAAGCGCACCCAGCCCTTGAGCACGACGACGAACTGGAAATCCAGCCGGTGCTGGTGCCATTTCGGCTCGGGATGCTCACCGGCCACGGCGCGGATGACATGGGCGCCGAAGGCCCCCGCCGTCTCGCCCCGCACGCCGAGGTCGCGATACTCGAAGAAGGCGCGGAGCCCGCGCTCGAATCCCGCCGCGTCGGCGTGGCGCACCTGGGTGGTCATCACGCCAGCCCCCCAGCGCAATGCGTGGCATAGCCGGGATGGGTCAGCATGCGGTCATACCAGGCGCGCAGGCGGGGCTGGTCCGGCCGCTCCAGCGGCAGGTGCAGCCAGCGATGCAGCAGCGGGCCGAGCGCGATATCGGCGATGCTGAAGGCGCCGGCGATATAGTCCCGGCCCTCGAGCTGTTGCTCCAGCATGTTGAACAGGCCGGCGGCCTGGACCCGCGCGGCCTCGATGGCGGCCATGTCGCGCTTCTCGGGCGGCGTGCGAATCAGGCCGATGAACAGTGTCATCATGCGCGGGTTCAGGCTGGTCTGCTGCCAATCCACCCAGCGCTCGACATTGCCCCGCGCGCGGGGGTCGACCGGGAAGAGCCGCCCGTCGCCGCGCGTGGCGCAGAGATAGCGCAGGATGACGTTGCTCTCCCACAGCGTGTAGCCATCGGTGTCGACGATGGTGGGCACCGTCGAATTCGGGTTCATCGCGAGGTAGAAGGGTTCATTGGTGCGGCCGAAGGCGCCGCCGACATCCTCGCGGTGATAGGGGATGAGCAATTCGTCACACAGCCACAAAACCTTCATCACGTTCGAAGACGTATTGCGGCCCCAGATCGTCAGCATGTTGCGTTTCCTTACCCGAATGACCGGCAGCATGGGGTTGCGCGTCGCCCAGGGCAATTCCACAAAACCGCATGGCCGTTTTCATTTTTCTGCTGGCCCTGGCGGCCCCGATCTTCGCCCGGCTCAGCGAGGGCTGGTTCGGGCTGGCGCCCTGCGAGCTCTGCCTGTGGCAGCGGGCCCCCTATTGGGTGGCGGCGGGGCTGGCCCTGCTGGCGGCATTGCTGCCCCGGGCGCGGCCCTGGCTGCTGCTGGGCGCGGCGCTGGCCGCTGCGGTTTCGGCGCTGATCGGCGGGTTTCATATGGGCGTGGAGTTCAAATGGTGGCCCTCACCGCTGGCGGGTTGCGCGGCGCCGCAGGCCGCTTCCGGCCTGTCGATCGAGGATCTTATGCGCAGCCTGGCCCCTGCCCCCACGAAACCCTGCGATGAGCCGGCCTTCCTCATCCCCAGCCTGCCGCTTTCCATGGCCGCGATGAACACCATCTATGGGCTTGCATTGGCCGCTTTGGCCCTGAGAGGACGACGCCCCGCATGACCACGCCCCGCGATTATCTCGAACGCGTCATCCGCGTCGACCATGCCGGAGAATATGGCGCGAAGCGGATCTACCAGGGCCAGCTCGCGGTGCTGAAGGGCACGAAATACGAGCCCATCATCGAGCACATGCAGGCACAGGAGCAGGTTCATCTCGACCATTTCTCCAAGCTGATAGGCGAGCGGCGGGTGCGGCCGACCGCGCTGCTGCCGATCTGGCATATCGCCGGCTTCGCGCTGGGGGCTGCGACCGCCGCCCTTGGCCACCGCGCCGCCATGGCCTGCACCGTGGCGGTGGAGGAGGCGATCGACGAGCACTACTCCGCCCAATCCGCGACCCTGGGCGCCGATGAGGCGGAATTGCGCGGCCAGATCGAGACCTTCCGCGCCGAGGAGCTGGAACACCGCGACACCGGCCTGGCCCATGAAGCCGAGCTCACCCCGGGCTACCGGCTGCTCTCGGCCGCCATCAAGGCCGGCTGCAAACTGGCGATCAAGGTTTCCGAAAGGGTCTGACCCTCCTATGGCACAATTCTTGTATGCCCAGGAGCAGTCTGAGGTTGACCCTGCCCCCTGCCTCGCTTCATAGACGCCGCGTGGACCTTCCCATCTCAACCTCCCACCAGGATGTGGGCCGCAATGTGCTGGCGCTGGAGGCGCAGGCGCTGACCGCGCTGGCCGAAGGGCTGGACGGGCGCTTCGATGCCGCGGTCGAACTGCTGGCGGGCTGCACCGGCCGCGTGGTGGTCTCGGGCATGGGCAAGTCGGGCCATGTCGGCCGCAAGATCGCCGCCACCATGGCCTCCACCGGGACGCCCGCCCTCTTCGTCCATCCCGGCGAGGCCAGCCATGGCGACCTGGGCATGATCATCCAGGGCGATGCGGTGCTGGCGCTTTCCAACAGCGGCGAGACGGCGGAGCTGTCCGATCTTGTCGCCCATTGCAAGCGCTTCGCCCTGCCCCTGCTGGCCATCATCGGCCGGGCGGAGAGCAGCCTGGCGCGCGACGCCGATGTGGCGCTGGTGCTGCCGCCGGCGCCGGAAGCCTGCCCCATGGGCCTAGCGCCGACCACCAGCACCACCATGCAGCTCGCCTTGGGCGATGCCCTGTCGGTCGCGCTCCTGACCCGCCGCGGCTTCACCGCGACCGATTTCCGAACCTTCCACCCCGGCGGCAAGCTGGGCGCGAAGCTGATGCGGGTGGGGCAGTTGATGCACAAGGACATGCCCGTGGCCGGGCCGGATTTGCCAATGGCCGATGCGCTGGTGGCGATGACCGCGGGACGTTTCGGCTGCCTGGGCATTCTGGATGGCGGCCGGCTGGCCGGTATCGTGACCGACGGTGACCTCCGGCGCGCGCTGAAGGCGGGCGGCGACCTGCTGGCCCGCGACGCGGGATCAGTGATGACCCGCAACCCCCGCAGCATCGGCCCCGACATGCTGGCGGCCGAGGCGCTGCGGTTGATGAATGAGCGCGGTATCACCGCCATGTTCGTGGTCGACGCGGATGCCCGCCCGGTCGGCATCCTGCACATCCATGACTTGTTGCGGACGGGTGTGGCGTGAGCACGACGACCAGAAAACCGCCCAGCCTGGCGCCGGTGACGCCGCTGCCGACGCGGCGGGACATGCTGGCCCCATCGCGCGCACGGGTGGCCCCCTCGCTGCGCGGCATGGCGCGGCGCCACGCCGCGGTGCGGCTTGCCAAGTTGGCGCTGCCCGCCATCGCCGTAACCTTGCTGGCACTGCTGATGTTCTGGCCGGATATCGAAGGCAAGGAGGGCCGCCTGTCCTTCCGTCGCGGCCCGGCCATGGTGGCCGAGGCGCTGCAGGTGACCGCGCCGCTCTACCAGGGGCTGGACGAGCTGAACCGCCCCTACACCGTCACTGCGCGGCTGGCGCGGCAGCGTTCCGGCCAGGTTGCCCCGGGCACCGAGGTGATCGACCTCGACGCCCCGCGCGCCGACATGACGATGACCGACGGCGCATGGCTACTGATCGAATCGCGCGACGGGGTCTATGATCGCGGCCGCAACTGGCTCGATCTCGCGGGGGATGTCACGATCTACCACGACAATGGCATGCGCTTCCGGAGCGAAACCGCCTCGGTCGACATCACCGGCGGCAATGCCCAGGGCGACCGGCCAACCCAGGCGCAGGGTCCCTTCGGCACGGTCGTGTCCGAGGGCTTCGAACTCAAGGATCGCGGCGCCGTGGTGGTTTTCACCGGCCGCGCCCATGCGGTGCTGGAAGGCACGCAGAAATGAGCCGCGCGCTCGCCCCGCTGCTGGCCCTGGCCCTGGCCGTGGTGCCACCCGCGACGGCGCAGAATATCGACATGAGCCAGGGCGGGCCGGTCGATATCACCAGCACCGATGGGATCGAGTGGCGGCAGGAGCAGCGGGTGGTGATCGCCCGTGGCAATGCCCGCGCGGTGCGCGATGGCGTGACGGTGGAGGCGAACCGCCTTCTCGCCCGCTACCGGCCGCAAGCCGGCACCCAGCCGGCTGCGGCGGCAGCCGGCACGCCGGACTCGCCGCTCTCCGGCGGCAATGAGATCTGGCGGATGGAGGCCGAGGGCAATGTGCGCATCACCACCGCGACCGATGTCGCGACGGGGGATCGTGCCGTCTATGACATGGACCAGTCCGTCCTCGTCCTCACCGGCCGGGAATTGACGCTGACCACACCCAACCAGCGCATCGTCGCCCGCGACAGCCTGGAATACTGGAGCCAGCGCCGCATGGCCGTGGCGCGCGGCAATGCCGTGCTGAACACGACGGACAACCGCTATGTCGGCGCCGACACGCTGGTCTCCTACCTCACGCCCGAGGGCACCCCCGCGCCGGTGCGCAGCACCACGCCAGGGGCCGCGCCGCCGCCGCCGGGCTCAGGCCGGATCGACCGGGTCGAGCTCTTCGGCCATGTCGAAATCCGCACCGAAACCGAAGTCGTTCGCGGGGACCGCGGCGTCTATTCGGCCGAGACGGGGCTGGCCCGGCTGCTCGGCAATGTCCGCATCACCCGCGGCGACAACCAGGTGAACGGCACCGAGGCGCTGGTGAATTTCAACACCGGAATCTCACGCCTGGTGAATGCGCCCGGTGCCCGGGTGCAGGGGCTGATCGTGCCGCAGCAACAACAGCAACGGGCCACGCCGCCCGCTGGGCCCCCTTCAACTGGGACCCCGCCCACAGGAATGCCGAGATGACCGCGCTTGAAGCCATCGACGGCACGGGTGGGCTTGTCGCCACCAATCTGGTGAAGCGCTACCGCAAACGGCCGGTGGTGCGTGGCGTGTCGCTCAGCCTGAAGCGGGGCGAGGCGGTGGGCCTGCTGGGCCCGAATGGCGCTGGCAAGACCACGACCTTCTACATGATCACTGGCCTCGTCTCGCCCGATGAGGGCACGGTCACGATGGACGGCCATGACGTGACCAAGCTGCCGATGTATCGCCGCGCGCGGCTGGGCCTGGGCTATCTGCCGCAGGAGGCCTCGATTTTCCGGGGCCTTTCGGTCGAGGACAATATCCGCGCCGCGTTGGAGGTGGTGGAGCCGATCCGCGACCGGCGGGAAGAGATGCTGGACAATCTCCTGGCCGAATTCGGCATCGGCCATCTGCGCCGCGCACCGGCCCTGGCGCTGTCGGGCGGCGAGCGGCGGCGCTGCGAGATTGCCCGCGCCCTGGCCACCCACCCCGCCTATATCCTGCTGGATGAGCCTCTGGCGGGCATCGACCCCATTGCGGTGTCTGAAATCCGTGATCTCGTCAAACACCTCAAGAATCGCGGCATCGGCGTGCTGATCACCGAGCACAATGTGCGTGAGACGCTGGAGATCATCGACCGGGCCTATATCCTGCATGACGGCCTGGTGCTGATGGAGGGCAGCCCGAAGGACATCGTGGCGCATGAAGGCGTGCGACGCGTTTACCTCGGCGAGAGATTTTCACTGTAATTTGAACGCCATGGCCCCATTTCGCGCCAGAACGGCCGGCATGCCATGGCGATAGGCCCCAATCGGTCCGGCTTGCGGCTGGACATGCGGCAATCGCAATCGCTGGTGATGACGCCGCAGCTGCGGCAGGCCATCAAGCTGTTGCAGAGCTCGAACCTTGAGGTGGCGGCCTTCGTCGAGGAGGAGCTGGAGCGCAACCCGCTGCTGGAGCGCGACGAGCGCCCCGAGCCCGCCATGGAGGATATGCGCCGGGCGGATGTCCTGCCGGTGCTGGACAGCCGCGACAGCGCCGCCGCGGCCACGGCCGATGTGCTGCCGGCCGAAGCGGCGGCGCCGCTTGATGCCGACTGGTCCAATGTGCATGACGAGGGCACGCCCTTCAGCTCCGGCGTGGGTGCGGGCGGGCGTAGCGATTTCGGCGACGATCTCTCCACGATCGAGGATCTGCCCGGCCGCGGGCCGACGCTGCGCGAACACCTCTCGGAACAGATCCGCCTGGGCTTTCGCGACCCGCGCGAGCAGCTGATCGCCAGCGCCATGCTGGCGATGCTGGAGCCTTCGGGGCGGCTGGTGGTGGATGTGGCGGCGATGGCCGCCCGGCTGGGCTGCGCGGTGGAAGTGGTGGAAGGGGTGCGGCGGCGGCTGCAACGGCTGGACCCCACCGGCATGTTCGCCGCCGACCTGGCGGAATGCCTGGGCGCGCAGCTGGCCGAGAAAAACCGGTTGGACCCCGCGATGCAGGCGCTGCTGGCCAACCTGCCGCTGCTGGCGCGCCGGGAATACCGCGTGCTGCAGGAATGCTGCGGCGTGGATGCCGAGGACCTCTCGGACATGATCGCCGAGATCAAGCGACTGGACCCCAAGCCCGGCGCGGGCTTCGACGCGACGCCCGCCACCCCCGTCCAGCCCGATGTGCTGATGCGCGCCGCCCCCGATGGCGGCTGGATCCTGGAACTGAACCCGGAAACCCTGCCTCGGGTGCTGATCAACCAGGGTTTTGCCGCGCGCTGCATGCTGCGCACCACGGACAAGGACCAGAAGGCCTTCGTGGCCGAAAAGCTGCAGACCGCGAATTGGCTGGTGAAGAGCCTGGAGCAGCGCGCCAACACCATCCTTAAGGTCGCGGCCGATATCGTGCAGCGGCAGGACGCCTTCTTCCGGCATGGGGTGGAATTCCTCAAGCCATTGATTTTGCGTGATGTGGCGGAGACGGTGGAGATGCATGAAAGCACCGTCAGCCGGGTGACGGCGAACAAGTACATCGCGACACCGCGCGGCGTGCTGGAGCTGAAATTCTTCTTCACCACCGCCATCAACGGCACGGCCGGCGGCGAATCCGTCAGTGCCGCGGCCGTGCGGCACCGCATCAAGGCACTGGTCGATGCCGAGACAGCGGCGACCATCATGTCGGACGATGCGATTGTGTTACGGTTGCGCGAAGAAGGTGTGGACATCGCGCGTCGGACTGTGGCGAAGTATCGGGACGCGTTGCGCATACCAAGCTCGGTTCAGCGCAAGCGTGACAAGGAAGGGAAGGCCGCAACGGCCTGGGCCTAGCCTGATTTGGGGCGAAAGCCGCCGGTCCTGCGGTTCGAACTTCGAAATGAAGGGATGACCGCGAACATGCACATCACTGTGGCTGGCAAGCAGGTTGAAACCGGCGATGCACTGCGTACCCATGTCGAGCATGGGCTCAGCAACATCGCGGGGAAATACTTCGACCATGCGATGGAGGCACGTGTGACTTTCAGCAAGGTACGCAGCTTTTTCGCCTGCGACATCAATTTTCACGCCGGGCGGAACCTCATCATGCGCGGCGAGGGCCAGGCGGCGGATGCGCATCGAGCCTTCGAGCAGGCGGCCGAACATGTCGGCAAGCGACTGCGACGCTATCGACGACGCGTGAATGAGCATGCCCGCAGCAGGGCGACCGACCGCATGCCGCGCGAGACCGTGCAGGAATACATGCTGCGCGAGGATGCGGAGGACCATGAGGTGGAGATCCGCGATGCCGACCACGCCGCTGTCGTCGCGGAACCTGCGACCGAGATCATGCATCTCACCGTGGGTGAAGCGGCGATGCGGCTGGACCTCGGCAATCTGCCGGTGATGCTGTTCCGCAACAGCGCCTCGAGCGCGCTGAACGTGGTGTATCGGCGCGCGGACGGGAACGTGGGCTGGCTGGATCCCGGGCCGAATTAGAGCAGGTTCTGCGAAGGCTGAAACGCCAGAGCAGCCAATCATCTCGCAAGGCGCGCTACAGCATGTTCCGGTGTTATGGGATCATGCTGTAGCCGGGGCGCGGCTCAGGCCTGGGCCAGGCTCGCGCTCCACCGGTTCGCCGTGCCGCGGAAATAGGCGATGGTGCGCCGCAGCCCCTCGGCCAGGCGGGTGGTGGGGGCCCAGTTCAACAATTCACGCGCCTGGGCGATGTCGGGCCGGCGCTGGCGGGGATCATCAGTGGGCAGTGGGCGCCGCACCAGGCGCGAGCGCGAGCCGCAGAGTTCGAGCACGAGATGCGCCAATTCGATCATCGAAAACTCCTCGGGCGTGCCGAGATTGATGGGGCCGGTGACTGCGGCGCCGGCATCCATGAAGCGCACCAGGCCATCGACGAGGTCATCGACATAGCAGAAGGAGCGGGTCTGGCTGCCATCGCCATAGATCGTGATGTCCTGCCCCGTGAGCGCCTGGACGATGAAGTTGGAAACCACCCGCCCGTCATTGGGATGCATCCGCGGGCCATAGGTGTTGAAGATTCGCGCGACCTTGATGTCGACCTGATGCTGCCGGTGATAGTCGAAGAAGAGGGTTTCAGCGCAGCGCTTGCCCTCATCATAGCAGGAGCGTGGGCCGATGGGGTTCACATTGCCCCAGTAGGCCTCGGGCTGGGGATGCACGGAGGGGTCGCCATAGACCTCACTGGTTGATGCCTGCAGGATTTTGGCTCGCGTGCGCTTGGCGAGGCCCAGCATATTGATGGAGCCCAGAACGGAGACCTTGGTCGTCGCCACCGGGTCGTGCTGGTAGTGGACCGGGGAAGCCGGGCAGGCGAGGTTGTAGATCGCATCCACCTCGACATGGAGAGGAAAGGTGATGTCGTGCCGCAGCAGTTCAAAATACGGGTTGCCGAGAAGATGGGCGACATTATCCCGCGTACCGGTGAAGAAATTGTCAACGCACAGCACGCTCGCCCCGTTATCCAGCAGGCGTTCGCAGAGATGAGAGCCCACAAATCCTGCGCCACCTGTTACCAGCACGCGTTGACGGAGATGTTTCAAGGCATTGGCCTTTCTGGCAATGCGCCGGCCGATTGGCGACGTCGGCACTACATGTGCCGCAACGGGCGTGAAAAAACCATTAAGCACGCGCCGATAAGGAGGCGTTAAGGCCGCGCCCCCATCCTGTCGATCTCCACCCAAGGGGTGGCGATCCAACGCGGGAGTTCAGCCAGAATGGTGATGTTCGACCAGCCCGTGGCCATATCGGCGCGCCCCATCAACATTCTGCGCATCGGCCATCCACCGCACGGCCCACTGCCCGCCATGGCGCAATGGCTGGGCGAGGGGTTGGCGCGTGAACTTCATGCGCCAGATATCGATGGCGCCGGCGAGGGGCTTGAGGCCCTGCTGCATCGCGAGAACATCGAAGACGTCGACATCCTGGCCCTGCATCTCGCCACCGGCGTGGATGACGTTCTGGCCACCTTTGCCTTCCATCGTTATCGCACAGGGTTGCTGCATTGCGCACACCCAGCCTGGCCGGGCGCGGAGCGCGAAGCCGCCGGCCGCCGGCTTCGGGCGGAAGGCTACGACGTCTCGCCGGTGTCGGTCGGGCTGCTGGCGGTGTGGCCGGCTATCGGTCGGGCCACCGCCTTTATGACGGTCGATACAGAGGCGGATCCGATCGCGGCGCTGTGGCGTCTGGTGCGGCTCGAACCCGGCAATGACAGCCTCTGGCAAAGGTTGGTGGCAGCGGAGACAGCCAGAGGTTCCCTGCATTTCGCGTTGCGGGCCGTGGCGCGGTGGCAGATCGCCCGCGGACCTCGTGACGCGGCCTGCATCGGCATGGCGGCGGAGCAGTATGTCCGGTTGCAGGAGCGTGGAGAACTCGCGGAGGCCGAACGGTTGGTGGCGGCCCTTGCCGCCATCCGGCCGAGCCATCTGGCGCTGCAGCGCGCCGCGCTGGGTTGCAACCTGGCCCTCGGCCAGCCCCGGCGGGCCCGCCGCTTTGCCGAGGCCGTGGTGGCGCTGCTGCCTGATGACCCCACGGCGCATCTGGCCCTGGCTGACGAGCACGCCGCCACCGGCCACGCGGCCGCGGAGTTGCGGAGCCGGTGCGTGGTCGCCCTGTCATCGGAGGACGGGGTGAGTGCGCTTCGCCGGATCTTTGACGCGCATCGCGCCGCCAGCCTCCTCCTGGCGCATCCCATGAATGCCGAACGCCAAGACGCCCTGGCGGCATTGGCTGGGATGGCAGAGCGGGTTGCACCAGATCCGGGAGCAGACGCGGGGACACGCCACTGGATGATGCATTATCGCAGTCTGGTCGCCGCCGCCGCCCCGTCCCTATTGCAATTCGACGAAACCGAATTGCCGCCCGATGCACCCGCTGCGCTCTGCGACAGCGCTGGGCGGGCACAGAGCGTGACGCGCTTGCGCAGGCGTGCAGCCTGGCGGGCAGCGGAACTGATCTTCCTGGTGGCCGCGGATGAGCACTACCTGCGGCTGTATGGGCGGGCATACCTGACGTCCATTCTTGCGAAGGCGGATGTCCCGGCCATGGTCTGGGTTCATGTCATCGGCGGCGCTGCGCGACTGGGGGATCTGGCGCGCGAGGTCGGAATCAATGATGCCCGCATCGTGTATGCGGGATGCAACTTCGACGCGGATGCCATAACGACGTGCTGCCATGACAGTGACGGACCACGGTCGCAGCCGGTGGCACATTTTCAATGCATCCGTTTTGTCGTGGCGCATAACCTTCTAGCGGACGTCGGAAGGCCGGTTTTCGTCTCCGATATCGACGTGGTTCTGCAACGGGGTGTGGCGAGCCTTCTGACCCGACACCAAGATCACGACGTGGTGCTGAACCGCAACGCTTCCAGTGCGAGTTTCGGCAGCCACTTCACCGCGAACCTGTTGTTCTTGCGGCCGAGCGCTGCTGGTATCGCGTTCGCGGCCGGGCTCCGGCGGTATCTCGAAGCTGCACTGTCGGCACCCGACGTCACGCGGTGGATCGACCAATGCGGCTTGCAGATGGTGTGGAGCAGGTCTGCCTCAGCGGGCCAGACCCAGTTCGGCTGGTTCGATACTGGGAGCGACATCAACAATGTCATGTATCCGCGTTGGGTGCCCAATCCGTTTCGGTTCCTGTCCCTGTTCCATGGCTTTGACATGGCCAGCCTGGCCGAAATGGGGCCGCACGCCGCAGCGTGACGCGTGGACTGCAGCAACCGGCACCCCGCAGATATGACAATTTCTACACAATAACGCCGAGAATCGGTCGAATTACACGGCAGCAGCGGCTCGTCGAAGGAAAGAGGCCGGGCAGGAATGCAATGAGGAAGCAGGCGTTTGCGCGACGCAAATGCTTCGCCGTCGCCAAAGATGGCTTGCGCGCCTGAATTCCCGACCCAGGGTGTCCGCAGCCTGCGAATGAAGCTATGCGGGTGATACCGCCGCTGGCTTGCGACGAAGTTTGAGGGATGATGGAGCTGACTGCGGAACCCTACGAAATCATTGTTGATAGGTGGCTTTTCCAAAATTGTTTCACCGATAATTCAATTCAATAATGGTGTTTTATATTTATATCGAGTGGCGAAAAATTCTATTTGAGTTCCAAGAATGGAAGATGTGGCATGCGGTTCGGAGTCATTGATCTTGGATCGAACTCAGTCAGGCTGGTGATATATGAGGGATTATCGCGAAACCCGCATGTCATTTTCAATGAAAAGGCGATCATCGGGCTGGCGCGAGGCTTGAACGACACCGGCCACCTCAATCCGATAGCCTCGGATCTGGCGATCACTATCGTGTCGCGATACCACGCGATTGCAACGGGCTTCGATTGCCAAAAATTGGAAATCCTGGCGACAGCGGCCGTGCGGGAGGCCCATGACGGGAATGCCTTCCTGGCTAGGCTCCATGCGGCGGTCCCTGGTGTTGCGCTCAATGTCCTGACGGGGATTGAGGAGGCTCGGATCTCAGCCAACGGTGTGCTTCTGGGGAACCCTTCCGCCAATGGCGTGATCGCGGATCTTGGCGGCGGTTCATTGGAATTGGCCCATCTATCAGACGGCAGGGTGACGAACTCCACATCACTGTCGATCGGAACGATCAGACTGAGTGATATGGCCAATGGATCACTGACGACGGCGACAGCTATCGTTCAGAAAAAAATCAAGGAAATACCTTGGGCTCACACCCTAGCGGGCTCCAATATTTATCTGGTTGGTGGCGGCTTCCGCGCCTTTGCGAAATTACACATCACTGAAGTCAACTATCCGCTCTCCATGGTCCATAATTACGTCGTAAAAAGGAGCGACGCGAAGAAATTTACACAAAAATTATTGGCTCAAAAAATAAAATCTCGAGATAAAACGCAGATTGTTTCTGCGAAAAGAATGGATGATTTGCCATATATTGCTATATTAATACAGGAATTACTGCAAAAATTTAGATCTGAAGAAATAATTTTTAGTGCTAACGGGTTGCGAGAGGGCTGGTACAGTGCCCTTCTGCCCGATGCCATTAGAAACCAGGATCCAGTGATCAGCGCAGCCAAGGAACTCGGTGCCCGGTGGGGAAGAAATGATGCATTTCCTCAGGCTCTCTTGAATTGGATAGCGAAGCTCGAATTGAATTTAACGGATAGTGAAAAAAAAATTCTCACTGCAGCTGTGTTACTTTGTGATGTCGGTAGTTATGATCATCCGGATTATCGAGCGGAACAGAGCTTTGATCGCATTTTCGTACAGAATGGCGCCGGCCTCGATCACGTTGTCAGAGCTTTTCTGGCAGTAGCAATAGCCATTCGATATGATGCCAAATTATCAGACAGATTTTTGCAGGGTGCCCTCCAATTATTAGATGCAAGAATGCTCGAGATCGCGAATCAAATCGGCTTAGCATTCCGTCTCGCCTTCACGCTGTCCGCCGGAATTGCGAAAATACTAAACAAAACAAGAATAGAATCTAATTGGAATGGATTGTTTTTGACTCTTCAGAAAAGTAATATAGTTTTTCCTGGAGAGGCCATTGATCGACGCGTGACATTGCTCGCAGATGCACTGAAAGTTAAAGGATTCGTCGAAATGGCTTAAATTGTATGAGCATATTATTACTAATTTTTATTATTCCTAAATAAAATTTTATCTGGCGTGAAGGGACGTTTTTTGTGGATTTGCTTTACGGCTGCCTGATATTTTGTTTTATAATCAACATAATCTGAATTGCAGGCATTCTCGTGACCAAGCTCGAGGGCTACCTCAAGGTAAAAATCTAAATTCTGCAAATACGGCTGATGAGTATCTCCAACTCGGTGGCGCTCAGCCACGTCGGCATAGAGCTCCTCCAAACAGGAGACCAGCTTTTCGATATTGAAAAGATCGCATTGCGTACGCTTCTCGGCCAATCTTTGATGCGCACGACGAAGCGCGGTAGGGGTCGTCGCCAGAGTGATGGCGTGCTGGACATAGGCTTGCGACGTTGCGCACACAAACTCGGGAAGGCCAGCAGAGCGCACCAGGCTGCCGCAGACCCTCGCGGCAAAACAGCGGCCCTGCAGTGTCAGAACCGGAACACCCATCCATAGTGCGTCTGAGGCGGTGGTGTGTGCGCCATAGGGTGCGCTATCGAGCACGAGATCGGCCAAGCGATAACGCGCTAGGTGATGCGCATTGGCGAGTTTTGGCGCAAAAACAAGGCGAGCTGCCAATATTCCTTGTCCCGCGGCGGCGTTGAGCAGGTTGCGCCGCATGTCTTCGCCCCCGTCAAGCAGCCACAGCACACTCTCGGGCACCGCCTTCAGAATATCAAACCAGCGCTGTACCGTCGGTCGCCGCAATTTCTGCGCAGCATTGAAACAGCAGAAGATGAAGGCGTTTTCCGGCAATCCACAGGCGTCTCGCGTCGGTGTCGGCCCGACGGCGCGCTTGCGGTCATTCGGTTGGTAGCAAGGCAGCCGAAGCACTGCCTCCGAATAGTATTTTTCCGACCCGCGCGGGATGATCCATTTGTCCGCAATAATATAATGATGATAGGGAGTGCCCATGCTTCCGGGATAGCCAAGCCAATTGATCTGCACCGGTGCAGGCCGCCGGGCGAATACCCCGGTGCGCGCATCGCGGGTAAACCCGTTGATGTCGACAAGTATATCGATCTCATCAGCGGCGATTTGGCCGGCGGCGTCATCATCGGACAGGCTGCGGATGTCACGCCAATGCTCGATGGATGCGCGGGCCCGTTTTTGGATGTCGCTCTTTGCTTCCGGCCCACAATAATAGACGAAAACCTCGACACGGCGGCGATCATGCAATTCCCATATCTCCGCCATCAGGGTGCCAATGGCGTGCTCCCGAATGTCCGACGAAACATAGCCAATGCGAAGCGGCCGCCCTGTTGGGATCGGTGCGTCGCGGCGGTCGTGGCGCGAAAGATCGGCGCGCTCATTCACCTGAACCTTGGCACTGGCATGCGCGAGGGCGAGTTGCATCAGCGGATCATCGGTGAACGCCAGCAACGACAATGGGCTGATGCCGCGGAGCAGTTCACGCTCCGGCATGCCGTCCCAGCCCCGGATGGTGGGCCAGATGCACTGCGCCATCCGGACGGCGACATATTGTTCGATCACGTCCCGTTGTGAGGGCGCCAATTCCAGGCTCTGGCGCATCACCGCCTCAGCAGCGCTCAGGCGCTGATGGTCCAGCAACAGCCTGGCCGACTGACGAAGCGCGGTTACCTTGTAGGCAATCGCAGCACCAGTCACCGCAACCAAGCGCTGCGTGACATCGCCCCAGTGCTGCAGCGCGACATTCGGTGCCCCCGCCTTCTCCTGAAGGGTGCCCAAATTGATCCGGGCTGGAATGAAGTCCGGATTGAGAGCGAGGGCGGTTTCAAGGGCAGCGATCGCAGCGTCATGCCGGCCCAGTTCGGTCAGCAGGCAGGCTTGGTTGAACAAGGCGATATAGCGCTGCGGATGATCGGGATTCGCGCTGACCCAACTCCGATAGAGAACTTCCGCCCTCTCTGGATTTGCCAGTTGTCCGGCGGCAGCCACCAGGTCACCCAGTGAGGTTTCCTGCGTCACCACGACATCCCGTTCCGCTGCAGACATTCTGCCCTCCTGAGGCTCGCGACAAAAAGCTCAGATTAGAGCCGCAGATAGGCCGTGATCTGTTCATCCGAGAGGCTCGCGACCTGAGTCGCGTTCAAGCCGCCAAGCTGTGTGTCGCTCAACGCCGATATGTTCGTGGTCGTCAGAACGTCGAGCTGGGCGGTGGTGAGGCCACCGATCTGCGTTGCCGTGAAAGGCGCGAAGCCGGTGGCGTCCAGCCCGCCAATCACAGTCGTCGAGAGGGCACCGACCTGCGACGTGTTCAAAGACGACATTTGCGTCGCACTCAATTCGCCGATGTCGGTGGTTGTCAGCCCGGCCAATTGGGTCGCGACAATGCCGCGCAATTGTTGTGTGGAGAGCTGGCCTACCTGCGTTGCATCGAGCGCTGAGAAATTGGTCGCGCTCAGGGCGGCAATCTGCGAGAGGCCGAGTGCCCCCACCTGCGTCGCGCTGAGCTCACCCACATCCGTGCTCGACAACCCGCGGA
>JAESFS010000081.1_pt1 | contig 60592 bp, 55 predicted proteins | sample 9269441 | NCBI WGS metagenome assembly JAESFS01 (sample SAMN14502548, study PRJNA617105) | algae metagenome | isolation source: Scytolyngbya sp. HA4215-MV1 and co-occurring heterotrophs from sample from... | place: USA: Laie Falls, Oahu, Hawaii | collected 2010-08-22
GCTGACGCAAATCCAGTGAAAGTGCCTTCGACATCCCAGCCGCCCCCAAACCGGCAGACCGACTGAATCAGGCCGATGCCGTTTCGGGAATCCCCAACGATTCAATCAGCCGGGATTTCGCTCTAGCCGCGGCGAAGTGGCCGTCGAGAAGCTCCGTCCCGGCGACATGCTGGTCACGGCCACCGGCGAGGCCCCGGTGATCTGGACTGGCCATCGCGCCCTCGACTTCGCCCGTTACCCGCCTGCCTCAAAGCCCATCCGCATCCAGGCCGGCGCTTTCGGGCGTGGCCTGCCGATGCGCGACCTGCGCCTCTCGCCCGACCACGCTATCTTCGACGAAGGCCTGCTCATCCCTGTCCGCCACCTGATCAATGGCGCCACCGTCACCCAAGAAACTGGCTGCGAGCGCGTCACCTACTGGCATGTCGAGCTGGAGCGGCATGACGTCATCCTGGCCGAGGGCCTGCCGGCGGAATCCTATCTCGACACCGGCAATCGCAGCGCGTTTGAAAGGCAGGGCGTGGTGCGGCTGCACGGCGAAATCCGCGGCGACGCCGATGCCCGCCGCTGCGCCCCCACGGTGACGGACATGGCGCAGGTGCACGGCATCCGTGCCCGGCTGCGCGCCGTCGCGGTGCGGCTCGGCCATACGCTGAGCGACGACCCGGCGCCTCAGCTGCTCTCCGACGGCGAAGCGCTGGTAGCGGCTACGGAGGGCCGCATTCGGCGCTACCAGCTGCCAGAGGGTGCCACCCGTTTGCGCCTGGTCTCGCGTAGCGGCATCCCGGACGAGATGCTCGATGGTGTGCCTGACCAGCGCCGGCTGGGCCTGGGGATCGCCGGCATCCGCCTAGATGGCGCGGCCGTCGCGCTGGACGGCCCCTGCCTGACCGATGGCTGGCATGCGCCAGAACAACAAGGCGGCTTCCGCTGGACGGATGGGGATGCCGGGCTGTTGCTGCCTGCCGGTGCCATGCTGGAGATCGAGCTGGGCGGCGAGATGCTCTACTGGGTCGGCGCCGGAGCGCCGGCCCTGCAAAGCAGGGCAGCCTGACAGGCCGGGCACCACCCTCGCCACCGTATCGTTGACATCCTGGTCGCCGCCGCCCTTGCTATCGCCCGGCGCCAAGCTGAACCGTCGTCGCAGAAGCGACGGCCACGCCCGGGGAAGGTCCGTTGCTGGCGGAGTGAGTAGCGCCCCCCCCCTGTGACCCCTATGCTCTCAAGGGGTGCAGCACCGTTCATTTCCCGGGGGGCGGGAGGGGAAGTCGCTATTGGCCCGGCTCACACCACCCCTGCCGCCGGCCTCGCCGGTCATAGGACCGAGCCAATCCTTCCTGGATCATCACCGCCGCAACATCCCGACCCCGGCTATTGTGCACTACCGCCAACAGCCGGCGGTAACGGTCCCGACCATGTTGGTGCAGGGTTACGCCGTCCTTAACCAGCGCCGCCAGCCGATCACGGGCCGCCCGGGCTTGGGCAATTTCGGCAGCGCAGCGACCATGTAGCTCTGGCGCGTCTAGCCCCATCACCCGCACCCGCGCCCGGCCCAAGGCGAGGGTGTCACCATCCACGGCGCGGATAGGCTGCGCGGCCACGGGGGCGGCATACGCCAGCGCCGCCACCACCGCCGGCAGAATAAGAAATAACCTCATGCGCTGGCCTTTCGGGCGCGGGCTGCGGCGAAGTCCGCCACCGTCTCGCTTCCCGACTTGCCATTGATGGCGGCATCAAGCGTCGTCGCCCATGCCTCCATCGCGGCTTTGCGCTCCGGCCGCCGCTCGGCGCGCTGATACACCCCCAGCACGCCGCCGCGCGTCGCCGCCTGCCGATGGTTCAGTACCGCATCCGCCACAGCCTCAGAGAAGCCGGCTTCGCCAAGCGTGGTGGCGAAGGTGCGGCGCATGTCGTGCCAGGACCATGCGGAGAAGCCCGCCAGCTTGTCCAACTCGGCCTTGATGACGGTGTGGGTAGTCAACACCTTCTTGGACTTCGGCGAGGGGAACACTAGGCCGGCCGCCGGATTGCCGGCCGCCTGCCAGCGGGCGCGCAGAATGCCCAGCGCCAGTTCAGGCAGGTGGAAGCGGTGTGGCTCCCCGTTCTTCGTCATCTTATCGGGCTGCGACCACGCGGCGCCTTCAAGATCGACATGCGCCCAATCCATATTCCCGGCCTCATTCCGCCGGCACGGCACGACCAGCAGGAAGCGGGCATAATCGCGGTGCACCGTCTCAGACATGCCGGCGGCGGCTTTCCAGATCCCGGCAACCTGCTCGGCTGTCAGGTAGCGGCTTCGCGGCGTGGGGGGCTTGGGGCGCTTATCCTTGCCGATGGTGACGCAGACATTCAGCGGCACATGGCCTTCATCCATGCACCAATCCAAAAACCGGGAGACGGCGCCGAAGCGATGCCGCGCCAGCGCCGGCCGCGCGCCCTCGGCCTTCACCAGCGCACGGACGCGGGCGGCTGAGATATCGGACGGATGGCCATCTGTCGCCTTCATGGAAGCCACCGCCGCCTTCAACTGCGAAAGCTCGGCCGATACATAGGCCGGGGATGGCAGGCCAGCGCCGCGCATCTTGGGGCGCTTGGGCAGGTCCAGGGCATAGGCTTCCACCAGCCGGGAAACCGTCATGGCGCGCCGCGTGGCGTCCTCTGCCTGCTTGGCGCGCTTCTCCTGCGCGGGATCCGCGCCACCCTTGGCGCGATCTTTGATCCGGTTCGCTTCGCTTCGGGCTTGGTCCGGCGCATGGGTGGCGGGGCCGCCTATGGTCACACTCTTGGATGGGAACCGGCTGCCAGTGATCGGGTCGAACCCACGCGGCTTGTAGCTGAACACCCAAGACATGGAGGTGGCATTCACCACCAACGCCAGGCCCCGGCATTCTTCATCACGGATCACAAACCGGGCGTTTTGCTCGCGGCGTTTCCACGCCGCCTCGACCGTCGCCTTGGTGATCCGGGCCGGCCCTTCGCTGGTGATCTTCAACGCCATCTGTCGCTCCACTGAACCGGGCAAAGTCTCGTGTTCCTGACCGGACATTGACCGGACACGGGGCGCGTAGTCAAGCGGAATTTAGCGGAGGCTTACGGAATACGTGAGACGGAAAAATCAAGGTATATCATCGGATATTGCGGATTTTAGCGGGAGGCTACGTAAGCCTACGAACCGGACAAACCTAGGACTTTTAATCTCGCGGCCGCAGGTTCGAGTCCCGCCCGGCTCACCATTCTTCCCAACGACCCGTCGGGCGACGTCTTCCTGCCCGTCACACCGCAACTTGGCTTTTGCGACACGGATCAGCCAAGATGCTGGTCTGAGGTCCGGCCACGGGAGCGAAGCAATGAGTGAGACGCAGGAGATATCCGCGCCACCGCCGCCGCCGCGCAGCCGCATCCAGGCCGGCCGGGAATTCGCCTCACGCTGGGGCCGCCGTCTTCATGGCCACGCCAAGATCATCATTCCCGCCGGCATCGCTTTCGGCGCAGCACTTAGCGGCCTCCTGGGCTATTACGAGACCTACAAGGTGGTGCGGGAGGAATTGGCGCCGGTCATCGCCGCCCCGGCCCGCGCCCCGGCCCAGCCCTCTGCCCCGGTCGCCGCCCCGCCGGCACCACCGCGCCTCTCCTTCGTCGTGCTCCCCTTCGCCAATCGCAGCGGTGATCCCGAGCAGGATTTCTTCGTCGACGGGCTGACCGACAGCCTGACCACGGACCTGTCGCGGCTGGAGGGCAGCTTCGTCATCTCGCGCGGCTCGGCCTTCACCTATCGCGGCCGGAGCGTGGATTTGCGGCAGGTCGGCCGCGAACTCGGCGTGCGCTACGTGGTGGAAGGCAGCGTGCTGCGCTCGGGCGACCGCGTGCGCGTGACGGCGCAGCTGGCCGAAGCGGAGAGCGGCCGGCAGCTCTGGGCCGACAGTTTCGATGGCGACCGGCGCGACATGCTGGAAATGGTGGACCAGGCGACGGCGCGGCTCGGCCGGGCGCTCGGCGTGCAGGCCATCGAGCTTGAGAGCCGGCGGGTTGAGCGCGAACAGGCGCGCAATCCCGATGCGACGGACCTGGCCTTGCGCGGTTGGGCCGCGGTCAATCGATATATCGCACCCGAAAACATGAGCGCTGCGGAAGCCCATTTCAGAGCGGCATTGGCGCTTCAACCCCAACTCACCAGTGCCTTGAATGGGCTTGCCTGGGTCTTGGCCCAGCGTATTGGCGCTGACATGACGACAAATCGGGCGGGCGATGCCAGGGAGGCAGAGCGGCTCCTCACGCCTGTGCTGACACGGGACCCGGAGAATGCGTTCGCGCGTGCGGTACAGTGCTGGCTCCAGCGGTTTTCCGACCGGGCCAGAGAGGCAATCGCCAACTGCCAGCGATCCTTGCAAGCCAATCCGAATTTGGCAGCGACCCACGCCATTATTCAAGGCGCCTATCGAACGGAGAACAATCTCCTTCAGGCGCTTTACCACATTGAAATGGCCTTCCAACTCAGCCCTCGCGACCCCTTGCTTCCCACTTTCTATTCCATTCGTGGTGCCACTTTCTTTCATATGGGCAGGTATCCAGAGGCCATCGCGGACTTCGAGCAGACCGGACGGATTGGCGAGCGTTCCGGGCTGTGGATGGTCTACCTGGCCGCGACCTACGCCTTGGTCGGGCGCCAGGCTGAGGCCGAAGCCTTGGCGGAAGAACTTCATGGACGTTCGGTGCCGGTCAACGTCGCAAGATGGCGCGCCCGGTCTTGGGCAGAATCATCGAACACCGAATTTCGGCAATCCCGCGAAAGACTCTTCGAAGGCATGCGCCGCGCCGGCATTCCGGAGGAATAGTCGCCACAGCGGCACACCCCGCCCGCGTCACCACACCCTCCTGTTATCCTTGCAACGTCTGTCTTTCTTTGAGATATTTTCCCGACATTCTCCAAGGCTGACCATGCGCAGACGCTCCCTCCCCGTCGCAATCCTCGTCCTTGCCCTGGCCTTCGCCCGGCCAGGCCATGCAGGCATTCTGGAGGATAGCTGGAACCGCTCCGTCGCGATCCTGGAGAGCTCCGTCTCGATCCTCGAAAGCTCCGCCCAAGCCGTGCTCGCCCCCATCCAGGCCGCAGCGCAATGGACCAGGCGCCAGCTCCGCCTCGGCGAACATTCCCTGGCCTCGGCACTGCGCGGCCTCGCCACCACGCTCCGCGATGATCTCGACCGCTTCGAAACCCTCGCCGGCCGCGCCGGCTTCCGCCTCACCAACGTCATCATCAAGCCTGGCCTGATCCCGGAAATCGAACTCGGCTTCGAACCGGCCGAGGATATCAGCCCCGAGGCGGAAGCGGCACTTCGTGCCGAACTCGCCCAAATGGGCGGAGTGCTCGGCGCGTTGGAGCGTGAGGTGATCCTCATGCTGCTCGACATCGATGAGAGGGTCGAGGAAATCCGCCCCCGCGGCTTCCGCATCGGTGAGGTGGGCCTGGCCCTGATCGCGATCATCCCCGAACTCAGCTTCACCTTCGTCCGTGGCGAAGCCATCATCCGCGGCGAGGTTGTCAGCCGCTGAAACCCGCGCCCAGCCCCGCGGCCGGGCCACCCTACTGAGGCGTCACGGCCGTCTTGCCGGGGCGGCCGCAGTGGATGGACACCCGGCGAGGTCTGACGTTAAAGCCCTCTGACAACACGTCTGGAGGGCTACCCACATGCTGAACACCGCCATCATCGGCATGGGCAATTGGGGCCGCACCCTCGTGAACTCCGTGCAGGGCCGCAATGGCGCGGGCATCCGCTTCGTGGCCGGCACCACCGGCACCCTGGAAAAGGCGCGCGACTACGCCGCCGAAAAGGGCATCCGCCTCCACGCCACCTACACCGATGTACTGGCCGACCCCGAGGTGCAGGCCGTGGCGCTCGCCAGCCCGCACGGCATCCATGCCGAACAGGTCATCCAGGCCGCCGCCGCCGGCAAGCATGTCTTCGTCGAAAAACCCTTCACCCTGACCCGCGCCAGCGCCGAGGCAGCGGTCTCCGCCTGCGTGAAGGCCGGCGTGGTCATGGCGCTCGGCCACAACCGCCGCTTCCTGCCCGCAGTGGCCGAGATGAAGGCGATGCTGGCCGATGGCCGGATCGGCACGCTGCTGCATGTCGAGGGCCAGTTCTCCGGCCCCGGCGCGCTGAACTACAAGCCCGGCATGTGGCGGGCGGACCGCAATGAATCGCCGCTCGGCGGCATGGGCGGCATGGGCATCCATATGGTGGACATGATCATCCACCTCGCCGGCCATTTCCGCGACGTGCGGGTGCTCAGCCATGCGAAGGTCTCGACCACCATCGATGATACCACGGCGATGCTTGCAACCCTGGAATCGGGCGCGACCTGCACATTCGCCACCCTGGCCCTTGCACCCCGCTTCTGGCGCGTCGCCCTCTTCGGCACCGCCGGATGGGCGCAGCTGCACGGGCATGAAAACCTGACCTACTGCCCGCTCAACGGCACGCCTGGCGAGCAGGTGTTCCCCGTCACCGACATCGAAAACGCCGAGCTCGAAGCCTTCGCCACCGCCGTGGCGGGCGGTGCGCCCTATCCGCTGCCGCTCGACGAGGCGATCCATGGCGTGAGCGTTTACGAGACGATGATCCAGGCCGCCGCCTCCGGCAGCGCCTATGCCGTGGCCTGAACCGGAGCCCGGGCCCGGGCGCCCGCGATGCTGAGGCAATTCGCGAGCTTCTACCGCCCGCATATGCGCCTGGTCTGGCTCGATTTCGGCTGTGCCGCGCTCTCGGGCATGCTGGAACTCGGCTTTCCCATGGCGGTCCGCGCCTTCATCGACCATCTCCTGCCGCAGCAGGACATGCAACTCATCATCCTGGCCGTGCTCGGGTTGCTCTCGGTCTACATGCTCAATGCCGGGCTGATGGCGGTGGTGACCTATTGGGGCCATGTGCTCGGCATCGCCATTGAGACCGAGCTGCGCCGCCACGCCTTCGACCACCTACTGCGCTTGCCGCATCGCTTCTACGACAACCACAAGACCGGCCACCTCGTCGGCCGCGTCACCAAGAACCTCGAGGATATCGGCGAGGTCGCGCATCACGGCCCCGAGGACCTGCTGATCGCGGTCCTCACCTTCCTCGGCGCCTTCGCGCTGATGCTGCTGGTCAGCCCCACGCTGGCCATCCTCACCGCGCTGATCGTGCCCGCGGTGGCCTGGATCGTGGCGCATTTCGGCGGCCGAATGGCGCAAAATTCAAGCGCGCAGTTCCGCCGCGTCGGCGCCTTCAACGCGCGGATCGAGGAGGCGGTGGGCGGCATCCGCGTGGTCAAGGCATTTGCGAACGAGGCGCATGAACGAAAGCTCTTCGCCGCCGACAATGAACGCTACCGCAGCACCAAGCTGGAAGGCTACCGCGTCATGGCCGCGGGCATGACGCTGAACTATATCGGCATGCGGCTGGTGCAGCTGGTGGTGATGCTGGCCGGCGCCTGGCTGATCGTGAAGGGCGATCTCTCGACCGGCGATTTCGTGGCCTTCCTGCTGCTCGTCGGCGTCTTCTACCGGCCGATGGACAAGATCAACGCGGTGATCGAGACCTATCCCCGCGGCATCGCGGGCTTCCGCAGCTACCTCGAACTTCTGGCCGAAAAGCCCGAGATCACCGATCGGCCCAATGCGCAAACCGCGCCCCCCTTCCGCGGCGATGTCCGCTTCGAGGGAGTGAGCTTCGGCTACACCCCGGAAAGGCCGGTGATGCGCGGCTTCGACCTGGCGATCGCGGCCGGTGAGACGGTGGCGCTCGTCGGCCCCTCGGGCGCCGGGAAAACGACCATCTGCGCCCTGCTGCCGCGCTTCTATGACGTCCAGGCCGGGCGCATCACCATCGATGGCATCGACGTCCGCGACATGACCCTGGCCTCGCTGCGCGGCCAGATCGGGCTGGTGCAACAGGATGTCTTCCTCTTCGCCGGCACGATCCGCGAGAACATCGCCTATGGCCGCCTGGGCGCCAGAGATGCCGATATCATGCAGGCCGCCCGCCGGGCGCGGCTGGCGGCCATGATCGAGGATCTGCCACAGGGCCTCGACACGGTGATCGGCGAGCGCGGCGCCAAGCTCTCGGGCGGCCAGAAACAGCGCCTGGCCATCGCCCGCATCTTCCTCATGAACCCACCCATCCTCATCCTGGACGAGGCGACCTCGGCGCTCGACACCGCGACCGAGCGGGCAATCCAGGAATCCCTGGCCGAACTGGCGGAAGGGCGGACCACGCTGGTCGTCGCCCATCGGCTGGCCACCATCCAGAACGCCGATCGCATCCTGGTCGTCACCGCTCAGGGCGTTGTCGAGCAGGGCTCGCACCGCGACCTGCTGGCCGCCCGCGGCGCCTACCGCGCGTTGCACGACGCGCAATTCGCCGCGGCCGAGGGGGGCTGATCCAAAATCATCCCGCCCGCTCTGGCGCCGCAGGAAGAATCCGGGCGATGCCATCGCGGGCAACCCGAACACGCAGAGATCGACAACACGACGGCCATGCTGGCCACCCTGGAATCGGGCGCGACCTGCACCTTCGCAACCCTCGCGCTCGCCCCGCGCTTCTGGCGCGTGGCCCTCTTCGGCACCGCCGGCTGGGCGGCGCTGCACGGGCACGAAACCCTGACCTACTGCCCGCTGAACGGCACACCCACCGAGCAGGTCTTCCCCGTCACCGACCTCGAAAACGCCGAACTCGAAGCCTTCGCCACCGCGGTCGCCGGCGGCGCGCCCAACCCTCTACCCCTGGACGAGGCCATTCACGGCGTCAGCGTTTACGAAACCATGATCCACGCGGCGGGGGCGGATAGCGCCTACGCGGTGGCTTGCAGGCCTGTCCCCGAGAAGCCCTTCGCCCGTTCCGGACCGACACACGACCGGCCCCGCACCATCCTCAGGCCATGGCAGGCCGCAATGGTGCGCGCGGCCTCCCCAGAAACAGCAGCAGCGCAACCAGCATCAGGTTCACGACGCCGGCGACCGAACCCGCCACGAAGCCCGGCACATAACTGCCGCTCCAATCGAACATCGCAGCGCCCTGAAAGCCGCCAAAGGCATGCCCGAGCCATGCGAAGGACAGGATGATGCCCATCAGCGACGCCCGCCGGTGCGCCGGCGTCAGCGCCCGGGCGCTGACCAGAATGCTGGTCATCACGCCGGCATAGGCGAAGCCATAGACGATGCCGAAAACCATGAAACCACGCAGCGTCTCGAACTGCGTGAAGGCCACCACCCCAACGGTCTGCAGAAACGACGCCACGGCCCAGGACTGCACAGGGCCGATCACATCGCACAGCTTTCCATAGGCAATCCGCCCGGCGATCGCCGCCACCAGCATGGCCAGCATGACGCTGCCCGCATCGGTCGCCGGAATGCAGAAGCCCTGAATCAACGGCATGAGGTGCATCAGCGGCACGGCCATGCAGACGCAGCAGGCGAAGCTCGCCAGGCTGAGGATGGGCACTGCCAGATGGGGCGGAATGGGCGGCGCGGCGCTCCCCGCGGCGGCCACGCCCGCCGCCGGCGCCTCGCGCATCAAGGTGGCCAGCGGCGCCAGGATGACGAAACTCGCAACACCCAGCGCCTGCAAAGCACCCCGCCAGCCGAAGGCCTCGATCAGATAGGCGGACAGGAATGGCACGCCGCCCTGGCCCACCGCCTGGCCCGCCGCTGCGATGCCGATGGCCACCCCCGCCATGCCGGGAAACCAGTTGCCCACCGCGGCGAAAAGCGGCGCGAAGATGGCCCCTCCGGCAAACACGCCGGCCAGGAAGAACACCAGGGACGCCTGCCAGGGCGCGCTCACCTGGGAGGCCACGATCAGGCAGGCCGACATCACCAGCGAGGCGGTGACGCAGATCGCCCGCAGCCCGATGCGATCGGCCACGAACCCCATCACGGCGCTGCCGAGCGCCAGGCCGAGCAGACCGAAGCTGTTGATCGCCGCGATATCAGCCCGCTTCCAGCCCTCGGCCAGCTCCATCGGGATGAAGAAGGCTGTCAGCCCGTTGACGAGCGTGCCCAGGATCAGCGCCAGCATCAGGGCGGCGGCGATGACGATGAACCAACGCATGATGTCCTCCGCAACGCCGGGCGTCAGGCCAGTCACGCGGTTGCCTGCCCGGGGAACCGCCGCCATCGTCGAGGCCGCATGCGCCCAGGTCACCGAAAGCGTTCCAGGCGAAGCAAGTCTTTCTTGAAACCCCCACGCCTTGCAACCCGAAAACGCCGGCTCGTCCATCCCGCGCAACCAGGGGCAGGATTGCCCACGCCGCCGCACTGTCGGATAAGAAAATCTAGGCGGGCTGGAGCCCTCCCACCGCCCGTCACCCCTAACCCGCAAGGACACCTGGCATGAGCCACATCAAGCGCAGCGGCACCAACGCCATTCTTTCGACCGCCGTCGAGTATCACGGTTTCGTCTACCTCGCCGGCATCACCGCCGATGATCTCAGCAAGGACGTCGCCGGTCAGACCGCCGAGGTCATCGCCAAGATCGATGCCGCCCTCGAGGCCCATGGCACCGACAACACCCGCCTGCTCTCCGCCCAGATTTGGCTGAAGGACATTCGCGACCGCGATGCGATGAATGAGCTGTGGGTAAAGTGGCTGCCGGCCGGCGCCCAGCCCGCCCGCGCCTGCGTGGAGGCCAACATGGCCAGCGCCCGCCACCTCGTCGAGATCATGGTCACGGCCTGCAAGTAATGTGGCTGGTGGGCCTCGCCGTCTTCGCGGCGGGGCTCTCCACCACCCTGCCGCTGCCGCTTTACGTCGAATATGCCGGTGGCGGCGGCACCGGGCCTCTGGCCGCGGCTTTCGCCTGCTATGCCGGCATTCTCATCATCACGGCGCCTCTGCTGGGCCCCTTGCCGGATCGTATAGGCCGGCGCGCCTGCATGCTGGCGGGGCTGCTGCTGGCGGGCGGCTCCACCCTGCTGCTGGCACTTTGGCCCGGCCTCGTGCCCCTGGCCCTGGCGCGCTGCATGCAGGGCATCGCGATGGGCTGTGTGTCCAACGCCGCGGGCGCCTGGGCGGCTGAACTGGCCGAGCGCGGGGGGGCCAACCCCGATGCCGCCAGCCGCCAGGGCGCGCGAGTGGTCGCCATGGGAACCGCCGGCAGTTTTGGCGCGGGGCCGGTTTTCACCCTGCTCAATCTTCTGCTCTGGCCCGAACCGCGGCCGCCCCTGGTGTTCTGGCTGCATCTCGGCCTGCTGGCGCTGCTGCTCCCGGAGGTGGCGCGCCTGCCCGAGACCTATTCCGGCCAACGCGGCGCGGCGCTCCGCCTGCCATTGTTTCCGCCGGGGACCCTGGCCTCGACGCTCGCAATGGTGCCGGGTTGGGGCGTCACTGGCGTGGTGCTGACCACGGTGCCGGCGGCCTTGGCCATGCTGGGCCATCCCCGCGCCGGGGCCTGGGCGGTGGCGGGCATGATTCTGGCCGGCACTGCGGCGCAGCAGGCTTTCCGCGCCATGCCGCCGCTGCGGGCGCTGCGGCTGGGGCTGCCGCTGCTCACGCTGGGGTCCGGGCTGGTCTTTGCCGGCGCCACGCTGGGCTCGCTGCCACTGCTCCTGCTGGGGGCGCCGCTGGCGGGCATGGCGGCCTATGGGCTGGTCTATCTCGGCGGCCTCGCGGCCGCGACCTCGGCAGCGCCGCAGGACCGCCCGCGCGCGACGGCGGGGTTCTTCGTCATCGCCCATGGCGGATTCGCGCTGGTGCCGCTCGCCGTCGGGCTGGCCGCGGATGTGGTGGGCAGCGCCGCAGCCCTCACCGTCATGTGGCTCTGCGTCCTGGCCGCCACGCTGTTGCTGTTGCCCCGGCTGGGGCGGCGGACGACGTAACGTGGCGCCACCCTTGTGGCACCCCGCTTCGCCTGTGGTATAGGGGCGCCATGATGCGCATCCTTCCCCTCCTGGCTGCCCTCGCCATGCTCTCCGGTTGCAGCAGCCTCTCGCAATGGGACGGCTCCTTCGACGGTCTGACCAGCACCCGCACCCGGCCCAACGCCACGGTCGACCGATCGCCGGAGGGCCTTTACGCCGCCGGCGTCGAAGCCCTGCAACAAAGGCGCTACGGGCAGGCTGTAGAACTCTTCGATCAGTTGGAACGCGACCATCCCTATTCCACCTGGGCAACCAACGCGAAGATCATGTCGGCCTATGGTGAGTATCAGCGCAACCGCTACACCGAGGCGATCGGCGGATTGGACCGCTTCATCCAGCTCCATCCCGCGCATCGCGACATCGCCTATGCCTATTACCTCCGCGCGCTGAGCTATTACGAGCAGATCAACGACGCGCAGCGTGACCAGCGCGCGACCGAGACGGCAATGGCCGCGCTGCAGGACGTGGCCAACCGCTTCCCCGACACGGCCTATGCCCGTGACGCGCGGCTGAAGATCGACCTGGGCCGCGACCACCTGGCGGGGCGCGAGATGGTGATCGGGCGCTTCTACCAGCGCCAGCGCCTGCTCAACGCCGCCATCGGCCGCTTCCGCCGCGTGGTCGAGGATTTCCAGACCACCAACCACGTGCCCGAGGCGCTGCACCGGCTGACCGAGATCTATCTCTCCTTGGGCCTGGAGGATGAGGCGCGCCGCACCGCATCGGTGCTGGGCCACAACTTCCCCGGCAACGCGTGGTACCAGGACAGCTACGCGCTGCTGGTCGAAGGTGCGCCGGGTTCGCCCACCGCCCCCGGCTTTTTCCGCCGCACATTCGCATGGGCGTTCTGAGCCGCGCGTGCTGGCCTCGCTCGCCATCCGCGATGTGGTGCTGATCGACCGGCTGGACCTGCATTTCGGCCCCGGCCTGTCGGTGCTGACGGGCGAGACCGGGGCTGGAAAATCCATCCTGCTCGACAGCCTCGGTCTCGCTTTGGGCATGCGCGCCGAGTCGGGCCTGGTGCGGGCCGGCCAGAAGCAGGCCAGCGTCACCGCGGTGTTCCAGCCGCCCGACGGCCACCCCATCGCGGCCTTGATGGCCGAACAGGGGCTGGAAGCGGAGGATGAGCTCGTTCTTCGCCGCGTCGTGCAGGCCGATGGAAAATCCCGCGCCTTCGTCAACGACCAGCCGGTGGGGGTCGCGCTGCTGCGTCGCCTCGCTGCAAGCCTGGTCGAGGTGCAGGGGCAAAATGAACAGGTCGGCCTGGCCGATCCCGCCAGCCACCCCGCTTTGCTCGACGCCTTCGGCGCCCTGGGCGGGCTGCGCGGGCGCGTGGCGCAGGCCTTCCGCCAATGGCGCACCGCCGAGACGGGCCTCGCCGCGGCGCGCGAGGCGGTGGCGGCAGCACTGCGCGACGAGGATTTCCTGCGCCACGCCGTGGAGGAGCTCACCGCCCTCTCCCCCGAGGAGGGCGAGGAGGAGCGCCTGACGCAGGAGCGCCAGCATCTCCAGCAGGGCGAGCGACGGGCCGAGGCCATCGCCGCTTCGCTCGCCGAATTGCAGCCGCGCGACCGCCGCTCGGGCAACCCCGCGGGCGCCCTGCGCGCCGCCGCGCGGGCGCTGGAGCGCGTGCCCTCGCTGGGTGACACCGCGCAGCCCATCCTGGCCGCGCTCGGCACGGCGCAGGACGCGCTGGCCGAGGCCGAGCAGATGCTGGAACGCGTGATGGCCGATGCGGCCCCCGACCCGCGCCGTCTCGAAGTGCTGGAAGACCGGCTCTTCGGCCTGCGCGCCGCCGCCCGCAAATACGGCGTCGTGGTGGCCGATTTGGCGGCGCATCTCGCGCTGTTGCGCGGCCGCCTGGCGGCGCTCGACGCCGATACCGGCCGCGTGGCAGCGCTGGAGCGCGATTGCGCAACCGCGCGCGCCGCCTATCGCGCCGCCGGCGAGGCGCTGCGCGAGGCCCGCCATGCGGCCGCCCGCCGGCTTGAAGCCGCCCTCGCCCAGGAGCTTCCGCCGTTGAAGCTGGACCGCGCCCGCGTCGTCATCGATGTCACGCCACGCGACGAGGCGGGCTGGAATGCCGAGGGCATGGACCGCGTGGCGCTGCTGGTCAGCACCAACCCGGGCCAGGCGCCGGGCGCGCTGGACCGCGTGGCCTCGGGCGGCGAATTGTCGCGCCTGATGCTGGCGCTGAAGGTTGTGCTGGCGGCGGGCTCGCCCGTGCCCACGCTGGTCTTCGACGAGGTCGATGCCGGCATCGGTGGCGCCACGGCGGCGGCGGTGGGCGAGCGCCTGGCCCGGGTGGCCGAGGGGCTGCAGGTGCTGGTGGTGACCCATTCGCCGCAGGTGGCAGCCCGCGGCCAGCACCACTGGCGCGTCGCCAAGGGATTTTCCGAAGGCCGGGCTGAAACCCGGGTGGAGCCGCTGCGGGGCGGCGAGAGGCAGGAGGAGATCGCGCGGATGCTGGCCGGCGAAACCGTGACAGAGGCGGCGCGGGCCGCCGCCGCCAGCCTCCTCGCGGGGGCGGCGTGACCGAGGCCGAGGCCGCGGCGGAGCTGGCCCGCCTCGCCGCCGAGATCGCCCGCCATGACGAGGCCTATCACCGGCGCGACGCTCCCGAGATCAGCGACGCCGAATATGACGCGCTGGTGCGGCGCAACCGCGAATTGGAGGCGCTGTTCCCGGCCCTGATGCGCGACGACAGCCCATCACGCCGCGTTGGCGGCGCCGTGCTGGAGGGCTTCGCGCCCTTCACCCATGGCGTGCCGATGCTCAGCCTCGACAACGCCTTCGCGCCTGAGGATTTTTCCGAGTTCTGCGCCCGCATCCGCCGCTTCCTGGCACTGCCCGAAACCGAGCCCGTGCATTTCGTGGGCGAGCCCAAGATCGACGGCCTCTCCGTCAACCTGCTCTACGAGGATGGCCGCTTCATGCGCGGCGGCACTCGCGGCGACGGCGCGGTGGGCGAGGACATCACGGCCAATCTTCGCACCCTCTCGGACCTGCCGTTGCGGCTGAAGGCCCCCTTCCCCGCACGCATCGAAATCCGCGGCGAGGTCTTCATGACGCGCAAGGATTTCGCCGCCTTCCGCGCCCAGCAGGAAGCCGCCCTCGCCGAGCGCGAACGCAGACGGGATGCCGGCGAAAAGCTCGGCCCTGCCGTGACGGTGCCGGTCAACCCGCGCAATGCCGCGGCCGGCTCACTGCGGCAGTTGGATGCGTCCATCACCGCGCAACGGCCGCTGAAACTCTTCGCCTATGCGATGGGCGAGGCCTCGGAACCGGTGGCCGAAACCCACCACGCCTGGCTCCAGACGCTGCGCCGCTGGGGCTTTTCCGTGAACCCGCTCAGCACCGAGTTCAACGAGGCCGAGGCCGCGGATTTTCAGGCAAGGATGGCCAGCGAACGCCCTGCCCTCGCCTATGAAATCGACGGCGTGGTCTACAAGCTGGACCGGCTGGACTGGCAGGCGCGCCTGGGTTTTGTGGGCCGTGCGCCGCGCTGGGCCATCGCCTGGAAATTCCCCGCCGAACAGGCCCAGACCACCCTGCTGCGCATCGACATCCAGGTCGGCCGCACCGGCGCGCTCACGCCGCGCGCGGTGATGGAGCCGGTGATGGTCGGCGGCGTGTCCGTCGCCCACGCAACCCTGCACAATGAGGACGAGATCGCCCGCAAGGACGTCCGCCCGGGTGACCGTGTGGTGCTGCAGCGCGCGGGCGACGTCATCCCGCAGATCGTCTCGGTGGTGGACCCGGACCGGCCGGACCGGCCCGAGAAATTCGCCTTCCCCACAATCTGCCCCGCCTGCGGCAGCCATGCCGTGCGGATCGGCGATGACGTGGTGCGCCGTTGCACCGGCGGCCTGATCTGCCCGGCGCAGACGGTGGAACGCCTGAAGCATTTTTGTGGCCGCCGCGCGATGGATATAGAAGGCATGGGCGATGAGCGGCTCGCGCTGATGCATGAGCGCGGCTGGGTGGTCTCCCCGGCCGACCTGTTCCGCCTTGGCGCGCGCCGGGCGGAACTTGAGGCGCTCGAGGGCTGGGGCGAGACATCGGTCACAAAGCTGCTGGCCGCCGTGGAGGCACGCCGCCGCCCGGCGCTGGAGCGCTTCATCTTCGCGCTTGGCATCCGCCGCATCGGCGAGGCCAATGCCAAGCTGCTGGCCCGCCATTACGGCGATGTCGCGCATTGGCGCGAGCGCATGAAAGCGGCACGCATCATCGGCAGCGAGGCGCGTGAGGAGCTGGGCAGCATCCAGGGAATCGGCCCCTCCATCGCCGAGGAGCTGGTGGATTTCTTCGACGAACCCAGGAACCTCGCCGCCCTCGATGACCTGCTGGCCGAGGTAAGGCCGGAGCAGGCTCAGGTGGTGGAAGGCGGCGTCTTCGCCGGCAAGACCCTGGTCTTCACCGGCAGCCTCACCACGATGACGCGCGACGAGGCGCAGGCCCGCGCCGAGCAGTTGGGCGCCAAGACCTCCAAATCGGTCTCGAAGAAAACCGATTTCGTCGTGGTCGGCGAGGATGCCGGCAGCAAGGCCGCGAAGGCCGCCGAACTGGGCGTGCGGGTGCTGAGCGAGGCGGAGTGGCGGGAATTGGCCGGGCTTTAATCCGGCGCAATCCGCCGGCGTACCTGCCGAGTCTGCCCCGCCACCCCGCAGGCCCGAGCCTTGTCGAGTTCGGCCGCCGCGGCCGCCGCCGACGGCAGCGGCCCCGAGATCACCACATAGAATCCCGCGGCCAGCCCCTCATAAAAATTGCTGTCCTCCGCCACGGCCGCGATGCCGCAGCCGCGCAGCCGCTGCATGGTGGCAAGATCCGCCTGGTTGCGGGTGGAACTATAGAGATTGTGTGGTGCCACCACCCCCTGCGCCGCCGCCGCACCCGTGATAAAGGCCAACGCCAGCGCCCTCCACATGCCTCAGAACTCCAGCAGATTGTCGCGGAATTGCGCATGGCCGTATTCCCGCCGTACCAGGCCACGCGCCTGCAGGGCAGGAATCAGCCCCTCGGTGATCTCGGCCACCACGCGCCGGCTGGTGTCGTTGGTGGTGATGAGAAAGCCGTCGCCACCGACCTCCGCCATCACCTCCTCCATCCGCGCAGACACGCTGTCCGGCGTGCCCACCAGCTCCACCGAGCCGTTATTGCCGCGATAGCTCAGCATCGCCTCACGCAGCGTTTTTCGGCCAGTCACCTTCTTGAAGTCATCCAGGGTCTGCTGATGGCCATTGGTGGTCAGGGTCAGCTCATTCACCGGCGTGTCGAGGTCGTATTCTGCAAAATTGATGTTGGTGATCTTGCCGAAGAAGGCCAGCAGCTGCGGCACCTGCTTCGCCGCCCGCGCCATCTTCTGGGCGTGCTTCATCGCCGCCTCTTCCTCGGTTTCGCCGATCACCGGCGAAACCAGGAAAAGCACCTTGATGAGGTCGGGGTCGCGGCCCTGGGCCACCGCCGCCGCGCGCAATTCATCGCGATAGGCCTTCATGCCAGCCGTACCCTTCACCGAGGCGACCACCGTATCGGCATGCAGCGCCGCGAAGCGTTTCCCGCGCGGGGAGCCGCCGGCCTGGGCAATGACCGGCCTGCCCTGCGGCAGCGGCCCCGAATTCAGCGGCCCGCGGGATTTGTACCAGCGCCCCTCGAAATCAACCTGGCGCACCTTGGTGTGGTCCACCAGCACCCCCGACGCGCCATCGGCGATGATCGAATCCGGATCCCAACTGTCCCACAGCGCATTCACGCAGGCCATGTATTCATCGGCCATGTCATAGCGCAGGTCATGCTCGGGCATGCCCGGCATGCCATAATTCATCGCTGCATAATCGCTGCTGCCGGTGACCATGTTCCAACCGATGCGCCCGGCCGAAATCTGGTCCAGCGAGGCGATGAGGCGGGCCAGCAGATAGGGCGGATAGGCGAAGGTGGACAGCGTGGGAACAATACCCAACCGCGTGGTCTGCGCCGCCATCAGCGTCGCCATCACGGAGGGGTCCTGCCGCGGCGTGGAGAGACCATGGCTGAGATAGATCTCCCGGCTATTGCCATAGCTCTCTCCGACATAGGAGCTGTCCTCGATCAGCAGATAGTCGAAGCGCGCGCGCTCCAGCGATTTCGCGATGTCGACGAAGAACTCGGCCGAGCGCCAGTCGCGCCCGATGGCGCCGGAAAAGGGCTCGCCCCAGGCCTGCACCGAGGAGCCCTGGAGGAACCAGCCGAGATGGAATTGTTTTCTCTGCGACATGCCAACACCTCTTTCGATCCCGGGAGTGCAGCCCGAAACGCGAAGCAGCGCCAGCACCAGACGGCCCCGGCCATCGCGGTCTTGCGGCCGGGCCTGCCCAGGCTTTGGTCAGGCCTCCACGAATTGCAGCGCGGCGAGGCGCGCATAAAGCCCGCCCTGGCGCACCAGCGCATCATGCGTGCCGATGGCGACGATCCGGCCGCCCTCCATCACCACGATCCGGTCCGCCCGGCGCACCGTCGCCAGGCGATGGGCCACCACCAGCGTGGTCCGGCCCCGCGCGGCGGTGGCCAGCGCCTGCTGCACCGCCTGTTCGCTTTCGGCATCCAGCGCCGATGTCGCCTCGTCCAGCAGCAGGATGGGCGGGTCACGCAGAATCGCGCGCGCGATGGCGATCCGCTGGCGCTGGCCGCCCGACAGCGTCACCCCGCGCGCGCCGAGATGCGTGGCCATACCCTCCGGAAGGGCTGCGATGAAATCGGCCGCCGCCGCCGCGCGGGCGGCCTCCAGCACCTCGGCATCGCTCGCCTCGGGCCGGCCGTACCGGATATTGTCTGCCACCGAGGCCGAGAAAATCATCGGCTCCTGCGCCACAAGACCGAGCCGGGCGCGCAGCGCCTGCGGTTCCACCAGCCGGATGTCCATTCCGTCGACCACCACGCGGCCCAGTTGCGGATCGCGGAAGCGCAACAGCAATTGCAGCACCGTGGTCTTGCCGGCCCCCGACGGGCCGACCAGCGCCACCGTCTCGCCCGGCTCCAGCGCCAGGGAGAAATCCTGCAAGGCCGGCGCCTCTGGGCGTGAGGGGTAGCGGAAGCCGACATTCTCGAAACCCACGCGGCCCTGCGGCGGGGGCATCACCATGGGGCTCGCGGGTGCGGCGATCTGCGGCCTCTCCGCCAGAATTTCCAGCAGCCGGTCGGCTGCCGCGGCGGCGCGCTGGATCTCGCCCCAGATCTCGGAGATCGTCGCCACCGAACTGGCCAGCAGCACGGCATAGAAGACGAAGGCGGAAAGCTCGCCCCCGGTCATCCGCCCCGCGATCACGTCCCGCCCGCCGACCCAGAGGCTGAAGGTGATGGCGCCGAAGCCGAGCAGGATGACGATGAGGATCAGGATGGAGCGTGAGCCGATCCGCCGCAGCGCGGCCGCCACGCTGCGCTCGACCTCGGCCGAAAAACGCGCCCGGTCCGCCGCCTCATGGGTGAAGGCCTGGACGGTGGGCAGGCCGTTGATCGTCTCCTCGGCCGTGGCGGCAAGGTCGGCCACCCTCTCCTGCGCCGAGCGCGAGAGTTTCCGCTCGCGACGGCCAAAGAGGATGAGCGGCACCACCACCACCGGCACCACAACCAGCGTGATGGCGGCGAGTTTGGCCGAGGTCACCACCAGCATGGCCGCGGCCCCAATAGCCAGCAGGATGTTGCGCAGCGATTGCGAGATGGCCGTGCCGACCAAGGCCTGCAGCACCGCGATGTCTGCGGTGAGGCGAGAGAGGATGTCGCCGGTGCGCGCCGTCTCGAAATAGGCCGGCGAGAGGCTGAGCACGTGGTTGAACACCGCCCGCCGCAGGTCGCCCGCCACCCGTTCGCCCAGCCAGGAAACGAGGTAGAAGCGCAACGCGGTGGAGGCACCGAGGGCGGCCACGATGAAGAACATCGCCAGCGCCGCGCCGTTGAGGCTCTCGGCACTGGCGCCGCCAAAGCCCTGATCGATGAGCTGTCGCAACCCCTGCCCCAGCCCCAGCAGCAGCCCCGCCGCGACCAGCAGCGCGATCGAGGCCGCCAGTGCCCGGGCGAGATAGGGCCGTAAATGCGGCAGCAGCACGCGCAGCGAGGTGAGTGGCGGGCGGGTCATGCCTCCGGCCGGCCCGGGGGAAGTTTTGCGCGCATGGCCGCGACCTCGTCGGAGAAACTGTTGGGTGGGGTGGGCGGCGGCGCGGCTGTCGGTGGCGCGCCGCCCCCTTGCCCGCCCCCTTGCCCACCCCTTGCGCCCGGCAGCCCGGGAATGGGCAACGGCAGCGCCCCGCCCCAGGGTAAGCGCGGCTTGCCGGCAGACGGCGGCGGCGCCTCGGCCACCGCCGCCTCGGCCACGGCCAGCGGACCGGGGTCACGCCCGCCGGCAAACCGCACCAGCGCCGCGATGCGATCCTCGACCGGCGGATGGGTGGCCCACCAGCTGCCGCCCTTCGTACCCTCGGGATTCTCCAGAAGCATGGCCTTCACCTGGCCCGGCAGCCCGGGCAGTGCGGGGCTGAGCGAGATCTTGCGCAGCGCCGTGATCATCGCATCCGCATCGCCGGTGATCTGCACCGCCCCCGCATCGGCGAGGTATTCCCGGTTGCGCGACAGAGCGAGGCGCAGCGCGGTGGACAGAAGCCCCGCCAGCACGATGATCACGATGCCGATGATGACGATGATGGCACCACTGCCCGAGGAGCCGCTGTCGCCCGAGCGCGACCGGCCCGACGAACCGCCACCGCTGCCGCTGCTGCCCCCACCGCTGCCGCGCGAACCGCCGCGCCAGCTGAACCAGCGCATGTTGCGCATCAGGTCGAAGCCCAGCGTGATCACCCCGGTGAAGACCGCCGCGATCACCGCCAGCCGCGCATCGCCATTGCGGATATGGGTGAGCTCATGCGCCAGCACGGCCGAAAGCTCCCGGTCATCCAGCGCTTCGACCAGGCCTGTAGTGACCGTGATGTTGCCCCGCCCGCGGTCGAGCCCCGAGGCGAAGGCGTTGCGCCCCGCGGTCTCGATCACCGCCAGCCGCGGCATGGTCTCGCCGCGGGAAATGCAAAGTGTCTCCATCAGGTCCCACAAACGCCGGTCGGTCTCCCGCGTTGCCGGCCGCGCGCCGGAGACGGCATCGATGATCCGCTGATTGGCCAACCAGGCGATGGCGAACCAAATGAGACTGACCAGACAGGCGCCGGCGAGATAGGCGGGCAGACGGTGCCAGGCGACGACGAAGCCCTCCCCCACCGAACCGGCGGAATAGGCAAAGACCATGGAAATCCCGAAGCTCAGCAGCGTCAGAAGCACCGGAAACCCGGCCAGCAGCAGCGCCGAGCGCAGAAAATTGTTCCAGACATGGGTGCTGAGGCCGATGGCCTGGAACATGTCAGAACTTCACGCTGGGCGGCGCCTCGACCGCGGCGCGCTCCTCCTCCTTCAGTTCGAAGAAGCCGCGCGCCCTGAAGCCAAACATCCCCGCCAGCAGCACGGCTGGAAACTGCTCGATGGCTGTATTGAACTCGGCCACCGCATTGTTGAAGAAGCGCCGCGCGGCGGCGATCTTGGTCTCAAGATTGGAGAGCTCGCCCTGCAACTGCAGGAAGCCGGTATTGGCCTTGAGGTCGGGATAGGCCTCGGTCAGCGCAAAGAGCTGGCGCAGCGCGCCGGAGAGCTGCCCCTCGGCCACCGAAGCCGCCTCCGGACCCTGCGCCGAGACCGCGGCATTGCGCGCGCGTACCACAGCGTCCAGCGTGCTTTTCTCGTGCGACGCATAGCCCTTCACCGTTTCGACCAGGTTGGGCACGAGGTCATGCCGCTGCTTCAGCTGCACATCCACATCCGCCCAGGCCTGGTTGGTGGTCTGCCGCAGTGCCACCATGCGGTTATAGACGGTGATGGCGATGAGGGCCGCAAGGGCGACCACGCCCAGAATGACACCCAGGACGACGAGCACGGCGGTCATGGCGAACTCCTTCTTTCGTGGCAGCCTAGCGCGGTTCCCGCCCGGCTGACACCGGGGGGATCAGCGCAGCCGGGTCGCCTCCGTCACCGGTGGCGCCAGGTTCAGCGCCCCCTCCAGCCGGTAGCCGAGATCGAGATTGGCCCGCCGCAGCCAGACCTGACGCAGGTCGAAGAGCGGGACGGCGCAGCCCGCGTCCAGCACCAGCCGCTGCGCCTCGGCCCAGAGCGCCATCTGCCGGGCCTCATTCGTCTCGGTCCGGGCCGCGTCGATCTGCGCATCGGCCGCGCCGCAATGCGAGAAATTCAGGCTCATGGTCGGCCGGCCGGGTGCCGCCGAGGAATGATAGAACTGGCTGAGATAGCTATCCGCCACCGGGTAGCGTGCCGCGCCATAGAAGGTGAGCTGGCTGAGGTTTTCCCGAATTCGGGTGTGGTAGGTGGCGTGCTCCACCACATCCATCTCAAGCCGGATATTGGCCCGGCGCAGCTGCGCCTGCACCACCTCCATGATCGGCAATTGCGCGGTGATGGAGGAGACGACGGAACGCAGGGTGATGCCCTGGGGGTGCCCGGCCTCAGCCAGCAGCGCACGGGCACGGGCCGGGTCAGCCGCGAAGCGCGGCACCTCCTGCGTGGCGCCGAGATAGCCCGGCGGCACCGGGCTGACCCAGGGTGTCGCCACATCCGTGCCCACGAAGCGCGCGATCGCCAACGGGTCCACCGCATGCTGCACGGCGCGGCGCACCCGCAGGTCGGTCAGCGGCGGCGAGGCGGTGTTGATCAGCAGGGTGCGGAACTCCCCGGGCCCGAAAACCTCCACCACGGTATTGGGCTGCGCCCGCATCCGCTCCACCCAGCGCTGCTCCCGCCGGCCGGAGATCAGGTCCAGCTCGCCCGCTGAAAAAGCCAGCTCGCGCGTCTGGTCGGAGGGGATGAAGCGGACATCGATACCGGCCAGCGCCGGCACCCCACGGAAATGCTGCGCATTGGCGGTGAGCCGCACGCGGCCCGACGTCGCGCTTTCCATGCGGAAGGGGCCGGTGCCGGCGCCGCTCTCGGCCACGATCATGCCGCCATGGTAATTGGCGAAAAGGCCGAGCAGCCCGGGCACCGGCTCGCGCATCCGCACGGTGACGGTCAGCGGATCGACCACGGTGACCTCGGCCATCGCCCGATAATCGGCCGCGAAACTGCTGCGCGCGGGGTCGGCGGCGCGGCGCAGCGACCAGGCGACGGCCCCGGCAGTCAGCGCGCTGCCGTCATGAAACCGCAAACCAGGTCGCAGCCGGAAGGTCAGGCTGAGCCCATCGACCGAGCGGGTCACGCTCTCCGCCAGGTCGGGCTCGATGGCCGCAGGGTCGGCGCTGCCGGGCGGGAAGCGCAGCAGCCCGTCGAACATCCAGGCCGCGGTGCCCTTGTCCTGGGTCGCGGTGGCGCGGTGCGGGTCCAGGCTGCCTGGATCCTGCCCGTTGGTGCCCACGCGCAGGGTTTGGGCGGCCGCCGGCAGCAGCAGCGCGACGGTCAGGGCTAGGATGCGGATCATCATGACTTGCAGGATGGCCCGCGCGGGGACAGGCTCGCAAGCATGGACGTCTTCGACATCGCAGTTCTGGGCGGGGGCATGTTGGGCAGCGCCATCGGCTGGGGCTGCGCGTCACGCGGCGCACGGGTCGCGGTGGTCGATGGCGGCGATGTGGCGCTGCGCGCCGCGCGGGGCAATTTCGGCCTGGTCTGGAGCCAAGGCAAGGGCGATGGCATGCCCGCCTATGCCGCCTGGACCCGCGCCTCCCTGGCCGCATGGCCGGTGCTGGCCGAACGCATCTCGGGCCTGGCCGGGCGCGATGTGGGCTACCAGGCGCGCGGCGGGCTGAATTTCTGCCTGGGCGAGCGCGAGCTGGAAGCGCGACGCGTGGTGGTCCACCGCCTGCACAATCAGGGCGCCGAGGGGCTGCGCATCCTCAGCCGCGAGCAGTTGCTGGAGCTGATGCCGGGATGCGAGCTCGGCCCAGAAGTGCATGGCGCCAGCTACGAGCCGCGCGACGGCCATGCCGACCCGCTGACCCTGCTGCGCGGCTTCCATGCCGGGCTGCGCGCCGCGGGGGCGGCACATCTGCCGGGCGCCGAGGTCGTGGCCATCGAACAGCCCTCACATTTCATCGTCCACCGAGCCGATGGCAGCCGCCTGCTGGCCCACAAGCTGGTGGTCGCCGCCGGGCTGGGCACGCCAAAGCTCGCCGCGATGATCGGCCTCGATGTGCCGGTGCGCCCCGTGCGCGGCCAGAATATCGTGACCGAGCGCCTGCCCCCCATGCTGCCCCTGCCCGCCTCCGCCATCCGCCAGACCATCGACGGCACCATCCAGATCGGCGTGACCGAGGAGGATGACGGCGACCCTGAGCCGCGCACGCGGGTGGCCAATCTCGCCGCCATGGCGGCCCGCGCGGTGCGGGTGCTGCCTGCCCTGGCCCAGGCGAAATCCATCCGCACATGGGGCGCACTCCGGCCCATGACGCCCGACAAATTTCCGGCCTATGCGCAAAGCGAGAGCCATCCCGGCGCCTTCGTGGCGGTCTGCCATTCCGCCGTGACGCTGGCGGCCATGCATGCCGGCCCCCTGGCCGAGGGCATTCTGGCCGGCCGCCTGCCCGATGCCGTGGCCGAACTCCATCCCCGCAGGTTCCATGTTCCGGCGCAGTGATCCCACCGATTGCACCATCCAATGGAATGGCGCGGATATCCCGGCCCGCGCCGGTGAGCCATTGGCGGCGGCGCTGCTGGCCGCGGGCGTGGCGCAATTCCGCGAAACCATCCTCAGCGGCGCGCCGCGCGGCCCCTATTGCATGATGGGCGCCTGCTTCGACTGCCTCGTCACCGTGGATGGCGAGGCCGGGCGCCAGGCCTGCATGGTGGTGGTCACACCCGGCATGGTGGTGGCACGATGAAGGTGGATGTTCTTGTCCTGGGCGCCGGCCCCGCGGGCATTTCGGCGGCGCTGGAGGCGCGAGCGCAGGGCCTCGCGACGCTTCTGCTGGATGAGAATGCGGCCCCCGGTGGCCAGGTCCATCGCGGCGCCAAAGCCAGCGCCACGGGACCAGGGGCGGGCCAGGCCCGCGCCGGCGCCGCCCTGGCCACGCGGCTCGCCGCCAGCGCAGTCGAGCGCCGGTTCCGCGCGGTGCTCTGGGCCATCGAGCCCGGCCCGGTGGCGTTCTTCTCCGAGCACGGCGCGGCGCAAAAGATCGAGGCCGGGCAGATCATCCTGGCCACCGGCACCACCGAACGCGCCCTTCCCATCCCCGGCTGGACCCTGCCCGGGGTGATGGGCGTGGGTGCGGCGCAAATCCTGTTGAAATCGGCTGGCCTGCTGCCCGAGGGCCGGGTCTGGCTGGCCGGCCAGGGGCCGCTGCTCTGGCTCTACGCCGCGCAAGCGCTGGCCCGTGGCGGCCACATCGCCGGCATCGTCGACATGAGCGAGCGCCAGCCCCGCGCGCTGGCCCATCTGCCCCTGGCGCTGCTGGCGCCCGGCTATCTCGCGCGCGGATTGTCCTGGATGCGCCAGGTTCGGGCCAGGGTTCCGGTCTTCCGCACCCGCAGCATCGCCGCCGAGGGCGAGGGCCGTCTGGAACGCGTCATCATCGGCGGCCAGACCCATGCCGCCGACACCCTGCTGCTGCATGACGGGGTGGTGCCCAATACCCAGGTCACCCGCGCCATCCAGGGTCTTTCGCACCGCTTCCGTGCGGGCGCCTGGGAGCCGGTGAGCGACGATCATGGCCGGACCAGTATCCCCGGCATCCTGGTGGCGGGCGATGGCGCAGGCATCTTCGGCGCCGAGGCTGCCGCCCTGTCGGGCCGCATCGCAGCCCTTCAGGCCGCCCAAGCGCTGGGCCGCTTCGGCCCCGAGCAGCGGGACGCGCTGGCCGGCCCGCTGATCATGCAACGCGCCCGCCAGCGCGCGCCGCGCCGCTTCCTCGACGCACTCTTCCCGCCACTGCCGCCGCCCGCCGATGCGGTGACACTCTGCCGCTGCGAGGAGGTGAGCGCCGGCCGTGTGCGCGAGGCAGTGGCGCTGGGCTGCCTTGGCACCAACCAACTCAAGGCGTTCACCCGCGCCGGCATGGGGCCCTGCCAGGGCCGGGTCTGCGGGCCGCTTCTGCATGCGGCGGTGGCAGACGCGCGCGGGGCGGCACCGGCCGATGTAGCACCACTGCGCACCCGTTTTCCGACCAAGCCGCTTACCCTGGGTGAGCTGGCGGCGCTGGCCGAAGCATGAACACGGCCATCGTCATCGGCGGCGGGCTGCACGGGCTTTCCACCGCGCTGCATCTCGCCCGCCTGCCGGGCTGGCGGGTGACGGTGCTGGAACGCCGCCATGTCGGGCGTCACAGCTCGGGCATCAATGCCGGCGGCGTACGCCGGCTGGGGCGCGACATGGCCGAGGTCGGCCTCTCCATGGTCGCGGCCGAGATGTGGGCTGATATGGGCAAACTGGTCGGCGATGATTGCGGGTTTCGCCCGACCGGCCAGGTCAAGCTCGCCGAAAGCGACGCCGATATGACCGCTTTGGCGCACCGCCACGACGCCATGCTGGCCCACGGCTGGACGCATGAGGAACTGATCGACACTGCCGAGACCCGGCGCCTGCTGCCCGCCGTCGCACCCCACATCAAGGGCGCGCTGGTGGTGCGCGATGACGGCTCGGCCAATCCCATGCGCACGGTGATGGCCTTTCGCCGCGCGGTACTCGAAGCCGGTGCGACGATCATCGAGGACATCGCTGTCACATCCATCGGCCCCGGCCTCACGGTGGAGACCGACCAGGGCCCGATGCAAGCCGATCGCGTCGCCAATTGTGCCGGCGCCTGGGCCAGCGGCCTGGCCGCCGCCATCGGCGAGCCGATCCCAACCGCCGCCAAGGCCTCGATGATGATCGTGACCGAGCGGATGCCGCGGTTCTGCGAGCCCACGGTCGGCAGCCAGTCCCGGGCACTCTCCTTCAAGCAGACCGATGAGGGCACGGTGGTCATCGGTGGCGGCCACCAGGGCAGCAATGACCTCGGCGCCGAGACGGCCTCGGTCGATTTCACCAACCTGGCAAAAGCCGCCCGCATCGCCGGCGAAATCTTCCCCTGCGTGCGCGGGGCAAAGATCATCCGCAGCTGGACGGGCATCGAGGCCCGCACGCCCGACCAGGTGCCGGTGCTGGGCGAAAGCCGAGCCCTGCCCGGGCTTTTCCATTCCTTCGGCTATTCCGGCCATGGCTTCCAGCTCTCGCCCGCCGCCGGTGCCGCGATGGCGGAACTGATGGCGCGGGGCGCCACCAACCTGCCCGTGGGCGGGCTCTCGCCGCACCGGTTCGCAGCATGAGCGTGGCTGCGCAAACCGCGACCGAGGTGGCACCAAAGCACTCCCCCCTCGCGGTGCGCGAATTGCGCGCCGAGTTCCGCATCGATGGCGTCTGGCGCGAGGCGGTGGCCGGGGTCTCCTTCACCCTGGCCGCGCGCGAAACCCTGGCCCTGGTGGGCGAGAGCGGCTGCGGCAAAAGCGTCACCGCGATGAGCGTGATGGGGCTGATCCGCCCGCCGGTAGGCCGCGTCGCCTCCGGCCAGGTGATCCTGGAAGGCCAGGACGTGGCGGGCCTGCCCGAACCCGCGCTCGAAAAACTGCGCGGCGCGCGGATGGCGATGATCTTCCAGGAGCCGATGACGGCACTGAACCCGGTCATGACCGTGGGCGACCAGGTAGCGGAATCGCTGATCATCCATCGCGGCCTGTCCCATGCCGCCGCCATGGAGCGCGCCCGCGCCCTGTTCGAGGAGGTCAAAATCCCCTCCGCCGCCACGCGGCTGCGCGACTATCCCCACCAGTTCTCGGGCGGCATGCGGCAGCGGGTGATGATCGCGATCGCCCTGGCCTGCGAACCCGCCGTACTCCTGGCCGATGAGCCGACCACGGCGCTCGATGTCACCATCCAGGCCCAGGTGCTGGGCCTGCTGGCCGATGCCCAGGCCGCGCGCGGCATGGCCATGCTCTTCATCACCCACAATCTCGGCGTGGTCGCGCAGATCGCGGATCGCGTGGCAGTGATGTATGCCGGCCAGATCGTCGAGGAGGGCCGCGTGGCCGAGATTTTTGCCAACCCCGCGCATCCCTATACGCGGGCGCTCTTCGCCGCGATCCCCAGGCTTTCGGCGGCGGCGCAGGCCTTGCAGGCCATCCCCGGCCGGGTGCCGCCGCTCGATGCCATGCCGCCGGGCTGCCGCTTCCAGGCCCGCTGTCCGATGGCCGGGCCGGGCTGCGACGCGCCGCAGGCGCTGCGCCCCCTGACCGGCGCCCATGCCGTGCGGTGCCACCGTGCTTGATCCGAAATCCCGCGTGGTCATGGTCAGCGGTGCCTCACGCGGGATCGGCCGCGCGATCGCCGAAAGGCTTCTGGCGGCGGGCTGCATCGTCAGCGCGGGGGTGCGCAACCCGGCCACGGCGCCGCCCGGCGCCCTCGCCTGCCGCTACGACGCCGCCGGCCCTGCCGAGGCATGGGTGGCGCAAACCCTGGCCGCGCATGGCCGGATCGATGCCGTGGTGAATGCGGCTGGCATCAACCCGAAGGCCAATTTCCTCCAGGCCGACGAGGCCCCCTTCCAGGAAATGTGGGCGATCAACGCCATGGCACCCATGCGCCTCATCCGCGCCGCCTGGGCGCCGCTGCTGGCCAGTGGCACGGGCCGGGTGGTGAACATCGCCTCGCTTTCGGGCAAACGCGTCCGCAACGACAACACCGGCTACGCCATGAGCAAATTCGCCTTGATGGCACTCACCCAGGCCGTCCGCCGCGAAGGATTTTCGCGCGGTGTGCGGGCCTCGGCACTCTGCCCCGGTTTCGTCGCCACCGACATGACCATGGCCGCCGATTTCGACCGCGGGCAAATGAGCCGGCCCGAGGATCTGGCGGAGATGGCCCATCTGCTGCTGCACCTGCCCAACAATGCCGTGGTGTCGGAACTGCTGGTGAATTGCCGGCTGGAGGCGATGCTGTGACGCCCATCCGCCTGCTCGATCAGGACCGTCCGGCGCTCTCCTTCATGCTGGACGGCGCTGTTGTGAATGCGCGGGCCGGCGATACGCTGCTGACCGCCATCCTGGCCTCCGGCGGCGGCCATGTCCGGCAGAGCGAGTTCGGCGATGGCCCACGCGCCGGCTTCTGCTGGATGGGCGCCTGCCAGGATTGTTTTGTCGTTGTCGACGGACGGGGCGCCCGCCGCGCCTGCGGCACCCTGGTGGAGCCCGGCATGGTGGTGCGGCGGCGATGAGCGTGGTGGTGGTCGGTGCCGGCCCGGCCGGGGTGCGGGCAGTGGAGCGGCTGGTCGCGGCCGGCCTGCGCCCGGTCTGGATCGAGGAGGCCGCCGATGCCGGTGGCCGCGTCTTCCAGAAGCCGCCGCCGGACTTCGCCCGCACCCCGCGCGCGCTCTATGGCGCCGACCACAAGCGGGCCAGCGCCCTGCATGCCGCGCATGCCGCCCTGCGGCCGCACACGGATTGGCGGCCGGGCACGCTGGTGTGGAATATCCGTCCCGGCCCCCGGCTGCTCGACCTGCAATGCCCCGATGGCAGCCACGAAACCCTGAGCTTCGAACGCATCATCCTCTGCACCGGGGCCATGGACCGCGTCGTGCCCATCCCGGGCTGGACGCAGCCCGGCGTCACCTCGCTGGGTGCGGCGCAGATCGCGCTCAAGACCCAGGGCCTCGCGCTGGGCCGGCAGGTGGCGCTGTGCGGCACCGGCCCACTCCTGCTTCTGCTGGCCTGGCAATTGACCAAGGCCGGCGCGCCGCCCGCCCTGGTGCTGGAAAGTGCCGACTGGCCCGGCATGCTGCAGCCCGGCCTGGCCTGGAACCTGCCCGCCGCCGTGCGCGGCCTGGCATGGATGGCCGGCCTGAAGCGCGCAGGCGTGGCCTGGCATCGCGGCGCCGTGCCGCTCAGCGTGGCCGAGGGCTGCGAGGCGCTGGTCTGGCGTGACCGCCGGGGCGACACACGGCGTACGGCAGTGGATGCCGTAGCGCTGGGCTGGGGGCTGAAGCCCGAAACCCAGCTCGCCGATCTCGCCGGCGCGCGCTTCACCTTCGATGCCTTGCAAAGGCTGTGGCTGCCCGAGCGCGATGCGGCAGGCCGCTGTTCGGTGCCGGGCGTCTATCTCGCGGGCGACGGCGCCAGCATCGGTGGCAGCGTGGTAGCCGAACTGGCCGGCGCCCGCGCGGCGCTGGCTTTGCTGGAAGATGCCGGCCAACGACCTGACCCACTGGATGTGGTGACGCTCGACCGCGCGCTGTCGCGCGAAGCGCGTTTTCGCCGCGCGCTTGAAAACGCTTTCCCCTACCCCCACGCCCTGGCGGCGACGATGCCAGATGCGACGCTGCTCTGCCGCTGCGAGGCGATCACCGCCGGTGAGATGCGGGCCTCCGCCGCCCCAGAGATCAATCGCGGCAAGGCACTGACCCGAGTGGGCATGGGGCGCTGCCAAGGCCGGCTCTGTGGTCCGCCGGCGGCGGAGGTGCTTGCGGCGGCGCTGGGCTGCGACATCGCCGAGGTCGGCCGCCTGCGCGGGCAGATGCCGGTGAAGCCGGTGGTGCTGCGGTGAGGGCCGATGTCATCGTGCTCGGCGGCGGCGGCGCGGGGTGTTCCGCGGCTCTGCACCTCGCGCGACGCGGCGCGCGCGTGGTGCTGCTGGAGCGCGGGCTGGTCGGCAGCCAGGCGAGTGGCGTGAACCATGGCGGCGTGCGCCAGCAGGGCCGCCACCCCGCCGAGATCCCCTTGGCCATCCGCTCCCGCGCGCTGTGGTCGCGGATGCACGAACTCTGCGGTACCGATGCCGAATTCGACCCCTGCGGCCACCTCAAGCTCGCCCGCGGCGAGGCCGAGGAGGCGGACCTGCTGCGCTGGAACGACATGGCCGCCGGCCATGGCCTGAAAGCCACCATGCTGGGCCGCAACGCCATCCGGGCGCAGCACCCGTATTTCTCCGAAAAGGTCGTGGCGGGCTCGCTGTTGGCCGAGGATGGTTCGGCTAATCCCCGCCTGCTGGCCCCCGCCCTGGCCCGGGCGGCGCGCGAGGCAGGCGCCACCCTGCTCGAACACCACGAGGTCACAGCCATAACAGCCGGCTTCCGGGTCGAAGCGGCAGGCCAGGTTTTCGAGGCGCCCGTGCTGCTCAACTGCGCCGGCTTCTGGGGCGGCAAAGTCGCGGAACAATTTGGCGAGCCGGTGCCGGTCTACCCCCTCAACCCCAATATGCTGGTGACCGAGCCGCTGCCCTTCTTCTGCACGCATAATCTCGGCGTGGTGGGCGGCGATGTTTACATTCGGCAGATCAGCCGGGGCAATGTCATCTTCGGCGGCGGCAGGGGCGAGAGCGACCCTGCGGTGCCGATGTCCCGCCCGCTGCCCGAACCGGCCTTTGCCGCCATGGCGCGGGCCGCCGAGATCATTCCGCATCTCGCGGACGCCATGATCATCCGCAGCTGGACCGGCATCGATGGCGGCATGCCCGACGCACTGCCGGTGCTGGGTTTCTCCCGCACCACGCCCGGGCTGATCCATGCCTTCGGCTTTTCCGGCCATGGCTTCATGCTGGGGCCCGCCATCGGTGCCATCCTGAGCGAACTGGTGCTGGATGGCCGCACCGATGTGCCGCTGGAAGCCTTCGACATCGGCCGCTTCGCAGGCCACACTGCCCTGGAAGCCGATGTGTGGAAAACACGTCTCGAATGAGGATGGGTCCATGAAGAAGTTTCTGTTGGCGATGGCGCTGCTGGCGGGCGCCGCACCAGGGGGCGGACATGCGCAGACCTTGCGCATCGGCATGGCGGCGCAGGATGTCGGCCGGCTCGACCCGCATTTCGCCGTCTCCACCATCGACCGCGTGGCGGTGGCCTGGATGTTCAACGGCCTGGTGCGCTTCCCGCCCGGCAGCATCGACCCGGCGAAGATCGAGCCGGACCTGGCCGAGCGCTGGGAAAGCAGCGCGGACGGCAAGACCTGGACCTTCTACCTGCGCCGCGGCGTGCAGTTCCATGGCGGCTTCGGCGAGCTGACGGCCGATGACGTGGTGTTCAGCCTGCGCCGCGCCGCCACCGCCTCCAGCTCAGCATTCTCGGCCGATTTCCGGGCTTTCGAGACGATCGAGGCGATGGACCCCTACACCGTGCGGGTCGTGCTGCGGGAGAATGTGCCCAGCCTGCTAGGCATCGTCACCAATTATTCCGGCGGCTATATCGTCAGCCGCCGCGCCGCGACCGAACGCGGCGACGGTTTCGCCCGCGCCCCGATCGGCACCGGCCCCTTCGCGCTGGAACGGGTGACGCCCAATGCCTCGGCCGAGCTGGTTGCCCATGCGCAGTATTTTCGAGGCAGCCCGCAGATCCAGCGCATCTCCTACCGCTTCATCCCCTCCGACGCCTCGCGCGATCTCGCCTTCCAGAACCGCGAGCTCGATATCAATTACGGCCGCGCAGACCAGACCTGGGTGACGCGCAATCGGGCCCTGCCCGGCGTGACGGTGGATGTCTTCGAGCCGGGTGAGCTCACCATCCTCAATCTCGACACCACGCGCCCGCCCTTCAACGACATCCGCATCCGCCAGGCGCTGGCGCATGCGGTGAACCGGGCGGAGATGGTGCGTTGGCGCGGCGCGGATGTGTCGCGTGAAGGCCAGTCCCTCGTGCCCCGCGGCTATCTCGGCTTCACCGCCGACAACGGGTTGCTGCCCTTTGACCTCGCCCGCGCCCGCGCCCTGCTGACCGAGGCCGGCCACCCCCAGGGCATCACCGTGCGCGTCGTGCACACCCAGCTGCCGGAAATGCTGAGCGGCATGCAGGTGATCCAGCAGCAGCTCCGCCGCGCCGGCATCACGCTCGACCTGCAGGTGGTGGAACACGCGACCTTCCACCAGCAGATCCGCCAGAACCTTTCGCCGCTGGTCTATTACGCAGCGGCCCGCTTTCCGGTCGCTGACATCTATCTCAGCCAGTTCTTCCATGGCCGGGCCCGTGTCGGCACGCCAACGGCGGTGACAAATTTCTCCCATTGCGACATGGCCGACCGCCAGATCGACGCGGCGCGCGTCTCCACCAACCCCGCCGAACAGCTCCGCCTCTGGGCCGAGGCGCAGAACCTGCTCGTGCGCGCGGTCTGCGGCGTGCCGGTGATCGAGACACTGCTGGTGTTCGCGCGGCGCAACAACGTGGATTACGGCTATCCCCTGACCGGCAGCATGAGCCTCGGGCCACTGATCACGGAGACCACCCGGATCACGCCATGAGCAACGGCCTGCAACCTGCGGGAGGCCGTTGCCGCCAATGATCGGCTTCGTCACCCGCCGATTGCTGGCCTCGATCCCGACGCTGCTGGCGGTGCTCACTCTCGTCTTCATTATCGTGCGCATCGTGCCGGGCGACCCGGCAATGGTGATCCTGGGCGACCAGGCGACGCCCGAGGCAGCGGCCGCCCTGCGCGCGCGCCTGGGCCTCGATGTGCCGATCTGGACGCAGTATTTCCGTTTCATCGCCTCGGCGCTGACCGGCAATTTCGGCGCCTCCATGGTGACCAGCCGGCCCATCCTGGAGGAGGTCAGCGCCGTGCTGCCGCACACCGTGGACCTCACACTCGCCGCGATGATTGTCGGCGTGGTGGTTGGGGTGCCGGTGGGCATCTGGGCTGCCCTGCACCGGAATGGCGTGATCGATGTGGCGGCCAGGCTGCTCTCCCTGGTCGGGCTGTCCTTCCCGGTCTTCGTCTCGGGCATTTTCCTGCTCCTCGCCTTCGCGCTGCATTGGCGGATTTTCCCCGTGATCGGCGCGGCGGAGCTGAACGACATTCCCGACCGGCTCTACAAGCTGGTGCTGCCCGCACTCACGCTCGGGCTGGTGATGGCGGCCTACATCACCCGCGTCACCCGCTCGGCCATGCTGGCCTCGCTGTCGGAGGATTACATCCGCACGGCGCGCGCCAAGGGCGTGCCCTGGCGTCGCGTGGTCTGGGTGCATGGGCTGCGGAACGCCTCGCTACCCATCGTCACCGTGGTGGGCCTCTATGTCGGCATCCTGATCGGCAATAGCGTGCTGACCGAAATCGTCTTCAACCGGCCTGGCCTGGGCAAGGTGATCGTGGGTGCGCTCAACCAGCGTGACTACACCATGCTGCAGGGGCTGATGGTGATCTATTGCTTCATCATCGTGGTGGTGAATCTCATTACCGACCTACTCTATGGCGTGCTCGACCCGCGGGTGAAGCAGGCATGACCCCCCTGCGCCGCGCGCTGAAACGCGCCACCTCCAACCCCACCACCACCGCGGGCGCGGTCATCACGCTGCTCATCGTGGCGGCCGCGGTGCTCGCCCCCTTCCTCGCCCCCTACGACCCTACCGAACAGGACATCATCTCCCGCCTGCAAGGCCCCTCGGCCGAATTCTGGCTGGGCACCGACCAGTTCGGCCGTGACATCCTCTCCCGCCTGATGTGGGGCGCGCAGATCTCGCTGACCGTCTCGCTCGGCGCCATCGCGGCCGCTATCGTCATCGGCGGCGTTATCGGCATGGTCAGCGGTTATGTCGGCGGCAAGTTCGACCTGATCGTGATGCAGACCATGGATGTGCTGCTGAGCTTCCCCTCCCTCATCCTCGGCCTGATCGTGGTGGCGCTGCTGGGGCCCGACCTGATCAACCTGGTCATCGCCATCGCGCTGACCGCCATCGCCCCCTTCGCCCGCATCGCCCGCGCACCCACGCTGGTTCTGAAGGAACGCGCCTTCGTCGAGGCCGGCCACGCGCTGGGTTATTCCCACACCCGGATCATCTTTCGCCACATCCTGCCGAACATCCTCTCCGAACTGCTGGTGATGGGGTCGCTCTGGATGGCCACGGCCGTGCGCACGGAAGCCTCGCTCTCCTTCATCGGCCTGGGCGTAAAGCCGCCCACACCGACCTGGGGCGGCATGACGCGCGACGGTTTCGAGAATATTCTCGACGCGCCCTGGCTGGCGATTTTCCCAGGTGTGGCGATCCTTCTCCTCGTGCTCGGCCTGAACATGGTGGGCGATGGCTTGCGCGACGCCACCGACCCGAAGCTGCGCAATGAATAGCATCGGATCGCCCAGCACTGCAGCGCGGGGCACGGAGCATGAAACCAATGCCCAATGAATAGCCCGCTGCTCGAAGTCCGCGGCCTCCAAAAACACTTCGTCCAGCGAAAAGGGTTTCCGACACCGCGCACCACCATCATCCGCGCCGTCGAGGATATTTCCCTCACCATCCAGCCCGGCGAGGCGATGGGCCTCGTCGGCGAAAGCGGCTGCGGCAAATCCACCGCCGCCCGCGCCATGCTGCGCCTGATCGAGCCCACCGCCGGCACCGTGCGCTTCAAGGGCGAGAACGTCCTCACCGCCCGGGGCGAGCAGCTCAAAACCATGCGCCGCCGCATGCAGATCGTCTTCCAGGACCCCTATTCCAGCCTCAACCCGCGCCAGACCGTGGGCTCGGCGCTGATGGAACCCATGGCGGTGCACAAAATCGCAACCGGCGCCGATGCCCGCCGCCGCGCCCTGGCCCTGCTGGACGAGGTCGGCCTGCCCGCCAATGCGCTGGACCGCTACCCGCATGAATTCTCCGGCGGCCAGCGCCAGCGCATTGGCATCGCCCGCGCGCTGACGGTGGAGCCAGAGCTCATCGTGGCCGATGAACCCGTATCGGCACTCGATGTCTCGGTCCAGGCGCAGGTGCTGCTGCTATTGCGGGAGCTGCGCGAGCGCCGGGGTCTGGCCTTCCTCTTCGTCAGCCATGATCTGTCGGTGGTGCGCTGGTTCTGCGACACCGTGGCGGTGATGTATCTCGGCCGCATCGTCGAGCAGGGACCGGTGGCCGAGGTGCTGCGCGCGCCGCTGCACCCCTATGCGAATATGCTGCGCGAGGCTTCGCCGGAGCCCGATCCATCGCGCCGCGGCATCCTGCCCCGCATCATCGGCGAGATCCCCTCCGCCGCGGCGCCACCCTCGGGCTGCGCCTTCCACCCGCGCTGTGGCGCGGGGCTGGCGGAATGCGCGAAGATCGTCCCGCCGCTAGCCACGCTCGGCCACGGGCGCCCTGGCTGGCTCCAGCCGGGGCGCGAATCACCGGCCGCAAACAACGCCGACGGCCGCGCCGTCGCCTGTCACCTCTACAGCCCCATATCCGGCAGGCCCTTGAGCACCACGCCCGCATCGATCAGGGCCTGACGCGCGGCACCGCCCACCGCCTGTGCCGTCGGCTCATCGCCATGCAGGCACATCGAATGGATCTCGGTCGGGATCCGCTTGCCCTCGCGCGTCACGATCACGCCCTCCACCGCCATCGCCACAGCCTGCGCGGCCGCGACCTTCGGGTCGTGGTGCAGTGCGTCCTTGTTCTGCCGGCTCGTCAGGTTCGCGTCCTCGTCATACATCCGGTCGATGAAACCCTCGACAGCGACGCGCATGCCCAGGCGCCGGGCGGTCTTCTCGATCTGGCTATGCGCCAGGCAGACATAGATCAGGTTCGAATCCACCCCCTTCACCCCGCGCGCCATGGCCATGGCCACCGTCTCCTCATTAGCCGCCACATTGTTCAGCGCCCCATGCGGCTTCACATGGGTAATCTTGCCACCGACCATCGCGGCCACGCCCATCAGCGCGCCGATCTGGTAGGCCACCATATTCTCGATCTCAGCCGCGTTCATCCGCATTGGCCGGCGGCCGAAGCCCTGGATATCGGGGTAGCCGGGATGGGCACCCAGCGTCACGCCATGCGCCATGGCAAGTTCCACGGTCTGGCGCATCACCAGCGGGTCGCCGGCATGGAAGCCGCAGGCGATATTGGCGCTGTTGATCAGCGGCATGACGCCCGAATCATTGCCCATCTTCCAGGCACCGAAGCTCTCGCCGATATCGGCATTGATGTTCACGATGGGCATGGCCGAACCTCCTGCAAAATCTCCCGCACCCTAGCGGGCACACCGCGCTTGCCAAGCCCGCGCCGGGGGGCGAGTTTGGACCCATGATGCGACTGCGACAGGCCGGCGACGGCGCAATGCTGGCGGAATTCTCGGACCGGCTGGACCCGGCCGCGGTGGCGGAGGTGCGGGCGCTCGACGTGGCGCTGAACACCGCCGCACCCGAGGGCCTGATCGAAACCATGCCCTGCCTGCGTAGCCTGCTTGTGCTGCATGATCCGCTGCGTCTCTCGGCCCGGCGGCTGACGGCGTTGCTGGAAGATTTGGCGCAGCATCTGGACGATGTGCATCTCCAGGCCGTGGAATGGCTGATCCCGGTCTGCTACGAACCCGAATTCGCCCTCGACCTTGCCGAGGTCGCCGCCACCAAGGGCATGACCGAGGCAGAGGTGATCCACCGCCATACCAGCGCCACCTACACCGCCATCGCGGTGGGAAGCTTCCCGGGCTTGCCCTATCTCGCTGGGCTCGACCCCATGCTGGTGCTGCCGCGCCGGGTGCCGCCGCGCATCCTCGTGCCCGCCGGCACGGTCGCCATCGCGCTGGAAATGTCCAACATCTATCCCCAGGCCACGCCGGGCGGCTGGAACATCCTGGGCCGGACACCCGTGCCGCTGTTCAATCCAGGCTGGGAGGCGCCCTCGCTGCTCTCGCCCGGCGATATCATCCGCCACCGCGCCATGCCGCGGCCAGAATATGACGCGCTGCTGGCCGGCTTCAGCGACGGCACGCTGCACCCGCGCGAGGTCTGCGCGGCATGAGCCTTCGCATCGAAAACCCCGGGCTGTTCAGCACCATCCAGGATCTCGGCCGGGTTGGGTATCAGCGCATCGGCGTGCCGCCCTCGGGCGCTCTGGACACGCTGTCGTTGCGCATGGGCAACGCCGTGCTGGACCAGGCACAGGATACCGCGGCGCTGGAGATGTGCCGCGTGGGCGTGCGGCTGGTGGTGGAATGCGCTTCGCTGCGCTTTTGCGTGACCGGCGCCGATGTGCCGATCGCACTCGACGGGCAGGCGCTCGCCCCCTGGCGCAGCCATATCGCGCGCGCCGGTCAGGTGCTGCAGATTGGCCGCATCCGCGGCGGCGCGGCCTATCTTTGCGTCCAAGGCGGCTTCGCGATCGCGCCGGTGATGGGCAGCCTGTCCACCTATACCCGCGCAGGGCTCGGCGGGTTCGCAGGCCGGCGGCTGGCGGAGGGCGACCGACTGCCGCTCATGCTGCCCGAGGCACAGGAAGCACCCGAACGCCTGCTCCCCCACCCCGTGCCCGCCGAACGCGCTCGTCCGCTGCGCGTGCTGCTCGGCCCGCACGCAGACATGTTCACCGAGGCCGCGATCCGCACGCTGCTCAGCGAGGCCTACGAGGTCACCAACAATGCCGACCGGCTGGGCGTCCGGCTGCAGGGCCCGGCGCTGGAGCATCTCGGCCCGAAGGAGATCGTCTCCGACGGCAACAACACCGGCTGCATGCAGGTGCCGGGCGACGGCCAGCCGATCCTGCTGATGCCCGACCGGCAGACCGCGGGCGGCTACCCCAAGATTGCCACGGTCATCACCGCCGACCTGCACCGGCTGGGCCAGGTGCTGCCCGGCAGCCAGCTCCGCTTTGAGGCGGTGGCGCCAGAGCAGGCCGAGGTGGTGGCCTGGCAGCTTGAGCGCGCCATCGCCAACGCCATCGCCTCCATCCGGGAGATCACCTGATGCTGCGCCGCCACCTCCCCCTGCTCGCCCTCGCCACGCCAGCCCTGGCGCAGGGCTTCCCCGAGCGCACCCTGACCCTGATGAACGGCTTTGCCCCCGGCGGCAGTTCGGACATCGTGGCCCGCATCGCATCGCCCGCACTGGGCGCGGCATTGGGGCAGAGCGTGGTGGTGGAGAACCGACCGGGCGCGGGCGGCGCGGTGGCGCTGGAGCACATCCGCAACCAGCGGCCGGACGGGCATGTGGTGATCATCTCCGACCCCTCGGCCTTGGTCATCGCGCCCGCTGTCTCGCCGGCCACGGTGCGCTACAATCCCGCGCGCGATTTCTCGGCGCTGGGCATGTTCGGCTCCACGCCGATGGTGCTGGTGGTGGCCCCCGCCCACCCGGCCCGCAGCGCGCGTGAACTGGCGGAATGGCTGCGCGCGCAAGGCGGCCGCGCCGCCTTTGCCAGCAGCGGAATCGGCGCCACGCCACATCTCACCGGCGAATTGTACCTGCAACAAGCCGGTGGGCTCGAGGCCACGCATGTGCCCTATCGCGGCGGCGGGTTGATGCTGGAGGCGGTGATGAAGAACGAGGTCGCCTTCGGCTTCTCTGTGCTCAACACGGCGGCCGGGCAGATCAGGGCCGGGCTGTTGCGGGCACTCGCCGTGAGCAGCCCCGCCCGCCATCCCGGCTTCCCCGACGTGCCGACCACCGCCGAGGCCGGGCTCCCTGGCCTCGACATCATCACCTGGCTCATGCTGTTGGGCCCGCCCGGCATGGCTGCCGCCATTCAGGCCGCCTGGTCGCGCGCCATGACTGCAATGCTGGGCGATGCCGCCACCACGCGGCGGCTGACGGAATCCGGCCTGGACCCCGCCACCCCGACCAGCCCCGAGGCCACCCAGGCCTTCCTCGCCGCCGAGCAGGCGCGCTTCGCCGCCATCGTGGCGGGGGCCGGCGGGCGGCTGAGCGGGGGCTGACACAACCCCTTCACTTCCCTGACACCGCCCGGTCACGGCAACGTCGCCTACCAGCGATACCAGGACCCATGGTCCGAGGAACCCTTCCATGAGCAGTGGCCTTCTCGCCCTCCTCGACGACGTCGCCGCCATCGCCAAGGTGGCCGCCGCCTCGCTCGATGATGTCGCGGCCCAGGCCGCCAAGGCAGGCGCCAAGGCGGCCGGGGTCGTCATCGATGATGCGGCGGTGACGCCGCGCTATGTCGTGGGTTTCGCCGCAGATCGCGAATTGCCCATCGTGGCCCGCATTGCCGTGGGCTCGCTGAAGAACAAGCTGCTCATCCTGCTGCCGGCCTGCCTGCTGCTCAGCGCCTTTGCGCCCTGGCTGATCACGCCGCTGCTGATGCTGGGCGGCGCCTATCTATGCTTTGAGGGCGCCGAGAAGGCGATCGAAATGGTCGCCCCGCATCACGGCGATGGCCATGCGAAGGCCGAGCTCTCGGGCACCGCGCAGGAGATCGAGAACCAGAAGATCGCCGGCGCCATCAAGACCGATTTCATCCTTTCCGCCGAAATCATGGCGATCACCCTGGCCGCGGTGCCCGAGGCCGGCTTCTGGATGCAGTTCGCCGTGCTATTCACCGTGGCCGCGGGTATCACGGTGGCGGTCTACGGCACCGTCGCGCTGATCGTGAAGGCGGATGATGCGGGTGTTGCGCTGGCGCAGCAGGACAGGCCGCTCAGCGCCATGTTCGGCCGCGAGGCGGTGCGCGGCGCCGGCCTGTTCGACCGCGCGATCCGCCCCCTCACCCAGGCACTCGGCCGCTTCATGGTGCTGGGCATGCCGGTTCTGCTGAAGCTGCTCTCCGTCGTCGGCACGGTGGCCATGCTCTGGGTCGGTGGCGGTATCATCCTGCATGGCATGTCGGATTACGGCTGGGGCTTCCTCTACCGAAACTTCCACGGCATCGCGCATGCCGGCGCAGCGCTGCCGCTCATCGGCGGCCTGGCGGAATGGCTGATCAACGCGCTCTTCGCCGCCGCCTTTGGCCTGGTCGTGGGCATGGCGCTGATCCCGGTGGCGACCAGGGCGATTATGCCGGCGATGGCGCTGTTCAAGCGGCGTCCCGGCGCCACCTGAGCGCGGGCCCGCTTTCGCTGCGCGGGGCGGGCCTGTATCAGGGGCGTCGCCCGGGGAAAATGGATCATGGACGAGCTTGGCTTTCACCGCATCTTGCACCGCCCCGGCCTGATGCTCGATGTCGGCGCGCATGACGGCGCCTTCACCCGGCCCTTCGCCGACATGCCGGGCAGTCGGGTGCTGGCCTTCGAGCCATTGCCCAGCGCATTCGCCCGGCTGGCGGCCGCCATGGCGCCATGCCCGCCCCATGTGGCGCTGCGGCGCGAGGCGCTGGGCTGTGATGCCGGTGAGATCACCCTGACCGTACCGGTGGTCGATGGCGTGCCGCAGGAACAATGGGCCAGCATCGCCAAGGGCTATGCCCAGCATGCCGGGGTGGCGGAAGACCGCCATGCCGTGTCGGTGATCACTCTGGACAGCCTGGACCTCGCGGACCTCACCCATGTGAAGCTCGATGCCGAAGGTGCCGAATACGAGGTGCTGCGCGGCGCGCGCGAGACACTACTGCGCTCCCGCCCGGTGCTCTCCGTGGAGATCGAGGAGCGGCACCGTGCGGGTTCGACCTACGCCGTGCCGGCCTATCTCGACGCGCTGGGATATGACGGGTTCTGGCAGCGCGGCGATGACTGGCTGCCCATGTCCAGCCTGGACCGCGAGGCCCTGCCCAAGGCTAGCCCGAACCCGGCGGTCTTCGAACACATCGAGGATTACGTCTTCGTCTTCTTCTTCCTGCCGCGCGAGCATGCGGCCTCTATGCTGGCCGGGCTGCGCGCAGCCGCAGCAAAGGGCTGACGCGGATGCCAAAGAGGCCCATCTAACCACCATGCCCTTCCCGCCCATCACCATCACCGAGCGTCTGCTGCACGCCGTGAAGCGGTTGGAGGTCACCACGCCCGGCGGCATCCGCCTGGCGACGGGCTATTGCTGCCAGGTGCAGGTGAATGAGGATCGCAGCCTGCCCGCCATCATCACCACACGTCAGGCGCTGGCGCAGGCCAGCGCGGTGTCTGCACGCTTCCATCTCGCCGGCCCCAACGGTCCGTTGCGGGAGAGCGTGGCGCTGCAGATGGAGGGCGCCACGCTGAACATCGTGCATCACCCCAGGCGCGGTGTGGATCTGGCCGCCCTGCTGCATGCCCGCGCGATGATCGCATGGGGCGAGGCCAATCCGGGCCAGCAATTGTTCAGCCAATGGTTGGACGACACCGCCTTCTTCCCCGAGGCGCGCTGGGAGGAGTTGGATGTGCAGGAAAGCGTTGCCGTGATCGGCGCGCCGGAGAAGCTGTGGGATGGCAGCAACAACCTGCCTTTGCTGCTGGCCGGCAGCACCGCGAGCCACCCTCTCCTGGACTATAATGGGCAGCCTGAGTTCGTGGTGAGCGCGCGGATGCTGCCGGGAATGTGGGGCGCGCCGGTCTTGCTGCAGCAGGTTGGCGCCAGAGGAACCCGCACGCCCGAAGCCTTCGCCCAGCGAAGCCGCTTTGGGTTGCTGGGCACGCTGCGCGGCGGCATGGGGGCGGACCCGCATGGGCTTGGGCTGGTGGTAAAAGCGCGCGAGACGCGGAGCTTGCTGGAGAGCATCCGGGCGGATGTGGCGGGGCGGTTGAAGCCGAATTGAGGGGGGACCCTCAATCCACCGGCCGCACCGACATTGCATAGCTCTCCTCATCATTGCGCGCCACCACCGCCAAACCCCGCCGCGAGGCCCAGATATTCACCTGGTGATGCAGCGGGATGATGGCGTAATCCTCCATCGCCAGCCGCGTGGCCTGCCGGTAAATCGCCTCGCGCGCGGTATTGTCGATGGTCACCAGCGCCTGGTCGAGCAGCGCGTCGAAGGCGGGGTTGGCGTAGAGGGAGCGGTTCGATGTCCCGCGCCCACGCGCCGGGTTGGGTGTTGCGATCAGCCCGATCATCGGGCTGTCCGGCTCGCCCGTCCCAGTGCCCCAGCCCAGCAGGCCGACCGAGAATTCATTGCGCGCGCCGCGGGTGAAATAGACGTTCGAAGGCATGGCCTGCACTTCGGCCCGCACGCCCACCCGCGCCCACATCTGGGCCACAGCCTGGATGATTCGGTCATCATTCACATAGCGGTCGTTCGGCCCCGCCAGCACCACGCGAAAGCCTGCACCAAGCCCCACTTCGGCCAGCAACCTCTGCGCTCGCGCCGGATCGAACGGGTCGGGGCGCAGTTCAGGGTCATGTCCCATCACCCCCGCTGCCAGGAACTGGCCGGAGGCCGAGGCGTAGCCGCCCATCACCTGCCGCACGATGGCATCGCGGTTGATCGCCAGCGACAACGCCTGTCGCACGCGTCGGTCACGCAGCGGGCTGGTGGCCAGGCGCTCGCCATTTGGCCCGCTGACACCCGGCGTGTCGTCGCGCGCATGGTCGAGATACAGATAGATGTTGCGCAGCGCTGGCCTGCTGGCGATGCGCAGTGCCGGGTTCGAAGCCAACCCCTCCACGTCTCGCGTCGAAACGGCGTCAATGACATCCACATCCCCCGCACGCAGTGCCGCGATGCGCGCCGTGTCATTGGCGATGATGCGGTAATTCACCCGCGCCCAGGGCTCGGCCCCGCCCCAGTAATTCGGGTTGCGCTCCAGCACCGCCTGGTGGCCCGCGGTGTAGCCGGCGAGCCGGTAAGGCCCGGTGCCGATGGCGGCGCGGCCGGAATTGAAGTCGGCCGTCTCCACATCCGCTCCCACGCCCCGGCTGATGATGGAAATGCCGCTCATCCAGTTCGGCAGCAGCGGATTGGGGCCCGCGGTATGCATGCGGATGGTATGGTCATCCACCACCTCCAGCCGCTGCACCTGGCGGGTGTAGATGGTGAAGCTGCCTGGTGAATTGCGCACATTCGGCACGCGCTCGAAGCTGAACACCACATCGGCCGCGGTGAAGGGCCGGCCGTCATGGAAGGTGACGCCTCGGCGCAGGCGGAATTCCCACACGGTCGGGCTGATCGAAGTCCAACTCTCCGCGAGGCCCGGAATCAACCGGAAATCCTCATCCGTGCGCACCAGGCGGTCGAAGACATGCTTGTTCAGCGCGTTGTTGGGCGTCAGCGTATGAAAATGTGGGTCCATCGAGGTGAAAGCCCCGCCCACGCCGATGCTCAGCGTCTGGGCAGCAGCCCCACCCGCCAGCAGAACCGCCGCCAATACCATCGTGCGCATGCCAAGGCCCCCGGTGTGAACACGGCCACCGTATTGTCAGCCCAAACCCCCAGCAACTACCGTGAGGCGCACTCTGGAGCGCGCGACCCATGGACCTGCTTGTCACCGATGCAGTCATCGTCACCCAGGATGAGAACCGCACCATTCTCGACCGCGGTGCCATCGCCATCCAGGGCGACCGGATCGCGGGCATCGGCCCCAGCGCCGTGCTGGAAGCCGCCCACCCCGAACTCCCTCGCATGTCCGGCCGCGGGCGCGCCGTCCTGCCCGGCTTCGTCAACAGCCACACCCACACCATCCTGACTGTGCTGCGCGCGACGGTGGAGGATTGGGCGGGCAATGCCGTCTATGGCTACATGTCGCCCGTCTCCTACACGATGACGCCGCATGAGCGCGCGGTGATGGGCATGCTGGGCGTGGTGGAGGGAATTCGGTCCGGTACGACCACCTTTGTGGACCCGTTCCGCCACGTGCCGGATTATGCCGATGCGATGGCCGGCCTGGGAGTGCGGCTGGTGCTGAGCGAGAACTGCGCCGATGTGAACACCCTGAAGATCCGACACGGTGACTGGTCCGAGGACCCGGCATTCGGCGAGGGTTTTCTGGAGCGCACGCGCGCCGGCATCGCCCGGTTCCACAACACCCAAAATGGGCGGCTGCAAATTCAGATCGCGGCCCACGCAACCGACAATTGCACGCCCCCCTACCTGGAAAAACTGACCGACCTGGCGCGTGAACACGGCATGCCGCGCACCATCCATCTCGCCCAATCGGTGGAGGAGGTGCGGGTTATCCGCGAGAAATACGGCTGCACCCCCGCCGAATACCTTGCCCGCCACGGCTGGGCCGAGCCAGATGTGGTCGGTGCCCATTGGACCTATCTGACCGAGGCCGACGTGGCGCTGCTGGGCGAACGTGGCATGCAGATGGTGCATTGCCCGGCCAATGGTTCGCGCCGCGGTCCGCACCCGGTGCTGGCCAAATCTATCCGGAAAGCCGGCGTGAAAATCTGCTTCGGCACCGACAACATGACCGAGGACATGTTTCACGCCATGAAGATCGGCATGATCGTCCATCGTGGCGCCGAGGGCTCTCAGGGCGTCGAGCCGCAGCCCGAGGCGATCTTCGACGCCACCAACCGCAACGGTGCCCATTCCATCGGCCGCGCGGCCGATATCGGCAGCCTGGAGGTCGGCAAGAAGGCGGACCTGACCTTCCTAAACCTGAATTCGCCCAGCCTGCGGCCGGTGACCAACCTGGTGGGCAACATCGTCCATTACGGCCACCCCGGCACGGTGGAATCAGTGATGGTGGACGGGCAGTGGGTGCTGCGCGACGGCAAGCTTCTGGTCACCGATGAACAGGCGCTGATCGACGAAGCCCAAGCCATCACCAAGGCCGTTTGGGCGCGCATGTTGGCCGCAAACCCCGACCTGCCGCCGCCCCGCGCGCTGCGCTGGCTGGATGTCTGACGCATGACCCAAAAGACCCGCATGCACCTCGTGGCCTATATGAAGACCGGGCCGAGCGCGAGCTATCCCGGCGGCTGGCGCCACCCCACCGCCACCCTGCACGACATTTTTGAGCCCGCACGCTGGGAACATATCGCCCGTGTGCTCGAGGCGGGCTTCTTCGACGCCTGCTTCTTCGCCGATGGCCTCGGCCTGCCCGACAATTACAGGAACAGTTTCGCGGACTACGCCGGCCGCGGCGGCCAGACCTCCATGCTCGACCCGATGATCCTGCTGCCGCTGATGGCGCGGGCGACGACGCATCTGGGCCTCGGCGCCACGCTCTCCACCACCTTCAACAACCCATACCAGCTCGCCCGCGCCCTGGGCTCGCTCGACCTCATCAGCAAGGGCCGCGCCGCCTGGAACGTGGTGACCACGGCGCGCGAGTTCGAGGCGCAGAATTGCGGCCCCGAATCGTTGCCGCCGAAAGATGTTCGGTACGACCGCGCCGACGAGATCATGGAGGCTTGCGACGCGCTATGGACAGGCTGGGACGAGGATGCGCTGGTCATGGACAAGGCGTCGGGCGTCTTCACCGATCCATCGAAAATCCGTTACGCCAACTATGCCGGAAAACACGTCAGCACCCGCGGCCCGCTCTCCATCCCGCGCACGCCGCAGACCCGCCCCGTCATCCTGCAGGCCGGCTCCTCCGAACGCGGCCGGACCTTCGCCGCGCGCTGGGCGGAGATGATCTTCTGCTCCCCCGCAACGAAGAAGGACGCGCTGGCCTATCGCCAGGACATCCATCGCCGCATGGATGCCATCGGCCGCCCCCGTAGACACTGCGCGGTGCTGCCCACCCTCTCGCTGGTCATCGGCGAAACGGAGAGCATCGCCCGCGAAAAGGCCGCCTTGTTCGAGGCGCTGGCCGACCCCGAACTGGTGCTGGCCGCCGCCTCCTGGGCCGTCGCCGCCGATCTTTCGTTGCTGGAAACGCCGGAAGCCATCGCGGCCCAGGGTGGCCACCAGGGCGTCCAGGGCCATCGCGACCGGATGATGCAGGTGGCGGCCGCGAAGGGAATATCCTTCGCCCAGGCCGTGCGCACTCCGCGCGAGCTGATCGCCGGCACACCGGCCATGATCGCCGACATCATGGAGGATTGGTTCCGCTCCGGCGCCTGCGACGGCTTCATTCTTCCCCCAACCACCTTCCCCACCAGCTTCGAGGAGTTCTCGACCATGGTGGTGCCGGAATTGCAACGCCGCGGACTGTTCCGTACCGCCTATGCCGGGCAGACGCTGCGCGAGAACCTGCACAACCCGTAAGCCGTGAGCGGCAGCCAGCCACACAAAAATTTTACCCAACCTGCGGATGATGCCGCCCGGCCTCTTGTCCGCCTGACGAGATGCCGGCAACATTTTTATGCCTGTCACATAAAAGAGGAAAATGAGATGCTTCGACGCCTTCTTCTTGCCTTGCCGCTGCTTGCCGCCACCGCCGTCGCTCCGGCCTATGCCCAGAACTGCGACACTCGCTTCAACTTCCACAACCGCTCGAGCACGACGGTGGTGGAGTTCTATTTCGACAGCTCGCGCAACCCGAACTGGACGCGTGACGAACTGGGCGCCGGCGTGCTGCCCGCCGGCCAGAGCCAGCGCTTCGCCGCCCGCTATTCCGGCAATTATGATTTCCGCGCCGTGCTGCAGGGCGGCCGGGCCGTCGAACTGCGCCAGGTCGATATTTGCCGCATCACCGACGTCACCCTCACCGACGCCGGCATGACCGCGCGGTAAGGCCGCTTCGCCTTCGAGCGGGTTGCGTTGCAGCGCAATTGCCACAAACGCTGAACCCTTTTCACAGCGATGTCCCGGCCGTGCTGGTCGGGCAATCACGGCGCGGCAGACCATGCCGCGCCGTTTTCGCATCCGGTGGCCGCGAATCGGCTCGGTCCCGGGACACCTGCCGTATCCGGCACTTGATCGGCGCCAGACTTGGCCCAAGCATGCCGGCCATGAGCAGCAACCAGCCCCGCCATATCCGCCTGACATCGCACCCCGATGGCATGGCGCATCGCTGGCCCCTGCGTTGGGCCGCGGCCAATGCCGCCGAGCGCGGGCCGGTCATCGGCTCCACCACCAGGCTGGCCGACCGCAACGTGATCGGCACCCATGGCGGTTCCTATTCGGTGTATCGGGCCCTCGCGGTCTCGGCCGGCACACTCTCGCCGCTCGCCAGGCCGGACCTCGCCAACACCCACCCCGTCGCCGATATCGGCCCGCATCCGCAATGGAGCGAGGCGGGAAAAATCGTCTCGCTCGACCCCTGGGGACACCTCGCGCAGAACGTCTTCGACAGCGCCATTGCCGAGGGGATCGATATCCGGCCCAGCATCGCGGTGACCAAGGCGCGGCTCAACATGGCCGAGCTGAACGGCCTGATCGCCGAGGGCAGCCTGAAGCCCGATGGCCAGGTGCTGCACGCCAATGGCGATGTCTCGGTCACCAAGATCGCCGTCGATCCGGTCTGGTGGCTGCCCGGCATCGCCGCGCGCTTCAACACCCCCGAGCACAGCCTTCGCCGCACCCTCTTCGAGCAGACCGGCGGCATGTATCCCGAGCTGGTGACGAGGCCGGACCTCGAAGTCTTCCTCCCCCCCATCGGCGGCATTTCCGTCTATGTCTTCGGCGCCGTCGCTGACCTGGCAAATCGCCGCGTGCCGCTGACCTGCCGCGTGCATGACGAGTGCAACGGCTCCGATGTCTTCGGCTCCGACATCTGCACCTGCCGCCCCTACCTCATCCATGGCATCGAGGAGGGCGTGCGGGCCGCGCAGCAGGGCGGCGTGGGCCTCGTGGTCTACAACCGCAAGGAAGGCCGGGCGCTGGGCGAGGTCACCAAATTCCTCGTCTACAACGCCCGCAAGCGGCAGGAGGGCGGCGACCAGGCGGCGACCTATTTCGAGCGCACGGAATGCGTCGCCGGCGTGCAGGATGCCCGCTTCCAGCAGCTCATGCCCGATGTGTTGCATTGGCTGGGCATCACTCGCATCCACCGCCTCGTCTCGATGTCGAACATGAAATACGAGGCAATGGTCGGCCAGGGCATCGAGGTGGGCGAGCGCGTGCCCATTCCCGAAGACCGGGTGCCGCCCGATGCCTCAGTGGAGATGGAGGCGAAAAAGGCCGCCGGCTATTTCTCCGAGGATGTGCCCGATGCCGCAACCCTGCGCGACACCATCGGCCGCCCGCTGGACCACATGTGAACGAGGACCTGCTGACCCCCGAAGCAGTGCGCGCCCGCGCCGGCATCCTCTTCGCGCTGGCGGAGCAGGACGCCCTGCCCGGCTGGCGCCTGCACCCCGAACGCATGGAAGCCACCGCCGACTTCGTGGCCCAGGTGATCCGCGAGAACTACCCCAGCCTGGAAGTCCCTTTCCACGCCCGCTGGCGCCATTTTCCTCCTGGGCGGTGGGAGGCGTTGCGAGCGCGTCTGGCGGCGGAGGACCGAGGCCCGGCTGCCTTCGACCTCGCCATCATCTCCGTTCTGCTCGATGCCGGCGCGGGAATGGGCTGGCGCTGGCGCGATCGAGATGGCGCAGTCTTCTCGCGCTCCGAGGGCCTGGCCGTGGCCAGCCTCGCCATGTTCGAGGCGGGAGCCTTCGGCGCGTCGGGACGGGCCGACGGCCAGCATCTCGCCACCATCACCGCCGAGAATTTGGCCCGCGGCTTCCAGGTCACCCCGGAGAACCCGCTGATCGGCCTGGAGGGCCGCGCCGCGTTGCTGCGCCGCCTGGGCATGGCCCTGCCGCGCCCCGGCGCCCTCTTCGCCCCGCTGGCCGCGCAAAACCCGCTGCCAGCCCGCAATATTCTGGTCGCGGTGCTGCGGAATCTTGGCCCCATCTGGCCTGGCCGCATCACCCGCCATGGGGTCAATCTGGGTGACACCTGGGCCCATCCCGCCATCCCCGGTGATGGCCTGATCCCCTTCCACAAGCTCTCGCAATGGCTGAGCTATTCGCTGGTCGAGCCTCTCCAGGCCGCGGGTGTGGTGGTGACGGATCTCGATGCCCTGACCGGCCTGCCGGAATACCGAAATGGCGGCCTCTTCTTCGACATGGGTGTCATTACCTTGCGCGAACCAGCCGACGCCGCGCGCGAATACCCCCCCGATGCCACGCTGATCATCGAATGGCGCGCCCTGACCGTGGCGCTGCTCGACCGCCTCGCGCCGCTGGTACGCGCAAGGCTGGGCGTTGGCGTGGCGCAATTCCCCCTGGCGCGCATGCTGGAGGGTGGCAGCTGGGCCGCGGGCCGGCGCCTGGCGGCCGCCGCCCGCCCCGATGGCGGCCCACCCTTGCGCGTCGTCAGCGACGGCACCGTTTTCTGAGGATTTTTCGCATGCCCGAGACCCATGTCGTCAATCACCCGCTGGTCCAGCACAAGCTGACCCTGTTGCGCCAGGCCAGCCGCTCCACCCAGGGCTTTCGCCGCCTCGTCAACGAGATCGGCATGCTGCTGGCCTATGAGGTCACCCGCGACCTGCCCCTGGAAATGACCGAGATCGAAACACCGCTGACGCGCATGACCTCTCCCATCCTCGCAGGCAAGAAGCTTGTCTTCGCGCCCATCCTGCGCGCCGGCGTGGGGTTTCTCGATGGCATGCTGGACCTCGTGCCCTCGGCACGCGTGGCCCATATCGGCCTCTATCGCGACCCCACCACCCTGCAGGCGGTGGAGTACTACTTCAAGGCGCCGCCCGATGTGGCCGAGCGCCTGGTCATCGTGCTCGACCCCATGCTGGCCACCGCCAATTCCGCGGTCGCCGCGGTGGACAGGCTGAAGGAGCGGGGCTGCCGCGAGATCCGCATGGTGTGCCTGCTCGCCGCCCCCGAGGGCATCGCGCATTTCCATGGCAGCCATCCCGAGGTGCCGATCTGGACGGCGGCGATCGATAGCCATCTCAACGAACACGGCTATATCGTGCCAGGCCTGGGCGATGCCGGGGACCGCATCTTCGGCACGCGCTGAGCGCTGGAGCACGCTCGATTCATTTCGCGCGCTCCAGGAGTTTTTGAGAGGATGCTTCACCCTTTCGGTGATGCTCCTCAACGGATCAGGTTTTATCCCCAGCGCGAGGGCGGCGGGCTGATCCCCAAATTCGCCCGCAGCGTGGTGCCCTCATACGCCGTGCGGTAAATGCCGCGCCGCTGCAGTTCGGGCACCACGAGTTCGACAAAATCCTCCAGCGGCTTGGGGTAGAAGGCCGACAGCAGCGTAAATCCATCCGCCGCCCCCGCCTCGAGCCATTCCTGCATGGTATCGGCGATGATGGCGGGCGTGCCCACCACCATCTGGTGCCCGAGCGAGGTGCCGAGATAGCGCGCCACCTGTCGCACCGTGAGATTCTCGCGCCGCGCCTTGGCCACGAGATGCTCCTGCCGGGCGCGGGCGGCATTGCTGGGTGGCAGGTCGGGCAGCGGGCCATCCAGTGGATAGGCGGAGATGTCCAGATCACCGGTCAGCCGGGCCAATAGGCGCAGCGCCGTCGCGTCATCGATCAGCCCCTGAAGGCTGTCATAGCGCGCCTGCGCCTCCTCCATCGTGCGGCCCACAATAGGCATGAAGCCAGGCATCACCTTCACATCATCGGGGTTGCGGCCATGCGCCACAGCCCGGGCCTTGATCTCACGATAGAACGCCTGGCCCTCTGTCAGCACGCTTTGTGCCGTGAAGATCATGTCGGCGATGCGTGAGGCAAGCGCGCGTCCGGGCTCCGAACTGCCGGCCTGGGCGATCACCGGCCTGCCCTGCGGGCTGCGGGACAGATTGAGCGGCCCGCGCACCCGGAAATGCTCGCCGACATGGTTCAGGATATGCGCCTGTGTAGGGTCGAGGAACACGCCCGTCGCCTTGTCGCGCGGGAAGGCGGCGTCGGAAAAACTGTCCCACAGCCCGGCCACGACATCGAAGAATTCCTCGGCGCGCTCGTAGCGATGGCCGTGGTCGGGGTGGCGGTCGAAGCCAAAATTGCCGGCCTCATCCTCAATCTGCGAGGTGACGAGGTTCCACCCCGCCCGCCCGCCGCTGATATGATCCACCGTGCCGAAGCGCCGCGCGATGGTATAGGGGTCGGAATAGGTGGTGGTTGCGGTTGCGACCAGGCCGATATGGCTGGTCACGACGGCCAGTGCCGCGATCAGCGTGGCGGGGTCGGGAAACACCTGCCGCCCCGCCCCGGGCCGCCAGGGGCTGCCGCCATCCAGCGCCGCGGTACCGTTTACCGCCGCTGTATCCTGGAAGAAGATGCAATCCATCAGCCCACGCTCGGCGGTCTGCGCCATCGCCACATAATGGGCGAAGGACATGTCAGTCTCAGGCACCGCATCGGGGTGGCGCCAGCCGGCGGAATGGCTGCCGGGAGTAAAGAAGAAGGCGCCCAACTTGAGCTTGCGCCCGCTCACGGTACCGCCCTCACATCGGTTGCCATCGTGTAGCCATCTCCGCGCGCCGGAATGTCCAAAGGCCGCCGCAGGCCCCAGGAGGCGCGGATGTGGAATATCGGCAGCACCGCCGCCTCTTCCACCGCGAAACGCACTGCGGCGCGGGACGCCGCTTCGCGCGCTACGGGGTCAAACAATCCGTCCACACGGTCGAGCAGCGCGTCCATGGCGGGGTTGGAATACCGCGTGCGGTTCCATGTGCCGTGCGCGCGGGCGGGGTTGGCGGTGCGCACCAGCGCCGTCAGCCCCTCGGCCGCGATGCCGGTGGAGGAGCCGAACATGGCGAGATGGGCAGAAAGCTCAGGCACCCCCTCGCTCGTCAGGGTCGCGCTGCGGCGCAGATACATCGGCATCGGCAGCGCCTCGATCTGGGCACGGATGCCCACCGCGGTCAGCATCTGGCCGATCGCCTGGCAAACCCGCGCATCGCCCGCGAAGCGGTCCAGCGTGCAATGGATGGTCAGGCCAAAGCCGCGGGCGTGCCCGGCCTCGGCCAACAGGCGCCGCGCGGCCGTGGGGTCGAAGCGCGGCACGCCGATATCGGGGTCATGGCCAATGAAACCGGGTGGCGCGATCTGGCCCGTTGGGCTGGCCGCGCCCTCCATCACCCGCTCGGCCAGGGCCACGCGGTTGATCGCCAGCGACATGGCCTGTCGCACCCGCAGGTCGCGCAGCGGGTTCTCGGCCATGGGCTGGCCATCGGGGCCGGTCACATTGGAGACGCGCGCACTCATGCTGTCGAGGTAGAAGTAGTGGGTAAAGTTGGTATCGCCGGTCACGAGCCGCGTCGTCTCGCTGTCGCGCACCCGGGCGTAGAGGCCAGATGGGATGTAATCCACCACATCGAGATCACCGGCCAGCAGGGCGGCCACCCGCGCGCTGTCATTGGGCACGAAGCGATAGACCACGCGCGCCCAGGGCTCGGCCGGCCCACGCCAGGCCGGATTGCGCTCCAGCACCACGTCCTGGGATGGCGTCCAGCGAATCCAGCGATAAGGGCCGGTACCCAGCGCGGCCCGGCCGCCGTTGAAATCGGCTTCCGTCGCGTCGCGCGCCGCGCGTGCGCTCATCATGGCGATGGCGGCCAGCAGATCGGGCTGCAGGGGCGTGGGGACGGAGGTGCGCAGGATCAGGGTCCGAGCATCCGGCGCCTCGGCGGCGATGATGTTGCGCACCGAGGCGCTGTAGGTCCGCGGCCCCTGCGCCGCCTGGGCGCGGCGCACCGAAAACGCCGCATCCTCCGCGGTGAAGGGGGTGCCGTCGCTGAAATTGACGCCAGGGCGCAGGCGGAATTCCCAGGTCAGCGGGTCAAGGCTGCGCCAACTCTCCGCCAGGCCGGGCTGCACCCGCATGGTCAGGTCCTGGGTGGTGAGCGTTTCCCAGACATGCAGTTGGACATTGCGGTTGGGCGTGAAGGTGAGATGCGGGTCGGAGGAATCCACCGCCGCCTTGAAGCCGATCCGCAAGGTCTGCGCACCCGCCGGCAGGGCCAGCGCCGCGCAAAGTGCAGCCATCGCAAACCCAGTCCCAAATGCCCGCGCCATCATCTCTAAAGCCCCCGCTGAGGCGGACACCCTAGGGCCAGGGTTTTCGACCGCACAAGGCGGCCTGCTCCTGCCAAACCGCACCGCGCGCCCTGGGTTGCCCGCAATCCATGCACTGCGCCAATCCAGCACACAGGGCGTGAATTGACAGCGCTTCAACCGCCCCCCTACCGTCGTGCCAAGTCCAAGACCAAGAACACCAGGGAGACGACCATGTCGTTCACATTGCCGCGCCGTGCCGCGCTCGCGGGCGCTGCCGCCATCACCGGCTTCCCACGCCTGGGCTTCACCCAGCCGCGCCAGCCGATCAAGGTGGGTGTGCCCACCATTCTCTCCGGCCGCGTGGCACAGCTCGGCATTTCCTCCCGTCAGGCCATGCAGATCGAGGTCGACCGCTTCAACGCCGAAGGCGGTCTGGATGGCCGGCCGATCGAGCTCGTCGTTCGCGACAGCCGCGGCGCCCCGGCCGAATCCGCCCGCCTGGCGCGTGAGATGATCAGCAGCGAGGGCTGCGAATTCCTGCTCGATGCCGAGGCCTCCTCCGGCGGCTTCGCGGTGCACGAGGTGGTGCGCGAAACCGGAACCGTCACGCTGCATGTCAATGCCGAGACCTCATCGCTGACCGCCGATCCCAGGCAGCGTTTCTGGAACGCCTTTCGCGTCGCGCGCCAAGGCATCCATGACAGCATTGCCGGCGGCGACTACGCAGCGAAGATCGCGCGCGCGCGAAACCTCCGCCGCTGGATGACGATCTCGCCCGACTACGCCTATGGCCGCGACACCACCGCCGAATTCGTCGAATACCTCAAGCATTTCCACTCCGAGGTGCAGGTGGTGGGCGACACATGGCCGCGCCTGTTTCAGCCCGACTATACCGAGAACATCACCCGCCTCAGCCAGGGCCGGCCGCAGGCGATCTATTCCTGCCTCTGGGCGGGCGATCTGGTGACGTTTGTGGAGCAGGCCTCGCTGTTCGGCCTTTTCGCCAATTCGGCGTTCTTCGCGGTCAACATGGCCGATTACACGACCTTGCAGCAGATCCGGAACCTGCCGCGCGGCGTGCATTCGGGCAATCGATACCTGAAGAATTTCCCCGATGTGCCCGGCAATCTCGCCTTCGCCACCGAATACAACCGCCGCTTCAACACCTTCCCCACCAACTGGTCCTGGCAGGCGGCGACCGCGGTGCGGCTGCTCGGCAAGGCTTTGCGCGATGCCGGCGGCACCACGCCGCGGGCGGTTGCGGCCAAGCTCGCCGGTATGCGCATCGAAAGCCCTTTCGGCGCCGATGGTCACGTGACCATGCGCGCCGAGGACCAGACGCTGGTGGGCTATGCCATCGGTTGGGGTGTGACCATTCCGGCCGATCCCTTCGTCGAGAACATGCAGCCGGCGAACTGGGCGGATATCCTGCGGCTGGAAGCGGAGTGGAAACGCGGCAAGGGCTGGAACTGACGCCAGCCCATGGAGCTGTCCGAACTGGTGGAATGCGTCACCTCGCTCTCCTGCCTAGTCACGCAAAGTGCCGCCGGGCTGACCATCGGCATGCTGCTCTTTCTGGTGGCGTCAGGGCTCACGCTGATCTTCGGCGTGCTGGGGCTGGTGAATTTCGCCCATGGCAGCTTTTACATGATGGGCGCCTATTTCGCGCTGGCGGCCTTCGGCGTGACCGGGAGTTTCGCGGCCGCCGTGCTGGCGGGCATCCTGGGTGCTGCGCTGCTGGGATTGCTGTTCGAGAGGTTCCTCCTCAGCCGCATCTACGGCCAGGACGTGCTGATGCAGCTATTGGTTTGCTACGCCATCATCCTCATCCTCGATGACGCGGTGAAGATCATCTGGGGGGCGGATTTTCGCTCGATGGGCGTGCCGGATTCACTCCGCCATCCCCCCTTCATCATCGGCGGCGGCGTGGTGCCGTATTTCTACGCCATCCTCTTCGGCATCACAGCGGTGATCGCGGCGGGGCTGGCCTGGGGCATGGGGCGCACCCGCTTCGGCCGCATCGTCCGGGCAGCTGCGATCAATCCAGGCATGGTCGGTGCGCTGGGGATCAACACGACGCTGGTCTATGCCTCGGTCTTCGCCATAGGCGCGGGGCTGGCGGGTGCGGCCGGCGCGCTCTCGGCTCCCATCCGTTCGGTTGTGGCGGGGGCTGGCGTTTCGATCCTCATCGAGAGTTTCATCGTCACCGTCATCGGCGGCATGGGCAGCATCGGCGGCGCGCTGGCGGCCTCGCTGATCCTGGGCATGACGCGCTCCTTCGGCTCCATCGGCTTTCCGCTGTTCGTCGAGGGCGCGATGTTCATCATCATGGCGCTGGTGCTGATCCTGCGACCGAGCGGCCTGGGCGGGCGGCGTTCATGATGGGCCGTGACCTGTTGCTGGCAGGGGCGATCCTGGCGGCTTTCCTCGGGCTTGAGGTCTCGGGCCTGGGCTCACCCTCGCTGCTGGATTTCGCCATTCGCTTCGCCATTTTCGGCCTGCTGGCGATGTCGCTGAACCTTTTGATCGGCACGACCGGCCTCGTCTCCTTCGGCCATGCCGCCTATTTCGGGATGGGGGCCTATTCCTTCGGGCTGCTGATGCAGTCCGGCGGCTGGTCCATCCCCGCCGCCATCGGTGCGTCCATCCTCTGCACGGCGCTTTTGGCTTTGGTGGTTGGCGCGCTCTGCGTGCGGCTGTCGGAAATCTACTTCGCCTTCCTGACCCTCGCCTTCCAGATGCTGCTGCATTCGCTGATCCTCTCCTGGATCGGACTGACCGGTGGCGACCAGGGGTTGATGGGGGGCATTCCGAAACCGCCTTTCCTCGGCATAGAACTGGCCAAGCCCGCGCATCTCGCCGGTTTCGGCATGGGCTGCCTGCTGGTCTCGGTGGTGTTGCTGAGGCAGATCGTGCGCTCGCCCTTCGGCGCGGCGCTGCGGATGCTGCGCGACAATCCCGATCGCGCTGGGTTTTTGGGGCTTTCGGTCTATCGCTACCGCCTCGCGGCCTTTGTGATAGCGGGAAGTTTCGCGGGCCTCGCGGGGGTGTTGATGAGCCTCTATGTCTCCGGCGCCTTCCCCACCTTCGCCTTCTGGACGACCTCGGGCGAGGCGATCTTCATGATCATGCTGGGCGGCATCCAGGTCTTCCTGGGGCCCCTGGTCGGCACGGCAATCTTTCTCCTCCTCAACGACTGGATCACCGCGTTGACCGAGCATCACGGGCTCTTCATGGGCGGCATTCTGCTGGTCATCGTGCTCGGCCTGCGCATGGGCCTGCTCGATTTCATCATGGAATGGCGCGCCGAGCGCCGGAGGGCCGCGCCATGAGGATCGCCGTGGTCACGGGCGGGGCGAGCGGTATAGGCGCCGCCTGCGCGCGCATGTTGTCCTCGCGCGGCATTCGCGTGGTGGTGGCGGATCGTGACGGTCCCCGCGCTGCCGCAGTGGCCGCGGAGATCGGCGGTGTCGCCATCACGCTCGACGTCTCGACCCAGGCGGCGAACGACGCAGCCGCGGAAGAGGTGGAGGCCACACTCGGCCCCGTCGACATCCTGGTGACCTCGGCCGGCGTCATCCAGCGCCCCCTGCGTGCCGAGGACCTGCCCGAGGACGAAGTTCGCCGCGTCATCGAGATCGACCAGATCGGCACATGGAACAGCGCCGTGGCCTTCGGCAGCCGTATGGCCAGGCGCGGCTCTGGCAACATCGTCACCATCGCCTCCATAGCGGGCATGCGGGCCATGCCGTTGCACGCCTATGCGCCCGCCAAGGCGGCGGTCATCGCCATGACACAGAGCCTGGCGGCGGAATGGGGCCGCTCGGGCGTGCGGGTGAACGCCGTCTCGCCCGGCTTCACGCTCACCCCCGCGCTCGGGGCGGCCATCGCGGCGGGCGAGCGCGACCCCTCCCTGCTCGAACAAACCTCCGCGCTGGGCCGCATGGTGACGCCCGAGGATATCGCAGAGGCCGTATGCTTCCTGGCCTCCGATGCCGCGCGCAGCATCACGGGGGTGAACCTGCCAGTGGATGCCGGCTGGCTCACCGCCGGCTCTTTCGCGAGTTACGGCGGGCTGCCGCCGGCGCGAGGGAACCAATGAGCGGCGGCCTGCTCGAACTGCGCAACCTGCGCAAGAATTTCGGTGGCGTGGTCGCCACCAATGATGTGAGCCTGCGTTTCGAACCCGGCACGCTCTCGGCCATCATCGGTCCCAATGGCGCGGGCAAGACGACGCTGTTTCACCTCATCACCGGCAAGCTGCCCGTGAGCTCGGGTGAGGTGTTTTTGGACGGCGCCTCCATCACCGGGCTGGACCGTACCGAAATCGTCCGCCGCGGCATCGGCCGCGCCTTCCAGGTGGCCAATCTCTTCCCCAGTTTTTCCGTGCGCGACGCGCTGGCGGCGGCGCTGATGGCGCATGCCGGGCGCACTGCCTCGCTCCTGCGCGGCTTCCCGCCGCGCGATGTCGCGGCGCAAGCGGATGAGGTGATGGAACTCTGCGGCTTGTCGGCGCTGGCCGGCACCGAATCCCGCCACCTCTCGCATGGCGACCAGAAGCTGCTGGACATCGCGCTGGCCCTGGCGCTGGACCCCAAGGTGTTGCTGCTGGACGAACCCACCGCCGGCATGGGCCCTGATGAACGCTGGCGGATGATCGACCGGGTGCATGCGCTCTGGCAGGCGCGCGGCCTCACGCTCGTCTTCATCGAGCATGACATGGATATCGTTTTCAAGATCTCGCAGAACGTGCGGGTGCTGCGCTACGGCGCCGTCCTGGCCGAGGGCACGCCGGACGAGATACGCCGCAACCCCGCCGTGATCGAAGCCTATCTGGGCGAGGAGCACGCACTGTGAGTGAATTGTCCGTAGACGGCCTCGACGCCGCCTATGGTGCCAGCCAGGTGCTGTTCGGGGTGAACCTGTCGGTGGAGCGGGGCGAGACCCTCGCCCTGATGGGGCGCAACGGCGCGGGCAAGAGCACGACCTTCAAGGCCATCGCCGGCATTCTGCCGCCGCGCGCGGGGCGGGTGCTGGTACGCGGCGTCGATGTGGCGGGCCAGAAACCCTACCGCATTGCCCGCGCCGGCATCGGATTCGTGCCGGAGGATCGCCAGGTTTTTCCGGAGCACACGGTCGAGGAAAACCTCGAAATCGCCGAACGCTCCGGCGTGGGCGGGCGAGAGTGGAACCGCGGCCGCGCATTTGCGATGTTCCCCATGCTGGCCCCGCTGCGCACCCGCATGGCCGGCAGGCTTTCGGGCGGCGAGCAGCAGATGCTCACCATCGCCCGCAGCCTGATGGGCAACCCCTCCGTGCTGCTGCTGGACGAGCCCTCGGAGGGCCTGGCACCCCTGATCGTGCGCGAGATCGGCCGGCTGATCCTGCAGCTGCGCGAACTTGGCACCACCATCATTCTGGCCGAGCAGAACAGCCGCTTCTGCCTGGGCGTGGCCACCGGGGTGGCGGTGATCGACCGCGGCAGCATCGTCTGGCGCGGCTCGGTCGAGGAATTCCGCGCCGACCCCGCTGTGCAGGCGACCTACCTGCAGGTCTAGCCTGCGCGGTTGGCATTGCATTCCATGGGTTGTTCCTGCCATGGCCTTGGGGCAGCATGTTGACGGCCCTGCACGGCATGGTCGTGGAGAGGCGCTAGCGCTATATCTGTCCGACGAGAGCGCTGACACAGCCCACCATCCTGCGGGCGCAACACGATGCGGAGCCGAATGCGCTTTCTTTTCGTCCACCAGAACTGTCCGGGCCAGTATGTGCATTACGTCCGCCATCTTTTGGCGCGGCGCGGGCATGAGGTGTTTTTCCTGACGGCACCCAATGCCAATGAAATTCCGGGTCTTCGCAAGGTCAACTACGTCCCCCTGGCGGCCTCCACCCAGGGCATCCACCCCGATGCGGTGGATTTCGAGACCGCGATGATCCGCGCCCGCAGCGCCTATGAAACGGCGGTGCGGCTGGCCGGTATCGGCATGCGCCCCGACGTCATCATCGGCCATAATGGCTGGGGCGAGATGCTGCACATGAAGGATATCTGGCCCGATACGCCGACCATAGCGTATTTTGAATTTTTCTATCAGACTCGCGGCCTGGATGTGGATTTCGACCCAGAATTCCCCATCGCGCAGGACCGGCGTTCGCAGGTGCGGGTGAAGAACGCGATCAACCTTCTGGGCTTGGAGGCGGCGACGGTGGGGCAGACGCCCACGCGTTTCCAGCGCTCGACCTATCCGGCCTGGGCGCAGGCAAAGATCAAGGTGATCCCCGAAGGCGCCGCGTTGGACCTGTTCCGGCCCGACCCCTCGGCGAGTTTCGCCCTGCCCGCGGCGCGACGGATGTGGACGGCAGGCTCCGGCCGGCGGCTGCTCACCTTCGTCGCCCGCAACCTCGAGCCCTATCGCGGCTTTCATGTGCTGATGCGAACGCTACCGGCGATCCTGGCCGGCAATCCCGACCTCGATGTGGTGCTGGTGGGCGGCGAGGGCGTCTCCTACGGCGCGGCCTGCGAGACCGGCAGTTGGAAGACGCATTTCCTGGCCGAGGTGGGCGCGCGGCTGGATCCGGATCGGGTCTTCTTCGCCGGGCATATCGACTATGGCGAGTATCTGCGCCTGCTGCAGGTCTCGTCCGCCCATGTCTACCTCACCTATCCCTTCGTTGCTTCATGGTCGCTGCGCGAGGCGATGGCGGCGGGCTGCGCCATCATCGCCAGCGACACCGAGCCGGTGCGTGAATTCATTACCCATGACCTCACGGGGCTGCTCGTGCCTTTCCATGACAAGACAGCGCTGGCCGATGCTGTGACGCGCATGCTGACCGATTCGGCGCTGGCGGCGCGGCTTCGCACCTCGGCGCGGGCCTTTGCCATGTCGCATCTGGATATGGCGCAGCATCTGGCGGCGATGGATGGGTTGGTGGAGCGGGTGACCGGCACCCGGCCGTGAGCCTGCGCGCGCCGGCGGCACCCGATCGCACCCGGCTTCACCAAAAGTAAAGCGCGTGACCGCAAAAGCCCGTTCGATGGACGAAGGCGGCGCAACCCGCTAAAGCCCTGCAATAACCGCGGCGGCGGTCACGCGCTCCGGCGCAATTGTTGCCGGTTGGTTGTTTTTTCGCTTTGGGATATATTTTGTATTGCGGCGCCCGGGTCGGTTATACCAAGTCCCTGAAGACCTGACTCAAAAAGGGGATTCCCCGACGCGGCGGCGATCTGATTCATGTGTGGACGGCCCCTTCGAGACAAGGGGTTTGGACGCGGATGACGAGGTCTGGATGCGGT
>JAESFS010000082.1_pt1 | contig 60247 bp, 40 predicted proteins | sample 9269441 | NCBI WGS metagenome assembly JAESFS01 (sample SAMN14502548, study PRJNA617105) | algae metagenome | isolation source: Scytolyngbya sp. HA4215-MV1 and co-occurring heterotrophs from sample from... | place: USA: Laie Falls, Oahu, Hawaii | collected 2010-08-22
GTGTTTTAGCGTTAGCATGGAAGCACAATTTTATTGTTAGGGGTGCGTCTACAAAGGCGCACCTTTTTTGTTTCCTCTTCCATTCTCGCTAATCCTATTTCAAGTCCCCCAACCGCCGGATGTGCCCATCTCCATGCTTTACGAGTATGACCTTGAATATACCTGATCGAATTTCAGTTTCTCCCAGTGATGCCGGCAAACTCGCGCTTCCGGCAGCTACATGGCAGACTTGACGGGTTCTGGATAATCTGTACTAACCGTCACGGGCTGCCAGGCATCCAAATCCGTCTTGACCCATTCCAGTTTTTCCTGAATCAGGCTCATGGCATCGGTGCCTAATGCCAGTCGCATCGGAGGATGCGGACTTTCCACAGCTTGAATGATGGCTTGTGCCGCTTTTGCTGGATCGCCCGGTTGCTGACCATCCATTGCTTTGAACCACTGCAATGCTGCATCGCTCATGGTGGCATAGGCATCCATCGATCGCTCGGCTACGGCGAGAGAGCGTCCGTTAAAATCGGTGCGAAAGGCTCCAGGTTCAATTAACGTGACTTGAATTCCAAACGGTTCAACCTCTTTAGCGAGGGCTTCAGACGTACCTTCCAGGGCAAATTTAGCCCCACAGTAGAGGCTGCTTCCCCCAAATCCCACGAATCCTGCTGTGGATGACAGATTCACAATGTGACCACTACCTTGCTGACGCATCACCGGCAAGACCGATCGCATCAGACGCAGTGCCCCAAAGAAGTTGGTTTCAAAAAATTGGTAAATTTCAACATCACTGACTTCTTCGAGTGCGGCAATGAGTCCATGACCTGCATTGTTGACCAGCACATCAATGCGACCAAAGGTGGCGATCGCAGCATCAACGGCTGCCTGGATGTCTTGAGACACTGTTACATCCAGACGGACAGCCTTTGCGGTTTCTGGATAGTCCTCAATCAAAGCGCGGAGTTGCTCTGGCTCACGAGCAGTCGCGAGCAGGTAGTCACCTTTTTTCAACACTGCTTCTGCGAGGGCACGTCCAAACCCGGTTGAGCAGCCTGTAATCAACCAAACTTTAGGAGCAATACGATTGTTGTTTGAGTTCATTTGCCTGTCTCCAATCTAAAAACAATGAGATGTGCCTTATGTTTCTTACGGTAGGAGACAGCTATCCGACTGTCCAATATATATTTGACTTAGATTAATAGGTTAAACATATAAGTACGATGGAATTACGGCACCTGCACTACTTCATTGCGGTGGCTGAGGAACTCCACTTCAGTCGAGCAGCAGAGCGGTTGTGCATTTCCCAACCTCCCCTCAGCCAGCAGATTCGGGATTTAGAAGAAGAACTCGGAGTCAAGCTGTTTGAACGAACGAAGCGACACGTGCATTTAACTGAAGCAGGCAAAGTGTTTTTAGATCGCTCCTACCTGCTGTTAGCCCAACTTGAACAGGCGATCGCAGCCACTCAGCGAATCGGGCGAGGTGAGGTGGGACAGTTGGCGATCGGGTTTGTTGACTCTGCCATGTACACGTCACTCCCAGAGATGCTAAAGGGCTTTCGAGAACAGTTTCCAGAGGTAGAACTGCGATTGCAGGAAATGACAACGGCTCAACAAATTCAAGCCCTGTATGACAAACAGATTGATGTCGGCATTGTTCGTTCTGCCATCAGCGAGCCAGGTTTGAAGGTGGAGTGCCTTTTGCCAGAATCATTGGTCTTGGCGTTGCCAGAAAATCATTTGCTCTCTGCTCAAACTCAAGTGTCTCTTTCCACATTGGCAGATGAATTCTTTATCCTCTTTCCTGCTAAATTGGGACCCCTCTTTTACGAACAGATTATGAACAGTTGTGAGCAGGCGGGCTTTCGTCCGAAAGTGGCTCAAGAAGCGGTTCAGATGCAAACGATTATTGGCTTAGTGGCAGCAGGGTTAGGCATTGCGATCGTTCCTGCCTCGATGCAAAACTTCCACAGAAGTGGAGTCATTTACAGACCCTTACAAGAACAAATCTCGAATACTGGGCTTTATCTCGCTTGGCGGCAGCATGATTCTTCTCCAGTCGTCAGTGCATTTCTCAACTTGTTACAGAAGACGGCACAATGGGAATCAAATTATGACGACACGTAAGCAGTTAAGGGGTATTCACCTTACCCAAAGCCTTCAAGTCCTGTCTCAGCAGTAACCTGAATCAGGCTAACGTTGTTCAGTCGTTAGCGATCTAACTTCGGTAATCTACCACCAGACACCAACAATTCGATGTAACAGAGCACATTGTTAAGCGGTTCATTGCAACTGGCTGGACGACTTGCCAGTGAAAACCGCCAACTGAGCGTCGAAAGCACGTTTAAAGGCTGGTCGCGCTTCGCCACGAGCGGCATAGGCTGTGAGGTTCGGATAGTTGTCCAGAATGCCCGACCCGCCTAGCCTGCGTAGCACCTTCACCATCAGCAGATCGCCAGCACTGAACGCTCCATCGAGCCACTCGCGATCGCCAAGCCAAGCAGAGAGGTCGTCCAGGCGGCTGCGGATGCGATCTTCGACAATCAGCAGACGCTCCTCGTGCCAGACCTTGTCGCGCTCCAAATACATAGAGATTTCGCGTTGAACGATCACAGGCTCCACGGTGGAGAGCGCGGCAAACATCCAGGTGATTGCGCGTGCTCGATCGTTTGCATCGTTCGGCAGCAGTCCCGCATGGTGTTCCGCAATATGAAACACGATCGCCCCCGACTCGAACAAGGTGAGATCGCCTTCTTCATAGGTTGGTATTTGCCCGAAAGGTTGAAGCGCACGATGAGCAGTTTCCTTCATCGCACTGAATGAAACAAGACGAACGTGATAAGGCTGTCCCACTTCCTCCAGTGCCCAGCGGACGGGCATGTCACGCGCTAATCCCTGACCGCGATCGGGCGACTGTTCAAAAGCGGTGATGGTTGGGATCATTGGAGAACTCCAGTTACGCATTTTGTTGCTCTCTTATAAATTATGTGACTACTCTCGTTAGTCGAATAGCGCAACACAAAATCGACAACCCCCAGGATTTTTCGCCATCACACTGCCAACCTCCTTAAATCCCCCAGTTCTGGGAGAATTTGACGACTTCTCTAAATCCTCGCAACCTGGGAAATGATGATCGTTATCAAGCGCTCTAACAAAGCCACTCAACCAACCATTGGATGTCAAAGGCGATGATGCTACAACCCCCGATCGCAATTTCTTTCAGACCCTTAGTCGCATCTGATCTGGCAACGCTGCACGAGTGGCTGCACCGTCCCCATGTCTCAGAATGGTGGGGTGATCCTGGAACACTGGAACAGGTAGAGCAGAACTATTTACCGCTGACGAAGAAGGAATCAACCACACGCGGCTATATTGCTTTACTTGAAGATGAACCGATCGGCTTTATTGAGTCCTACGTTGTCATGGAATCGGGGGATGGCTGGTGGGAACAGGAAACCGATCCGGGGGCGCGAGGAATTGACCAGTTTCTAGCCAATACAGAACAGTTGGGTCAAGGATTAGGCAGTGCGATGATTCATGCCTTTGTGGATTGGCTGTTTCAAGACCCCACCGTAACAAAGATACAGACTGACCCTGCACCAGAGAACGATCGTGCGATTCGCTGCTATCGACGAGTTGGCTTTGTCGAGATTGGTGAGGTTATCACGCCCGATGGTTCTGCACTACTGATGGTGAAGGAGCGATCGCGTTTTCCTGAATGTAAAATAAAAGTTCCGCGTCTGTTCAACCTGAGAATGCGCTTCTAGAGCAAGTTACTGTTACCCTCACTCGGTTTATTTGTACCTCGATTCGAGCGCGATTGTCGCGTCAATCCAGCACTTCCTCAGCATTACAACCTTTGAATCACTATCAAGGCGAGGCTTTTACCTGCCAACGAAAGATAACACTCCCTGGATGAAGCGATCGCGTCCCCGTTCTGGGCGATCGTTAAACAGGTAATGGGTGCCGTCTGGAATCGTTACCGTTTCTACCGTAGGAGTGTTAGTTAGCTCTGCTTCAAGAGCTTGCAAATCTTCAGGACGTGACCAGAAATCCAACTCTCCCCGCAAAACCAGCGTTGGCACCGTAATATCTGCGGCTTCCCAATATTTCTGTCCTTTTGAGAGGTTGTAGCTCTCCAGACGATAAGCAGCAGGAATTCTCATACTGGGAGGATTGCGAGTTTCGCTGGTGGGATCGCTAGCAAGGGCTGCTTGTTGATAAGCCTCTACAACTCGTGGATCACGCCATTGGCTTTTATCTTCTACGGGAATGGTTCTGTTCCACTGTGCAATTAGCCCCTCCGCGTCATTGAGGCGATAGGCTCCACCACTGGCATCGAACGTATCGGGATTGTTGGGATCTTCAAAGGACGATCGCAGTTCCCAAGGTGCATTCACACCATACAGACTATTGAGCATGACGAGATGGCTCACCTTACCATTGTTCTGACTGGTGTACATCCCTGCCCAATGTCCCCCGGTTGCCCAACCCACCAGTGCTACAGGTTCTCCTTGCTGACGTTGGCGAATGGCATCCACCACGGCTCCAATATCGCGCACGGCTTCTTCTGATGTGACCGCAGGCGGATTATTTTCTGAAGGTTGATTCATGACATCTGGACGAGTTGAATTCTCCCAGCCTCGAAGATTCATCACATAGACGGGATGCCCCGCTTGAGCGAAGTCGGCTGCTAGAGAATAACCTGGGACATTCAGATCAAAAGAAGCTGTCCCACCGGTTCCACCGCCATGAATCAGCAGAATCGGAACTTGTGTGGCATTTCCCGATCGCACTTCTCGCACAGCAATTTGAATTCCCGGATCGCTGGTGATAAAGAAATCATTGCGCTCAATTTGAGAGGAAGCAGGTGTGCGTTGTGAGATGCGATCGCGTTGCTGAGCAATCACAGCAGCATTTCCAGAAGTAACCTCTGGGAGTTGAGTGACTCCAATCAGAGTACACGACAAACCACCGAGCAACAGCGTTGCGCTTAAACCTCGATTCCGTTTCCAGTGTGTTTGAAAAGAGTGAAGTAATTTCATTTCAATACCTCCTGTATTAATTCCATCCAAATGGCAGGCAAAAGCCGCACGTAAAGTCGCGCCAATAGTCTGCCTTGCAGAAGATGGATTTTAGACAAGACTGATTTGAGCCGTTGTGCTCGATACATTCATGCTAAAAAGAATCATTATGAATGTCCAACACCTATTTGATCCGTTCATTGTACCTAAAAGGTTCAAATGGAATTACGGCACCTGCGCTATTTTGTGGCGGTAGCAGAAGAACTCCATTTTGGGCGAGCCGCCCAAAGGCTTCTCATAGCCCAACAGTCACTCAGCCGTCAGATTCGCGATTTGGAGGCTGAAATTGGAGTAGATTTATTCCACCGCACCAAGCGCACCATTCGCTTAACCGAAGCAGGGCAGGTTTTTTTGACCGAAGCTCGCAAAACCCTTCAGCAAGCAGAACATGCCATTCTCCTGGCACAACAGACAGGACGGGGCGAAATTGGAAAGTTTGCCATCGGTTTTACGGGTCCAGCCCTCAACACCGTTCTGCCCAAAGTTGTCCGGCGCTTCAAGGAGAGGCATCCCAACATTGAACTGGGGTTGGAACGCCTCCAAACCAACGAACAAGTCGAGGCATTGCGATCGCAGCAGATTCAGGCTGGCTTATTGCATCCCCCGATCGACGATGATTTCCTCATGCTAGAGGTGATTCATCGCGAGGGTTTAGTCGCTGTTTTGCCAGATTCCCATCGTTTAGTCCAGTCTGAAAGTATCTCTATCAGTGAACTCGCCCACGAGTCGTTTATTTTTTATCCCCGTCATGTCGGTCCTGTGCTGTACAATCGCATTCTGGGATTATGCCAACAAGCAGGATTTAGTCCCAGGATTGTTCAGGAAGTCGTTCCTCAGCAAACCATTCTGGGGTTAGTGGCTGCCGAGATCGGGGTTTCCTTACTTCATGCCTCAGCATCATCTGTTGCCCCTGCGGGTGTAATACTCCGCCCTTTACTAGAACCAACACCGGAGCTGGAACTTGCCGTTGCCTGGAACCCAGAGACTACAAATCCAGTACTACCCGCTTTTTTGGCGATCGTTCGAGACGTTACCTGCCAACTTTGAGTCATCAACTATGTTCCATAACGAGTACCCTGATTCGAGTGCTGGGGCATACAGGAGAATTTGATTCAGTTAATTGAGAAGCAGCAAATGTGAAATACCTGTAATCGAGTCGCTGCAGCAGTCTAAATGACTGAGAATTATTCATTTGCCCCGCTTCCTTTCCCTAAGTACACGCTCTTCAATCCCTTCGTTCCCTTCTTGGTCACACCCCAGTAGCGCAAATACCGGTACGGTCCATAGGTCTTGCCCGTCTTTGCATCTGGAATCATTTTTAATTCAATGTGACCTCGCCCCCCGTGTCTTCCTAATGGAGTTCCATCCTCCCGACGCTCTTGAGACGCATCAACGGCTTCCTGCTGTCGGGACTCCAACAGTCCTGTAATCATGGCAGCAAGTTCTGCCAGTTCCTCATCCTGCCATGATTGGAGTTCTTGAATTAAACGTTCCGGTCGGCTTCTGGGTGCCATCCTTGTTACTCTGGATTGCGACTTAGGGAATAAGCTGTCCCTACAGAAGCATAAGTATTCCCTAAATCGCTAAATTGCAGAAGATACAACTGTTTCAGTCTGACTAATTGGTATTTACTTAGGGAATAGTAGTTGCCTTTTTCGCATAAACCTTTCCCTAAGTTGGCGATCGCCCGAGGCAAGCGGTCGAAGACGCTAGAAGTACCAACGGTCAGTGCGGCTAAAACGAGCACTGTTAGAATGAAAAGCAACCACCTGACTCGCCTGGTCCCTTGCCATGACCGTAGAACGGTTAGCCAAAATTCCCCCTCTTGAAAGCGGCGATCGCCTCAGCCGTGCCGAATTTGAGCGTCGTTATCACGCGATGCCTCACCTGAAGAAGGCGGAACTGATCGAAGGAGTTGTTTACGTGGCATCCCCATTACGTGCTCAGGCTCACGGTAGCCCCCACGCTCATATTATTTGCTGGCTGGCTACCTATGAAGCCGCTAGTCCGGGCGTAAGGTGTTACGACAATCCAACTGTGCGCTTAGATGGGGATAATGAACCCCAGCCGGATGCCGTATTGCGACTCGAACAGAATGGGCGATCGTCTATTAGTGAAGACGATTACATCGAAGGTTCTCCCGAACTGATCGTTGAAGTGACGGCTAGCAGTGCTTCCTACGACCTCCATGACAAACTTCGGGTCTACAGGCGTAACGGAGTCCAGGAGTACGTGGTTTGGCGCACCTACAGCCAGCAGATTGATTGGTTTTACCTCCAAGATGGAGAGTATCAATCTCTAACGGATGGTGAGCAAGGCATTTTTTGCAGTCGGCAATTCCCAGGGCTATGGCTGGCGAGCGAAGCCCTCCTGTCTGGCAATTTAGGGGAGGTACTTCGTGTTCTTGGGCAAGGGATCGATAGTCCAGAACATGAAGGATTTGTGGCTTCTCTCTAACCCATGATCCTCAGCGTATTTGAAGAACTTGACAGATTTCAAGGTGATCAAAAAATAAGTTGGTACGCTTACTAGAGCAACGAAAATTTTTTAAGCCACAACATGTCAAGCAAGCGTGGCAGCAGTTGCACGAGCAACAACGGCTCTTGGCAGCAGAACCCGTTTGAACAACACCCTTTAAAGTAGAGGTATTGGCAATTCATTTCTAGTTCTAGGTAATTTATTCAAGTATTTGTAAGCCAATGTTTTGCAAATATTGGAAGGTAGTGTTGTAGAATTCCGGCATTCTTGTATTGTCTTCTTGATCACCTTCAGGGATTAAAATAACCATCCCTTGTCTAGCTCTAGTAAGTAAAACCCTGTAAGAGTTTTTTAAGTATTGTTTACGAGTTTCATCTTTAATCCTTTGCCATTGGCTACCCCTAAAGTCCATATATTCCCATCTTCCATCGGTGAATCTAAAGTTTGCATCCCAAGCTACACAAGTCCAATCAAGTTCAAGTCCTTGTATATCAAATTCTGTAGCAACATCTTCTAAAAAGTAAGAAGAGCGAATGTCCTCCTTCCCATTTAGAAACCAGTTTTTAGGATCAATACCAGCTTTAACATGAATTCCAATTGGTTTTAGACGGTATGCTCCTGAAGAAGTAATTACACCTGTGCGTTCATTACCTCTTGCTTTGCTACGAAGCCAGTTTCGTGCACCTTGAATACTTCTTGTAAGAAGAATGGGGTATATGTTGCTAATTTGCAAATACAAATTCTTCACTTCCAAAATGTCACAATCCAGAATTGCCTTAATTAACTTAGATACTTTTTCTGATCTGTAGGATCTCATGGATACAGACAAATGTAATTCATCCTGAATGTGTAGATACGTCTCTTCTATCTCTGAAAAAATATTTTGTCCTCTTGTGTACTCTTCATCACTCAATTCATTCGATACATAAATATTCCAATTCTTATATTTTCTTTGTAATGCTGAAAACCATTCAAACAAACCAGCTTCACCAGTATTTATTTCCTGCCCACCGCCAATGAGACAGATAATTACTGCCCAATCTTGATGACGATCCATAACGCTAATCAAAAATTCCGGCTCTGACATCGAAAAGTTTGAAAATCCCTTTTTCCTACGCATAAACGAGCTGGTCTGAGCAAGGTTCCAGGCTCTTTGTGCTTCATCAAAAACCACAACTCGCTCTACAGGTGCCTCATTAATTCTTAATGCTTCATCTCTAAAATGATGGATGTTTTGAATAAATGCTTTTGTTTTAGACAGTGCTGCCTTTTTAGTCAATTCTTTACCGTTATTTTTTGCTGTCTCCACTTCATCTCGTGCTAGAGCCTCTTGTAAGACTTCAACCAAAGGTCCATTACCAGAAAGAAATACCGCATGTTCTCCTGTATCAATTTGATGCCTTTGGTTGGCAATATTCAAACCTGCTAGTGTTTTTCCTGCACCAGGAACACCAGTAACAAAGCAAATTGACTTCTGATTTTTCTTTTTAGATTCTTCAATTATGCTAAAAATTGTATTAGAGGTTTTACTTAGGTTAATAGCATCAGCATCAGATCTAGAAATCTTCTCAACACGATGACCTTTATACAAAGCTTGAGCTGCTTCAATGATTGTTGGAGTTGGTTTATAAATTGATTTCACCCAATTTATAGGATCAATTTCCTTATCTTCAAGCTTAGAAGAAGCCCAATAAATATTTTCATATAAGTTGTTTTTATTCGCCTTCAATGGAGTAAAGACAAGATCTTGATGCGGCAACAGATTATTACTTACACTTGGTGCTTCAGTTGCTACAAGTACTGGAACAATTTTTCTGGCATGGCTCTGTTCATGAAAATTTTTCAGATCTAAGGCATAATCTATGACTTGATCTATTGCATAACTTTGATGCTTTTTCTCTCCGGCCTTAAATTCTAAGACAAATACAATTCCCTTTAAGATTAGGACAACATCTACTCTTTTACCCATTCTTGGAATTGAATACTCAAAAAGGATATAAGCATCCTTTAGTGGTGAAAACTGCTCCTTTAAGATATCAATTTGGGCCAACCAAGAATTGCGTTGTAAATCTTCTAGGGCAAATTCATGATGTAAGGTAAGTTCGCCTAAAATGCTACTCTTAGAATCCTCAAGAAATTCCGTAATCGTTTTTGAGTAATAGGCTCTTTTCATTCTTGATGATTTACCCTAACTAAATTTGCATTTTTGCCATTGATGGCGATATGTAAAGGAAGAAACCAGATCCACCAGAGAAAAGTTGTTGTGTCCGATCGCGAAAGCTGTGTTATCTCTTATATAACCGATCGCGGATGACCATGAGTGCTGGTAAGGACAAACAGAGCCGTAAAGGGATAGGGCAGTATTACTCGGAGCCAAAGAAGCCAACCATGATTGGCTTGACTCCGACTGCTGTGGAGCAGCTAGATGCGCTGGCAGCAGAGTTTCACCTATCTCGGTCTGAGTTTATTGAGCGAATTGCCCGGCGGATGATCCCGGTGGGAATGCCTGGGTTGAGCGCCGTTTCTTCAGTGGGTAAGCATGATGAAGCCTAAATCTAGTCCCAATGAGAATGCTACCTCAGAGCTTGAAACCTCCTCACAGCTATCGTTGACCGAGGTAGAAGTTCTGCCGCCGCAGTCTACCCGCACCAAGATTCGCAAGCCGCGAAATTTACCCCGTACTGAACCCCCACTCTTTACTAATAAGTCTGTAGAAATGATGGCGAGCGGGGCACCCGTCATCTCTGCAACCCAGGCATTTCTCAAGCCACCTGACTGGAGTGAGTATGGGCAGGATCGGCTTTACTTCCAGAAGCAGTTTGGCAAGGGACGTTACATTGAGTTCTATGTTCTCAACAAGCAGAAGCACCAAGCTGACTCCATTTCATCGCAGGCTGAGCGGGAGATCCTGGAGCAGTATGGTGTGATGGCAGCCCGTCTCCATGCGGTATTTGCGTCCTATGCGGCGATCCAAAGTGAACCCTGGAAGCAGCCGTTTTATCTGCTAGGGACAGATCTGATTAAAACGCTTAAAGTCCACAACAGCAATAAATTTACGAAGTCACAGAAGCTGAAGGCGATCGCCGACTTAGCCTGGGTTGTGGGTACCTTGGGTGCGGTGATCCACTGGTTTGAAGGCGATATGGATCTTTGTGTGCGGGAGCGGAGTCTTCTGTGGATTGTCAGTGTGCAGGAGTACACTCAACCAAATGTGGATGGTGAAACTGAGGAACTCCATGAGGTTGTGATCCGTGTGCAGCCAGGATTATGGACGCATAACTTCCTTAATCGAGAAGGCGCACAACAGCAGAAAGCCTTGTATCAATATGGGCTAATCCCTAAAGAGGTTTTTGACATCGATCCCCATCGCCGCAAATTGGCGACCAGTATGGGGTTGTACCTGATCCAGAATAGTCGTGCTCGTCCCAATGGAATCTATACGATCGACAGTCTGATCGAAAGCGTCCTTCCCAGCAATGAAATTGAAAGGGCATTGTCCGATCGCCGCTATGGGTGGAAGTTGAAAGAGTCTGTTGATAATGCGTTGCTGACGCTCAAAGATAGCCTCAAGATTGAGATCGGCTTTGATAATGAAACGTATCCAATCTGGCTAAGACCCGTCTGGAGTTTGCCCGATGAAATAGCTCTATTGCCCACTAAGGAGCGAAACCAGCAGCTCTTAGGCGCGAAGTGGCTGCCTGATAACTATATCTCCAAGCATTGGTTTCCGGCGAAAATCTCGTTCAAGTTACCCTCACAGATTCAGGAGTGCCTGGATGATTTAGAGGCAAGGCGAACTGAGAAGAGCCATCGGGCATCTGCGAGACGACGGACGCTTGAAGCGGATGCTCAGCGTGTAATGGCGATTGCTCAACTCCCTGCATCAGAATTAGCAGGAGCGACTGTTAAAGCTGCACGACAGGCAAAAGGATGGACGCAAGCTCAACTAGCCTCCACGATCGGCAAGAGTGTGAGTTGGGTGAAGTTGGTGGAGAGCGATCGCCGTCGAGCAGTCGATACTGACCAAAGTTTGCTTCGCCAGGTATTGGATATTCAGTAGGTGGGATAAGTCATAGTTACATACCCTGTAACCCTGCCGAAACTTTTGCTAGGTAAGGTTTTCAGCTTTTATCTGGTTCCAAAACTGTCGTTAAGGGTGACATTACCATCCCCTACTCGTGACTTAAAAATTATGAGTATATTTTGGTTCAACTTGTACTGCGTTACTATGAACTAGCAAATTCTCCAGTGTAGTCAGACCTTATGGATGTCAACCAACTCAGAAGTTCACTACAAGAGGTTGAAAACCCAAAGATTGAATTCAAAAGCTGTTGGTACTGCAACACTGACCAATTGGATGATAAGGGCTGGGGTGAGTTCTTGAAAGACCTCATTTCTTTAGCAAATGGCAATGTAGGGTATGTAGACAAAACTGCGTATTTAATCGTTGGAGCCTCTGATATAGATCCAAAACCAAGTGAGCTAAGAGATACGTTCCATGTGCCTGCTAATGGAATGCTATCTAATCTTCAGAAACTTCGTGAGACGACCTTAAGAAAGTTGCGTGAAGTATGCAGCCCAGCTCTTTCAGACATAAAGATATACTTTGTTAAAGCAGAGGAAGGTAAAGATCTGCTTGTGATAGAAATTCCTCCTCCAATTGATGTTATAAAACTGGATCGAGATTTAAATACAAGAGGTATTAGATTCAAAAAAGGAACTGTTTTAGTTCGATTAGGACAAGACATTAGTGTTGCTGATCCAACAGAAATAAGTATCCTTAAACAGGAGCATTCTAAGAAATATCAAAAAGACAGAGTATCTTACCAAGAAGTTTTGCATAACCTGCCACAACCAGATTACATCAATTTTGTTGGAAGAAAAACTGAGCTTGAGCAGTTACGTAAATTGCTTTGTCCTCAGGATAGAATATGGACAATTGTTGTTGATGGAATAGGGGGCATTGGTAAATCAGCTTTAGCTCTGGAACTAGCGCATCGTTATCTAAATGAGTATGTCTTTCTTCCCCAAGAAGAAAGGTTTGAAGCAATTGTTTGGGTTTCTGCAAAAACCTCAATTCTAACTGCTGACGGTATTAAAAATCGCTATCACTTCATTAGCACTATAAAAAATATCTTTAAGGAGATTTCTATTGTTCTTAGGGAAGATAACATCAATAGTGAGCGTGAACTCCTTGAGCAGGATTTACTCATCAAACGTGCTTTAGGTAAACAGAGGACTCTTTTAATTGTCGACAATTATGAAACAATAGATGACGAACGGGTTAATCTCTTTATACGAGAGTTACCTCATCCTACCAAGTGTATCGTTACGACAAGGCATCGAATTGATATTGCTGATCCTATTCGCCTAGCTGCCATGCCTCGTGAGGATGCATTAGCTTTAATTAGGCAGGAGTGCGATAAAAAAGGGGTTCAGCTAAGTGAGGAGCAAATTGAACTTCTTAATAGAAGGACAGCAGGTATTCCATTAGCAGTGGTATGGAGTATTGCACAAGTAAGTCACCACGGATTTGGTATAGATAAAGTTTTAAGACGCCTGGGCGATGCTAGAGGAGACATAGCACAATTTTGCTTTGAAAGTGCAATACAAGATATTAAAGATAAACCCGCTTATAAATTATTAATATGTATCACCTTAGCTCTGAGTTCGCTTAGAAGTTCTCTTAGTAGACAAGATATTGGATATATTTCTGATTTATCGGAGCTTGATCGTGATGAAGGATTAGTACTACTTGAAAAGTTATCTTTGATTAATAAAGATAATGGACGCTTTAACACCCTCCCATTGGTTAGGGAATATATGATTTCTCATATTTCAGAGATTAACATCGATGAGATTCATAAAATGGTGGTTAGAATATCTCTAAACTACGCTCCCTCAGGCGCAGATGCAGTTTCTCTGATTGAAAAGATATTTAATTTAGAAGTTATTTCTTCAATTAAAGATGAAATCACAAAAATTGTAGTCGATCAAATGTGGGAGTGGGATAGTCAATATGATCAATTTGGGGTTCCTTACTGTATAGCGGCTCTAGAGCAACTAGCTACTGAGAATGCTATCAATAACATTAAGTTTATTGCTCTTAACAGCCAAATGTATTATGACGGTTGGATATACGTGGATTCAGTTAATGCTTTGACCAGGCTTGAGAGAGTTAAAGATTTGGTAGATTTAACTTTAGTAGATAAAGAGCCTAATCATATAATGATTGACGCCCTTAAAAAACTTGATTCCTTGGAAACTATAAAAGAGATTGATCAAAGGTTAGGAAGTAGCTCTAGCGAGAGTGAGAAGCAGCTTCTACAACAGTTAAGGGATAAATTCTCGCCTTGAATTAGAATTCAAATGAACCTTGTGTAACCCTGTGTAATCATTGTTAAACAAGGCTTTTTGCTCTTTCTGGCTTCAAAATTCTCCTATAATCGTGACATTAGTGTCCCCTACCAGTGACTTCAGTTGCATTAACAGAATTCATGGTTACAAGTTTAGTAACTTAGCTGTAACCATTGCTAGAAGAGCAGTTGAGGCCATTTCATTCTCTTTTAGCGCCCTATAGCCGTGACATTAACCTCCCCTGGTAGTGACTTTGATACTGTAAGAGATCACTCTGTAACTCTCTGTAACCCCTTTCAACTCAGGCTTTTAAGCAGTTTGGGTATCTAATTCTTCCTCTGAACGTGACAACAACCCCCCCTGCACGTGACTTGAGCAAACATGAGGGAAGATATGAACGATTTGGTTACGGGCTTATTTAGCATGAGAGAGCCTTACTAACCACTAAATATAGGAATAGTACACTTAAATTATGTCAATTCTGGTGCAGGACTGAGAAGTAACCACTAGATATAGGCTGAATTATTTTGGCTTTGGATGTCACTGTAACCTGACAGATAACTTTGCTGTAACTACTATTCTGTGGGCTTCTCAGCTATTTTTGTGATGGTTACACATCCCCTAGTCATGACATTAGCTTCCCCTTATCGTGACATTCGGTCGAGGCTCAAGTCACTATATCTGTAACCCCGCTGTAACCCCTGCTGGTCCTGTGTTTGAGATCATTTTGGTTACAAATCCTAGAAAGTAACCCCCTTTAGCAGGGACTTTAATTTCCCCTACTTCTGACTTTGCTATCCCCTGCTAGAGACTTTAGACACCCCTACTCATGACTTGAGATTTTTCAATGGCTTACCCATCAAGGGTTTTCAGGATCGTTACAAGCCTGATCAGATCAATTAGATCGATCACGGTGTAACCACATGATTGAGCAAACTGAGGGGCTACGCTTTAAACGCGAAAAATTAATTGTTTCTCGTAGGTATGAGCTTGAAGTGTCAGCCTACGTTTGAAACCAATGTCAAAAGCGATCGCAATTCGATTCCTTTTGGCATCCATAGCCCAGGAGAAAACCCCATGACTTAAGAAGCCTCTCAGAACTGCAAAAGCCCCAACTGCTGACACAGATGGAGCTTTCGAGTTCAAACGTTACTTTCATCGCAATAGAGCGTAGTGATGCTAACTAGAGACTTTGGCGAGTGGCAGTTAGATCCCTAGCTTTGCTGTGCCCATTTTAAGCAAATTCCTTCAGGTGTTGCAAGCCAAGAGTTTCTGCACCCGAGTCTGCCTAAATTACGGCACAACGCTCTATTCCCTATTGCTTAACCAGGTAATTGGTCAGCCTACGTCAAACTGCCAATTGCCCAAGTTTTGTTTGGCTATTTGAGACAGAGCGTTTCATGGTAATTCACAAAAATTGGTTCTTCTTTGGCACAGATGGAGGTGTTGCATGAGCAAACCTCGTCGAGTAGAGCCGTTGCCCGGTGATGAATTGGGTAAGCAGCTGTGTCAAACCTTCCCCTATCTCTGGAAGGTGATCGTCAAAACCAACGAGCCAGATAGCAGTTGGAAAACCTTAAATGACTACCCACTGCGTCCAAGGGAACTTTGGCGATTCTGGCAGGATGCAGCTCAGGTTGTCGGGGTACGATTTGACTCGCTAACCCGCTACGCCATAATTGACTTAGATGTGAAGGGAGCCTATCACCCCAAACAGGATGCCCAAGCATTGTCTGTCATTCGAGCTGCATTAGAAACAATTGGAATCGCCCGAACGTTCCTGATCCAATCCAGTTCAAGTGGTGGACTGCATCTCTGGCTCCCCTTTTCAGAACAAGTGCCCACTTTTGGGTTAGCAACTGCAATCCGACAATGTTTGGAAGCCCAGGGTCTAACGGTTGAGCAAGGACACCTAGAGATCTTTCCCAATTGCAAAGCCTATGCGCGGGAAGGTGAGTTTACTGAGTATCAGGGGCACCGGCTGCCCCTACAACCCGCAACAGGTGCCCAGCTTCTGGATGATGACCTCAATCCAATGGTTGGCGGACTGGAACGATTTTTTGAAATCTGGGATCACTGTGCGGATGGGCAGGATACCGATCAGTTACGGCAGGCGATCGCCCAGGCTCAAAAGAACTGGCGAAAGCGATCGGCACGCCGAGATTCTGCTGTTGTAGAAGCATGGCGTACTGCCCTGGAGTTTGAAATCAGTGAAGGATGGACTGACCACGGACAAACAAATCACCTTCTGAAGCAGATTGCCTGCTATGGAGTCGTGTTTCAGCGGCTGAGGGGTGAACACTTAATTGAGTACGTCCAACGTACGGCAACGAACAGTGCTGGATATGCTCAATGGTGTCGTCACCAACATGAAATTGAACTCCGTTGCCGAGTATGGGCACGAGCAGCGGAGGGGTATTATTGGCCGCTTGGAACAGAGGCTACACGCCAGGGCAATATTCACCAAGAAGAGGGAAATGGCGCGATCTCGCCAGGCAATCTCGTCAATCAAGCGCGAGCTGAAGATGCTCAAGCCCGGATTACCAATGCATTGAATCGCTTGAAAGAAGCAGGAGAATTAGCTCTATACAAGACAAAAACAGCCCTTGAGAATGCCATCATCAACCTTGCTAAATGCAGCAAACAGACCACTCGCAAATATCTGCACCTCTGGTATCCCGAAGGGGGTGACCTGGCGCAAGAGGTGTGTACTAACCATGCTGACGCAGTTTTAGCCTCATCAGCCTCGGCTCCAGTAGAACCTCAAAAATCGCTAGAACCCTTATCCAATCAGGAAGTACACACTCAGGCCTATATGAAGGGTTTAACCCCTGCGGCTGATCCTGGGTCGGCTCCTTTTCACATTTTGTCTTCTAGGGGGGGTACGGGGGGGTTATCCACAACCCAAGCAGGGGAAATGGCTGGGGAGTTGTCTTTGCAAAGCGTTCCTGTAGAAGCTGCTCTGTCTGATTTAGGAAGAAGCAACCTAGAAAAAACTCCTAAACCCTCTTTCCCTTCAACAGTGCATCCAAACCCCCCCTCTTCTCCCCCGCTGCATCCTCGTCCTAATTTGAAGCCAGCGACTCCAAAAAACAAACCTGCCTCAGCAGTACCTATACCAAAGCAGCAAGATGACTTGAGATACCAGTTTGGTCAATTGGCAAACCAAATGGGCTGGTCATTAGATCAGGTAAAGGCATTTATTGGACAAGCGATCGGCAAGACTCTGCAAAATCTGGTGGAAGATGATTGGATCTTGCTGCTTTACCAGATACGAAACCTTATACCAGTACCGCACGATCGTCCTTCTGATGACGTGGGGGCTAGCTGAATATGAACCTCCAGGTGCTACCTAGAGGTTCAACTCGTCATTCAAGCTGCTGCTTGTTGCTGAACTTGCTTTTGATGGCGCAACAGTTCTATGCGATCGCGTTGCAGCCCAACTTGGCAGTCATCAAAGGTGACAGAATCAGGGTCAAGGAAATGGGCGATCGCCAGCTCAACCACAAATTCTGGTGGCATCTCTTGCTCAACAGCATAATTTCTGATCTCATGGCAGAGTGTGCCTGGGAGGTCATTTAAGACATTGCCAGACTTAGGAGGGTTTTGCTTAGTGTCAGGAGAAATATACTCTAGTTCCAGAAAATGAGCGATCGCAAACTGGATCACCGCATCAGGTAATAGGTCTGCTGCATATGCATATGCAGCAATCGCCTCCTGCACTCGCTCAGGGATAGAGGCAAAAATCTTAGATTGGGTATTGAAGTTGGAGGTCAGCATGTATTAATCCTCCTGAGCGATGCGATCGTTGTAAGGTGGTCGAACCTGCCGTAGCACGACTTGTTCTAACTGTAATGATAACCTAGCCCAGGGAAAAGACAGCCGGGCAACGGCAATCCGCACGTCATCGGGATCAAGGCGATCAATAAATGCCCAACCCAGAGCCTTGTGACCTCCTCGCAATCTGGAACGAATATTACCGGATTTGCCAATATATAAAACACTTTGAGTCTGGTGCTTGATCGCGTAGAGACCAGTACAGTTGGGCAACTCCCGGAATTCCCGACTCAGCGCATGGCACTCCTGAAAAGGGGTTTCTACAAGAACACGCAGTAGACGTGCTGCCTCCTCCCTCAAAGACTCCTGGTCAACCACAGTTTATCCTTTCATAACAAACCGCTCTGGGCTGTTTAACTGCCCAAAGCCCTGTAGATTCTACACTACTGAGGTAGTACTCTTGACGCTGAACGCTTGTCCAGGGACTGCATTGGAAATTTAGGACTTCGCGTTCTGCGATCGCCCTCCTACAGTCTTCCAACCTTCAGGGCATTCAGACAAGGATCAGAGAATTCTCTGCCCCATCGCGTCAAACGCTTCAACGACGGCTGCCGCCGCTTTACTGGTTGGGTAGTCTTCTGCAAATAACGACCAAATCATGGAATCTCGTTTGTGTCCCTCATGATTCTCTACTCGTTGCCGCAATGTTGCCTCATGAGTAAAGCCCAGTTTGCATGGAACCGCTGCACTTCTGAGGTTGGTTGGATCACAGTGAATTTCGACTCGTGCTATTTGATTCACGGTAAAGGCCACTTTGGTCAGAGCTGCCGCCGCTTCGGTTGCCAAGCCCTGATTAAGGTGATGAGCGTGAATCCAGTAGCCAATCTCCAAGGCATCATTGCCAATGCCTGTGTGCAGTCCGGTTGCTCCTAACACCTGCGTTTCGTCGAGATTGAAGATGCCATAGGTAAAATCTTGCCCCAGGTCGAACTTGCCACGGGTTTGTCTAAGCCAATTCATGCGCTGTTGCAAATCTTTGGGTTCCCCATGCGCCCAAGGCATCCAGGCTTTGAGATGCTCTAAACTTTGGGCAATGGCCGCAGATAACAACGGTGCATCAGCCGGGTTCCAACAGCGTACAACCAGTTGTTGCGTGTGGATGCGGTAGGCTGGACTGAGGTTTTCGACTGCCATAATAGTTAGAAATTTCGATGAACCCATTAACGTTTGCTACAGCAAATACCCTTCCCGATTCCAATGCTGATGCAAATTACTGATTTGACTCCTGAGGATACCACCACGATTGAGCAGGTTGCATTGATCCTGCTGGATTGTTTTGGACACTTGCCCAGTGGTTACCCAACATTCGAAGAGGCACTTGAGGAAGTTCACGAGTCCTTTACGAGCGATTACCCCGAAGGGGGAAGTGCTTCGCATCGCATTAGTCGTATTGCTATAGATGATTCAGGAACAGTGTTGGGTTGGATTGGTGGTATTCAACAGTACGACGGAAATGTTTGGGAACTGCACCCGTTGATCGTAAAGTCCGATTGTCGCGGGCAAGGAATTGGGCGATTATTGGTTGCCGATCTCGAAGTACAGGCAAGACAGCGAGGCGGCGTAACACTTTGGCTGGGAACGGATGATGAAGACGGAAAAACGACGCTTTCAGGAATCAACCTGTACCCCAATGTATGGAAGCATATTGCAGCAATCAAGAACCTGCGACAGCATCCCTATGAGTTTTACCAGAAATGTGGATTTGTCATTGTAGGGGTGATGCCGGATGCCAATGGATTGGGCAAACCGGATATTTACATGGCAAAACAATTATGAATCTGCTGAAGTTCCTTTAACCCAAAACGTATTACTATAAAACTCCTCGCCCTGTTCTAGCTCAAACTCACCGAGCAGTACACCCAGCCAAATCTCGACTTGTGGCATTCCCAAACTTTGGCACAAGTGGGCAAAGGAGGTGCAGTGGCTCGGTATTGCGATTAACCATTGGGCGATCGCCTCAATCCACCGGGACACATCTTCATCATGGGCGATCTGTAATACCTGCTGTTTCCGTTCCTCCTCAAGGGCTGCCTCCGACTCCAATTGGTCTACCATTGCCAGCAAAGCTGCTTTGTCAACTGTCGCGACAACTGACCCCTCTTCTGTTTCGGCAGACTTGACTCGTTTGGTTCGAGCCTTGCGCGGGGGAGTTGGCTCCATCAAGTCACTCAGATCCACTGACATCGTCTGCCGCACGAGATCCGTAAAAAAGCCCTGCTGCACGATTGGATCGCGGTAGGCTTCTTCCCACTCCGTCATCAATACCGTTGCCCGTGCTGCACACAGTTCAGCAATCTGAAGTAGAGCTTCCCCAGCAAACTGAAGCCGCGCAGCCTCCGGGAGTTGAGCCGCTGTGACCTCCATCGTATCTAGGATTTGCACCACCTCAACCGTTTCCGGCATCTGCTGTGCCCGTCGCAGTTCCTCCCAAAGATTCAGTTCCAGCTGTTCTCCCTTCATGAACGCCCTCCCGTTTGCACAAACTGAAGATGCTCGGCATGGTAGGAGCAAGGACGGATTGGGCACTGAGAAACGGAGTGTTGTTCTTCGCGGGCAAACCGTTCAAACCCACTCCGCCGCCCATTTCCATAGTGCTGGTAGAGGGCATCCAATAATTGTCGGGCATACTCCTTCACCAAACGGGGCGGTAGCCCAAAGGTGTGTTGGGGTTGGGTCATCGCCAAGGGTTTTCCTCCCAGCCATAACTCAGCGCACATGGCATGAATGACGACTTCATCATTCGGTTGTCGAGGTTGGTCTACATAGGTGTGCAGCACCACATAGGGGATTTGGGGGAGCGGTACGGTAATTTCTGCGATCGCGGTCTTTCGTTGGGCCAAACGACTACGCCCCTTCCGGTAATAGGAACGGCGGCTCCGGCAAGTCTCCTCTCGCCAGCAGCCATCCCCACCTATCTCAGCATCATGTAGTTTCCGTGCCTCTTCGGGAGTTAGTAAAGAGCATGCCCAACATTTTTCATTGGTTCGACGTCCCATTTTGTCTCCGTTCTGGTTCAGCTTGGTTGAGATACCACTGTTTGAACCCAGGCTAATTCTGCTTCCGATAGCGTCGGGGGCGGAGGCACCTGTTCGTAATCAATTGACAAATCGTAGGCTGCTTCGTCATACACCGCTGTCAGTGCCAGCCCCAAATCTAACGCGACATCGGCATCAGGAGGACGCAGGGGAATCGGCAGCACTGGCAATTGATCTTGAAAGGCGATCGGCCAAACCTCGACTAGACTTGATTGCGATCGCGTCAAGGTGATCAGATAAGGAACATCCGGAATCCGGGGATGATTAAACGGGCGGGTTCCCCGTCGCAGTAAATCCAGTTCCAGCAAATGAACACCTGCATTGTGGAGTCGTAACCGTTTACGTCGATATGCGGTTAGTCCAGGTTCTCGCTTGTTGACGGGGGACAAAATTTCGATCGACGTGACTAGGGTGTTACCTGCCGTAGCTCGAATTTCGATGCTGGGAATCCGGACTTCGACCGGCTGCATGAAGGGTAATGTTAAGGGTGCAGGGGTAGTGGCGATGGCTGATTCAGAGGGAGAGGAGGAAGCAGGAGCCTCAACAGGCTGCCTTTGAAGAACTTCTACATCTGGGTACAAAATTCCAATTTCTCCTTCGGGTGCCGTATCCTCAACCAGATAAACCTCCAACCGAGCCGTATAGCGAGGGCGCAGGAGGGGGACTAGGAGTTGGCGAATCTTACTCGCAAGGGCATTGTGGACATCTGCCCACAGGTAACCCTCTAGATACGGATCCATACCGGGAAACGGGGATGGCATCGTTCGCTCTCACCCACTCAATCAGGAATTCCTTTTATCATAAAGCGATTTTGTGGGCATAACTGCTACCTTTGAGTTAATATTCTTACAATATTCAGATAGAGATAAGTGAAGTTATCTCTATCTGAAATCCATCCAACTTTTTCCTCGACGATGACTTCATCACCTTCTGATCCTGTTTTGCCGATCGTCATCATGCCTATCGAGGGCGGCAAGCAGGAGGAACCCCGGCAACCAGAACCACCGGATCTCCGTCACTGGCAGATTGAGGAGTTTCTCAGGCAGACGGGGAAATCGGATAATACCCAGCGGGTTTACCGGGGGCAATTGGTTCGATTTGCTGCCTGGTGCGATAAGTCTTGGCTGGATGTGACACCCAGTGATATTGGGAAGTACCGACGGGAGTTGAAATCCAAGGAGCTGAAGGCAACTTCGGTGAACCATGCACTCAATACGCTGAAGGCGTTTTATGGGTGGTTGCGCCGGAGCAATGGGTATCCCATGAATAAGCCGTTGCCAACCGATGCGATCGACCTGGAACGCCAGCCAGAGCCGGAAGCTGACCACATTGACGGAGACGAGCTTGCCCAGATCTGGCAGGTACTGGAGTTTGAGGAGAAGACTGCCATTCGCGATCGTGCCATTATTGCAGTCCTCAGTCATGGGTTACGTGCGTCAGAGGCATCCAACCTGAATGTGGAACATTGGAACGGCAAAATTTTGAAGGTGCATCGCTCCAAAGGGCAGAACGTGAGTGAGATTCCGTTGAATCGGGAAGCGAGACAGTACCTGGAAGCTTATCTGGAGTGGCGACGGCAGCAGGGCGAGATGTTTGAGCCACGACCGGAAAGTCCGATGTTTCTGGCGCAGGACCCGAAGAGCGTCGGGAAACGGTTGGGCTACAAGGGCTTGCACCGGATGGTCAAGAAACTCGGGGCGATTGCCGGAGTAGAGGACATTAACCCACATCGGTTCCGGCATACGTTTGGAACGGAGGTGACTCGTCGAGGGGTTGATCCGTTGTTTGGCAAGGAATTGATGGGCATCAAGAGCGATCGCGTCTTCCAGCGGTACACCAAAGGGGTGTTTAAGCAGGCAGCGGCTGAGGCGTATTTGAAGGCGATCGGCGAGGATGAGGATGAGAAGAGCTAATATTTGTTTGGTTTCTAATTATGTTTGATCATTGACACTGCTGTAGATTACTCAAAACTAGAGTTTCCTGACTTTTCCCTTTCCATTTCGTATGCTCGCTGTTCTTTGATCCAGGTTAGGAGCGTCTCCTTTGCATTTCTTACTGCCGAGCTGACGGCTTCATTATTGGAAACGACTAACTGGTTGAGTAAAGGAAGGCGAGCCTCCAAGATGTCTGCACGTGAACCAGACCAACTGCTTGGCTGAAAGCGCCTAACAAGTGTCTCTACGATGACTTTCTTGTCAGGTGCCGCTTCTAGAAGTGCAACTGCGGTGTTAGATATTACTAGAGGTATCTTTTCATCACTTTGATTCTCAAAGAGTTTGCAAGATTCTGCGGCGAACGCATAACGTGTTTCTGGTTTCTCATTGCACCATTTAATAAGTACCTCTGTTGGAACAAGCCCAAGAGCTGTTTCGCCTCGGTCAAAGTATGGTTCGTATACAATCTGGCTCGCACGATGGAGCGTTCCGTCTTCGTCCGGGATGCAAACCAATTCCAATGCAAGCTTCGGAAAATACATGAAAAATGGCTTCAGAGCATTCTTTCTCACATCGTTGTAACGAAGCCAACCTGCTTTAGTTCTTGGCAGCATACGGCTTAAGATTGGCCTAACCTGATTCTCTGATTCAGCTGACTTTAGGGCAAACTTTAAAACCTCACTAAGGTCATGATCTATTTGTGCGTGTTCGGCATTCAGAAGTGACCAGTCGATGTTGTTGAGAAACTCAAGAAGTGCCTTGCCAAGTTCGTGTTTGTACCGCTCATCCTTTTTGTCAGTACAGTGAATTACCATGGCCAAGAGGTCAATTGCCCTGAATAGACCGTGGTCAGCTCTCAATGCTAACTTATTCGATATCGCCATTATTTGGGAAATGGTTAGAGGGTCTGTTGCACGCCCTGTGGCAAGGTAGCAGAATTGCCAGGTTGGGCAATGTCCGGAATCGAGTACTCGAAGTAGACGATCAACAGCCTTTGTATTTAGATTCGACTGAACTTGAAGCTCGACAAACCACTCCCGCCATACAGCATCATCAATTGCGTCATCCAAAAATTCTTCTACAGCATCAGTATTGATGTCCATCCATCCTGCTAACAGCCCTCGCACCCATATCAAACTTAAGTTGCTTCGATTAGCGTGTTCGAGGTGGGTTCGTACGGCACCCAACAGTTGAGTTATATTGGCGTGATGCCCACCAATTCCCCGACCAAACTCGTAGACCCCGCTACCACGGCTTGTGGAACAGAGATCAGGGATTAGTGTTTCCAGTAGACTAGGTGAATTGACCGCTGTAGCACCAAGCGTTTCTGCCTTCATCCGCAATCTTCGGTGTATCTCAGATGAGGGTAGCGGTTCACTGTCTTCCTGTTCAGACTCATCTTCATCATCGAGATCATAAGCGAATGAACCATGTGCAAGAACACGAGCACGAATTTCGGAAACCAAGTCAGATGGGGCGAGCATCTTTTCAATCTCCCTAAGCTTTGCAAGCGATGTAGGCAGCAAAGATTTCGCATCCCATTGCAGTACCCGCCGTGCACCTAACCATCCTTCCATCCAGCCATCTATGGCGCTAAGGCGTTTCGCAACATCAACTAATTCATCATCAAGTCCTACTCGCCCCCAAAGACCTCGCAAAGCTTCACCGAGTATCGTTCGTGCCTGCTGTCCATATTCATTCTCCTGCTCGCCAATAGCAGCAACTAAATCAATCCACGATCGATACCAAAGCTGGACATCTATTTGAGACTTGGGATGCCAACCATAATCTCGACGTCTCGCTCCAAATTCAAATCCATAATGTGCGCTAAAATGCCCTGCCTCTAACCCGGCACTCACCAAGTCGAGTCCAAGCTTCCGTTCCTGCCCACTACAGCTTGAAACAAGATCTAAAACCACTTTACAGCGTTGTTCAGGACCTGCCTGCGTTCCTGATAAATAACAGTAAAAGAGTGATTTGAAGATGTCACGAACCGGATCGTTCTTATAGTTCTCCGGTTCTGCTAAGGCGAACTTCCTTAGAATTAACGCTGCTTGATCGAAATATTTAGGATCATAAGCAATAGATCGAACCACACGAGCAAATCGTGCTCGATCATAGTTATCAACCGAAAGAAAATTACTTTTTGCTGTTGCGCGTTCGATCGCATTTAGTGCTCCTCCTGGATTTAGAGGCGCAAGATTAACAAACATTTGTTGTTCAAAAGCGGTCAGTGTTGTCAAATCCCTGAACTTGCCACTGCTGGCAAGCATTCGATCTGCGATTGCTACCGCCTCCGAGCAGTCGTGCAAGAATCCTAACCGTCGGCTGAATGATCGAGCAATACGCTCACCACCCTGCTCAATGAATACATTATACAAATAATCTCTGGGCACAGATTCAAGCATTCGTTTAGCCAAACCATTGGCAATTGCATGTGGTAATACGGCTCGCCATTTGCCCCGCTCCTGCAATAAGCCACGACGTTTTAGCTCTGCTGTATGTCGTAAGAAGGTTAGTGGAGTTACCTCAGCAAAACTGGCTAGACGAGCGATCTCACCGTTAGATGACACATCTGAGCCATCAAATGAGTACAGAAGGCTTGCGGCTTCTGCACATCTCAGAAGCTCATCATTTAGATCATTTTTTTGATGGAATAGTCGCTCGAATAACTCTTGGTTTCGCAACCGCGAGATTTCCCCACCTGTCTCAACGGTTGATGCTAACGCGAAGGCTACACGGGCATTGCCATCAGAAAACTCGGCAATACGCTCCGCATCATTATTCGAAAGCTGTTGATATCGTAACTTTAAAAGTTTTGTGATAATTTCCAACGATGAGCCTTCTAAACGATAGCAAAGCGTATCTTCAGGCAAATCATCACGGATGTCATATTCAACAGTAATTAGTTTTAGACAACTCCCCTTGCGCTTGACGATCCTAGTGAGTTGCTCATGGGTATCGGGTCCGCAGTTATCTACTATGACAATCGAATCTGACTGGTGATTCAACAAGCTGTTTAGCATAGTTTGCGGTTGTGGTTCTGGTTCATCCGCAAGATCAGCATAAATGACATTCTCGGACGATGGAGCAACCGAGCTAGAGCACACACGCGCATCAAACAATGCCTGCACTAACCTCGTTTTACCAACGCCAGACAAACCGATAATCCTAATTGAGACCCCGTCCTTAAGTTCTTGCCGTAATTTCGAGATCGCATCGGTTATGCTGCATCCCTCTTCAGCACTAGGCACGAAGACCCTCACCCTATCATCAATTAAGTACTCAGCTTCAAGCTGGTCTTCACCGTAAGCCCAAGGTCCATAGGGTTGCCAACCCTTAAGTGGTTGACCTACCTTGTGCCTAAGCCACGTTGTAATCGAAGGATGCAGTTCGACCCAATCTGCAATACGTCGGCTGTCATAAAAATCGAACTGTATGTAACCCTCTAGCCCATGCTGTTTTAGACATTGAAGAATTGCATCGCGTCGTGCCTGCAAAGCTTCGTCAGAAACGTCATCCCGTGTAGAAACAATAATATAGGAGCCACCAGTTTCCTTGAGTTCCATGATGGACTGCCGTATGGAACCGCGTGGAGCCATTTCCTGTGAAATCTTTGAAGCTGGAAATTTCTCTGCCTTAACTTGGAACAGGCTTTTTTCTGCCTTAATAAAGTTTGTAGTCTGTAGTGGAGTCAGGCAATCTACGCGCACATCGACTCCCCCATCTTTGGCGCGTTGGTCACCCCCCCAAGTTACGGCAGCGTCAGGGATAGATTGACCTCGCAGTTCCGCACGACATAGCCGCGCAACTAGTTCTCGTGCGGTCTTGTCATCAATAGATTTGACAAATGACTGATCAAGTTCAAATACGCCTGTCATAAGAAGTCGATTTCTGCTGCTCCAACCCTATACCGTCAGATTTACGCATGTACTAAGACATACTTACTTTTACTATGAACATGTAGTAGCACATATCTGTTTAGCACCGTCAATCTATTATCAATGCGGGGCTTTAATGTAAAGCTTGAACATCACCAGTAAGGTTCGCTATTGTATACCAAGAATAAAGAAGTAAGAAAAAGCTGTTCGGGTGGCTCTTTAGTTGGATAATTTTTCTCCTAATTCGCTTACCACATCGGGTATTGGGTGTAGATTGACCGAATCTTCATAGATGCATGGTAACGCAACCCGTCGATATTCTTGCTGACAGGGGAAAGGGTGATCGATCAACCAATGTTCGTTCTGTTGAATGGTTAATCGGGAAACTTGGCTCCCTCGTGTTTCAAACTGCCCGTGCATACAGATGTCTCCCTGGTGATCTCGCAGAATAGACTTTGCCGTTTCTACCGTGAACTTGCCTTGATTAGTTTGGCAGAGCGATCGCACTCGTCCTTCCCTGGAATAAGGAGATAAGGGATCTTCGACTCCACCGTCTGAGAAGAGTTTGGCAAAATCAAAATCGGACTCACCCTGGCATCGTCCTTGAGCAACTGCGTTCCTAATCACGTCAGGATGGCGCAAATCTCCGGCACTTCTGATGCTGAGGTTGTTGGAAATCGATCGCGTCCCTTGGGTTACTCGTTCAGCGACCCAATATTTCCCAGCGGTTTCTAAAACCCAAGCTTCTTTGCGATCTGCAATGAGGAAAGAGTTGTGGTAGGTGAAGGAGAAATGCTCTGCACAATTGCCACCCTGCCCATACTGCTCCAACAAATCAACGATCACTTGTAAGGCGGCAAAGGCAGTTTCTCCTCGTTCTAGGCCCAACCGGACTAAATCCATTCCCAGTAGCCCTGTGGATTGGTAAGGCTGAGTTGTCCAAACCGCCTCATTTCCAATCACCACTCCACATTCATTGGCACCCATCTCGGCTCCCCACATCCATCTGGGCTTGGAAAGAATGACCCCATAGGTGTGTTTGACCTGGGAAATCGGGATGTATGTGCATTGAACGTGTTCCCCCTGAGAATAGGTTTGAGCCGGGAAGGTCACAACATCCTGCATTTCACCTTCGGGGCGATCGCTATTCTTGCCAAAGATAACGGAGCCATCGAGGGTTGCATCTGGTAGGGTAACAAAGGTATCGCACATGGGATTCACTCTACTGGAGTACTTACTATTTTATCGGGCATCCAGGATGGGGAATATTAGGAGCGGATCGATGGCGGCGATCGCCTGAGTCATCCGCTGCTCATGGGCACCTTTCACGGTGATGTACCGCTCTTACTGAAACAGCATCACGGCAATCTCCTGCCCTAGCTCAGCTTCAGTTATTCGAGCCGCCTGTAGAATCTATCAGAAATCAGGATACTTATCGCTCCCTAAGTGGTTAATAGTTTTGCTTATAGAATAGGCGGTACAAAGCAATTTCTTTTAGGAAATGCCCCAACTGGATAGAAATGAGAAGGTCATTTCAATATGAGAAAGCCATACGAGAAAATTTTGCGTTCTGTACAAAGCACCTTACTATCACCTTTTGAGGAAGGGATGTCGCCTGAGCAAATCAAGCAGACAGTTATTTACATACTTACCCCATACTTCACCAATCTTGAGATATTGCATGAGTTAGCTGCAGGAGTTCTTGTTACTGAGGCTGTAAATGTAGCAAAAATTAATAATGACCCTTGGGCTAGAGATATGTTTGCCAAGGTTTTGTGTAGCTATCAAACTGCTTACACCTCACATAAAGAACTGTGCCTCCAAGGATGTGCAGAGTCGCAAGATAAAATTCTTCATGCTTCATCTGAATACGTCAGTATGCTGAATTTTAGCAATGATTTAACTGCACTTGCTGAATTGAGTATAGAAGACTTTTCATACACGGTTTTTAGAAATATAGGTTCATTAATTGAAGCTTGCTTTCAGCCTTATCTTAAGGAATTACTTCTACAAATTAGAATCTGCCGTGGAAAATCAAATTCCGCTCATGGACTTGAAAAGCTGAAGCTTGGCTCTGTTGTAGATGAGCTATTCAATACTTCGGGTTATGGTGAACTTTTTGCTCCTTCACCTTGGCACATAAAGCTGCACCAATGGCGAAATATATCACAGCATCACAATACTTTTATTTCAGAAAGTAAAATAAACGTGAATTACGAGGTATCAGGAAGTCAGAGAAGTACTTCCTTCACGCGAGAGGAACTTCTGGATGCTTTTAAGAAAACCCATCTGATTTTCTCCGTACTGCGGGGAGTACGAAGCATTTTTATCTGGAATAATGTGCAAGAATTTGAGCCGTTCTTTAGTCAGGAAACCTCAATTCGCTCCGATGTAAAGATCTTTTGGCTTGCATCTTCCCTTGCCACTCAAGGGTTTGAACTGAAGGATATTTCAGTCTCAGATGAATTAGTAGTTGCAGTAATCAAAGATGTTACAGATACCCCATCGAATGAAGATATAAAGAACTATAAGTTGAAGCGAATGATTCACTCTACTCAACTTATTTATTCGATCTGGTTTTACTTTCCTGCTGCGACAATAGTAGTAGAGCATTTAGACAAACAGGACAACATAAGATCTAAATTTTCAGGAAGAGGAAGTGCTTGTGAAGCGATTAGTCGTGAAGAAGTTCCACTTGAAGAATTAATTAAAGGATTAATATTTTGTACTGGAAGGACTATAGGTTAGTTTAGGAGAAACACTAATCTAAGCAGGATCATTAGACTTTCTGGACGCAAGCGATCGCCTCATTAGCCACCCCCAGAAATTGCAATGAAGTATTGATGTGATGCACGATTAGGTGAGACCTCACAGCCCCAAAGAACTATATGGAACCCGCTCTGCTTCACTCCTCCGATCCAGTTTCGTATACCGCACGAATTGTTGCGGCGAAGCGGGCGATCGAGCAGCTCCACTCTGCTCCCCTGTTTCAAGATCCCTATGCAGCGGCTCTGGCAGGAGATGAAGTCGATGCCTTGTTGTCTCGATGGAGAAAGGTTGCCCAAGCTCAAGCCGTTCCGTTAGAGCAAGTGATTACCAAACGAACTCGCTACATTGCGGTTCGCACAAAATTTATGGATGACCTCCTCAACTCGACGCTGGCTGAGTACAACCAAGTGGTTATCCTGGGAGCGGGACTCGACACACGATCGTATCGGCTGGCGTGGTCACCCAGCACGATCGTGTATGAAGTGGATTGTCCAGAGGTGTTGCAGTACAAAGCCCAAGTTTTACAAGACGTTCCCCCAGCTTGTATCTATCGACCTGTCTCTGGAGATCTGGCTGCTCCGGATGCGAAATGGGCGACAGCCATCCTGGATGCTGGGTATCAGACGACAGTGCCAACCATTTGGTTAGTGGAAGGAGTCGTCATGTATTTGCAGAAGCAAGAAGTACACTTGCTACTCCAGACCCTCTCTCACTTAAGCGTTCCCGGTAGTGTTTTAGGTATGGATGGAGTCAAAGTAGGATCAGTTTTGGCTGGGCAGCGAGCGAGAAAAGCCGATCGAGGTAGAGTTGTACGGCATTGGCAGTTCGGTCACGATGATCCAAAACAACTGTTGGCAGGATATGGGTGGGGCGCAGAAGTGTTTGAGCCGCAAGACGTTGAAGCAGGATACGGCAGGTATCCCAAGTCTTTACCGATCGGTACTGAAACAGCAGACCAGGATGATGGTCGAGGGGTATGGCTGGTTAATGCTGTGAAAGTTTAATCAAATAGAGTGAACTTGGCACTAATTTTGAGCCACCGATTAACTTGCAAAACGCTACTGTTCCTGGTCACTCTCTAATTCAGAGATAATTGCCTCCAATTGCATCTCAAGCTGTTCAATTGAAGGTAAGCTCTCTTTTAGTTGTTTGGGCAGTCGGTGAGTAGCAACGGCGATCGGTGTGTTCAAATTCCGTAAAGCATACTCTGCCTTCGTTTTACTCTTGGATTTACATAAGATAAGCCCAATCGTTGGATTATCCGTTGAATGCCGCATCTGGTCATCGACAGCAGAGACATAAAAGTTCATCTTTCCAGAATATTCTGGAAAGAACTCAGTCATTTTGAGATCAATGACGATAAAGCAGCGAAGTTTTAGGTGGTAGAAAAGCAGATCCAAATAATAGTCATCGCCATCAACTTCCAAATGGTACTGGCTTCCTACAAAGGAGAAACCAACACCTAACTCTAGAAGAAAATCTCGGATCTGAGTGACCAGAGCTTGCTCTAGCTCCCGTTCTTGTGCTGTTTCTTGAATCGATAAAAATTCAAAACTGTAAGGATCCTTAATCAACTGTTTGGCAAGATCGGATTGAGGTTGGGGCAAAGTTCGATCAAAATTCGTGACAGCTTCGCCCTGTCGTTGGATTAAGTTACTCTCGATCTGGTAAACCAAGATGTCTCGACTCCAGCCATTCTCGATCGCCTTTTGAGCGTACCAGAGCCGATGTTCTTGCGTTTTTAGCTTATCGATCAGGGCAATGTTATGCCGCCAGGGTAATTTACCAACGCTGCGTTGGAGAATTTCCTCATCTGGGTATGTCTCAGCGAAAGCCTTCATGTAGCCCAGGTTTGAGCGAGAGAATCCCTTGATTTCTGGAAATTCTTTTTTCAAATCCTTTGCCAAACGCTCGATAACTTTAGTGCCCCAGCCTTCTCGTTGTTGCTGCTCCAGAATAGAGCGCCCAATCTGCCAGTAGAGGAGGATTAATTCTTGGTTGACGGCAAGAGCCGCTCTAACCTGAGCACTTCGGATGCGTTCCTTGAGGTGACGCAGGAAAACATCGTAATTTTCGGGCATTGAAAACAGGCGATCGCTCACGGTTAAGGTTCTATCGTTCGTGACTCAACAGTTTATAGTGCCATCATCTCATCAAAATCTAGTCAAAATTCAGATTTACTTCCTCACTTATCTCGTAAACTCTTAGTATCACGTATTCAGTCTGACCAGGTGTCTTCTTCTGGTGCAAACTGATAAAGCAAAAAATTACCCCTAAAACCTACATTCCAGTGAGCCGAGTTATTTCACTCTTCAACCAAGCCGGTGGAGTTGGAAAGTCCACTCTAGCTTCAAACATCGGCTATAGCCTAGCCCAAAGAAAACGCCGAGTACTTTTAGTGGATATGGATCCGCAATCGTCGTTAACGACGTTTGTGGGGATCGATCCAAGGCAAGTAGACCGAAGTGTCTATCACGCGATCGTGCCTGAGGAGGAGTTGCCTATTCTCAAGGAAATTCATGGGATGGATCTGGTCCCGTCTCAATTGAAGCTGTCGGACGCAGAGCAGGAGCTAGTCACTGCTTATATGCGGGATACAAGGCTGAAAGATGCCTTGGAGCCAGTTCGGGATCAGTACGATTTTATTTTGATTGATTGTCCGCCAAGTTTGGGGATTCTGAGCTACATCTCGTTGGTTGCGTCCGACTATATTCTGGTGCCCATTCAGACCCAATTTAAGGCGTTTCAGGGGACAGATATGCTCTTGCAAACCCTACAAAAAGTCAAAGCTAAGCCAAATCGTAAGCTACAAATTGCTGGGTTCATCCCTACAATGTACGACGGACGAAACTCACATGATGAATTGACCTTAGAAGCGATTCGGGAACAACTTGCCCCAATCGGTCGAGTTTTTCCATTTATTCCTAAGTCAACTGTGTTTGCAGATGCTTCAATGGAACGAGTTCCCTTAGCAGTGTATAGTCCCAAACACCCTGCTAAGAAAATATTAGATGGATTGGCGAAAGACTTGGAGAAATTAGCATGACCCGGAAGCGAGAGCGAGTTTTTGGAGGACAAATTACGGCTCCAGTAGCATTATTTGCTGATGTGGAAACTCCGACATCGCCTGAGAGACTGGCAATTAGTCAGATCAGTTTCCCCAAGCAGCAACCCCGGCGGTATTTTGATCCCGAAAAGATGGAGCAGCTTGTACTCTCCATCAAAGAGCATGGAATTTTAGAGCCACTTCTTGTCCGCAGCCTTGAAGATTCGGACAAGTATGAATTGGTGGCTGGTGAGCGGCGCTACCGTGCTGCGAAGGAAGCAGGTTTGACAGAAATACCTGTGGTCATCCGTGAGCTATCCGATGAGCAAGCGATCCAAATCGCTCTAATTGAAAACCTACAACGCGAGGATCTCAACCCAGTTGAAGAAACGGAAGGAGTTCTGCAACTTCTATCTCTGAAGCTCCAAATGCCCACCTCTGACGTGCCCAAGCTCCTCTATCGAATGCAACATGAGGCTAAAGGAAATGTTGCCCATAACGTTATGGGCAGTGATGAGGATAAGGCAGTTCAATCAGTATTTGCGGCTCTAGGGACGATGACATGGGAGTCCTTTGTCAATAATCGGCTTCCATTACTCAATATTCCGCAGGATGTGTTAGAAGCTTTGCGCCAAGGCAAAATTGCTTACACGAAGGCGCAAGCGATCGCCCGTGTTAAGGATGATGGGCTGCGTGGAGACTTACTTGATAAAGCAATTTCACAAGATCTCTCCTTGTCTCAGATTAAAGAACAAGTTGCTGGGCTAAAGACTGACAAGGCTAAGCAAGAGGACAGTTATCCCTCACTTAAAAGCCAGATAGATGATGTATTACGCCTGGCTAAGCGATCAAAAGTTTGGGCTGACCCTCAAAAACAAAAGAGATTGGAGAAAGTGCTGGTAGAGCTAAAATCCATTGTTGGTGACGTGAATTCATAGCACCTACTTGAACTACCAGTGATCAGTACAAGCTATTTCGAGATGGGAAGCAGTGGACTAGGGTTACCGCAATAAGTAATTAAGACCTGCTTCTTTGCACGGGTTGCTGCAACGTGGAGTAGGCATCGCTCTCCATCAACGAAACGGTCTTGAGATGCTTCATCTGCACAATGCTCTAGTCCTGCTTTAAGAGGGATAGTATCTGCATTTAAAGAAGGGAGAATCACATAGTTGAATTGCAGCCCTTTAACGCGGTGCATCGTGCTAATCCTGATCCCATCTTCTAATGGATTGTCAGGCTGATTTCGCCGGATGCGCTTGACTGGAAATTCCATGCTCTTCAGGGCAGTTTCGTACTGCTCCATTAAAGGAGCCGTGCGGAATACTAGACAAGTCCCAGAAAGGGTTTGCTCTGTGGAGTGAATGCTAGACAGGAGTTGTTTCAGATAGGAAAGTTCATCATCAAATCGAGTAAAACCCTGAATGACTGGTTCATCCCCATGCATTAGTGATCGGTAGTCTTTTAGGGTGTCAGATCCGCCGTCTAAATCGTCAATGCTCATTCCTTGCAAAACTTGGGTTGCCCATCGGCGGATCTCATCTGTAGTGCGGTAATTTAAACGGAGTTTTCTAGATCGCCCTTGAATATTGATTCCACAGCGGCTAAGGGTGGCAACTTTGCCGTAGATTCTTTGGTGAGGATCACCGACGATAAACAGATCATTAGGGGCTGGTTCTCCTGCGATCGCCCTTAATAGGGTAAACGCAGCCTCACTCATATCCTGTGCTTCGTCAACGATGACAGCCCGAAATGGTAAAGATGCCGCTCCCTTGGCTGCAATAATTTGGGCTGCATCTCGCATCGCATCTTCGGGTTCGCGCAGTCCCTTTTCTCGGAGCAGGTTCCGGTATTCTTCAAACACGCTCCAAATCATCTGACGCTGAGGGCGACTGAGGCGAGTTCCTCGACCAGTACGACGAGCCACTAAATAGTCCCGTAGGGACTGACAGCCCTGATCTAGAACCACGGTTTGCCATTCTTCTTGATAGAAGCTTAAGGGCAATCCAAGTTCAACCGGGGCAGTCGTGTATGCTTGCTTCCACAGATCATCTGTTTCATCACTGTAAAGAATACGGGTTTCCACCCCCTCCTGCCGAAGAAATTCTGCAACCCAGGCATCCAGGTTGATGACTCGAATGCGTCGCATTTGATCTGTTGAACAGATGGATTTGAGGTTCGCTTCGATATCTACGGCTAAATTGCGGGTAAAGGTGGTAAATAGAATGCGATCGTTTGGGTCAGTAAAGCGATTTTGAACGAGCCACTTTGCACGATGCATCGCAACCACCGTTTTGCCTGTACCAGCACCACCGAGAACGCGCACTGCTCCATTCCAATCTCGTTCGACAAGCTTACGTTGGGTGGGATGCAGAAATACCCGCCACTTTTCGAGGGGAGCCGCCAGCATCTCTTCCAGTTCTGTGTCGTCAGTGATCACCATGAAGCGGCTGAGGCTGTCGTCGTTCTGCAGCGCCTTTTCTAGATCCTCGGTATCAATAGGTTGAACGACTTTAGACTTCTCTAGCTGTTGCAATACATCACCCAGTTCATACCCTGCTGCTAGCATCAGTAGTGCGTCACTTGCCTCACGGGGTAGGTGGGGTAATAGTTGTTCAACGGCATCATCTGTTTTGATCTGGCGTACAGCGGGAAGCAAGATTTCTGGAACGCCAAGCTTCATTAATTGTTTGTCTTCGACAGAGTCAAATTTTCCTGGTTGTTGAGGTTGCTCTTGATTAATTCGTTCTAACCGTTCAGTAGTAACCTCTACATCTTCAATATCAATAATCTGTAAAGCACCGGATACCTCATTGATGCGGCAAACCTTACGTCGCGCCCAAGTGTAAGCATCATCATGTTTATCTACCCACAATAGGATATAGACATTGCCAGAATCTGGTTTCAGGACGATCGCTCGATGGGCCTGGTCTACTCGTACTGATTTCATCCGCTTGTCATGGCTATCGCGAATTGACTCGTAATTTAAGCCAGGACGGGTTGGGTCTTGACGAAAGCGATTAATAAACTCTGAGACTTTGCTTTGGGCATTTCGGGGCAAACGACTGTAGGCATCAAAAAAGTCGTCGGAGATTGCCAGCCGGAACGTATTTTGTAGCGCCATTTATACCCCTCCTTTCAGCGTCATGCCAATAACATCCATTGATTGCAGAAATGGCTCAATGTCCCAGGCTTTCCATCCTACTTCCGTAAACGTGACCTGATCCGATTCCGTTAGGGTAACGGCAATGCGATGTTCAATCCACGCTAGCTCCGCCATTGCAACGACTTGATTGCGATTGCCCATGAGTTCATATCCAGCTTCTGGAATTGTCCAACGGTCCTGACGCATTTGCTCTAGGGCTGGTAGCAGTCGATCGTCAACCATTAACTGACTCAACTGGTGCCATGCTTCATCTTCTCCGTTGGTTTGTTCAAGTGGGTAGCTTGTCACTTTGGGCAGCAAGGTTCTTGCTTGATCCACGCCTGATGTCGTGACTGCGTAGCAGTGAGAGAGAAACTGATAAAAATTAAGCAACCGCAATGCTTCAATCCAATTACTGCGAAGGAGCGATCGCTCGACTTGCGGAGTATCGTCCAGTCGCAGCAGTACGAAGCTACCTGTTGGATCATGGGGATGTCGTTGGATATCTACCGCATTCCAAAGAGTCAGGATCAGAGATACGCTGATTTCTGTCCCAACCCATTTATTGGGTGGATCCCAGTAATTGATTGCATCCTGATTAGTATAGAAGGTTGCTTTTTCCAACCATTGATTTTGTGAAATGGTTGGGTTGGACTTCGCTTGAACAGCAGTTCTCAGCAGTGCCCAGCGTTGTCTCTCCTCAGCATTGGGATTGAACAGGTAAAGCATCAGCCATTCAAAACTATCCAACTCTTCCATCGGACGCAGAGGAAGGCATTGATATTGTTGGTAAACTTGCTGCATCACCGCGTGGGGCAGTGAGCAAGACAAACCGTTTGGGCGGTTAACTGGATGATCAGGGTCTATCTGGGCAGTCACGTCATCCCAAGTCAGAGACCAGCACCAGAACTGCCCACTGCGAAGGATAGCAAGCCGTTGCTGAAAATCTTCACTGAGACGCTCCTGGTGATACTCCCAACCATCTGTGAAGATGACAATGGGACGGCTGGGAATACGGCTAGAGGCTGGACGAATCACGAAGTCGGCACGTGACGGGATCTCCACACCGTCCTGAGCATTAAGTAATACCTGCATTTCGATCGTCCAGGACACGTCACCGACTTTCAGGTAGTAGCCTGTCCGCCCATTAACAATTTCCTTGCGGAGAATAGGGGATGCTCCCTCGTAAACCTTACCACTGTAGCGGCGGATGGCTTCAATAAAGCGTCGCTCCAACTCACTCTCGAAATTGCTGTTTAGCCGAATGGCGGATAACCCTTCTGATGTTTCCTCCAGGTCTGTCCAGTGCTTTTCAATGGCTGAAAGGAGACGTACAGCTGTAAGACGGCTGGTTTCATCCTGGTCAAAGCTGTTGCGATAGGCAAACAGGCAGTTATAACAACCGTCTTCGCAATCACATGCCCGCAGAACAGCGAGAGACCGGGCAAAGACATCACGCAGTTCTTCAGGGTTACGGATGAGTTGTCGGAGGTAGCCGGTTCCCCCTGGAATGCTATCGAACAGGTAGAGGAATGATTTGCGGAGGGAGGAATTGGGCTGAGGTTCTTCGCTAATAACAGTATGTAAGTGATCGACCTTCCCACCAAACTTGTGTTTTAAGCCAAGTTGGAGCGCAGCAATAAAGGAATGTAACCCCTGATCCGTCCAGAAGTTTTCATCTGGCATGAGCAGTCGAATTGCTTCAGATTCAAATTCGCGGTAGAGGTACAAGACATCTAATGCTTTTGCCTGGTCGGGTTTGTCATGATACTGGCAGCTAATCATGTGATCCTTGGCTTTGTCGCCCCGCATCACTTTGCCGCAGCTTTTACAAACACGGAATCCCTGCGTGGTGAAGCGTTGTCCTGCCAATTCAACCGTTTCTCCGATCGATAGGGATTCTCCTAAATTCACCTCCCGAAAACTGGTACGGCAAATATATTCAATCCCAAAGGGAAACTCTTTGTCTTTAATCAGAAATGTCTTTTCTCGAAACTCTGGCTTGAAATCGACCAGGAGATGGCGTTGGAAAAATGAGGTGCTGCGGTCTTCCCGATCGTCCCCGAATCGACTCTTGCGATCGCTCGTACTTGCCATCACCTGACGCAGCCTCAACATGCGGCGGAGTCGTCCCTGATCACTCCACATGGAATCATTGCAGCGAGGACACACTTTTGTATGGGCTTCAGGTTGAATGCCGCGCACAGCATAATTACAGCTGCGGCAAATGCGCCACTCCTCTGGCTCTGAGAGTTTGAGATCAATTTGGTCGATTTTGACACGCCGCCCTTCTGCATAGAACACACCACTGGGCACGAGTTCTCGAATGGCTAATGCTCCGGGGCGCTCATAACTGAGGGTGAAAGTTTCGTACTTCTTGCCGTCTTCTCCTTCGGTTTTGGTCTTTTGTCGCCAAAGAATCGATCGCAGTGTCACGCCAGCTTCCGGGAAGGAATAGTTAGGTAGCAGGCCCTCATCGGTCAGGAAGTTAAGAATGTGTTTATCATTCAGTGTTCGCATCAATTCCCGGAAACCTGAACGTTCTCGCTCCAGATCTGTCAGTCGCTCCTGGTCCTGTAAGGCTTCTGGTTCTGCCTTCAGGTCTTTGATCTTCTTACCAATCGTTTTAATTTGGTTACTGAGGCGGGTGCGTTCTTTATTGACTGTCTCTAAGCGATTAAGGATGCTGTAAACGAGTCCACCCTCGTCATGCTCCCCTTTTTCCATAAACACTTTTAGTTCTGCCCGTGTTCGTTCATCTGTTTCAGTAAACAGGCGTAGAAACGTTTCTAACAATTCACTTTGGTGCTCTTGAATAAAGGTGAGCCAGTTGTAGGGAAAGCGAGCTTGATCCTGGCGCCCCACTGCATTCAACACATCACTGAGTTGGGTGGGAAATTCCCGTTTTGTGATGTCTGTGGCAACCCAGTTATCGAGACAAAAGGCAGTTAATTGGCGTTGCAGGATAGCGGATGCATCTAAATAGCATCCGGCAGATTCAACGCTGCCTGCTAGCATTCGGGTTGGATCAGAATAAAAGAACAGGTCATGGGGCGATCCATTTGCCACGACCCCAACCAGCGCATTGCCATCTTTTCTGCCTGCGCGACCAATTCGTTGCTGGAAATTGGCAGGAGCCGGAGGAACGGAACAAAGCAGTACGGTCGAGAGATCGCCAATATTAATCCCCATCTCCAGGGTAGAAGTGGCAGATAGGAGGTTGGGATCACAGCGGCGATCGCCTTGAATAAAGCGTTGCTCTAGCCATTCCCGGTTCGATCGAGTGAGTAGCCCTGTGTGTTCTGCTGCCATAATGCGCCGCACTTCGCCACTGCGATACAGTTGACGGTAGTAGGCTAAGCCAGTGCGTGGATCGGGATGATAATGTCCCGTGCATCCCGGATTGAGGCAGGTCATGCCCTCTAACTGGGAGCGTTCGGCAGTCGCGGCAGTGATTTGGTGGCTACAGCGATCGCACACCAGCACAGTACCTTCTGTGGTTAAGTGAATGACCGACATCGGAATACCCCAGGCACGTCCATGCCCACAGGGATGTACTTCTAATACGCCCGATTCTACTGCCGTGTTTAAGGCAAGCTCCAGCACGTCTTTTAGCTGGTCTTTGAGTAACAGGCTGATGTCAGCAAAAATTCGTCTTGCCCAGTTTTCACACCAGCTTTCTCCCTGCCCTTGCTTGATCACACGCTCAAAGCGATCGGCAGTTCCAACCGCATTCACCAGGAAGATAGGGGCTGGAATACTGGGACCCATACTAGGCATATACAGCGGACGCTGCAACACGAAGGTATTGCCCTGATTGATATAGAGTTGGGTTGCGGGTTGCAAGATTCCGCCCCGTTGCCGCAGATGGTGGAGCAGACCTAACAGAAATTGTTGAATGCGATCGCGGCTAACGTCACGCAAGGCATCGATCTCGTTGCTCAGTTTGAGGTGAAGGGTGGCGATCGCCTGCTCTATCTGGTCTGTGTCGAAGTGAGCAGCACAGGCTCCGCTGCGCTCTAGGGAGGGACCGACAGCAGAGCGGTGTCCGAACTGATTTACAATCTCCCAGGTTAATCGTTCATTAATAAGGGTAGGCAGGGAGGTATCGGTAGCAAGATCAAGGCGATCGCTGTGTAAAAACTGATCCCATTCCCTGAGCCACTCCAAGTCGTTGGGAATAAAGGTGGCGACATAATTTCCCGCAGAGCCAAGCCGAGTGCGCCAATAGGAAGGGAATTGCTCGACCAAGTCTTTTAAGGTAATACTGTTCTCGCTGGAAGCATTGGTGTGAGTGGTAACGGTATGGGCGATCGCCGTTCTGAGTGTAGTGCGGTAGGTACGTGCCCCGTAAAATCCGGCTCGGTGGGCAGCATCTTGAACAGAGTCTGAAAAGGTTAGCAGCTTTTTGTCGCGATTGAATGGGGTTGTGTAGAGGGTGCCAATCATCGCACTGGTAAGGCTGGCAGCCTGTGCTCCCAGGATAGATAACCCATTGCTGCTGCCACAGAAGGGACAATCGCCACTAGAAACGGTTTTCTTTTGTCCGTTGTGGTTCTCCTCGTGCAGGATATCAGGGATGTGAACCCGAATTAAGTCAGCATTTCCGCAGGAGAGGCATTGCTCAACTCTGGGAGCATTGAGGGTCAGGCAATCTGGACAGAACTTGCGGATATCAGTTTCATCAGGATGGGCAGGAAAAATGAACGTTACCAGCGGTCTGTGTCCAAAATACTCCCGATAAAAGCGTTGCAAATCGTTAGTCACTAGCTTGTTGGAGCCTTGGGAGGGTTTGACTCCTCCCCAACCTGTGACACCGCAGTCACGGCAATGCATGACAGGTAAAGTTTTCTTGGCTTGCTCTGGTGTGAGATCGTCAGAGTAGAGCAATTTAGGGTGTGTTTCAACGGTAGCGACCATCCGCTTTAGCTCGCGGAACCAGACCTGAACCCGTAGATTAACCCAGGGCAAAACTAAAGACTGACCACTGGGGAGAACGATACGGCGGCGGGCGATCGCCACCAGGCTCAACAGGCTATCAAGTAGTAGGTGACAGTACTCTGTCTGATTTTTGGGGAGGTGAAGTCGGCGGCTGAGGCGATCAAGTAAGTCGTCGTAGGTCAGGGTTTCTTGCCCCAGCAGTCGGATCAGGTTGTGGATAATCGGGAGGGTCTTGAGTTCTTCGCCCAATTGAACTCGCCAGTCGTCGGAAAAGGTTTCTCCCTCGACTAGTGAGGCAAGGAGTGAGGGCATATCTGGCAGCCAGAGGGCAGCTTGGGCATGGATATAAGATTCTGGAGTGGTATGGGAATCAGGATTAAGCTGGGCGATCGCCTCTAAACCTGGAATGGGTAGAACATTGAGAAGTGCATCTTGCAAAAATTCGGCAGCGGTAATGCGGTCTTCTTGAATGAGTGCGCCTTCCAGGAAGGGTTCTTGGAAGATTGTAGTGGCGTAATCCAGCATGTCATCCTGGCTGGCACTACTACCGAGGGTGGCGGAGGTGCCGACACAGGCAAGATGATTGGCAGGGGTTTTAAGCCGATGTTTGAGTCGTCGCAATAGGCAGGCAAGGTCGGTTCCTTGTGCGCCATCGAAGGTATGGAACTCATCGACGACGATGTAGCGCAGGGTATCAGTTTGATTGTATTGCCAGAGTTTCTGGGTATCGGGTTGGACTAGCAGGTAGTCCAGCATTTTGTAGTTGGTGAGCAGGATATCAGGCGGTGACTCACGGATGATGCGCTTATCAGTGATGATTTTATGAGCGGTCATCATGGGGTTGGGGGTTTCGTCTTGATCGCCGATATAGAGCCCGGCGGTGATGCCGCCCAGGGAAGGAGTGTTGTGGATGAGTTGGGCGATCCGTTTTGCCTGATCCGTTGCCAGAGCATTCATGGGGTAGATCAAAATGGCTTTGATGCCCAAGGTTCCTTGCTGCTGGCGGCAGTGTTCTAGCAGGGGAAGCAAGAAACACTCGGTTTTACCCGAGCCGGTGCCTGTTGCGATGAGGGTGGATTGGTAGTAAGGGGGTGACAGTCGTCGGAAGGCACGTTCCTGATGTAGATGGGGCGTGAAACCGAGGGGGATTTCGCGGAAGGGAGCGGAGCCTGTGCCGGGGCGGAACGGTAAGCCGATGGAAATGTAGGGACCTCTACAGGTATTGTCGGGGTCAGCCAGAAAGCGATCGATGATCCCATCAAACCCTGGTGTGGTAGGGCGAAAGGTGGTGTGGAGGTAATCCGAGACGCAGTTACGAACCTGGGTGGCAACGACAGAAGGGATCATGGTGATGACGCTTGTGCAGCACTATTGAAGGATACCCAAATGCAAGGTAGTGTCACCCAAAACAGTCCAGTTCGTGAGGAGGCATAGCATTTCCATTGTGGCAACTGTAAGTTGTATTTCCAAGAATATTGGTTTGATCAAATATAGAGAAAGGTAAAAGCTTTCCATAACCCCCATTCGTCTTTTTGGGAGCTACAAGCTTCTAAGCTATTATGGATAGGATTTTCAAGACCCTTTAGAAAATTCCACTTCCCTTTTTATCTGTGCCATCAACACGACCGAACCCCAAGCAAGCCCGAGAATTGCTCGCTCAATTAACCCAACAAGCACAGATAGTTGAACCAAAGCTCGCTCAGAAGCTTGCTCTCTTAACAAAGTGGATCAAGGACAAGACGAATGGGCTACTGATGAGTAAGCCCTATGTTTTAGATCTTCTTGGAGAAGTGATTTTGGATGCTAGGCTTTGGCTCATTCTCAAGCCTTTGGGCCAGCAGGACAGACAGAAGCTTTACTTGAGCGAGAATTTTTCAGTTGCACAGCAATATTGGTTAGAGGTTCTATTCCCTCGATGGTTTAACAACGAAGATCCAAAGTTTCCTAACTGGCGGCGGGAAGTAATGAGCGGAAATTTCAAGAGGGATGATGAGCAGGTACTGAGAAGCATTTCGAGAGAGATAGAGCAACAAGGGGGAAGTTCTCTATGGAAACACTTGCTTGATCTGTCAATGGCAACAGATTTGTTGGCGTCAGGGCAAAAGGAGACTGCATTGTGTGTTCAGTTGACAACCAATGCAGAGGTTTATCTTGATGACAAGAAACAGCGTTGGGGGGAGACTTTGACGTACTGGAGCATTGAGCGGGGATTATTCCTTAGCTATAACCCTGTTGGAAAAGCCTTTGTTTCCCAGCTCGTCACAGTTATTTTGAACTATAGTGATACGCCAACAGCCCCTTGTTATACTGTTATTACAGCTTTTGAAGGGTTTTAACATCGGGAAGCCATGACTAGCGAAGATAACATTTTTAGTTTTGGCGACAGTTCTGACCCTATGCAACAAGCTAGGGAAGCTTTGCGTGCTGTTCAACAGTATCAGCGGGATTGGCAAGAGGAAGGAGTCAATCGGGTTTATAAGTATTTTGATGATGTTGAAGGAGATTGGCTTGAAGAATTTGAGCCTATCTCTGTAAATGCTTCAGCAGAACATGGATCTAGAGTTACAGTATCTGCCATTTGTGAACGACTTAGATCGCTAGGATTGTCTACTTCCTTTATTAAAAATGTGGCTTTCCCATCCTGGTGGAAGAGTGAGCTTGAGCCTGATGAGGGGATAATCTTCCAACTTTTAGATTCTTTGTCTCGTCGCTTGTTTCTGACAGTTGATACCTCTGAAAATTCAGATCTATCGCTAGCATTTCTACCAATTCCTGCGCCGAAGTTTAAACTACGGAAAAACCAAGAAGATCCGAAGCTTTTTAGTTATTTAGCGAGAAGTGTTGCGAATGCTGTTTCATCAACGGTTGATCGCCCTTACTCTCCTATTCCTTGTGATGCACTTATCATTAGGAAATCCATACTTCAGAATCATTCATGTGTAAGCTTGGACAGCTTGCTTAATTTTTGTTGGCAAGCAGGTCTACCAGTTGTTCACTTTGACAAGAAACCTGATGGTCGAGTTAAAGTGGACGGTTTAGTTGTCATCACTAATAACCGACCTATTATCATCATTGGTTCTTCTTGGAAATATTCTGCGTGGCTCCTTTTTATCCTGGCTCATGAGTTAGGACATATTGCCCAAGGACATCTTCAAGATGGCATTCTAGTGGATGAATCCTTTCAGCATGGCGTGAATGATGATGAAGAGGAGGATGCCAATCAATTTGCAGCTCAGCTTTTGTTTGGAGATGTCCCGCTTCAATGGGCTGCAAATCTTAATAAACAGCGCTTGCTGGTAAAGGCTAGGCGTTTAAGTGAAGAGCACAATCTTGATCCTGGTGCACTCATACTTAACTATGGTTGGCAGACGAAGAATTGGGGATGTGCTGTAGCAGCCCTGAGCTTGCTGGAACCTAACGCTAATGCTCCGGCTCAAATTAATGCCTACTACCAACGTCACTTAGTCAGCATTGATGAGGATAGTCGGGATTACCTTCAACAAGTGAATGTTTTAGCTGCTTGATGAGTTGCTTTGAGTGAGCTAGCTATAGATTCTCGAAATATGCCGGGTAGTGTGATACTCCGCTACTCGATCGCACTTGCCAAAGGAATCTGCTTTTAACGACAAACCCGGATTTGGGGAACAACTAAATACCACTCTTCTTTAACTTCACCTGTTACCTCATCAATATCCAAGTGTTGATAGATATGCCGTACAGTAACCTCACCGGGTTGCCATTCAAATTGGTCTGGGCGAAGCCCTTGGTTACTCAGAACTTGGTTGGCGTGTTTTGATAAAGCCCCAATTTCTTCATCTTGCTCAGTCCAGATTGTCCAGCCATCTCCGTATCGATTACATTTCAGTTGTAAGTTGCTTCCTTCTCTTAATTTTTGAATAATGGCTTGTTTTGATTTTGTAGCTGGATATCCTAAATTGATATCGCCTTTTTGTTGATCTCCTTTTCTTTCTCCAAATGGGCTAAGGTCAGCGTAGTAAATGAAGCTGGGTAAATTAATCTGCTCTACTGATTTCTGTTTTACTTTGAGCTGCATCTCTTTTATGAATTGGTTATTGCGAGTTGAAGTTAGAACTAACTCCTCTTTAGCTCTTGTCATCGCAACGTAAAGCAATCTACGTTTTTCTTGTATATGATCTGTATTGGCAGAGAACTTATCTGTTAGTAGAATTACTTTACGAAATTCAAGTCCTTTGGCTCCATGACAGCTAGTTACTAAAACTGCCGCCTTGTCAATGGAAAGATCGGGACTTTCGTTAAATTCGTAGATAGCGGTAATAATTTCATTGGTGCTGATTTCATCAGCTAGATCTGAGCCATAGCCTCTTTCCTCATCTAAATCGATCGCAATCTTTAGGAGGGTTTTGACTGTAGGCTCATTTAATCCATGATGTGCTTTTTCAAAGAAGCTTTCAAAGCGTTCTTTGACAGAGTGTTCGGGTGGGATAATTAAACCGGAAGCATCCTTAAGAGCGTTTAAGAGACGTTGAGTAACATGATTGCGAACTAGCTTAATTTCGCCTCCCTTTAAAGTATGAGTGGGAATGTTGGCTAATCGATCGAGCAAGGCTCTAATGTCTTTGAGTTCATCCCATTCCCATGACAGAATTGCAATCTCGCAGGGACGTGTTCCTTCTGCAATCCATTGTTTGACCTGTGTGGTGATCCAGATGGCTTGTTCGTTTGAAGTTAAAAATTGAAGTGCTTGGACTGGCACTCCTGATTGACCAATCCGGGCTGCATCAATTTGGACTTGTTCCTGTAGGTCTCGTTTACAGCGATCGGGATTGTTCTGAATGAGATAGTTTGAGGCTTGGATGATGGATTCAGTAGAGCGATAGTTTTCGGTTAATAGAAATCGTTTTGCCTTATACTCCGCTTGAAACTGCAAGATATATTTAGGGTTGGTTCCTCTGAATTCATAAATATTTTGGTCATCATCACCAATCACACAAAGATTGATCTGAACCGATCGCGCTTGATCTTCAGAATCACCAAACCCTGCAATGAGCTGAACCAGGCGATATTCCTGTTCTGCAACATCCTGGTATTCATCCACAAAGATGTATTCTGTGTTGCCTAACAGCCTCACTCGACGCATTTGGCTATCTTCATCAGCCAGGATACCTTCATTTCCTTTGTCCAAAAGGTTACAGGCTTCTTCGAGGAGTTTTTGGAATCTATGTTCTGTACTTTGCTGTTTCTGGGATTTGGTGTCTGATTCCTCAATGGTTCGACCCAGTAGGGACAGCGCCAGCCCATGAAAGGTATAGACTCTCAGCCGCGATGCTGAAGTTCCCACCAAATCTTTAAGCCGTATGCGGAGTTCTCGAACGGCATTGCGGTTGTAAGCCAGTACCAGAATGCGATCGGGGTTGACTCGTTTGACTTTGATCAGGTAGGCAATTCGATGAACGATGGCGCGTGTTTTGCCAGAGCCTGGACCCGCAATGACTGCGATCGCCGGGTCGTCTGCTTCGACAATAGCGGTTTGGGCTGGGTTGAGCGAACCCATAATCCGGTTATAGTCTTCCTGGGTAACGGGACGCTTGCAAGCGTCTGTATGGAGGTCTGGATATTTATTAGCGAATTCCTCGAAAGGGAGTTGAAAGTAATCTGCGACAAGCTGTTGGCGGGCAGCCTGATCCTCACCTAATCGACCGTATTCCACCATTAAGTGAGTGCGACGGGCTTGCTCAGAATAGTGGTGTTGCACCTCTGGATACTTACGGTTAATGGTGGTGATATTGGCTCCTTTATGCACTCGGACTTTGAATGCCTGGCTGAAAAGGAGTAGCCCCTCCGTTAATCGTAAAATTTTCCTTTGATGTAACCAAAGAAGGGCTGTTTTTAACTGTTTTGCGTCGAGTTCTGTAGGATTTCGCTGAGCGCAGATCGTTTCCAGTAGGGTTTCAAACTCACATTCAACGATAAGGCGGGCACCGGAGGTTTTCTCTAGTTTCTGGTCAATCTCTGTATAGATTGCGTTAATCAACCGACGACAGGAGTCCTGGTGGTTCTCTAGTCTTTCGATAACTTTTGATAACGGTCCTGCATCAGCTTCAATGGGTTGAATTTGGATAATTCCTGAACTGATGTTTTTGAGTTTGAGCCAGTGTAATGTTCTCCAACTCTCAACAATGTCTAACAAAATGGATGCGCTCAGTTTTTGCTGCCCACCGGGATCGAGGCGAGTTGCTAGCCCTCGTAAGTTGACTTGTAGAATTTGGCGATCGCCTACCAGCTCTAGAAACTCTTCGAGCAACGTTTGCTCTAGCTGACACCGCCGCTCATATGCAGTTCGAGCATCCCCCGAAACGGCTTTAGTAATGACTAACGTGAGGGGAATTTGGGAGGAACAAACTCCAGCACGTCGAAGTTCACGAATCCGTTCAGATAATTCTGTTACTGGGATTCCAGATTCATCACTCAAGCGTTCCAGGGATACTCGCTCACCATCGGTCTGGTGATGGGCTTTGATCAGATGCATTCCATAGATTAACTTTTCAAACTGTTGTAGCTGTTCTTTGGATAAATTGCGCCCTTGAACATACGCTAGAAAAGTTTGCCAGGATTTTGTCGGGTTGGACTGGCACAGATGATATTGAATTGTTGTGGAAAGGTTTTCTGCCCGTTCCATTAGTCCAAAGTTTTCTAGATGGTAAAGGGCAACCTGAATTTTGGTGTTTCGCTGATCTGCTTCAGTGGCAAAAGCTTCGTCTAAGTCACTGCTCTGATAAATCTCCTCAGCCGTTATCCAGAACCAGTCTTCAGTCACTTGCTCTGATCGCTGTTGTAATAGTTTTCGGATACTTCGGACGGCTGTAAAGATATTTCGTAGATCAGTGGCAGTCAATTGATTGAGGCTCTTCAAGAAGAAGATGGTTTCTGCATCTTTGCCATCAAAAAGTAAGATGCAAGTTGCGGGTTCACCATCTCGTCCTGCCCGTCCTGCTTCCTGAATATAGGCTTCCAGACTACTACTGAGCGTATGGTGGATGACGGCTCTGACATCTTTGCGATTGATGCCCATGCCAAAGGCACAGGTGGCAGTAATGATGTTTAAACTGCCTTGCTTGAATTCTTGCAGAATGAGGGCTTTTTGCGCTTTGTCAATTTTTCCGTGATAGTGCTTCGCCTCCAGCCCTTCTTGTTCTAACAAAGCCGCTAACCGTTCGGCATCTTTGCGGGTGGTTGTGTAAACCAGAGCGCACCCTCCCTGGTCTAGGGCATTTCTGACGGCTTCAAAAATCGGTTTGTTTTTATCGTCGGAGGCTGGAATCACTTGATAATCCAGGTTATTCCGACTCATATTGCTAGCTGGCATGAGTTGAGGTTTCAAGCCATGCTCAGTAAATAACTCGCAAATGTCTTGTTGAACTTTAACGGTTGCGGTTGCAGTCAGGAGCGCAAGACGAGGGAGCGATCGCCCCTGTTCGGTGTAAAGCTCTTTGATAAATTTGGGGATGTAACGGTAATCGGGGCGGAAGTCATGTCCCCATTGCGTAATACAGTGAGCTTCATCAATGACCCAGAGAACGGGCGGGCGTTCTTTCAGGAGAGTCCGGATGCTGAGGGAGCGAAGCTGTTCGGGGCTGATGTAGAGTAAGCCTTTTTGCCCGTTGCGTAATTCTTCGAGCCGTTGTGAACGCTCTGGGGGAGGCAGGTTGCTATTGATGAAGGTAGAAAAGCTCAACCCTGTGGCTTCTAAATCAGCGACTTGATCTTCCATCAAGGCTTGGAGGGGTGAGATACAGACGGTTAGCCCCCATTGCCGCCGATAATACATCAAGGCAGGCAATTGATAGCACAGGGATTTTCCGCCACCTGTTGGCATTAAGATCAAAGGATTGTGCCCAGAAATAATTGCCCGAACGGCTTCTTCTTGGGGATGTCTAAATTTTTCAATATCAAATTCCTTGAGATAGGGCTGATAGGTAAACCCTTCATCCTCAACAGGTAGAAGGGCATCTAGCACTATTTGGAAATCGGGGAGATGATTGAGCCAGATTGAAGGAGCTTGTTTACTGTTTGTTTGGCAGCGCTGATAATTCCAACTTAAAAGTGCAGCTAGAATTAGGCGTTTGTCAAAACTAAGCGTATGAGGTTCTAGCCACACTTCTGTGAGGTAGGAATAATTCATTCCCCAGGTTGCATCAGTGGGAAGATCTGTCCAACTGAGGGAGGAAGTGATGTCCCCTTGAAGTTCTTGAAAGAATAGCCGATACGCTCGATCGCCGGGTTCGTTGCCACAGGTTAGTAGCCAAATATAAACCTGTCGCAGGGTTTCTGGTTTCTGTAGAAGGGTTTGAAGAATGCGTTCTAGTAAGAAACGGGTTGCTCTGGCATCTTCAAGGGGATCGTTGCTGGCGTAATCGCTTAATTTGTAGTCTTTTTGCAGTTTGTGGGAGGGTTCCAGGGGAAAGGCAAGAACGGATAGTTCTAAGGTATCGAGCAGGAGCAAATCGCTGAGGTCAGACCATTGACGAATGAGATAGCGGCGATCGAAACGGCGGATGTTATGACCACAGAGCAGCCCACCTGTTTGTTGAAGATGAAGGAGCTGTTGTTGAATTTCGATCGCCCGATCGGGTTGAACTTTGAGAGTATGGGTTGGGGATAGGAGTCCAAAGCAATGAATTTGCTCCTCAGCATTCACTTCCAAATCTAAATAACTGTAGGTATCTAAAGTACCATTCAGGTTAGAGTCCATAGCTTTAGCTTTTTCTCTCAGTCTGCATAATTTTGCAGTCTCTGTTCGACGATCGCTCGATATTTAGTTCTACTCATGGTATTAACTCGCTGAGTACCAAAATTCGCAGTTCACCAACGCGCTTTAGGGCTGTGTCATTGGTCAAAAATGCCTGACAACCTGTGACCCTCGCCGTTGCTATTTGTAGGGCATCGGGGAGTTTTAGGTTGTACTGCACCCGTAGTTCTGCATTATGCTCTCAACGACTGTTCTCGATCGTCCCATTCATCGCGCTGATGGTTGACCCAGGCTTGGGCATCTTCGCCACCCAGTAAATTAGGGGCAATTCCTTCCAGATCTTGCCAGGATCGGCTGGGTTTGGATGTAATCACGGCACGGGTTTGGAGTTGGGTTATTAAGTGTCCCATCACCTGCATTTGTTCTTCTGGGGTTAGTTGGTCAACCTGATTTAGGATTTGCTGAAGTAATGAACTCATAGTCCTCCGAGGGTGCGATCGCATCAATGGGTAATTATAGTTTGCGCTCAAAGAATGCCCAGGCGGTGCGGTAGTCGCCCAACCGATCACTCTTTTCTAAGGAAGTTGGATAGCGATCGCGATTGAGCTTTAAGACACGGCATATTCAGTGAGTTTGCGGCGCTCTGGAGACTTGAAGGCAAGAACAATATGATCTTTGGGAATGCCTGCGGATTCTAGCTCGTAAGCGATGCCGTCTTCAGTACCGTCGTGTTGAATCCAGACTTTATTGTCAATGATATCCAGGTGGAGGAAGGGACCATAGATGCGTTTTTGCTTCTGCCAACCTGTTTCCAGGAGCAAATAATGGTCCTTCTCGCGATCGAAGATAAGCTCTTGTTGAATACCTTCTTCTCCGCTTATGTAGTTAGCGTATTCTTGCAGAATGGTTTCGATAATCTGGCGGTATTGAGCTTTTAAGGAATCCATTGAATAATTTCCTCCTGTTCAGGGTTAAAGGTTATTAAACGAATCACACTGTTTTGAAGAAGAATTTCGCCGATTTCCTCTTCAAAAACCGATTGATAAACGGCATCGCTGACAGCGAGATAGAGCTTACGCTCTGGATCGTAGCGTGCGAGTACCTGGGTGTACAAAACGAACTGACCTACGGCATCTTCCAGATCTTTGATGTCTGATGCACGGGTAAAGCTCTTAATTTCAACTGCAATTTGCTCTGTACCCCGTTCGGCAGCAATCAAGCGTTCTGCGCCTAGGTCGATGTACAGCTTCTTACGAGTCAGACGGAGTGTCAGAGGATCGTGGGTGATCGTCCAGCCGTCTTTGATTAGGGCAGTTTTAACGGTGTCGTGGTAGATGTCTTTGGCTGGCATTAGTTAGCCTCCCAGGGCGGCAAAATGTGCCCAGGCGGTGCGGTAGTCACTCACCCGATCGCACTTCTCAAAGGGAGCCTGATAAACGATCGTGCGCTGAATGGGACCACCGGGTTGGGTGTCGTCGGTGATGGTGACTTCGACGGTGCCTTCGGTCATGTCTTTTACATCTTCCCAGCCGATGATGTTTTGTTTGGCGTTGCCTTTGCGGGGTAGCCCGACACCGACGAGTCCTTTGCTGGTAGTGAAGACGATGCGCCCGTTTTGGTCGTAGTAGGTTTCGCGTTCGTATTGCTGCATGACGGGGAACTGAACGCGATAGATGGTGATGAGTTCGTCGAGGGTTAGCCCCAGTGCCATTGCGGCGAGTACGTCAATTTCGACGAGGGCTTGTCGGCGGGCGTAGTCGGTGCGGAGGGCACAGTTGCGCTGCCATTGGGGGGTAAGGTTGCGGAAGAAGTGGGGGTCGAGTCGTGGATCGTTGGGTTTGCTCCAGGTGTCTTGTTGGAAGGTGGGGTTCCAGCAGTCTGACCAGAGAGTGGCGTAATGGTTGGTGAGACAGTTGAGGTTGAGGGTGCGGAGGCGGAGCGATGAACTGGTATTTGCAATAGGCAGTAATCTCAGAGTCGTTTCATATAAATCTCCCATTCCCGTTGATTTTATGTAGAAGTCATAAGCAATCGAACTACAAAGGGAACTGAAATCGACCAAATCATTCTGATTCTCGAATGCAATAGAAAGCACAGGATGTATGTGTGTTAATTCAGGAGGAGCAATTATTGGGATGAGAGTACGTTCACCTGATTGGCTTAAGCGCCGCCGACAAACCAAACGATAAAAATCAGAAACTGCTTTATTTTCTCCCCAATTAGTTTTTGGAAGTCGTTCATAGTAATTATCAGCACTACAAATGGGCGTATAGTTAGTTCGAGGTATATAGTTGTCAGGTAGATAGGTTAAGTCGATATTGTCGTAATCACTGTTCAATTCACAATTTTGTCTTGGGGTTTTATTGAATGGGTTGGCAACAAAAAAATGTGGACCTGACAATATAAGTCCTGACATAAATTCTGGGAATAGCGCTTGTCGCGCTATGGTTAGACTTTTCTGCGCTCCTGTCTCGTGCCAACAAGTGGTAGGAGTATTAAAATAAAGTACTTCTGATAAGTATCTATTTTGACTTATAAACCTATTTAATGCTTGGACTAATGGCTGTGCATGAGCATTAGGTAACCTTGCCTGGATCGCTGATACTTCATTTCCATCATACAACTTGGCAAAGATTGATAATGACTTAATATCTATTTTGATTGCACGATGAGGATGTCCCTTAGTTTCCCATTCACCATCGGAGGTCTTAATTCCAGGAATTGAGGAATTTACATCTACTATAGAATCGTTAAGACATTCAAGTATTGTTTTCGGATTGCAGAGATTGGCGACATAGGTAAACTCGATTTTATCCTCATATTGCCTAGTATTTTTTCTGTATATATTAATTCCAAACCTCATGCTATGGTGAACACCTTCAAACAGATTTAATTCATTAGAGAATTGAAGATGAAGTATTAAGTAACGATATAAAGCTTCTCTCAAAATACCTGCTTTTGGTTCTTCGTAAACTCCTTGAGGATGCAAAAGGCCAGAACATCCTGATTCTTTGCCAAACATCCAGACTTGTGGAAGAAAGCACTTAAATAAGTTGTTCTGCATACCTCTTAGAAGTGGGTAATTTTGCAGCGCATTTAGGAAGTTTTGTGTTCCGTCAGATTCTTCAAACTCATTTAGATAGGCAATTCTTAAACCAGGATAGAGATCAAATAAATCTTCTCGTATTTCCGATAATTTATTTGCTGATAGCTTACGTAATTCTACTAGTGGATTGTAATCTCCCAAAATTTCTCCTTCTTGCCATTCCACTTTCACCCAAGGTGGATTTCCCACCATCAAATCAAACCCACCTTGCTGCAAGAAAATATCAGCAAACTCCAACTCCCAATGAAAAAACCGATACTGTTCCGCAATCTGTTCTACCAATTGCAAACGTGGATAAAACAGCTTCAGCTTCTTCAAATCCACATAACCCCAGGTGCTTAAAAACAGCGTGCCCTGAGTCTGCTCCTGGGTTTCTGGGAAAAGCTGCATCTGCTGTTCCGCTGGAGCCAACATCTCCGTTTCACCCAAAATTGCCCCGATCTCCTGCAAAAACTCCTCACGACTGGGCAACTGGTCGGCATCGGCAATCCGCCAAAACCACAAAGCGCACCAATAATCCATCACCAGCTTCAACCGTCGATGGGCACTGGCATTGGCAATCCCTTCCGACAGCTTCTCTTGCAGATAGATTTTGTCTTTTTGTTCGAGGGGGGTGCGTTGAAGACCCTCACCCCCCTGCCCCCCTCTCCCTAGGGGAGAGGGGGGTTCTGATCTGGCTCCCCCTTCTCCCTGGGGAGAAGGGGGTTGGGGGGATGAGGGAAGATGGGTAGCAATTTTGTTGAGGGCTTGTTCGATGTTTTCGAGAATTTCATCGTTTGTCAGGCGGAGGACAGTTAAGCCTTGAGCGTTTGCCCATTCATCTCGAATTTGATCGCGATCGTGTTGACTACGGTGAATTCCGCCATCCACTTCAATGATGAGTTTGGCTTCATGGCAGTAGAAATCAGCAATGATCTGTCCAATGTTGTGCTGCCTGCGAAACTTGGCGTTTAACAACTGGCGATCGCGTAAACATTCCCATAAAACCGTTTCTGCTGGAGTTTGCTGCTTTCTCAGTTCTCGCGCTTTCTCCAAAAGACTTCTAGGAATGGTACGCTCTCGTCCTACCAGCTTTGAAAGCTCCCCATCTTGAAGCCCCTCTCCCTCAGGGAGAGGGGTTTGGGGTGAGGGTCTATCTTGCCCCCACACCGTTAACGGATCAGTCGTGCGATCGCGGATCTTCGCCAACTCCTTCGCATAGGACTCCCACAGTTCATGAATCCGCTGACTCAGCCGGACTGCATAATCTGCCTGTTCTGCCGTCAGTTCCGTTTTCGCAAACTGCTTTTGCCACTCATTGATCTGGGCGATCGCCGCTGGCTCCATTGCCTTCAACACCTTATCGGTGTAGTTCGCCATCCCTGGATCACCCAGCAAAAAGTGAAAAATGGCATCCGTAGGTAACGCCTGCCCTAGCGGGATCCGTTCTGGCTCCTGCTCAAAATGTTTTGCCACACCCTTTTTCAGTCCCGTCACCTGCTTGCGCCGATAGACCTGCCGCCGCGCCCCAATCAGCGAATTGCCACAGTTTAACTGCAACCCAAACCAGGGGATGAAAATACTGGGATTGCCCTCACCCCCCGCCCCTCTCCCTGAGGGAGAGATGCCCTCACCCCCGCCCCCTCTCCCTGAGGGAGAGGGGAGATCCGATCCGGCCCCCCCTTCTCCCTTGGGAGAAGGGGGTTGGGGGGATGAGGGTCGATCGCGGTAGATGCAGTTTAGCCAGAGGGAGACTTCGGCAAGCTCCATTGCGATCGGGTTCTTGTCGATGCCAAACACATTGCGATCCGCCAGCAGCATCTTCACCTTTTGCTTTTCAATGGTGATGCGATCGTGGGGAATGCGTTCACTCAGTTCATCTTGCTTGCGTTCCAGATAGGCTTCGGCAAGCTGATCCACCACCTCATTCAAAAACGCTGCACTGCCCATCGCAGGCTCACACACCGTCAGCGTCAAAATGTCGTCAGCGGTTTTATCTTGCAGTAACTCCTTCAGCGCATACTTTACTAAACACTGCGTCAACGACTGCGGCGTATAGTAGCTGGCGCTTTTTTGGCGATCGCGTCCCGCCAACCGAAAGATAAACTTGCCCTTTTCGTGCAATCGCGGCTTCTTCGTTTGCGGATCGATCACCCGCTCCTCTGGCTTAAACTCATCCAGGCGATCGGCAGGCACAAAATATCCCACCTCCAGATCCGATCGCTCCTCACCCGCAGGCTTCACCTCATACAGGTCTTCCTCTGCCAAAAATGCCGACAGGCTCAGCAAGCCCTCATACACTTCACCCAACTGGTTCACCCCAAGCTGGGCATAGCTGATCCGTCCCCGTCGCTGCTTCCCTTTCGCCCGTGATAGCGACATCAACTCCAAAATTTGCCGCATCACCCCATTGCGAAACTTGACCCCATTCAGCATCTTCGTGCGATCGGGGTCAAACAAATGGCTTTTCAGCGCAGGCAACCGAAACGTATTGTGAACCACTTCCTCCTGAATGCTCTGGAGATCAAGCTGCTCAAAGTTCTGCACCGGATACCCTTCCCACAGCAGCTTAAACAACCGCCGAATCGAAGAATCGATGAAATAACCCGCTTCATCTTCCTGGGTCAGTAACTCCGTCTGCTCCAGATCCCGCAATGTCTCCAGGCTGTACCCTTCCCGGTACACATCCGATCCCATCGGCACATAGCCCAATTCCGGTCGCGCCTCAATGTAAAACACAAACAGCAGCCGATACACCCAACGCAAACATTCCTGCTTCAGTTGATCCGGGTCAATTTCCCGTTCTCCTCGCTCTTGCTGCGTCTCAGTGGAAAATACCCGCCGCTTGCTCACCGTGCGCCGATAATGCAACACCTCATTGCCTAAAATCTCGATCGCCTCTCTCAGAGCAAACTTCAGATCTTCTGAAACGCTGTAGGTATGGCGATGGCTGTTTTCATCCAACTCATCCAGCAGGGCACTGCCTTCCGTCGGGCAAGTATGTTCCCGGTGTAGCAGGGTTGCCGCTGCCAGCAAGGAATCCGCATCCCGTTCGTTCAACAGTTCCGCCCAATCAAACCGCAAGAGCCGCGACGCATTCCACTTATGGCGATCGATCAGCACCATCTGATCAATGCTGATCAGCAATACCCAGCGAGGCGGTTCATTCTGGGCAAAGATCTGATCTGTCAACAAATCTTCCAGGGTTAGACCCTCATCCCCCAACCCCTTCTCCCCAGGGAGAAGGGGAGCCGATCCACTCTTGTTCCCCTCTACCTCTGGGAGAGGGGCTAGGGGTGAGGGCGATGGTACAGACAACGACAAAACATCCATCGGTTCAACCGACAGATTCAATCCCTCGATCACCCATAGCTGAGGCATTCCATTGCTACGTTTGACTTCCGCCACGATCGGCAGCAAGCTGTCATCATCCAATACCTGAAGCTGTGGATTCCACTCGTACCCCAAAATCTCCAACACTTGTTGGAAAAACTCTCGTTGCAGCGATCTCTGTTCTGCTTCATCCCGAACCCGCTGCCGCTCCCGTAGTTTGAAGTAATCTTGCCGCAGACTACCCATCTGGCGATCGGGCGTTTGTTCCTCCGTCTGCTCCTTCCACCGCTGCGCCACCCCTTTGAGGTCTTCTTTCAGGATTGCATCCAGGTAGTAGGCGGAATAAAACTCATTTTCGTTGGCGATTCCGGTCAGCGGCATGGCAACAACCTATCTTTGATTCGTTAAGTCAGTTAGAACTTGAACAATCAGAGGACGTAATGCAGGCAAATTCTGTTGAGAGGTATCCCAAAGAACCTGCAAATTGACTCCGAAATACTGGTGAATGACCTTATCTCGCATTCCAGTCATTCCTTTCCAGGGAATATCAGGATAGCGATCGCGTAATTCATTGGGAATATTTTTGGCGGCTTCCCCAATAACCTCAAACGCCCTGATGAGAGCAAAAATAGTTTTCTGGTCGTTTTCAAATGTTGTAAATTCCATGCCTTGAGTGAATTGAGCCGCGATATCAATGGTCTCCAAAATATCTTGCAGATAGTCCTCAACGTTGCGTGGGGTCATAAATACATGACCTCCTGAAGAATTCGTTCACCAATGCGGGGTTTCAACCCATCTTTCATTACTAGATCAACTTTTCGCCCTAGTAAATCACTCAGTTCATTTTCCAAGTGACAAAATTGGAACAGCCCAAACCTGCGGTCTGGCTCAAACTCAACCAAAACATCAATATCGCTTGTCTCGGTTTGTTCGCCTCGAACATAGGAGCCAAAGACACCCAGGGAAGTAACTCCATATTCACTCCGTAGTTGAGGCAGAACCTGCCGTAACCGTTGAAGAATTTCCTCTAGCGTTGGAGAAACAGAAATTGATAATGCATCGGTCATCTGGTTAGCCTCCCTGCGCTCTAAAGACTGCAACCAGCTTAACGTAAGGATCAGGCTCGGTTGTCATGGATAATTCCACCCAGTCCCGATAGTCCTTAAAAATCTTCTCAATGTAGCTCAACTCACCCCGGCGACGTTGTTGCTTAATCGTCTCTGGGCGTTTATCCTCTGCAAACCGCAACTCTAGTTGCTCCAGATGGTTGCCCCGCAGCCGTTCTAACCGTTCCTGCTGTTCCTTGAGCTTGGGTGCCAGGGTTGCCTCAAAGGTTTTGCGTTCTGCCTGTAAGTAAGCCAGAGCTTTGGCGATCGCCTCCTTTCTCAGCGGCAACAAATCTGCCACCTCTGCCGCTCCAGGATTAGGGATGGGACGTTGCCCTAATGCAGTCCGTTGAACGGTGTCTGTAAACGGTTCAATCCGCTTAAATTTCCTCGCGTCAAACACTGCCGATACCCATCGGTTGATCACCGGCGACCCGCGACGGTTCGGGAAGCTGCCAAACAGCACAAATGCGACCTCCTGTTCCGCCATGCCCTCATTGAGCAGCAAGACGGGAGCCTGATGCCGTCCAAATCGGAACAAGCAGCGATCGGTGAGCCATTCCACCAATGGGTGCAAATCCCACAGATATTGCTTATCCGTCCAGGTTGCTTCCTGCCGTCGCGCCTCTTCCATCGCTTTCATCATTTCTACGGGGCGATCGGTCAAGTGCATCAACCCAGTTGAGCGAATCTCACGCGGCAGCCGTTCGTACCGTCGCTCCAGTTCAGCAGGGAGCTGAAGTTCGATAAAGCGATCGGTTTCATTGATGTTGAGGTTGGGCGGCAGCGATTCGAGAGATTGAAGTGCCGCAACTGCGTATTTGTAGGTGGAAGGAAATAGGCTTAGCAGGGTTCCAGGCTCGGTCGGTTCTATTTCAGGGGGACTTTCCTCGATCGCCTCCTCACTCTCAAACCAATCAAAGATATTAAACTCACCCCCGCTAGCGGCATTTTGATCCAGTTGTTGCGAAAAATCTGCCGCTGATACCCCCGATTCAACTGCTTTTGCCGTCACTTCCTCTTCTGCTTCTGCCTCAAACACACCCATAAACACGGACGGATCGCCAATGTTCTTAATCGCTTGCTCGTCCTTATCCAGCAGGACTTTGACGATTCGCTCCACCTCATCCATCCGCTCTAACTGGGAGCGAGTGAGCAGATAACGGATCTCTGGTTGCCGCGTTTGCCCGTAGCGATCGATTCGTCCATTGCGTTGCTGCAACGTCATTAACGACCAGGGAATATCGAAGTGGATCAGCTTATGACTGAGATAATGCAGGTTCAGACCTTCTGATGCCACCTCTGTTGCCAGCAAAATTCTGACCTTTGCATTCTCCTGCCCAAACTCCTCCACAATCTTGGTTTGGTCTACATCAGGCAGTCCACCATCTAGGACGGCGATCGCCTCTGGCTTCAGCTTTAAGTCATCTGTCAACTGTGATTTCAAAAATCTCAGGGTCTCTAACCGACCTGTAAACAAGACGAGCCGATCCTTCGGATCACGTCCCGTCCAACCAAAATCCTTCTGAATCAGCTTGAGGAGCCGCTGGTATTTGGAAAAATCTTCGACCTGCACCTGCTGCAATGCCCACTGAAGGGTTGCCAGTTCTGCAAGATCACCCTCACCCCCAGCCCCTCTCCCTGAGGGAGAGGGGAGTTCTGCTCCGGCTCTCCCTTCTCCCGGGGGAGAAGAGGGCTGGGGGGATGAGGGCTTCTTCAACCGATTCAGCCGATTCGTAACCGTTTCTAAGCACGCCGCTGGGCTGGAAAGCATTGCCTTTAACAGAGTCGTTTTGAATAACTGCCCTGCTTTCCGGTGGTTATCGATACTGGCTAACTTCAGCTCGTTGAGAATCTCAAAGACTTGCTCCTCCGCAGTGGATGCCTGTGCTTCAACCGATTCAACATTGCGTTCTGGCACATGCTGCTTCAAATCCTGAAGCACGTCCTTCTTAAACCGGCGGACGTACAGATCCCGAATATCGTCTTTCGTGTAATTGTCGGGATTGGCGATCGCTGTCGGGTCAAGCATATTCATCAGACTCGCAAAGCTGCCAGGACGACCATCGTGGGGGGTTGCAGACAACAAAATCAGCGTATCCGAGCGAGTGGAGAGCCGCTCTGCCAATTTTGCCCGTTGTGATGCTCCCTGCCCTTTGCCCCGTCGTGCGACGTTGTGCGCCTCGTCAATCACGATAATGTCCCAATACGCCTGCTCCAGGTAACTGCGGTATTCCCGGTCTTGCTTCAGCGTATCGATTGAAACGATCGTGCGATCGTAGTAATGAAACGGGTTGTGATTCCCAGGAATCCGCGTCCGAATCCGTTGAAGTTGGACAGAATCCAGCCGTACCAGCGGAATCGTAAACCGTAGCCAGAACTCCTTCTGGAACTGCACCATCATGGATTTAGTCGTAACGACCAGAATGCGTCGCCCCCTGCCTCGCCGCATCAATTCCGTTACCAGAATGCCGCACTCTAGCGTTTTACCCAACCCCACCGCATCGGCAATCAAGATTCGTTGCCTGGGCATTTGCAGAGCTTTCCGGGCAGGCAATAGTTGATAGCCCATCACATCCATCGCTGCCTGGTGCCCCTGGTAAATGCGATCGTCATCCGGCACCGTCTGCCGTAGTTGAGATTCTATGAATAAAAGGCTATGTACATAACCAGAAGATGTATCCGTAATGAGTTCTGTCTCCTCGGGGCGCAGAACTTGCAGGTCATCCTCCAGTTGCTCGATGAATCGAGCAGTTCGTCCTCGAATGAACTCTGAAACCCCGACTGCCTCAATGACACGTCCCCCATCTGACGACTGAGCCGTAGACTTAACCAGCCATTCTACATCTCGACACAAAATGCGGGCACCAGGGGCGATCGTTTCTAACATAGGGGCAACCAGGAGAACTCCACTCTTTTATTTACTCCACGCAAGGCTAACTCAACAGCCAGTTTTTTGCTTTTCGAGGCTAGTACTCCCCATATCGTGGCACTCTTATTCCCCAACCGTCACCTCCTAGCCAAGCTATGCAGGGTTAAGCCTACCTGCTTGGTTCATTAAGTATTGTCTCTAGCAATAGCTCTGTGCTTCCTGTTGTCTGACGGTCAATCAACGCTTGAAGTATGGATAGTTGCTGCTCCAACTCAGTGACTGCCTCCCGTCGTTGAATCCTTGCTGTCCAATCGCGGTGTTTTTCGCTCCCTGCCTTGCCCAGATGCTGATTTTTATACGCAGGATTTTTACTGCTGAGCTTGTAGTAAATATGCTCTCCTTTAGGAGCGGGGCTGATCCAGACATTCAGTGGAGCCACGCTGCCAGAGTCGCGGACGGATTGAATGAGTTGAAGGAGGCGATCGGGCACATCCGGCGGTTAGGGGACTTGAAATAGGATTAGCGAGAATGGAAGAGGAAACAAAAAAGGTGCGCCTTTGTAGACGCACCCCTAACAATAAAATTGTGCTTCCATGCTAACGCTAAAACACATCGTTGACCTTGATGCC